>Ga0163150_10003734_pt1 | contig 21086 bp, 14 predicted proteins | sample OliLakLV19P2IB_FD_148628 | JGI IMG/M metagenome (GOLD analysis project Ga0163150, IMG submission 148628) | Freshwater microbial mat bacterial communities from Lake Vanda, McMurdo Dry Valleys, Antarctica - Oligotrophic Lake LV.19.P2.IB | ecosystem: Environmental > Aquatic > Freshwater > Lake >...
CAGCAATTCTCCTGGTTGAACCGAAAAAAAATGGGAACGCGCTCCGACAACTTTTCCATCCTCCAGGCGAACCGAAAAAATATCAATGCGTCCTGAACGAACCAGCCAGACGGAATCCGGATTATCCAGAAGAAATGGATTGTTTCCTCCCACTGAAGTGGAAATTCCCTTTTGTTCGAACAGATTCGAAATGGAGTTGTCTTGAATCACAATGGCTTATTCCAATTTGCTTTCAAGATGAGACTACTTCGCTTGTCTTTTGGCCGTCTGGCTTCGTTGCTCATCCGTTGCAGATCGCTTTGGATATTCGCGTCTCGCCAGAGGCCCAAAATCCGGCGCGCCTTAGTCTTATCTTGAAAGCGCATTGGAATTAGAGGCTGGTGTTGTCATTCTTTCAAGAGGGTTGAGTAGTGGCCTTGCAGGGCGGAAAGTTCTTCATGAGTTCCTCTTTCCACCACTTTTCCTCTTTCCAGGACAATAATCTCGTCGCAGTCCCGTATTGTGCTGAGTCGATGGGCGATCACCAGGCAGGTGCAGCCGCGCCGGCGCAAATTGGAATCAATGGTTTGTTCCGTGAGAGAATCAAGCGCACTTGTGGCTTCGTCCAAGATTAGGATGCTGGGATTGTTCACAAGCGCCCGGGCGAGCTCCAACCGTTGACGTTGCCCTCCGCTAAAATTTCGGCCCCCTTCCTCCACCGCGCTGTCATACCCATCCAAGCGGGCGACGATTTCATCATGAATGCATGCATCCTTGGCGGCTTGCATGACATTGAATTCGGGAACGGTGACGTCCCATAAAACCAGATTTTCCCGAATCGTCCCTTCGAACAAAAAGATCTCCTGGTCCACCATGGCAGCTGAGTTGGCAAAAACTCCCCTTGAATAGTCGGTGCGAATTTTACCATCAAAAAGTATTTGTCCCTCCCATGGCTGGTAGATTCCTCCCACCAGTTTTGAGATGGTGGATTTTCCGCAACCAGTGGAACCGACCAAGGCTATGCGCTGACCCGGTTTCAGGGAGAGAGAAAAATTTTTGAGAAGCGGCGCTTCGAGTGGGTTGTATCCAAACGAAACCGACCTGAGCTCCAAATGGCCGTCCAGTTTGAACAAACGGTTCCCTGAAGTTTCCGGGGTTGCATGGAATTCTGCCTGCGGGTCCAGGGGGTTTCTAAGAACATCGTCAAGGCGTCTCAGGCTCCCGTCCACTGTTTGCAGCGTGCTGCCGAAGGCCATCAAATTATTCACCGGCTCCACAAAACTGCTGGCCAGGCTCTGAAAAGCAACAAGGCTGCCCAGAGTCATCCTCCCATTCATAACCAGCCACCCGCCAAAACCAAGAATGGTTGCCTGATTGATGGCACCGAGAAGTGAAGGCACGCAATTTAGGAAATAACTCGAAGCCCCGAGTTGTTGCTGGGCGTTAAGTGTTTTTGCATGGTAGCCACTCCATCTGGAGAAAAAGTCTGATTCCCCGCCTGTTGCCTTAAGGGTTTCGATCATTTGCAGGCCGGCCACGGTTGTGCCAGTCAGTTTGCTCTGTTCCTGCATCAGACGGTGGTTGGAATCCTTTCGTCGCCTGGCAATCAAGTTGAGAGCGAGCAAGTTTAGACCGACGATTGAGACGCTTAATAAGGTCAGGACATAACTGTATTGGGCCATGACTAACGCAAGAAAAACCAAAGTAACCATGTTCAATGCAGTGCTGGCCAGCTGCCCTGAAAGTATTTGCGCCAGTTGATCATTCAGCCCGACGCGGGCTCCGATTTCTCCGCTGAAACGTTGACTAAAAAAAACGACGGGCAGGCGGAGCACATGCCAGAAAAAATGGCTCGATCCCGAAAGGGCCAGTTTGGTTTCCAGTCGCAGCAAATAATGCTGTTGCAGCCAGGTAAGGCCTCCGCGCATGAATCCGGCAAACAGAAGGCCGAGCAGCAGAGGCATTAGAAAATCCCTGGCTTTTGCTACGAGAAAATGATCAACAAACACCTTGGACAATGTAGGAACCACCAACGCTGGCAAAACCAGGAAGAGGCTGACCAAAACCACGTAGGTCAGGGCCGTTTCATTCCCCTTGAGCCGTTGGCGCAAGGAATTCCATGGAGCAGTCAAACTGCCCCCTTTCGTGAAATCAGGTCCCGGTTTGAATAATAATAGGACTCCCGTGAATGCCCGGTCGAAGACTTCGTAGCTGACCGCCAGCGGTCCCTGGGCCGGGTCATTCAGGTAAACACAACTTTTTCCGAACCCTTCCAGAACCACAAAATGATTAAAATTCCAGAATATAATCGCTGGAAGTTCGATCTCGTATAATTCTTCGACGCTTTCTTTTTTCAACCCGGACGCAACCAATCCGTATCGTCGAGCTGCTCTCAGGATATTGCTGGCTTTGCTTCCGTCGCGGGAAACTCCGCAAGCGGAGCGCAACTCCTCGAGAGGAACTATTCTTCCAAAATGGCCAAGAATGGATGCCAAGGCGGCGGCGCCACATTCAACCGCCTCCATCTGAAGCATCGTTGGAGTTTTGACCCGTTTTCGAAGGTGTCGAGGAGCTGCATTGAGCTTTTTTTCGTTTCCCAGCACGCTTTCTTTTGTGGCGGATTCTGGTGTCATTCCGTCAGAGTCCGAACCATTGAGTTAAGGCTGGGAACATGTATGTGATGGGCGGCCTGTCGCTCACAACAATGCTGGCGGAACAAACGGTCCCCGCATGCGGACCAGGGGCTTGATCTTTTTTGGGATCGGAAGCCGGGGCAGGGCTTGGTCTGGTGGCCGGAAGCAAATCTGCGTATAGGATGGTTGGTGATCCAATTGCCAGTACCCTCTGGACCAATTGATCATTTTCGAGAATGGACATGATCCCCGTTTTTGTGGCGGGATAATCTGCCACGAAGCGGATCTTCCCGGAAAGTGAGCCTCCCTCCAGTTTGCTCAAACTGGAGGGGACAATTTGAATCAGCATTCCCGGGCGCACCTTTTTTGCTTCCTCGGCTTTGACAAAAACAACGGCCTGAAGATCTTTTTCAAGATGTTCCATGCTCAGCGCCGGTTCGCCCGTTGCAAGAAAGTCACCCGGTTTGCTCATGACTTCCAGCACGCGGCCTTTAAATGGGCTTTTCAAAACCTCCGATTCGCGGAGTTGCTTCTCCAGTTTCGCCAGATTCTGCTCAAGTTCATCTATTCCGAACTTGCTGGTGAGTTCCCGCTTTTTTTTCTCCAGAGTCAGGGTCATTTCTCGCGCATTAATTTCTTTTAAATCAAGCGAGTTGAGATTTGGTTTCTGGCGCAGTGATTCCAACAATTGAAGCTCTGCGGCGGACGTTTTTTCATCCAAAACGCGGAGTTCGACTTGTTGTTGCCTCCGCTCTTTCAGGGCGGTAGCGGCCAACTCAACTTTTTCGGTCAGTTCGGGTTGGAGAAATTTTGCCACAACTTGTCCCTGGGTGACTACCATGCCCGAGTCAACCATTAGTTCGGCTACGTGCGCAGGCCGTGAAGGGGAGACTTTAAAAAGATGGCCGCCTCTCATCACCATTGCTTCGCCGCGCACTTGCACCCGGAAGTGGCCGAATATCGACCAAGCCAGGACCGCCAAAACCAGAACTGTCAAAACCGCCAGGGCAAGCCATCCACGTCTGTCGGTAATCTGGATCAGGGAATCCAGTTGCTCCGGTGATGCCAGTCGGTCCAGCGCGGTTTTTCGGAATATTGCTTTGCGATCAGTGATCATGAGCCTTGAATCAAAGTATTCACTGACGGACTCGAAGCAAGCGCGGTGTCCGTTTTAAATGCGGAAACACGCTGCAAATTCCTTGGGTTGGAATAGAAAATTTAATCTGCTTCTAGTCCCGGGAGTGATTTTTTGAACTGAAGTTTCGGTGTTGCTCCAAATAATTATCCCAATTTTTGACGGCAAGGGCAGGGAAAGCATCTTCATCTAGAATTCTATCTGCGAACAGAGAGCAAAGGGAATTGCCCTCGTTCGTGAAGGCCGGTCTCGCAAATTTTTTCGGATCCACGCTTCCAGCCCAATCAAAACGATACGGCGCGGGGTTGGACCATGATTTTTCCGGAAGCAGGGATTGCGACGGAACACCGGCGAAATCAGCGAGTTTTTCCAGCGATTTTGAGATTTCATCTGTCCGGAGTATCAACAATCGTTCGTTCGGAATAATTTTTAAGATTTGCTGGTTGCTATCGATCCAAACATTCACCAGCGATTCTGCGATTCTCGGAAACTCAGCTTTTAATTGTTCGGGTCGGGAAAAAAGGTCGGGATCAAAATCTCTGAAAAGAAATTTTCCATACTCAACCTGCCAGGTGGGAATCTCCCTCCCGATTACCTCGTAGTGCCTGCGCCAGCGCACAAGCATATCTGTGAATGAACTGATCCAGGATTGGAGATCGCGAATTGTAAAAATGAATCGGGCGTCGGGAAACTCCTGGAGGAGGATTTGCAGGTGGTATTGATGGAAAAATGCGGCGTCCATTTCCAATTCACCGGAGCCGTCGCGTAGGTGAAGGAATTTTCGAAACTCCTCCTCTCCCAGTCTGCCGCCTTTCCAGGCCAGGATTTGACGGAGGGTTTCCTGGAATTGAAATTCGTGGTCCGCGCGATAGTTCCCGAAGATCCGAGCAATCGACCGCGTGCCGCTACGGGGCAGGCCGAGGTTATAAATTCGAAATCGCCTTAGAGATTTGTTCGAAGGCAAGTTCGATATTGTCTCCATAAACGCGGTCGAAATTTGTTTTTTTGAATACCTTTCAGGGATTGTTCGGATGGATCTGAACAGGTTTTCCCACCTGCGTGGAAATATTTTTGCGGACAATTTTTCCCATTGAAAGGCGTCGAGAAGAAGTTCTTCCCGAAAGTTATCCGCGCGGTTGGGAAAATATTTTTTGATTACCTCATAAAGGTCGAAGGCCGCAGCATACCACAAAGTGGTGTCTCTTCTGCCGGCCTCCAAAAAGGCGCGGCACAAGGCCAGGAAAGCAGGCAGCTGTTGCTCCAGAAATGCGGCTTTCAGCTGCCCCCATTCGAAAACCTCCAGCAAGACAGGGCGATCGGAACAATGTTGCCAGCTCTGCAAAGTCTTGAAGATTTTAACCGAATCCTCCGGGCCGGCCTCTGCCAGGACATTCCCAATTTCTCCTGCCAGTCGCAGCCTCATGGAGTTCCGCAATACCAGGGGAGTTTTTTTTAGCAGGTCCAGATCCCAAGCGCGGCCCAGAGGGAGGCTCTCCCGCCTTCCAGCTGCGTATTCCGACGAGAGTTCAGCCAGCTGCGCCGCTTCATAAAAATTCCCTCGGGCACCTGCGATTCTGGACAATAAATGGAATAAATGAATTCTGTGCGCATGAAATAAAAGAAAGCCTTGCTCCTCGAGGAGGGCATCAAGCTCCAATGCTTCCAACATGAAAGCCACAGCTTGGTTCCACTCGCAATGTTGAGTAGCGGCAAAGGCCTGGGCCTGTGAGAGCCACGATTTTCCCAGAAGCGAAATTTCCATGGAGACGTCTTTTTCCTCAAGGCTGGTTTTGATTTTTTTGAAGGTCTGGTCCGATTCTTCAATCTTGCCTTGCCGCGCCAGTTTCACTCCTGTCCGGATGTCATCGCGAAACTTCGAAAACTTCAGAAACCCCGTTGTACCCAATCTTGCGCGAATTGAGCTTTGTGCCATGGCTCTGGCGAGGTCTCCTGAAGCTGCTTGAGACATCAAAACTGGCCGCTCCCGACCTACTCGATAGGCCCTCATTGTTTGCTCCAGAAGCAATTCGAGTTCGTTCATAACCGGTTTCCGAGAGCAGGCTGGGTTGGTGAGCTCAACGTCCTGTTCTGAAAGAGCCCCGGGTTGAAAAGGTCTTTGGGATCGAATTCAGCCTTCAGCTCAAGAAATTTTTCAAAAGTTTGCGGACCGTAATAGTCCGGAAGATGAATTGTTCTGCCGATGTTTTCCGCCTGCAAATAAAGTCGATGACCCGAGTTCCTGGCAAGTTCGATGAAATAATGTTCGATTTCCAAAGTCCTTTGCCGGTTTGTTTCACCGGTTGGAAGCCGCGCAAGCAGCGCCATGACGTAAAATGTTTCCTGACGCGGATAAATCAGGGGTGGATGAAAGTTCTTGTGTAGAATCGAGTAAAAACAACCGATGGGTTGCCCCCCGATCAGGGGACCCATCCATCCTCCTTCCGGTTTTATTTCGTTTGGAAACTGTCGTGCAAATTTCGCCAGATCTGCCCACCCCCGTCCTTCTTTTTCCGGAGAAACCAGCAAACTAAACCAGAACAATCGCCGAATTTCTTCATCTGGCCGGCTGTCGTGCTCCTTCGGATCAGTTTTTTGTCTGCGCGCCACTTTCCCTTTGCGGCCCAAAGGATAGTCCGGCGTTGGATTTCTCTTGAGCGGGATCAGTTTCAACCGCGCCTGGGCGATCAAACCCAACTGCCCATACGAGCCAAATAACCACGGAAATCTAGAATCACTGTTCAAGATTTCACAGATTTTCGCGCTTCCGTTGACCAGGACGATTCCATCTATGTTTTCCCATAATCCACCGTGCGTCGCAGAAGATTTGCCCTGCCCAAATCCTCCTGCGGATATGTAACCCCCGAGAGTTGGACCGGCCCACCCGCCGTTGCAAACGGGAAGATCAAATCCGTAGTCGTTCACCAGATCCCTGATATCCCAGACCACGGAACCGGCTCCCACATCCACTGTTCCGGGCGCGTTAAAAGCGAACGAATCCAAAAAATCGGGACGCACCAACAGCTCATTAGAACGGGGCAGGGAACAGCCGTTAAATGTGTGTCCGCTGGCCCGCAAACGAATGCAGATTTTATTTTCTCCGCATATTCGAACCATTTCCTGAAGTTGTTCGATATTTTGGGGATAAAAGACCGGATAGGGAGCTACGCTGCAGTGAAGGCCGCCGTAATCATAAAGCGGTTGTTCAACTGTCTTTAACGCGAAGTGTGAAAAAAAATCAAGCACACTGCTTTTCATGCAATCCCAGAGGATTCCAGACAAGCCTGTTGGCTCCTGGCTTGACGATGGAATTAATCGGCGGAATTGGTTCCACAGTTTCCATCAGTGGCTGAAGGTCTTTAGCTTGCAGGACCCGGGCATTAAACCGTCGCAAGTCATCCAACTCTTCGATCGTGTCAGCCCCGATGGTTTGAACCGGTTTTTGAGTTGAGTTGTCAGGAAATTCGAACTCGAGAGCGGCTCCGTTGGTTTGACTCAACAAACGCTTAAGCCATCTTCTATAAGTGTCGGGAGTTTTTGTAAAATCGTACATTCCAATCAGCGCCTGATGAAATTTGGTAAACTCCAGGCGGTATTGAAGTTCAAACTGGTTAAAATATTCAACTTCATTCCTGGTGGAATTCTCTGCCAAAGCGGTGTTCACCGAACGAGCCGCGAGCAATGCCGAGTAGGTTCCAAGATGTACTCCGGTTGACATCAGCACATCAAGAAAACATGCGGAGTCTCCGACAAGGAACGCACCGGGTTTCCAAAAGCGCGATTGGCAATAGGAGAATTCCTTTCGAACTCGCAGTGTGTCGTAGGGATTTTCTCGACTACGGCGCGCCCTTTCCAGGAATTTGGTGATTTTGGGACACTCAGCAAGGTATGAGGAAAAGGCATCCTCATGCCCGTTTTTAAGCGCTCCAGCTTTTTCGACCGGCAATACGGCCCCGACACTGGTCAATGTCGCGCTCAGCGGGATGTACCAGAACCAGCCTCCTGAAAAAGTTTCAAAAAGGGCGTTTCCATCATCGGGTTCAGGCAGTCGTTCTCCGTTTTCGAAATATCCGAATACAGCCACATTTCGGTAGAACTCGGAATAAATACGTGAACCAACGGATGGAGCCAGTAAACTTTGATGTCCACTGGCGTCGCCTACAAATCGAGCTTGTGCGAATTGCCGGATTCCATTTTTATCTTCAAAATTTACACCCTGCACCCGGTCATTTTCTTCCTGAAAATTCAGAGCCCGACAGCCGGTCCGAACCTCGACACCGTGGCTTTGTGCATTCTCAAGCAATATTTGATCAAACCGGGATCGTTCCACCTGGAAGGCTGAGACGGTGAATCCATCATCGGGATTTCCCAGGGCAGCTGAAGTTCCGAAATTGAAAGTCCAGGGGTTTTTGTCTGACCCCCATCGATAAAATGTTGCCCCTAGTTTTTTGCGGAACCCCGCGCATTTAATTAACTCGTGGATTCCGAGCAGTCTGGCGATGTCGTTTACGGTGGCTGGCAGGAGCGATTCGCCTATTTGGAATCGCGGAAACAGTTCGCGCTCCAACAAGAGCACCTTGTGGCCCTGCATAGCAACAAACGTGGCCAGGGAACTCCCGCTTGGTCCGCCTCCCACGACGACTAAATCAAATTCATCTCTCATGATTGCAACCCGAATGCCAAGAGTGATGATTGGGGAATGACAAAACAAGATGCAACGAACTCAGTCTTGAATATCGAACAAATCAGGTTTGAAGCCTTCATTCCGGGCTCATCGAGATCAATTTAGTCCATAGTTTTTATAAATTCTTAAGGTTTTCACCTTGTCAGTTGTCTCTCTTTCCAGGAGGTTATTTCCAGTCGCAAAGTCGAAATGTTCCAGGTGTTAAAAATTTATGTCTGAGATCAAAAAGAAACGTGCTGACTGGCAGTCTGCCGTCGTCACCAAAGTCTGGCAAAATCCAGATTTCAAAAAACAACTTTTGACAAATCCTTCTGCTGTTCTGTCCCAGGAGACTGGCATCGAAATTCCCAAGGGGATCACGATTCACATCCTGGAGGAAGACTCCGAGAATATGTATTTTGTCCTTCCGAAAGATCCTGCAACAGTCCAGGCGCTTTCCGAATCGCAACTGGACCAGGTGGCTGGTGGCAGCTGGAGTGATGACCGCTGTGCCAATGACAGCCCCACACCCTGCAGTAGTTGCATTGGCACTTGGTAGTATTGGTCTTCCGGTCCGTTCTTGAAATCCTGCGCCCTTTCCGGTGCGGGATTTTTTTATGAACACAACTTCTCCAAGCGAGGATCTATTGGCTGAGATTTTCTGGAGTTCATTATCCATTAATGAAAGACGGCAATATATACCCCTTTCAGCCTCCGAATCAGCCCCACCGCGCGAAGATCAGGTTGAAAGTCGATTGAAACTTTGGAGAGAAAATGTCGCTCTTTCTTCGCCCGCAAGGTTTCATCGAAGACTTCTGGTTGATGGAATCTCGATTGAACAGGCTCGGATTTTACTTTCGCCGGAGACTCGGTTTCAAACTTCCGTTGATTTTGTTTTTCCTGCCTGGATTCAGAGAATTGACAATATTCACATCGCTTTTGAAATTCCCGATTGTGAAATCACCGCTGAAATCGGCCAGGCATTTCGCCCTTCTGAACCAGTTCCCTTCGAGGAATGTCTTTCAGCTTTGGTGGTCCAATGTTCACGCGAGTTGCGACGTCATTTCGAGCCTTCCTGCTGTGAGATGATTTCTGAGGCTGCCTTCTCCAGCCTGCAACGGCATTTATTAAACTGTCTGGCACTCCAAACATCCAAGGTTTTGCAACAGGAATTCGGTATCTTCAGGCTGAAATATTACGACACTTTTGACATGTCCATGCTTCGGCTCCAAAAGGAGCCGGGGACAGACATTTACCTGCAATTCATCCATCAATTAAAATCCGGAGGCTTTCTCCAATTATTGCAAACGTATCCTTTGATGGCCCGTTTTATTGGGCAAACAATGGAGTTCTGGCTTTGCAATTCGAAAAACCTGGTCCAACGCATCCTCAACGATTGGCAGAATATCCAGATAGTTTTTCCCGAGGCAGCTCCCAAACCTGTTTTGGAGAATATCAGTGACTCGCTTTCCGACCCTCACTGCCACGGACAGTCAGTTCTGCTTCTCGAGTTTCAGAATCAGTTTAAGATCATTTACAAACCCCACTGCCTTGATATGGAGGACGGTTTTTATGGCTTTTTGAATTGGTTCAATCAGCATAAAAAGGTTCCGAGGTTTCGCAACGTACGAGTTCTTTCGCGGCCAAGATATGGATGGATGGAATGGGTGCCACATTCGCCATGTGACACGGCAGAACAGTTTTCAACGTTCTACGTTCAAGCGGGAGGTCTGCTGGCTCTGCTTTATGTTTTTTCCGGTACTGATCTTCACCACGAAAATGTGATCGCATCGGGGGCTAATCCAGTTTTGATCGACCTGGAGGCCCTCTTTCATCCATCGGAAAAAGGTCCATTGCCGGGTCACTCAGCCGATGATCTGGCAAGGAATAGGTTGTGGGATTCCGTCCTGAACACGGGACTTCTTCCCAACTGGATTTTGGGTCCCGACAATCAGTTGTTTTCGTTGGGAGCACTCGGCGCCAAGGCAGGGAAACTGACCTCCTTTCCTGAACTTGCGTGGAAAAAAATCAACACTGATGGCATGCACATCGACGCCCGGTTCGCCACTATTCAGTCTGGTTTTAACACTCCGTTTTGCGGAACCGAAACCGCGGATCCCAGCTCGTTTGCCGGTTCAATTGAAGAAGGATTTCGCGCCGTTTACGGTTTTCTGTCCCAACAAAAATCCACTTTGCTCGCGAATGGGAGTCCACTCGATTTTTTTAGAAATTGTTCCTCGCGCTATATTTTTCGGCCCACGAGGGTTTATTGCCGTGCGCTGGACAGGTTGTGGGCTCCTAAGGTTTTGGTCAGCGGCGTTGACTGGCAAATCGAAGCAGAACATCTGGGGCGAAGTCTTTACACTGAGGATCAACCCGGACCGCTATGGGTTTTTTTGAAAGAGGAACTGGCGGCATTGATCAACGGAGATGTACCAATTTTTTATGCCCCTCTCACTTCCAAAAGCATCTTCGGTAGCGAAGGCGGGGAACTGTCACCTGGATTTCCGCTATCAAGTTTTGAACAGGTAAGAAAACGAATCTTCGAGATGAACGAAGTGGAATGCGGAATCCAATCAGGATTTATCAGGCATTCACTTCAGATAGCATCAGCATTGGATCGTTCGGATTCGGGATCCATTCCCAAAGTTGCGGCAACCCGCAAGGACGTTTCAAAGGAAGAAGAGTTAACTTCGTCCGCCTTTTTGGAAAAAGCTGACATGATCGGGCGTCAATTGCTGAAACAGTCCATTCAAGTGGAAAATTCAATCGCATGGATTGGATTGAAAAATTTAAAGCAATCCTCAATGGCCTGTCTTGAGCCGATGCCTGATGATTTTTATGGAGGCACCTTGGGGGTTGCATGGTTTTTGGCAGCTTTGGGCCGGCAAACTGCTGAAAAAAGCTATTCTCGCTGCGCAATCCTGGTTTGCGAATCACTGATTGCAAAACTTAAAAATAAGCTCTCCATCCAACTGCTTGCTCAGAAATGGGGTCATGGCATTGCAGGAGTGGGCGGTATTTTGTTCGCGCTTCCTCAACTCGGGTTCATTCTGGAGCGTCCAGATTTTATATGCGCCGCGGGGCAACTTGCTGAACAAATTTCGCAGATCCATCCTCGGATTGAATCGATGGATTTTGTAGGTGGAATTGCCGGGACACTGGCAGGATTTTGCGCCCTTCATGGAATGGTTGGAACCGATTCCATCCTCGAAAAGGCAGATGCATTTGGGCGTCTTCTCCTTGCGGGCAGGAAAAAAACGAAGGATTGGGATGGATGTAGTTGGCTCTCTACAGATGGCCAGGTTATTACCGGTTTTGCCCATGGCAGCTCTGGAATCTGCTTTGCGTTGCTTCAGTTGCACGAATGTTCCCCAAATCCGATCTGGATTGATGCGGTGGGGCAGGCGGTAATGGCAGAGAATAGGATATTCGATTCGTTTGAAAAAAATTGGCCTGATCTGCGTCCGTCGCGATTTGCGGGAAAAAAATCGTTCGCGCAGAATTGGTGCGCAGGGTCGGCAGGAGTGTTGCTTTCCAGGATCAAGTTTTCCAGGCACTCTTCCGATCCCAATTGTCTTCATGATTGCGAATTGGCAGCCGGGGCCACCTCCAGAAGCCCTTCCCAAATTGCCAATCTTTGTTGTGGCCTGACGGGCTCACTCGATTCTTTGATGACAGCAGACAGTTTCGGCATTCGCGTTGATCAGAAGGCAATTGCCAGGAAAACCCGCGATTTGTTCGAACGAAAAGAGCCTGGCGGAACGTTTCATCCCTCCTTGTTTCAGGGCGACGCAGGAATTGGATTTCAATTTCTCAGGCTTGCCGATTCTCAAAACGTTCCATCCATCCTCAGCTGGGAAAGTCAACTTGGAAGAACTTCAAAACCTGCAGTTCCGATTCAAAAAGACTCAAAACAGGCTGAATGACCAGCCTAAAGTGATTGCAGGAAATCCCTTTGGCTGTGCAGTGTGAACGGCCGGGTGAAAGCGGTGTAAAACCGCCGGTTTGAAATTGGCATCAGCTGGTTCAAAATGAAAAACCGCCACGGCGAGGTGGCGGTTGGGATTGGGAGGTTCTGATTCGGTTATTCTTTGGCCTCGTCCTGCCTGGGTGTAAAAAGTTGTGTCGCCTGTCTCATCAAGGAAACGATGAAACGCACCGCCTGTGGCTTCGAGTCCCGTTAAAGGGGTCGGTTCTTGGTAATATGCTTTTTATTGTGCCTCCGTCTTCTTTCCTTTCTCCCAGTAAAGCAAGTGCGGAAAGGGGTCGGTCCCGGGTCAAACCCCTTTCCTGTGACATGGTAAATCGTCCTTCATATTCCAATCGCAATTTGCGCGCCAGAACCCAGACACTGACCACCCAAGCATTAATTGTCAATACCAAGAACCGACCCCTTTAAGGTCCGCTGAAGGCGCAGCGCCGGGGCTGTGGCACAGGCGCGGGGGGCCGACTTCCTCGGCGCGGCCTGAGCGCCGCTAGATTCCTTACACCGTTTGGCGGGACACCGGCGGCGGTTCAGCGGTCAAAAAACTCTTTTGCCGCGTCCGAGCCTTTCTTGAACGTGTCCAACGCAGGACCGTCTAGCAGTTCCATTTTCCCATCTGTGGTGCGCCTGAACACAGTGGACACCTTGTCGTCTTTCCCGAAAAGAATCACCCACTCAAATAACCCATCGCCATCGCGGTCGAGTTCGGCCATCACCGTTCGCTTGTCCTGCGTGAAATACCGCACGGTCTCTTTAGATTTTGAATCCCAGTATTCAAACAACACTTCCTGACCGTCTCGAAAGTAGCGCGTATATTTTGCTTCCAGCGGCTTGTCACCTGTCCTTTGTTCCTCGACCTGCTTCCTGATAAGCACATCACCCTTGAAGGTGTCCGTGATGGTCTTTCTGCCACGCTTGGTCTCCTCGACCTTTACGACATTCCGCTCACCATCTTTTGCTTGAGCGAATGCCACCACTGGTGAAACCAGCATCCAGAACAGAAGAATGACGTGAGGCTTCATGGTTCAATTAGCGTTCTTGCAGGCCAACTTGCAGGTCACCGAAAATCCCAATCCGGCCAGTTCGTTTGAGAACAGCGCGTGAATGGAAGTGCAGCACAACATGCAGTCAACGAGTTCGCCTGACTTTATGAAATCGTCACAACCATCCGGGTTTCGCGCATCGCAAATGCTCTTGATCGAATCAATCGCAAACTTGGCTTTGCCAAGTTTGTCCAGAATGTCTGCGACCTTCGCACGGCCAATTTCTGCCTCCGCTTCCTGAACCTTGGCAGCCAAGTCTGTCAGGAACTTGTCGGCCAAATCCTTGTAAGGTGAGGCATCTTTTTTCTCGCAACACTTCTCGTCCTTCTTCTTGTTTCCCCAAGGAGGCCAACCCCACTGCCACAAACCCAGAGGATCGATAATGCTAACGGGATTGTTTTGAACAAACAGGTGTTTGTTTGGCCCGCCTGCCAAGGCAGATGGCCTCTTGGCTCGTAGCAATTCAAACCCTGGTTCGCCCAACGGGTCTCTGTTTGGCCATCTTCCCGTCGAAGCATTCAAGTAGCGATACCCGTAATAAACCAGCTCCGTTTCATCATCCTGATATTTGGAGGAGAACCGGAACGGATTAGCTTTGGCCATGGTGCCGGTCATTCGGATGAGTTCACCGAAGGGGCCATACTCATAATTTGCAGAATATTGCCCGCTGGTTCCGTCGATATAGCCGCAGATGTTACCGTTGCCGTCGTAGGTGGCGAAATGGACCGAACCACTCGCAAGTTTCACACCGAGCAAACCTCCCACTCCTCCGGCTCCCTGGTAATTGCCGCTCAGGTCGATGCCCCAGATGTAAGATCGCACCACGGCGTCGGTGCTGGCTCCGTTTAGCTCGGCGATCAGATTCCAGCCTTCATACAAAAACTTCAGGTCGCTGCTGGGTGAACCAGAGCCAGCAATATTTTCCCAGACCTTTTTCCGTATTCTGCGCCCCATATAGTCGTATTCAAAGTCCAGCCTTTGTTGCGGGCCGACGGTTGTGCTACGGGAAATCATTCTAATCAAACGGTTTTCGGCATCCCATGTGTAATTCCAGCGCCCATCATTGAGAAGGTTTCCATCCGCATCGTATCCGAATATTTCCGGGGTTTTTGGCACAAATTTGTTGCCAATGTTGGTGATGGTAGTGCCACTCAGTGCCGCCTGGATCTGGGCGTTGGCCCATACCTCGACCGAGTTGTTAGCGACAGTGATTTCTTTCCAAAAATATTCCCCTTTGCGATAGGCGGATTGACTGTTCACGGTCACTACCGCTGACGCATGGGCGTTACCGTCAATCGATATTCCAGAAGGAACCGACCGGTTGTTATATTGATTCAGGAGGTTTGGCACATAAGTCGCCTGCTGGAGATTGCCTCCGGTTTGATCTCCCCCAAACTTCGCCTGGGTCCGATTTCCGATGGTGTCATGGGTGTATTCAAACTGTTGCCCGGCGACGGGAACAGTGTCGCTCCAATAATGTTTCCCGGAAGTGACCTGACCGAGCGTGTCATATTGATAACGCCAGTAACTCCCATCAGCCTGGGTGTTGTTGGTCCGTTGATTGGCCTGGTTGTAGGCATATGTTGAAGATATTCCTGCCGAAACGGAAGGAGCGTTGCTGATTTGTGAAAGCCGATCGAAAGCGTCGTAATTCTTGGTTATCACCAGACGGTTTTGCCCTGCATTCTTCCCGGTGATCTTGGAAACCAACCTGGAATTGGGGAGATATTCGTAAACGCTGGTGTAAGCTGAATCCGTGACGGTGGACAGCAAACCCGAATTGTCGTAGGCAAAGGTCTGGCTGATCGCAGTCGGGGTGTTGGCGTTGATGCTGGATTTTTTGAGCTGGGAATTGTAACCAATGGTCACTGAACGACCAGCCAGGGTGCCTCCCGAATAACTTTCCCCAGTCAAAATGTCGGCATCGTTGTAGGCGAGCGCATTGGTTGTCCCATTGTTCACAATCGTTGTTCGTCTCCCCCTGCGATCATATCCAAACGTTACCGGACCAGTGCCGACAGGGTCGTTCCCATAAGTGATTCCGGTAAGGTCAGGCCCATTGTTTCCGGAACCATAATTGTAGGTCGCCCGGATGCCCGCCCCACCAACACCTGCCCTGGCCCAGGTTCGAGTCTCGATCCGGCCTCCCGGCGTGTAAGTATATTGCGTTCCTGATCCCTGACCATGATAGAATTTACTGCTCAACCAGCCACGGGTCGCGTCGTAATTCCATGTGGTGGTGGCCGCATTCGCCAAGGTGGCATAATTCTGCCAGGTCGTCATGGTTTTCATCCTTCCCTGCGCATCATACGAATATTCCACGGGAAACGTTCGCGATCCATACTCTTTTTTCAATTGACCGGTTGGATAATACTCCTTGTATTGCGTCGTCCCATCCAGAAGCAACTGAGAGGTCACCCGGCCCGAGTTGTTATATACCGAGCTGATAGTTTGAGTGGTCACCCCAGGGCCTGAGACAGCGGTCGAAACTACCTGGTCGGCGGCGTTGTAAGCGAAAGTAGTGGTTGTACTTACTCTGGAGTCTATGACCGATCCCAGCAATCCGTGATTGTTATATATTGACCCAACTGCCCGAAATCTCCCGACCGCAATGGTGGCCAGATCATCCTCGTTGTTGTTCGCCAGATGATACTCCCCCTTGCACCACTGGCTGACGTTGCGGTTGCAACCTGTCCCCATGATGGGGCCCAGGAAACGCAGCCGCCGCCATGGCCGTTGTAATATTCATCACCCGCGTCGGTGCCGTCATGGCTCAGTCCAAGGTTGTGATCGAACTCATGCGAGGCGGCTTCGGAAATGTAAGCCTCGTCACGTGCGAGACGGTTGAAATAAACCCAGGCCGGCCTGTAGGAGGCGAAATTGGACTTCCCGAACGCATTGATATAAGCCCCTCCGCCCGAGGTGGACACCGGGTTGTCGTTCCCGTCGGCATCCGTGCTGTGCGTGATCAACACGTGGGCGGTGCGGGCTCCGAATAAGACTGGCCGTTCCGTGGTCACGTCGATGTTGAAGGAGGCGTAATCCTCCGAGATCCGTTGCCAGATGCGTTTGATCGCCTGCTGTTCGGTGCTGCTGTAAGTGGTGAAATCGTCATCAAGGCCAAAAGCCACCGCCTTGATCAAGGCCCAGTCGATGGAAATATTCCAGGCGGTGATGCTGACGTTTTCCCAGGAAAAATTGAGAAAAAGCACGTTGGGCGCTCCAGGTTTGCTGTGAAAAACCAAATCAGAGGGGAACGGGGCCACCGGGAGTTCGTCGGCGGCGGGCGGAGATTCCTCGAACTGCGGCGCAGCCTCGTCCGCAAGGGCGAATTCATCGGCATAAAAAACCGCCCCGGCGGAATCCACATGGTTAAATCAGAGGGCGGGCGATCAGTCGATTGCAGGTTGAAACAAACCGGGTCCGTCAGCCCGCAAAACACCGGGCGTGATTAAAAACGGGTGAGGCCCCGGACTGCGGCTGTCTCGTCCTCGATCAGCCGCGGGCGGCAATTGTCGGGGTGTTGCGTGGTTCCGGGACGTTAAGTTTTGCCATGTGCTGCGGTTCACAGAACCGCGATCCGTAAGGAAACCCAACTGGGATTTACTGAATGACGCTGGCTTTTTTTTCCGCGAATCATTAGAAGCTTCAAAATGATCATGAAATTCACCAGCAAGTCTCTTCTGTTTTTTGGTTTGCTCGCGAGCCTGTTAATCAACGGTTGTGCCACCTCCAGTTCAACAGGCCGATGGGTAAAATTGTTCGACGGCAAAACCTTGGACGGATGGAAAGCGAGCGAAGCCCCGGCCAGCTGGCGGGTTGAAAACGGTGCCATCGTCGCCCAGGGCCAGCCCAAGAGCCATCTCTTTTACGTCGGAGGCGAGCAACCTTTCAAAAATTTCGAATTCCAGGCCGATGTCATGACCCGCTCCAACAGCAACGGCGGAATTTACATCCACACACGGTTTCAAGAAGGTGGCTGGCCGAAATACGGTCATGAATGCCAGGTCAACAACAGCTATTTCAGGGATCCGATCAAAACGGCCAGCATCTACCAAGTCGTCAACATCACCAATGCGCCCGCGCTTGATGACAAATGGTTCAAATACAACATCCGGGTCGAGGACCGCCGTATCGTCATCACCATCGACGGAAAAGTCATCGTGGATTATACCGAACCCGCAGATAAAAAGGCCGGAACAGATTTCACCCGCAAACTTGATCAGGGCACCTTCGCCTTCCAAGCGCACGACGACAAAAGCATCGTCTATTACCGGAACATCAAGGTGAGACGGCTCCCTTGATTTTCCCAGGCTGACTTTCGCAATCAACTCCCGGCCATCTTCAGAGGGCGTGATTAAATCCGGGTGAGTTTCCTGACGGATCGCGGTTCTGTGAACCGCAACACATGGCAAAACTTAACGTCTGGAAACTCCCATAACCGCGACAGTTGCCACCCCGCTGCGGCTGATCGAGGACGATACAGCCGCGGTCCGGGGCCTCACCCGTTTTTAATCACGCCCATCTTCAGATGTGCCGGGATTTTTTGCGTTATTTTCCGATCACAGCTTGAAGTAATTCGAGGTAACGGGCGGCGATACGGCGGGGCTCGTGCCTGGCCAGATGCTCCGCTGCGTGAGTTCTCAGGGAATTCATCAATTCCGTATCTCCCAGCAGTCTTTCCAAGATCCCGGCGAGGGCCTTTGATTCGCCGTTGGGAAAAGTCAAACCACAAGGTCCAATGGCGTCAGAAAGCCCCCCGCCGCTCGAGCCCGCCACCACACATCCGCAGGCTATTCCCTCCAGCGCCACCACACCAAACGGTTCGCGAAAAAGAGATGGAACAACCATGATCCGATGTTCCGAAAGCAATGCGGCGACTTCGACCGGCGGTTTGCTTCCCAAAAACCTGACCCTGTCCAGATTCCATTCCTGAACCAGCCTTTCAAGCCGCACCCGTTCCGGCCCCTCCCCTATGACCGTGAGGTCAGGTTCGATTCCCTTCGCCTTCATCAGGCGAAGCGCCTCCAGAAAAAACTCCATCCCTTTGTCAGACACCAATCGACCGACAAAAACCAGCTGCCTCGGGCGCTCCTTGTTATCCTGCTGCCGGAAAATTTGCGTGTTGTATGGATTCGGAATGACCTGGCATTCGGTTCCCACGGCAGCCGCAACCGCGTGACTCACGGCAATATTCAACCGGGCGTTTCGGGCGATGAAAAGCTTCAGATTTTGACGCCAGTTCGTTTTGCCACCGGCGTCGAGATAGTCGTTGTGATGGGTAAAGACGACCGGTCTACGAATCAGCAGACATGGCCACAACCCCCTCAGATTTACGTTGCAATGGACAAAAACCTCGTGATCACGAACCAGTTGCAAAAACTTCCCGGCTGAGGGCTGATAAAAAACCTCGAATGGAAATGATCTTTCAGGAGCAGCACCGGGCGGATTGTCCGCGATCACTGAAACTTGGTGGCCTGCGGAGACCCATTCATGAGCAAGAATCGAGGCGACGGTTTCAATACCGCCGATGCTGGGATAAAACCGGGAATAAAGGAGTAGTTTCAAAAAAGTCCGTAGGCCCGGGCCGCATTTAACCCCAGCACCTTGGATTGATCTTCCACGGAAAACCTGGAAAAAAAATCTCGCGACAGCTTCATGGTGGACCGGTAATCCGCGCTGTTTAAACAGACAGGCCAGTCTGACCCGACCATCAGGCGGTCCGGTCCGAACGCACTCCAGACTGCTTCCAGATAAGGCTGAAAATCCTCGGCTTTCCATTGCTGCCAGCGGGCCTCAGTGACTAAACCCGAGGCCTTGCAATAAACATTCGGACACCGGGCCAGTTCCGCAATCTGGGTTGCCCATGGCTCAAAGACCCCGTTCTTTATCTCCGGCTTGGCCATATGATCCAAGACAAAAGTCTGCTCCGGAAACATCCGGACCAGCCCGATGGCGGCGGGAAGTTGTCGTGGGTAAATCAAGATATCGTAAACAAGTTCAAAACGCTTCAACTCACCAATACCCCGCACAAACTCCTGGCCCAACATAAAGTCATCGTCCGGTTCGTCCTGCACCACATGCCGGACTCCCACCAACTTCCGGTCATTCTCGAACGATTCCAATTGTTTAACCAGCAGTTCAGATCGCAGATCAACCCAACCCACCACGCCTTTTATGATGCCGGAACTCCGCGCCAGATCCAAAAGCCATCTTGTCTCCTCCAAACTCTGTCGGGCCTGCACCGCGATGCATCCGTCGAAACCGAAGTTTCGCAGCTCCGGCTCGAGATGCGCAGGCAGAAAATCCCTCCGAATCGGCCAGTCGTTTTCTATCCATGGATACTGGATCGGATCGTAATTCCAGAAATGTTGGTGGGCATCGATGCGCATGGGCGACTCCGTGGTAAATCAGACGCGGCAGCCAACGCTGAGCAATAGGTTCGCCCACAATGCTTGGTCCCCGGTTTGCACCGTCAAGACATGATCATCCGACTGCACGGCCTGGTAAAAATCCCATTTCTGAACCGGCTTGAGCAAAACCGGCAGACCGGCGTCGTGAATGATCTTTTGAAACTCGGCCCAGACCGGCGGTTCACCAAACTTCGCGTAGGAATCGTCCGGAGGAATTCCCATCGTATTCACTTCGTCAACCGGAATGGCGCTCAAGATGGCGGTCAAAACCTGCGCCACAGTGACCAGCCCGGGCGAAAGATTCAGGCAAATCAATTCTGCGTTCGGTCCTTTTTTCGTGGACGAAGGATAGTTGCCGTCAGCGATCAATATTTTGGCGTGATGCCCGCAACGTCCCAAAACCGCATTGATCCCGGGATGGATGAGTTGATGTTTCAGCATAATAAGAACCTCATGGAAACCAGCGTTTGAAACTGCGGATCGTCTGGCTTGCCGCAGACAGCGGATCAGGAAGGGGCAGACATTCCGCAGAAAGGTAACCGGCGTATTGAATCTCTTTCAAAGCCTGGATGACCGTCTCCATTTCAGTGTGACCATATCCCACCGCACGACGGTTGCTATCCACAAAATGGATGTGTCCAACCATTGGCCCGGCCTTCCGCAACGCATCCGCCATCGAGACTTCCTCTATGTTCATGTGAAACAAATCACACAACAACTTCACCTGTCCTGCACCGGCGGATTTCAAAAAGTGCGCGGCCTCCTCCTGCCGGGTAAAAAGGTTCGTTTCATACCGGTTCAACGGTTCGTATAAAAGTGTTGATCCCGCACGGACCGCAAATTCTCCCAGATAAACCAACTCCTCTGCCAGCCAGCCGAGAACATCCTCACGCGTCCGGCCTTCATCGCATCGTCCTTGCATCGAGCCAATGATCGTCGCAGCACCATATTCCCCCGCGCATTCAATGATCTCCTCGACAAATTTCCGGGCGCGTTGACGGATGAGCCGATCAGGATCAGTCAATCGAAGCTTGTGTTTCACCCACCCGGCCCCCGTCCCCAGCGCGGCGACCGAAAGCTGGTGATCCTGGACGTCCCGCTTCAGCGTAGAGGAACGCACCGCGGCCGCTGAAGGTGGAAAAATTTCCACCGCATCAAATCCGAGTTCGGCAACGGCGGCACAAGCCCCTGAAAGATCCTGGTAAAACACGAACGGTCCGCTGCGGGCTTCTTCC
>Ga0163150_10003735_pt1 | contig 21082 bp, 18 predicted proteins | sample OliLakLV19P2IB_FD_148628 | JGI IMG/M metagenome (GOLD analysis project Ga0163150, IMG submission 148628) | Freshwater microbial mat bacterial communities from Lake Vanda, McMurdo Dry Valleys, Antarctica - Oligotrophic Lake LV.19.P2.IB | ecosystem: Environmental > Aquatic > Freshwater > Lake >...
ACAATGTAATCTCGACAGGCCTCTTCAGAGGAAAACCAATCTTGAAACTCTTGCACCGTATCAGGATATTCCTTCATGAACAGGGACACTACATCTTGGGGTTACTGGAGTAAAGTGCATACCCCAGTTCATTAATTTCTAAGATTTCAAATAAACCTGCTTTGTCAAATTCTGCGTGGATTGATTCTCTGTCATAAAAATACATCTTAACTCCTTCGAATATTTCATAGCGGTCTTTGCTAACAAACTTGCCTTTACCATAAGTAGGGGCTTCTTTTGATATAGCTGTAAAAACCATATAGCCGTTCTTAGATAGTTGGTTATAGCAGTCAAAGATGAGTTTTTGCCTTTCACTATCGCCTAATAAGTGAATTAAAGCATAGCAAAATATTCCGTCATATTGGCAATCGTCAAATGGCATATCGGTTACAGAACCATTATAGATAGTCGTGCCTGTCCCGTAATGTTTTTTCGCCAAAGCAATAGCAGTTTTTGAAATCTCAATTCCTGTTACTGTTATTCCATTATCTATAAAAATTTGTGCATTTCGTCCATAACCAATTCCAGGAATAAGAATGTTTTTTACCGAATTTTTGATGAAAAAATCCTTCGTCAAGACTGCTGAGTTTGATGGCTCAAAGCCCCACATTTCCTGTTTTTCGATAAAGTTTGTCTCCCAAAACTCAGATTTTTCGTTTCCATTTGTCATATGCTTTATCAGAATTGCCCATAACTCATTATTATACGAAATGTATTCGTAATTTAAACAATAATTTGTATGTTATGCGAAATTATGATACATTTTAAACGTATAATATAATCATATGTTATCTTTTTTCAAAGATTTATGCAAACAGAACTTCAAAAGGCTGCACGGGAAATGAAAATCAAAAATTACAGCTCAAAAACTGTAAAAAGTTATCTTTATGGCTTGCGAGAATACTTTGTTTTTAAAGGTAGTAATTTAACTGAGTTTGATCAGGAAAATATCAAAGATTTTTTACTAGCCTGTGAGCAAAAACAGATTTCGCCTCAAAGCCGGAATTTGTTTTTGAGTGCGATTAAATTCTATTACCGAGATGTGACGAGAAATCCGCAGAAAATCGAAATTCAATCCGCCAAAAGGCCAAAAAGTTTACCCGTTGTTTTATCAAGAAACGAAATAGGAAAAATTTTAGAATCTCTGAAGAATGCGAAGCACAAGCTCCTTATATCACTTGCTTATGGGGCAGGCTTGCGAGTAAGCGAAGTTATTGCCTTGAAAGTACAAGATTTGGATTATGAAGAACTGACTGTTCACATCAGACAAGCAAAAGGTCAAAAAGACCGAATCAGCGTAATGCCGAAAAGCTTGGTTGATGATTTGAAAAATCTAGTTGCCGGAAAAGCAATAAATGATTTTGTCTTTGCGAGTGAACGAGGTGGAAAGTTGACAACTCGAACAGCACAGAAAGTTTTTGAAAATGCTTTGCAGAATTCGGGTGCAAAAAAAGATGCCACATTCCATTCACTCAGACATTCTTTTGCTACGCATTTGCTAGAAAACGGCACTGATGTGCGCTATGTTCAGGAACTTCTTGGGCATCAAAATATTAGAACAACACAAAGATACACACAGGTAACAAATCCAATGCTTAAAAATATTAAAAGTCCATTATGACAATAATGAGGGAAGCCCGCTTTTGGCCCAAAATGAAGTTCGAGACGATATTTTTTCAGGTTCTTTGGCAGTTTTTCAATCCGAAAGGGTCGCTTCCGTTGGCGGGCGGAAGGGGGGTTTGGGGGGAATTCCGCCCGCCCTACAAATTTTGGGCGAAATCAGTTCGAATTTTTTCGAACGCACACCGCCAGTTGGGAAATGAATGGTTTTGCTCGCCCTCTGCGAGGGCTCGCCAGCCGATTTTAAGCGCAAATTGGAATTTTTTATCTTTGCCCCGTAGCAACGGGGCTGGCCAAAAGCGGGCTTCCCGAATTTTCATTTTTAATTTTTAAGGAGGAACTATGAAATACTTTATCTACACTCGAAAATCAACCGACAGCGAAGAAAGACAGGTTTTAAGTATTGAATCTCAAATTTCCGAATTAAAAGAATTTGCCGCCAAGGAAAAACTTGAAATCGTCGCCTCGCTTAGCGAGGCAAAAACTGCCAAAGAACCTGGTCGAAAAATTTTCGGCGAAATGCTCGATCGGATTGAAAAGGGCGAAGCTCAAGGAATTTTGGCTTGGCATCCCGACCGACTGGCTAGAAATTCCATTGACGGAGGCAAAATCATTTATTTGCTGGACACAGGAAAGATTAAAGATTTGAAATTTCCGACATTTTGGTTTGACAGCACGCCACAAGGTAAATTTATGATGAACATTGCCTTTGGCCAAAGTAAATACTACATCGACAACCTAAGCGAAAATATTAAGCGAGGACATCGGGCAAAACTGCGAAAAGGCATTTGGCCAGGTTTTGCCCCGCTTGGATATTCCAATAATCCCAAAACAAGGGCGATTGATATTGATAGCGAAAAAGCACCGCTTATAAGAAAGGTATTTGAACTTTACGGGTCTGGCGAATACACGCTAAAAGCCCTTGCTCTTGTTTTGGAACAAGCGGGGCTAAAAAGCTACAAAGGCAATGTTCTTTCCGTTTCCTGTGTCCAGCGTATGCTTCAAAATCATATTTATTACGGAGTATTTTATTTCAATGGCGAAATTTACGACGGAATACACGAGCCAATTATTTCCAAGAAACTTTTTGATTCTGTTCAACAAGTAATGAGCAATCGAGGAAAAAAAAACGAAAGCGAAAACACGTATTTGCTTTTTCTGGTTTTATGAAATGCGGAAATTGTGATTGCCTCATAACTGCCGAAAAACAAAAAGGACATCACTATTATCGCTGCACCAAGAAAAAGCAAAAATGTGATGAAAAATATTTGCGAGAAGAAAATCTTGTTGAACAGATGAAAGGAATTATTCAAAAAGTTTCTTTGTCTGATGATTGGGCAAACAATATGCTTACTGAAATAGACAAAGAACGAGAACAGACAAAAGCGGAAACGAAAGTTTTTGTTCAAAATCTCGTTGAGAAAAAAACCGAGATTGAAAACAAAGCTGAAAACTTGCTTGATCTGTTTATCGGTGGCAAAGGCATTGAGCCAGAGGAATACCAGCTAAAAAAACAAAAACTTCTCAATGAGAAGATGGACATTCAGCATCATATTAAAGATTTTGAACAAAAAGGAAATAATTGGCTCGAACCGATGAAAGAAATGATTTTAGCCAGTAGCCAAGCCAAAATTCTATTGTCGGAACCCAAAAATCTAAAAATCCGAGCATTTCTAAAAAATATCGGCTCGAACTTCATTTTGAAAGATAAAAAATTCCAATTTGCGCTTAAAATCGGCTGGCGAGCCCTCGCAGAGGGCGAGCCAAACCATTCATTTCCCAACTGGCGGAGAGGGAGGGATTCGAACCCTCGATACGGTTTTACCCGTATACCACATTAGCAGTGTGGTGCTTTCGGCCACTCAGCCACCTCTCCAGGTAGAGGGAGTATACGAATGGCTCCGTGTATAGGAAAGGGAGTTTTTGCGCTTTTATGCGCAGCATTCACTGTTCCACTGCTTTCGCCTCTCGCCGATAAATGCACCACTCGCATGTGTCGGTTGAGGGCGGCGCTACATCCCTCATCAGGCACTCCTTCGCTCCCATGAGCGCATCTTCCACCCACGCGTCGCTCCCCTTGTAATCGTGGATCGAAAAGACGAATTCCAGCGAACGATCGAACATGTCCCTGTCGCGCGTCGCGTTGACGAAGACGAGGTACGCGGTATCCGACACGTCGAAATTATTCCGGCGGAAGAGCCATTGATAGAACTCGAGCTGCCGCTTGTAGCCGTCGCGCCCGTCGAGCACGATCGGCGCGCCCGTACTCGTCGCTTTGTAATCGACGATCGACAGCGATCCGTCCGTGTTCTGCCACACGTCATCGACCAGACCGAACGCCTCGATGTTGCTTGCGGAATGCAACGCCCTGATGCCGGTGCGCGTATCGCGCCACACATTGAGATCTTTGTGGCGGTACGGTACGGCATCGACCCCGAACATGGTCATCGCGGGATGAGGCTCGTTTCGCGAGCGGAAAAAATCGAACTCCTTCTTGAGCAGATGATCGACGGCAAGGTTGAGCGTGAACGCCATGTTATCGATGCGCGCGATGCCCAGCCGGCGGTCGAGATAGAAGCACCGCGGACAGTCGAGAAACAGTTCGACCTTGCTCCGGCTCAGGGGATAGGGCGCGGCGGCGGTGGGATTGAAGAATGAAGCCATAAGAGCATCCTAACGCCAAAAGCGGGGGAGGTCATCCCCCGCTGAAGGCGTTCTTCGACAGGATTTAGTCCTGGTCCTGGGACACGTTCGTGTTGTTCGAAGAGGAACCGCTGACGTTGTTGTTCACATTGGTACCTGCAACAGCGGTAAGACCGTTGTACTGAGCACATGCGCCGTGCGAAACGTTGCACGATTGCTGCGCGTCAACATTGTTCTCCGAGTTGGCATCGACACTGTTGTCGACGTTCGTGTCGGCCGAGCTGTCTACATCCGCATCTGCGACTCCGTCGCCGTCAAGATCCTGTTCGACGGTCGTGTCGTTTTCGGAAGTGGCATCAATGTTATTGTCGACATCGGTTTCTGCATCCACATCGATTTCCATGTACTGAGCGGCTGCACCGTGTTCGACGTTCATCGTCTGCTGCGCATTGATGTTGTTCTCGGAACTGGCATCGACTTCATTGTCGACATCCGTATTCGCCTCGGAATCGACGTCCGCATCTGCGATGCCGTCGCCGTCGAGATCCTGCGCGATTTCCGTGCTGTTGTCTGAGCTTGCATCGATGTCGTTTTCGACATCGGTGTCGGCATCTGCGCTGATGACCATGTACTGCGCGCCTGCGCCGTGACTGATGTTCATCTCCTGTTCCGCCTCGATATTATTGGCGGACGAGGCATCGATGTCGTTGTCGACATCCGTATTTGCCTCAGAGTCCACATCCGCGTCAGCAATACCGTCGCCGTCGACGTCCTGTTCGACATCCGTGTCGTTCGCGGATGAAGCGTCGATGTCATTGTCGACTTCGGTGCTCGCATCGGCGTCAATAGCCATGTACTGGGCACCTGCGCCATGATCGATTTCCAAATCCTGCGAGGCGTCGATGTTATTCACCGCTTCCGCATCGATATCATTGTCGACGTCCGTGTTGGCCTCGGTGTCGAGATCGGCGTCTGCCATGCCGTCGCCGTCAACATCCTGCCCGAGATCCGTGTCATTGGAGGAACTGGCATCAATGTCGTTGTCGACCTGTGTGTCGGCATCCGCATCGATATCCATGAACTGGGAACCGACTCCGTTATCGACGTCGGCATCCTGTTCCGCCTCGATGTTGTTCTCCGACGAGACATCGATGTCATTATCGACATTAGTGTCCGCAGAGGTATCAAGATCCGCACTTGCGCTGCCATCGTCGCCGATATCCTGTTCGACATCGGTGTCGTTGTCAGCAGAGGCATCGATGTCATTGTCGACACCGACGTCCGCGTCGGCATCTACGCCGGCATGCTGCATCGCCGCGCCGTTCTCGGCATCGGCATCCTGATCGACATCGACGTCATTGGAAGAATCGAAGTCGATATCGGAATCGACATCGGACTGAGATTCGACGGACCCGTCGAGGGACAAATTGCCGCCTTCTGAGTCCTGATCGACATCGACATCGTTCGACGAATCGCTTTCGATATCGTTTTCGATATCCGATCCTGCATCCGTGATGACTGTCGTGGACTGGCTGACGAATCCATCGTCGTCGTCCTCATCCTCATCTTCATCTCCGTCGCATCCGCAGTTTTCATTCTCGTCTTCATTCTCGTCTTCATCCTCATCCTCATCATCACCATCTGAATCTGCATTCTGATCGACATCAACATCGCTTTCGGCGCTCGAATCGACGTCTACGTCGACATCGCTGTTGGCGCTCGAATCGACGTCCGCATCCTGATTGGCGTCGCCGTCCGCATCCTGCTCGACATTAACGTCGCTGTCGGCATCGCTGTCTACATCGACATCGGTGTCCGCATCTGCGTCTGATTCGACGTCAGCATCCTGATTCACGCCGCCTCCGCCACCGCCGTTCTGTGACACACCAACGCCGCTTACAGCGACCGTATCGGTATCGACGTCGACATCGCTGTCGGCATTGGATTCAACGTCTGCGTCCTGGTTGGCGTCTCCTTCCGCGTCCTGCCCGACATGCACTGTGCTATCCGCGTCGGAATCAACATCGACGTCGGTGTCCGCATTTGCATCGCTCTCGACATCGGCGTCCTGATTAACGCCTCCACCTCCGCCTCCGCCTCCGCTGCTACCGCCGCCACTCTGGTCAACGGTGACTCCGCCGAGGGCAACAGTCTCCGTATCGACGTCGACATCGCTGTCGGCATTGGATTCGACGTCCGCATCCTGATTGGAGCTTCCGCCGCCTCCTCCCGCATTCTGTTCTACAGTAACGGTGCTGCCGGCATCGGAATCGATATCCGCATCCGTATCTGCATCCACGTCGCTTTCGACGTCAGCATCCTGGTTGGCGTTACCGTCCGCATCCTGCGAAACCTCTACTCCGCCAAGTGCGATCGTGGCAAGATCCGCATCGACGTTGCTGTCGGATTCACTTTCTACATCGGCATTCTGATTGGCGTTGCCGTCAGCATCCTGAGCAACATCGACGTCACTTGCAGAAGCGACATCTATTTCGGCATCGGTATCGCTGTCGACGTTGTTCTCGACATCGGCGTCCTGATTGGCGCTTCCATCCTCAGCATCGGCATCCTGTTCGACAGAAACCGTGCCAGCCGCGAGCGACACAACGGAAACATTTGCATTGGACTCCGAGCTTGATTCGACATCGGCGTCCTGCATGATTCCCTCTGCTGCGGCGGAGATTCCGCCGAGCAATGTTGCGCCACCTCCTACGCTCGCCATCAACGCCAGGATAAGAGCAAAGGTGGAAAGAGATCTGTTTTTGGCACGTTGCCTCCGTCGTGCACCAGGCTTTCTGGTGAATGAATGTTTCCTTGCTTTCCTAGGCATATGTATGAAGGAAGAAATAAAATAATAAGTGGAGGTGTTCCATGCTCGTGGGCGCCCAGCATGGCAAACCAGAAACGTAGACGCCGCACTATTCGGCGTCTTACATTTTTGTCGTCAAATTCCTGACTTTATGGTGGCAAACCTTGCTTTTGCGCTTACAGCGACGGTACGTCCACCGGCAATTCCGTAAGATCTGGAATCAAATTCGCTCCGGGCACATCCGGGATCGGAATATCAGGGAACCACGGAAGAGCGTTGTCGGATGATGATCCGGACGTCGCGGCGCTGGAAGAAGATTCGGATGCAGCGGAAACCGCCGAACTCGCAGCCGCGCTGTTCGCGGAGGACGCGGATGACTCCGGAAGGATCGCATCAAGTTTGAGCATGAGCTTTGCTTCTTCGGTAAGACGCAGGACTTCGCGGGATTGCGACAATGCATCTTCGAATTTCCCACCGGTTAGATTCACATTCGCTTCATCAAGCATTACCTGCGCTGCCTGCAACAGGTCCTGCGCTGACCTAGGCGATCCAGACACCTTCATAGATGCTCGGACGTTTTCGATCGTGGAAAGCGCGTCGGCAATTCTTTTCTGTGCGCGCTCTTTTCCCCCTTCTGTACCTACCCCAACCTGCAGCCGGTCTTCTGAACCAGTCCGAATATCCCCGACGGATTCCTTTGCGGTATCGATGCCGCGAATGACCGTTTCCATCGCCGAACGCATATCGGGCGCATGTTCCGCGATCCGCGAGAGAATCGATGAATGCGCGCCGAGCGAGGACTCGAGCGTAGTGCTGAGCTGAGCTGCGCTGAGTGGGTCACCTGATTGCGCGACGTCTTTGATGTAGCGTTCGGCGTGATCGATATGATTCACGAAGTGCTCTTCTATCTGCGTCAGCGCGGACTCGGTCAGCGCGCTGCGCGCTGCCAGCTCTTCCGCTTCGTGTAATCTGCGGAGCGCTCTGCTTCCCTCCCACTGCGCCTGCGCTGAATCGGAAAACTGGATTTTGGAGCGCACTGGTTCGGATATGTAGACTTTGAAGCTGTAGAGAAATTCGCCGGGAAGAGATCCTTCGGCCGCATACGAAACACCCGAGCCGATGAGAAAAAACACGACAACGAGAAACGCCGTACGCGGAAGGATGCCTCTGAAAAACGCCTGCAGCCAATGCTCGACGTGGTCAAGGTACGATCCCTCAGCCAACGCTTCATCCCGCACCGGGTTGTTGTGTATGAACATACGCAGACTCTCGCGCGCATGCTTTTTCTCCTGCTTGCGCAAAGCGGGCTTTCCTTTGCCGAAGTTGAATAATCCTGCCGCCATCCTCTTTTGCTGACGCTCGACGCTCTTCTCACTTACAGAATGATGACGCAAATAAACCCGCATATCCTTGCGGAATTCGACGCGCTCCTCCGGTGTTAAAGCAAGCACTTTCGCCTCGAGGAAAAACGCCGCGGTCAGCTCATCCAATTCGGGCTCTTTTTTGGCTTCCGCTTTGATCAAACCCTGCAGGTTTTTGCGAATCGTCTTTTGTTCGTCTGCATTCAGACGAATGGATCCTGCTTCCCGGAGGAATCGCTGGGTCAATTCATCCATTTACAGTCGTGCGAACAGTGTGAAAAGACGTAGTTGTCGTACCGCGTCAGGATACCCGGGTTTCCTCAGCGGGCACAAGTGTCCTTATAGGACACCGGAATGGATACGTAAGCGACGGCGGGCTTCCCCGGCAGCATCAGGACAAGTTTCTCCCGGACTGATTCGCGCTCGGAAGCGTCGAGAAGAATGGATGAAGCGTTCTGCAGGAACAGGGAGAGAGAATTATCCATACGAATAGGTTGGGGAGGTGATGAGCCGGTCCGGAGACCGCGCTAACTGAACCTAAGACTGACAAGGGCTGTTCGCAAGGAAATGCCCGACTTTTTTCCCCGGAAGGAAAAAGGCTGGGCATTCAAGAATCAATTTTCTGCAAGCATCGAGCGCAGTTGCTTGAGACCGCGGTAGATGCGGACCGAAACCGTATTGGCCGACTCGCCGGTCACTTCGGCGATTTCCGAAGGAGACAGGTCGTTCATATAACGCATGACCAGAATATCGCGATAATTATCGTCCAGATTGCGCATCGTTTTGATAACGCGGGAATGTTCGATGCGATTGTTCAGGCGATCCGTGTCATCGATGCCAGGATCGAAACCTTCTTCCTGAAGTTTGTCGAGCGACGCCTCCCGCTTTTTTCGGGACTCATCGACGATCAGGTTATTGGCGATGCGATAAAGAAAGGCCCGCATGTTCAGGACTTTCTCACCCTTGCCAAGATATTCCCAGGCGCGCATGAAGACCTCCTGCATGAGATCTTTTCCCCGTTCACGGTCAAAGACCCGGTAATAACAGTGACGGAAAATGGCGTCTGCGTACTGGTCGTACGCATCCAGGAACTCCTGTTCCAGTGATGACGTATGATCGGCGCGAGGCATACGGAGTGGTGGGTAGGAGACAACCTCGGGATGATCGCACAACCTGTTGTATTTGTCGACTGATTTTTGCACTAGGGGACGTAATTGATCATCGATGTTTGCCGTTGTTACAGCTAAAAGAACACAAAAAGAGTTCACATCAGAACAGGTTGCGAAGTTCCGGCGTTCCTGTGTGATCCCCTGTGGTACAGTATTCGTGATGTCTACTGCAACTGTCATCGGTGTCGATCTCGGCGGAACAAAATGTGCTGTTGCAAGATTTAACCAGGCAACGTGGGAGAAGGAAGAGGCGCTCGTGATACCCACGAGCAAAAAAGGATTTCCCGAGGTGATCGATGATCTCGTATCCACCGTCGAAAAACTTCGCATTCCCTCCACGCATGCCGTGGGCGTTGGTATCCCCGGACTCATCAAGCAGCCGGAAGGCATTCTCGTACGGGCGCCCAACATCAAGAAGAGCGAAAATGTTCCCGTAAAGAGCGAACTAACCAAGCGTCTGGGTCTTCCCGTCTTCGTCAGCAACGACGCCAACTGTTTTGCGCTTGCCGAAGCCGTCATGGGCGCGGGCAGAAACCGGAAAGTCGCTGTCGGCATCACCTTCGGAACGGGTGTCGGCGGCGGCATCGTCATCGACGGAAAAGTGTTCGAGGGCGCGCACGGATACGGCGCGGAAATCGGGCACATGCTCATGATACCGGGCAGCCCTCCCTATGAAACGAAGGACAGGCGCGGCGAAGTCGAACAGTTCCTCTCCGGTACGGCAATGGGCAAGCGGTGCGAAGAGGCGAGCACTCCGGAAGATTATCTCGAGGGCGCGGTATGTTCCTTCATGCAGCCGCAGATTTACCGCGAAGTCGCGTGGCTCTGCACGAATCTCATTCACCTGCTCGATCCCGACGTCATCATCTTCGGCGGAAGCGCTGGATACGCGCTGCATAAACATCTCGACCAGATCCATGAAGAGTTGTTGAAATGGACACTGCCGGGTACTCCCCTGCCGGAGATCGTCGCCGCTACGACGAAAGATGCCGGTATGCTGGGTGCGGCACTACTCACTAAAAATTCATGATCAGGCGCGATTCGGATTCTTGAGGTACTGCTGGTCCGTGAAGCTCATTGCCAGGTACTCCTTCGCGAAGTCCGTATATGCCGCGTCATTGTGCAGATCTTCATCGAGCCAGAGCCGCGTGAATTCGGTCACGTCGACAGCGCCGTCGTAGCCGTTGTCTTTGTTGAGCACGATGCCGTTCTTCAGCAATTTGTACGTCCAGTGCAGATGCGCAGCCGTGCAAAAACCGGTCATGCCGCTCTTGGCGACCGGATCGCCCTGGGAAACGGACTTTCCGTCCTGCACCGTCACTTCGGATAAATGCGCGAGGAGACTGTAGCGCTTCTCATTCTGAATGGAGATGTGCAGACCATAGCCGTTCGTGCCGTCGTCCTTGATTTTGATGACGCCGTCGTTCGGCGCATAGATGACCGTTCCTTCCGGCACCCCGAAGTCGATGCCATTGTGTCCGAGAAAACCAAACTGCGAATAGATGTCGGGATTCTGGCCGAAGCCCTGCGTGACGACCGGCGTTCCGGGAAGCGGAGAGAAAATCATAACGAAAAAGGAAAAATCAGGAACTTTTCCAGTGCGTATGGAAAGGGCCGGGTTTGTCGAGACGCTCGAAGGTGTGTGCACCGAAGAAATCGCGCTGCGCCTGAATAAGATTCTGCGGAAGGCGGGCGGTGCGGTAGGAATCGTAATACGAGAGTGATGCCGACATGGCCGGCAGCGGAATGCCCCGCAATGCACCGAGCGCGATCACGTGTCTCCAGGCAATCTGCTTTTCGCCATCGAAGCGGGCACGCATCTGAGCAGCCATTTTCTGGTCGCCCGTGAAGGCAACCTGATACTGCTCAAGTATCCCGGACCGGATGATGCAGCCTCCGCGCCAGATACGGGCAATATCGCTGATATTCAGATTCCATTTTTCCTCCTGACTCGGAACTGACAGCAGCTGAAATCCCTGACCATACGCATTCATGAGACCGAGTTCAAGCGCCGTGCGTACGAGCGAGAGAAGTTCCGTCTGGTCGACATCCACGTCACCGGCGACGAGCGGAGGCGAGACACTCTGTGCCACACGGAAATCTTTCGCACTCGACATGATGCGCGCGTCGACAGCCGCGGTGATCGTCGGAACGGCGACGCCGTACTGCATCGCGGCGTCGGTCGTCCACTTGCCGGTCCCCTTTTGGCCGGCACTATCCTTGATGACATCAATGAGATCCTTGCCGGTCTCGGGATCTTTCTCCTTAAAGACGTGCGCCGTGATTTCCATGAGGAATCCGCGGAGTTCATCGCTCTTGCTCCACGCGGAAAAGATTTCCGCGATCCGTGTATTCGGGTATTTCCCCAGATCTTTCAGAAGATGGTACGCCTCTGCGATGAGCTGCATCACACCGTACTCTATGCCGTTGTGGACCATTTTCACGAAGTGCCCTGTTCCGCCCGGACCGACGTACGTGACGCATTTGCCGCCCTGTCCGTCATCGGCTGCCATCTTCTGCAGCAGCGGCGACAACACGTCGTACGCGGCTTTGTCCCCGCCGGGCATCATGCTCGGACCATTGAGCGCGCCTTCCTCTCCCCCGCTCACGCCCATCCCGATAAAGTGAATATTTTTTTCTTTCAGTTCCTTCTGACGGCGTTCGGTATCGCGCCAGTGGCTGTTGCCCGCATCGATGATGATGTCGCCCGGAGAAAGATGCGGCAGCAATTCCGCGATCATCGCGTCGACGGCTTCGCCGGCCTTCACCATCAGCAGTATAGGACGCGGCGACTCGAGCGAGGCGGCGAGTTCAGCGAAAGACTTCACGGGAATCATGTTCCCGTCTTTGCCGTGATCACGGATGAGCGCATCGGTTTTTTCGGTCGTACGATTAAAGATGGCGACTTTGGCACCATTGCGGGCGGCATTGCGCGCGAGGTTCGCGCCCATGGTCCCGAGGCCGATGACGCCGAGCTGCATCTGCATCAGAGGAACATTACGCTTTCACTTTCTTCCAGTCATCCATGAATTTTTTGAGACCGCTGTCCGTCAGCGGGTGCATCGGGAGTTTCTGGAATATGTCGTAGGGAATCGTGCAGATGTGCGCGCCGAGCATCGCCGCTTCCACGATGTGCCGCGGATGGCGGACGGATGCGACGAGGACCTCGGTCGTGAATCCATACTGCGCCCAGACGACCATGATGTCGGAGATCAATTGCATGCCATCCTCGCCGATGTCGTCGAGCCGGCCGATGAAGGGGCTGATGATCGAGGCTCCGGCCTTCGCGGCGAGCATCGCCTGCGGGACGGAGAAAACGAGCGTCGTATTGGTGCGGATCTTCTTGGATGCGAAAAATTTGATCGCCTTCAGTCCTTCCGTCGTCATCGGAACTTTCACGACAACGTTCTTGTGCCAGCCGGCGTATTCGAGTCCCTGCTTCTTCATTCCTTCAAAGTCCGACGCCGTCACCTGCGCACTAACATTGGGAACGTGCTTGCACATTTCAATCACCGTCTTCTTGAAATCCTTCCCTTCCTTTAAGACGAGGCTGGGATTGGTCGTCACGCCGTCCAGTACACCTAATGACGCCGCCTCGCGGACTTGTTCGATGTTTGCCGTATCAAGGAAGAGCTTCATGGAAGAAAGAGAATGTGGCGCTTATTTTAGAGATAAAACGCAAAAGAACAAACGAAAGACTTGCGCCGGAGGCACTATGTCGGGGAGGATGGCATTCTATATGAAGCGCACGATTCTCCTGGTACTCCCCCTTCTACTCGCGGCCTGCACGACCGAACCTGAGATCGTCTTCCAGGAACCCATCCGCGCGGACACATCCTCCAGCGCCTCCGTCGTGACGACGGACAGTGCACCTTCTTCCGTCGCGGACATACCCGAGCCCGGCGTCGCGTCGGAGAACCCCGCGAGCATCCGGATTCAGATGCCGTTTGCATCGCAGGCCCCGCACGGCAACTGGGATGATCCGTATCAGGAAGCGTGCGAGGAAGCATCCCTCCTGCTCGTGCATCATTATCTCACGAAGGAGCCACTCGACAATAACGTCATGGACGCAGGCATTCTCGATCTCGTTCAATGGGAAACCGATCACGGTCTGCCGCAGGACGTGACGATCGCGGAGCTGGCGAACGTCGCGGAGGAAAAATACGGATACGAGACGGCAGTCTATGAAGGAAGCGACGTAACGATCGAGCGCATCGAAGATTTTCTCGCAAAGGGCGTACCCGTCATCGTCCCATTGCAGGGACAGGATATCGGGAACCCCAACTTCAGTGGAGACGGCCCGGAATACCACATGCTCGTGATCATCGGCTACGACGGTTCGAAATTCATCACGCATGACGTCGGCACACGGAACGGCGCGAATTATGCCTATAAGAAAGAAGTCATCATGAACGCGATCCACGACTGGACCGGCGACAAAAAAACCGTCCGCAGCGGTCCGAAGAAGATTCTCGTCGTGACGAAAGCCTGAAAGACGGCGCTCGACGAGTCTCATCGGAGCACGTATCCTGTCGGTGATACTTTTTGCACATGTCGCGACCCTCCCCCAAAGAACTTCTCGGCAAACCTTTCTCGGACGTTCCGGCATCCGTCCAGCGCGTTGTCGGCCATGCGGAAAAGGGTGAGATGCTCTGGATCGGACCGAAGGAAGCAGAAAGTGTCAGCGCGAAGGAACTAGAAGGATATGCGGCAGCACACACAATCATGCGCCATCTCTGCGTCCAGGCCCCGACGTCGCACAGCTCGGGACACCCGGGCGGACCATTATCGTCATTCACATTCGCCTACTTCCTCAGTAAGAGACGCGACCCGCATGTCGATCAGCCGCTGCGGTACAGCGCCGGCCACCTGAGTCTGCTCGCGTACGGTTTGCAGTGGTTGTTCGGGCGGGAAGGAACGGACAAGCGTCTGCAGAGTCCGCAATCGATCATCGACACGTTCCGCATCCCCAACGGTCTTCCCGGACACGTCGAAGCCGGCATCGGCGACATTCCCTTCGGCACCGGACCGCTCGGTAAAGGAACGAGCAACGCTCTCGGCGCGGCGTTCGGATTGAAGTATCAGAAAAAACCCGGCATTGCCGACGTGCTCCTCGCCGACGGCGACGCGCAGGAAGGACAGGTCGCGGAAGCGTTCCGCCTCGCATCACACCTCGAAGTCGACAATCTTGTCGTGCACGGCGACTTCAACGACGTTCAGCTCAGCGATCTCCCGAGCAGGACGATGGCGAGTGACTTCGCATCTATCGCGCACGCGGCTGGATGGCACGTCATCGAAGTGCAGAACGGTAACGATCCCGCGCAGGTTGTCGCCGCGCTCGACGCGGCGGATACTCTGCTGCACAGGAAGCGTCCCGTCTTCATTTGCTACTACACGACGATGGGACATGGTGTTTCCTTTATGGAGCAGGGATCGAACACCGGTGAAAAAAACTACCACGGTTCTCCCTTGTCCAAGGATGAAATGGCGAAAGCGCTGACGGAGTTTCCACCGCTGAGCGAAGCTGAAAAATCATACGAACCCTTCCGCGCGGCCGAGCGAAAGCGTTTCACGTCGAAGAAGCCGACCGAGACGAACATTCTGCTGCCCTGGAAAAATCCCGCCGGTTACACCCGCACCATCGCGGAAGAGAAGGGTGCGCCCCGCAAGGATTTCGGCGCGGTTCATCTCAAGAATCTCATGAAAACCGACGTGCGCATCGTCGTCCTCCACGCGGATCTCGCGGCGTCGGGCGGCTTCGACAAGGTGCACAAGGAATTCCCGGACCGCGTCATCAACGTCGGCGTTGCCGAAGCGAACATGTACATGATGGCCGCGGGGATGCGCCAGGTCGGACTCCTGCCTGTCACGTACACCTTCGCGTCCTTCGGGACCAACGAAGCGCGCGCAAACGCCCGCCTCATCGACATCAACTGTGCGCATACACGCTGCGCCGTTCTCCATGACTGCACGCACAGCGGACTGAGCGTCGGCGAGGACGGCGAAACGCATCAGGAACAGAACTATCTCAACATTCCCCTGCACCACACGCAGGTCTGGATGCCGGCGGATTGCAACCAGGCGGCGGCCATGGCGGAAAAGGCGCTCGAGACGATCGCGCTCGGAGTTGAGAGCGTGTACGTCTTTTCGCCGCGCACCGATCTGCCACAGATCAAAACGCCGCCCGGCAAGATCATGTATGGCAAGGACTATGTCTATGACGGAAGAATCGACCTCATCCGCGGCAATGGCACCACTGCCGACCAGGTGACGATCCTTGCAACCGGGACATGCGTCGCCAACGCGCTTGAAGCCGCGGACCAGCTTTTGCAGGCAGAGGAACCGGTACGCGTCAGGGTGCTCAACGTTTCCTGTATCCGCCCCATCGACGCGGCGATGATCATGCAAGCCGCGCTCGAAACCCAGCACTTCGTCGTCATCGAGGATCACAATACGGAAGGTGGACTCGCGTCGCAGGTCGCGGACATCATCGCCGACTTCCGCCTGCCCTGCAGCCTGCGCCGGCTCGGACTCGATCATTATTTTCCGTCCGGCAAGGCGGAGGATCTCATGTTCTTCGCGGGGCTCGACACCGAGAGCATCGTCAACGCCGTCCAGGACGAAATACGCTCGGAAGTGTGCGGCGGAGAAGATGCGTTCGTGACGGCCGTCTACTCGATGATCCAGAACATCGGCGTCAGCCGCTTTCGTGACAGAGCCGAATCCTATGCGAATAAACTGCTCAATGAAAAAAGCTATCTTGAGGAATTGCGTGACGTCTGGCGGGAGCGTACCTGTCCCGTCGACCAGCTGCCGGACAACGACGCGCTCCGCGAACGGCTCGGTGAAGAAATCGAACTTCCCGGGCTGAAATAACAAAAACGGGCTCTACCGCGATCCCGCCCAAAACCGCTACAATGCGGACGGAGGGATGGCCGAGTGGTCGAAGGCGACCGACTTGAAATCGGTTAGACCCCAAAAAGGTCTCGTGGGTTCGAATCCCACTCCCTCCGCCATCATATTTTGGGCCTAATGGACCCACACAGCATGGGGATGCTAACGGTTCTATGTTGACCCACCCTCCTAAATCTGGCGATCCGAAGGGCAATTTCTGCTAAATTAGGGAAGTCATGAAAAATCACACGTATATCCTTGGCATCAATTCCGTTTATCATGATTCTTCGGCTTGCCTGCTGAAGGATGGTGAATTGATTGCGGCCGTTGAGGAAGAAAGGTTCAGCAGGATCAAGCATGCCAAGAAGGCGCAAATTGATAATGGAAATTCCGTCCCTGTTTCTGCGATTGGCTATTGCCTGAAATCAGCTGGGATTGAATTTGGGGATTTGGCATGCATCGCGCTGGCTTTCGATCCTGAATTGCGACTCAAGAATATCGGCGTAGATTCCTATTTCGAGCTGGGAGATTGGGGAAGCGAAAAGGGAGAGAAGTTATTTTATGAAGGTGTGAAGAAAATTCCATCAGAGCTGAGCACGCTTGCCGGTGTAGATGTTGAACAAAAAATCCAATGGGTTCCCCATCATCTTTGCCATGGAGCAAGCGCATACTTTGTATCTCCGTTTTCCGATTCCGCGATTTTATCCGTCGATGGGATTGGCGAATTCACCTCAACCTGGCTCGGAAAAGGAAATGGCAATCAAATGCAGGTTCTGAAAGAGATAAGCTATCCGAATTCTATTGGGTTCCTGTGGGAGAAGATCTCGGAGTTCCTGGGATTCTCCAAATACGATGCATCAAAAGTGATGGGGTTGGCAGCGTACGGCGATGCAGAGAAATACTATTCTCAATTTCAAGAACTTGTGCCTCTTCGATCTTATGGAGATTTTTCGATTGATAACTCCGTGCTCCAGTTCAGAAAAAACAACTTCCAGCCGCTTGAGATTTTATTCGGTATTCCAAGGATTTCCGATCCAAGTAAACGAACAAGAAATCACGAAGATATCGCCGCGGGACTTCAGAGAATCACAGACGATCTTTTTCTCCACCTGATAAAATATTTAGCAGAAGAAACAGGATCGAAAAATCTCTGTATGGCCGGAGGTGTCGCGCTCAACTGCACGGCAAATGCTGCGGTATGGAAAAGCGGTTCCTTCGAGAAGCTCTATATCCAGCCAGCCGCGAACGATGCGGGAACCGCACTCGGCGCGGCGTTCTATATTTGGAATCAAATACAACATAAACCCAGAAGTTTCGTTATGGATCACGCATATTGGGGTCCGAGCTTTAGCGATGAGGAAATTCAAAATGTATTACAAAAGGAAAACGTTCATTTCGAGCGCCGAGATGATATCGAGAGCACGACCGCGCAGCTTCTTTCGGAAGGAAAAATTATCGGCTGGTTCCAAGGAAGAATGGAATGGGGCCCAAGAGCACTGGGAAACCGATCACTGCTCGTTGACCCGCGACAGGAACACCTGCGCGACATTCTGAACGAACGCATTAAAAAACGCGAGTCATTCAGACCTTTTGCCCCGAGTGTCTTAGCAGAGGAAGCCAAAGAGTGGTTTGAGATTCCTGCTTCCAGCAGTTCGATTTCGTCTTCATTCATGTTATTCGCCTTCGACGTCAAAGAGGGGAAACGAAAACTGGTTCCAGCAGTCGTACACAAGGACGGCACCAGCCGCATTCAGATCGTTTCCAAAGAATCGAATCCCAAATACCATAAACTGCTCTCAGAATTCCATCGGCTTACGGGGGTACCGATGATCCTTAACACATCGTTCAATGAAAACGAGCCGATTGTCTGCACGCCTCTCGATGCCGTCCGTACGTTCAAGAAGACCAAAATGGATTATCTGGTTCTGAACAATTTCCTTTGCAGTTATACTTAAATCATGCGGATGCGGGGGTAGTGTAAAGTAACACATGGGCATTCCATGCCTGGAATGAAGGTGCAAGTCCTTCCCTCCGCTCCATACAATCTCCCACATGGAAACAGCTATAGAAAACATCGTGAAGAATATTCCTCATTGTTCGAAGATCACCGACGCTGATCGGGCTATCTATCAGGAATTCTTTAAGACTGAGAAAAAGAAATACCCCTATCATTACGCTAGAAGCTGGGTATTCATTGATCAGATTTGCAGCGGAATGGGCATAAAATATTTCGATAAGCAGAAGGAACACCTCATCACAATCGCTCCGAACTGGGGAGGCTCCACTCCCAACTACGTTTATCTGCCGCTGGGAATAGACGCGATCAAAAGCGTTCCGATTCTTGTGGAACAGCTCTCGAAGCTTCTCAAGCAAAAAATCACCATAAAGAAAATCTACGGGAAAGAAAACAAGAATTACTTGCTCCAGCATGGTTGTGCGGAAGTTCCAACCACCGGAAATCTGGATTTCTTGCATTTAGACGACGATAAATACTCTGAAGTCATTTGCGACGTGGACCAGATCATCAAAGCGACCATGGGCTTTCCGACCGAAGTGACCATGGAGCACTTCAAAAATCACATTAAGCCAATGAAGAAGAAAATCTTTTTATGGGAACTTCATGCAGACGAGAGGAATCTCGGAAAAGAATTGGATAAGGATTTTAAGCAGCTGGTCGAAAAATGGAGTACGGAGATCGCCGAAAGAACCGCGAAGCAGTTCAAGAAGAATGCGGATCTCAAACAAATCAAAGAATGGATGTCTGGTGTTTATTATCCTTATTTCTTGGATAATATCGAAAAGCTTCATGCGGAGGAATGTATGGCATATCTCACATTCCTAGATGGAAAACCAGCAGCGTTCACTGCAGCCTATCCTCTGAACGAGACGTGTCTTGCGGTAAACGCAAGTTTTTGTGATGTGAGTTACCCAGGCCTGATTCAATACCAGTTCTACAGGTTGGCCGTACGTGCAAAAATGCTGGGATTCAAGTACCTGAACCTCGGAAGTAACGACATCGAATCGCAATACAAATATAAATCCTCAATGGGAAAAATCGATGAGGTGTGTCCGTACATTCTTGAATTCGAGTAATGTCTCAGCCCAGAGAAAGGACGCCTTGCATCAGATTCAAATGGCTTTTTAGGCACCCTAGAATTTCCCTTTTCTCTTCAGCCTTTCCATTTTTCAGAACGTACTTAGCGTATCCTCTTACATCCATCTTCGGAATCGTAACCTTGTTCTGCATTCCAAGAACATCTGCCGTGAATTTGTTCAACTTTTCGACTTCTGTCTCCAGGTTTTTCCTCATTCCCGTTTTATCGAGGTCGACTTGATCGATGAGATCCAATAGCTGTGAGAGAAGTTCGTCCTCTCGAACGTACGGTTGCTTGCACGTTTGATCGAACCGCGAGCAATGGTAGTAAACATATTTCCTGACTGTTCCATCCCGAAGCTGCTTATGCTTCTCTTCGGCTGTGACGCCATTCCCGCAGTTTCCGCACCGGAGCATCTTCGTGAATGCAAACTCCTTCGCGCCGGTTCTGGATCGAGGAGCAACCGCTAGCATCGCCCGTACCTCTTCGTAAAGTTGCTTCGTGATGATCGGTTCGTGTGTTCCTCTGTACCAGTTGTCGCCGCCTTTTGGATATTCGAACATTCCGTAGTAGAAGGGGTTGTCCAAAATCCGATATACGCCCGAGAGAGTGATCCGCTTGGCGCCTCTCGTCTTAAAGTTCGTTTCGCCATTCAACCATTTGAGAAGTGTTCTGCCACTCGCACCCCGCTCCGCAACGAATAGGAAGAGTTGCTTGATGACCGGAGCCCGGAGAGGATCGATGACGATTTTTCCTTTATTTCGATCCAGACTCCTCTCGTTCAAGTAGCCGAGTGGCGCTACCCCCGGACGAACGCCCATCTCACATTTGTTCTTGAGTCCGCGCTTCACATTAATTCCACGGTTGTCATTCTCAAGCTTCGCCTGTGAGCAGAGGATCATGAGAAGAAACTTCTCGTTGGGCGAATTTGTGAATCGCTGCCCCGTTGTTCGGATCTCCTTCAGCAATCCCTGATCCATAAGATCGACCAACGACCCGAGATCGCCTGCATTCCTGCTCAAACGATCGGGTGCCCACGTTACGATTCCCGTGAACATGCCGCTTCGGATATCTGTGAGGAGCTGGCTGAAGACAGGTCGTTGCCCTGAATCTTTGGCAGAATGACTTTCTCTTCGAATCTCGATGATCTCCAATCCGTCCCTTTTTGAAACCGTAGTCATCTCCTTGATTTGGGAGTCGATGCTGAGTGCCTGTCGCTCGTCGTCTTCTGAGGATTTTCTTGCGTAGAGGCAGTACCTAATCGGTTCGTCTCGCTGTGGCTCTTTTCTTTCTCCATGCCATGGAGTTGATGATCTATCAATATTTGTTAGGTTGCAGCATTAACCTTACACAAGAGGATTGGGGAAGAAGGGCTTCGTAGACCACTTGGGCAGGGGTCTTTTTGTCCATACCCATGCCAAGGTGAATCTTGTGGTAGTTGTACCAAACCAG
>Ga0163150_10003736_pt1 | contig 21081 bp, 18 predicted proteins | sample OliLakLV19P2IB_FD_148628 | JGI IMG/M metagenome (GOLD analysis project Ga0163150, IMG submission 148628) | Freshwater microbial mat bacterial communities from Lake Vanda, McMurdo Dry Valleys, Antarctica - Oligotrophic Lake LV.19.P2.IB | ecosystem: Environmental > Aquatic > Freshwater > Lake >...
CATACAGCACACTAATCACACAAACAAGATCAAAAACAACATATTACATGCCTACAAATATCGATCAAAAAACACCTTTCCCCATCAAACTAAACGACTTACCTGTTTTGGGCCTGAGAACTTCGGATTAGGCGACGTTCCGCCTATCGGAGCGGTCGCGGATTCCGGCGTGTCTTCGAAGACTTGACGGCAACGTGTTACGGTGCCCGGAAAGCCGGGTGATGATCTGGCTAACCTAAGAAACTGTTGGACGGCATATTCTCCCAGGCTCAATCGCGTTGTTTCTCGCCTTCGCCCTTGCCGGGGTGTATCGTCGCGTCACGATTGAGTCCCAACTTCTGCTGCGCCGCGGGAGACGACCCAGCCGGCGGAATGCCAAGGCTCATGCGCGCTGAACGCCACGCCAGCCGCAGGTCGGCGAGCTTGTGCCCAGGCGCCTCGTAACCGTACGCGCGATACTTGCCGGGCTCAACAGCGCCCTTGCGTCCGACAAAATCGGTGAAGGCCCGCGTCCAGTCATCAAACGCCTGCATCGTCTCGCGACGCGCGATCATGTCCTCGGCTTGATTGTCGCTGTACTTCTGACCCGCGCCAAACTCCTCGTAACGCCAGAGCTGGTCAGGCACTTCGATACCTGAATAGCGGCATTGCCACACCAGCGGTGCGTAGCTGTCGCGCATGTTGTCAAACGGCTCCGCCGGCGGATCGAAGTACTGCTTATGCCGCAGCGCCGATGGCCGGCCGTCGGCATCGAGCTCATCGCCGCCACCATCGCCATAGCAGAAGAACGCGGCCGTGCGGCCTTCGAGATGATTGAGGCTGAGATTCTCCCATTCAGGCGAATGCTCGAGCGCCATGGCCTTCTCGGGATCCTTGTGGCCGATGAGATCCTCGCGCGGATTGCCGCCGCTCATGCACACCAGCCGGTCGAACATCAGCTTCAGATTACTCGACGGTGCGTACCAGTTCACTGGCCCGATGATGGCCCAGGCGTCAGCCTGATCGAGCCGCGAGTAGAGGTCCAGATCCCACATGAGATCGGGCTCCATCTTGCTGTTGGGCTCATAACAATTGCAGGGCCAGACGCACAGCGCCATCGAGGTAGACACACAGGCATTGCAACTCTGGATCCGCGCTCGCGAGTAGACGTTACCGAGATCCTCGATATCGATGTCCCACTCGCGAGGCAGCCCGTCCGCCATCCGCATCATGAGCGTTCGGGACTTCGAATCGACGCCGGGGCAGTTGTACTGCCGCCGGTCCGAGCCGGAGATCAACAGCACGCGCGGTTGCCTTCGAGCGTCGGTCATACCAGGTTCCCTCCGCAGCTTGAGCCTGAACCCGCCGTACAGCCAAAGCAGTGGTCGGCCGTCGCGATGGGGGAGTTATCGAAGGGCGCGAACGACTCAATGTCCCATACCGTCGGGCTGCCCGCGATCGGCATCCCGGTCATCTGGTTAAAGTCGCAATCGTACAAGCGGCCGTCCCAACTCACGCTCACAAGCGACCGGCACATCAGGTGCTCCACCGTTCCCGGATTGAAATTGTCGATCAGCAGCATGCCGTACGGATCGGTCTTGCCCAGGCGATGGAGCATACCGGCGAACCGTCGGATGGGCATGTTGGTGAGGGTGTAAAGGCGGTTAAACTCGATACCGAAGTCGTCGCGAAGACGCCGATGGTAGTCGGCTTCAAGCGCCGCTTGCGGAGGCGGCAGCGATGGACCACCGGGGTTGAACACCAGGTTCAACGGCAGATCGGAATGGTGAGCGTAGCCGAGCCGGTTCAACAGCAGGAGCGCCTGGATGCTCTTATCGAATACGCCCAGGCCGCGCTGCCGCTCGACATTGTCGCGCGTGTAGCAAGGCAGGCTAGCGGTAATCTCGACGCGGTTCACAGCCAGAAACTCGCCGAGGTCAGCCATCGCCGGCTCGAGCAGGACGGTGAGATTGCAGCGGTCGATCACGTGACGGCCGAGACGGCGGCTTTCCGCGACGAGCCGGCGGAAGTTGGGGTTGAGCTCAGGTGCACCGCCGGTGATGTCGACGGTGGTTACCATCGGCGTCGCTCCAAGAAGTTGCAGCACTCGCTCGGCGGTCGCACGCGTCATGCTCTCGGTACGCTTCGGACCCGCCTCGACATGGCAGTGATGGCAAGCCTGATTGCAAACCTTGCCGACGTTGATCTGCACGATGGAAGGGGCGCCGGCTCGCGCAAGAAGCGGAAAGCCATGCTGCCCCAACAGGATTTGAAATTGACTACTGCCCAGCATCGTCCTCTTTACAGCTTACTGCCCCGAGAGCGACTTCACCATCCCTTCGAGGCTCTTCCGGTTAAGCTCGTCCGGCGCCTGTTCAAGCGCCTTCTTCGCGTGCTCCAGCGCCTTCTGGTTGTCGCCCACTCCCGCATAGCCGCGCGCGAGTCCAACGTGGACCGGCCAGGCGTCGCCGTTGCGCTTGGCGTTCAACTGGAACACCTCAAGCGCTTCCCTGGTCTTCTTCTCGGCCAGCAACTGGCGCCCATACTGATGGATCATGAACGGCTGCGTACCCGGCAGGTCGAGCGCCGCTTTCATGATGTCGGCCGACTCCACGCCGCGTCCCATCTTCGCCAGAATCCGGGCCTTCGTGCTCATCGTGAAGAAGTCTTTGTTGCCGATGCCAGGCATGCCGATGGCGGCGTCGGCCCACTTCAATCCCTGCTCCAGATTCTTTCCGGACTGTAGGGCGTACTGCGCCGCGTTCTGGTAGCCGAGGTGGGAGAAGCCGGCCTGCGACGTGAGATCCTCGCGGAGGCGCGTGACATAGATCTCGTCGACATCGGCCACCTTGACGTTCCAGGGCACGGCCAGTTCCTCCCACTGCAATTCCACCGTCGCTTCAGCCGGCTTGCGCGTGGTGAACTCATAAGTGAGCCACTCCCGATAGTCGTGCTTCCGAGGCTTCACGGCAACGCGAAGAGCGTCGCGCGACTCCTCATACCAGAAGCTTCCCCACGATTCGGCGTCGCGGGAGAAGATCAGGGTCCATTCGTCTTTACCGGGAATCATGTGGAGGCCGTACTTGCCGGCGGGCAGCGGCTTGTCCTCGATCATCACTGGGTGCGAAGTTTCGAACACCGTGTTCTCGTTAGCGCCGGCGCGCCAGGGTCCGGGCTTGCCATTGCCGAAGCCAAGGTTCGACATGCCGTAGGGGACGAGCGCGCCCCAGATCTTGCCGCGCCGGTCAGTACCGTCGCCGGCGTGCACAGCGGGACTTGAGTAGTGGATCGAGACCTGGACGGGCCCGATGAATTGGGAAACGGAGGCCTTCTGATTATTGCCGCTGGGAGGGAGGCGGAGGCCGGGAAACTGGGCAAACATCGCGGTGGCGAGCATCACCCCCGTGAGGGTAGAGCGGAGCAGCAGCTTATACATAGCGGAACGGACGAGCAACGCATCAATCCGTTACGCCGGTTGTGGTGAAGCGGTCTTTAAACGAGGTGGCTAGGCTGAAGTCGCGGTGCCGACAGGCCGCCCGTGGCACATGTCGATCAGCAATTTGGCGATCGTCCAATAGCCTTCAAGCGAGGTGGGCTTTAAGTGGTAGAAGTCGGCGCCCAGACGCAGCGCCTCTTCCTGTTCGGCAGGGCTCGCCAGGGTGGTCCAGACAGCCACGTGAACGTGGTCAAGCTTCGGACTCTTGGCGATGGATTTGAGCACACCGGCGCCGTCGATGCGAGGGAGGTGCAGATCGAGTAGGATGACGCATGGCGCCGAGGACTCACCCGTCCGCTGCTGTTCGACAAAGCGCACGGCCTGCTCGCCATCGGTGAGGACGATGATCTCCACCGGCTCACCTTGTTCGGCCAGGGCGTGATGCAGGAGAGCCACGTCTGCCGGATTATCCTCGACGATCAAAATACGGGGCAGGTTGCTGTTCATGGTCGCTCCAGAATAGATGCTCAGGATAATGTAAAAGTTACTTTGAGTAAAGACCTTATCGCTAGCACTTATTCAGGTGAAAAACCTCTTCGAGAGGAGCCATATTGGCGTCGGGACGGCCCTCTTGGAACAGTCCGGCCATCTCACGCTGCCAACGCACATTGACTTCAGTGGCGCTCATGCGGGTTTTAGCAACCTCGAAATCCTCGGTCTCGAGATAGCCAACCAGTAGCCCATCGGGCCGCAGGAACAGGGAGTAGTTGGTCCAACCAGCCGCGGTCAACGCCGCCAACATTTCCGGCCAGACATGTTCGTGGCGCTGCTTATACTCTTGCAGACACTCAGGTTTCAGTTGGAGCGTGAAGCAGATACGTTTCACGGGCGCATGACCTTTCCCGGCGTCCCACCAGTGTGCTGGTTGTGATTCATGACGATGGCGCCGTTGACCATCACCCAGTCGATGCCGATCGATGACGGGGCCGGTTGATCGAAGGTGGCGCGATCCTGGATTGTATCGTAATCCCGAGTGACGAGTTGGGACAAGTGGCCAGTGGTCAGTGGTCAGTGGCCAGTGCGAGCGGCGTCCTTGGAGAGAGCGCCTCGCTGGAGGAGAAGTGGCGAGTGGCGAGTGGCGAGTGAAGGCAAGTAGTCAGTAGTGATTGGCCAGGGTGGCGGAAGTCAGCGGCCAGCGCGGCCTCCGGCGATGCCGGATTGAATAGGCTGTGAGTTGGGAAAGTTGCGAGTGGTGAGTGGCGAGTGGCCGTAGAGAACGCTTCGATCTTTCGGGATTTGCGTACCGCTCCGTTACCGTCGCGGCTCAGTTTGCGGACTCGAGTGGCGGGTGAAGCCTGGGCGTAAGGGTGAGTCACAGGCCAATGCGAGCGGCGTCCTTGGAGAGAGCGCCTCGCTGGAGGAGAAGTGGTCAGTGGCGAGTGGCGAGGGAAGGCAAGTGGTCGCGGCCGGATCTCGGCGAGTGTTGCGTGGAGTCACAGGAGCGGCGTCATTTCGAGACCGTCTCGATGGGGAGGACGATGTGGCTGCCCGCGTGGATGCGGTGGGTGGCGGCGATGAAGTCTTCCGCTTTCGCTTCGAAGATGTTGGCCACGTATTTTTGCGGATTGCGATCGATCAGCGGGAACCAGGTGCTCTGAATCTGGACCATGATCCGGTGGCCCTTGAGGAAGGCGTGGTTGTGCGTGAGCAGGTCGATTGAGTAGCGTGTGACTTCGCCTGGAGTGGTCGGCTTGGGCGTTTCAAAGCCATCGCGGAAGCGGCCGCGGAGCACGTCGGCGGCGACCATTAACTGGTAGCCGGAGAGGGCGGGGTCGGCGTCAGGGTAAACGTCGATGAGCTTAACAATCCAGTCGGCATCGGAGCCGGTGATGGAAGCTTGGAGCTGGGCGATGACGTCGCCGGCGATGGCGATGTCGGCGGTGAGCGGTTCGGTTTGGAAGGTGGCGACGTCGGGGCGGGAGTCGACGAAGCGCTGGTCGTCAGTGAGCCAGGAAGGCCAACCTGAATTCGGGCTGTAGGTGGCGGGGATGGGCCGCTGGCGGTAGGGCACGGGCTTGGCGGGGTCGGAGATAAACGAGGCCGAGACACCGGCGCCGTTGACTGGCGGCTCGAATGAGAGGCGGCCGTTGGCATGAAGGTAGAGGTTGCGCTGATTGGTGTCCGCCGGCGGCCATGAGTCGTAGCGCTTCCAGACGTTGGAGCCGGTCTGGAAAGCGAGGGTGTCGGGAAAGTCGTTGCGGCCCTTGTCCTTGAGCCAATAGGCGAACCATTTCGCCTGGACCTTCTCGCGGAAGTACGCGGCGGTGTTGCTGTTGAAGTCGATTTTGCCGAGGCTACGGCCCTCCCCGCCGCCCCATCCTCCGTGATTCCAGGGGCCGACGATCAGGTAATTTCGATGCTCAGGATCGCTCTTTTCGGCCTGTCGGTAGATGTGGATGGGCCCGTAGAAATCCTCCTGGTCGAACCAGCCGGCGACGTTGAGGTTGGGAACCTTGGGGTTGCGGGCGAACTGGCCCACTTCCTGCTGCTGCCAGAACTGGTCGTAGTTGGGATGGGCGATGAAGTTGTTCCAGGTGGGCCGGGCGCCGTTGAGGTAGCGGCGATTGGCTTCGGAGAGCGGCCCGAGCTGCAGGTACCAGTCGTAGGTGTCGGTGCGGTCGAACTTGAAGGGGGCGTTCTCCTTGCCGGTCTCCATCATGGAGGCGTACTCGTAGCCGTAGGAGAGCCGGAAGGCGCCCTTGTGGTGGAAGTCATCCCCGAGGAACATGTCGGCGGGTGAGGCCTGTTCGGAGGCGGCCTTGAGGGCAGGATGGGGATCGATGAGCGCCATCATGGTGAGCCATCCTCCATATGAAATGCCGAGGATGCCGGCGCGGCCGTTGTGGTCGTTGACGTTCTTGAGCAGCCAGTCGATGGTGTCGTAGGTGTCGGTACCCTCGTCGATGCATTTGGGTTTGTTTTGCAAACAGACCGGGCGCTGCATGACGAAGGCGCCTTCAGAGCCGTAGCGTCCGCGGATGTCCTGGAAAATAAAGATGTAGCCGTCATCGGCGAGGTGGGAGTAGGAGCGCTCGATGGTATTTTTGGCGCGGGCCCAGCCGTAGGGAGAGCGCGTGATGAGGAACGGCAGTTTGCCTTTGCGGCTGGAGTCGCGCCAGACCTCGGTGTGGAGCTTGACCCCGTCGCGCATGGGGATCATCGCGTCGAGGGTCTTGGCCGGCTGCGCGGAGGCGAGCGATGCAAGTAGGGTAAGGAGCCAGAGCGCGGTGTGCGTTTTTGGGAATGGGTTCATGCGGGAGTTATCCCGCCGACACATAACGGTGATCCAGGCCATGAATCAATCATGTCAAACACGACAACGCATCGGAAAGAGCCTGGTAGCGATTCAGCAGGAAGCCGGCGCTGAAGGACGGTGCCTTGCTTCTAGCGCCGCGGTGGACCGATGGCGTTTGCCGCTCTGTCGTCAGGGTGACCGCATCTCGAAGTGCACGGTTGCCGAGGGCACTCGCCGGCGCGTGAACCCTAGACTGACGCTTTGCCTCGTTTGGCAACGAGCTACTCCGGGTGCGGATTCCTGTTCCGCCAAGGCCGTTAACCAGCCGGGCCGGGACGTGAAGCGTGGACAGAAGTGACGATGCTCTTGAAACTCGGATAGTATGCGTCCGGACAGGTCAAGTAACGCGCCTCGTCCTGATGGCGTGATTACTGCAATCGATAGAGTAACCGCTGGTACGCTGGTGTAGGCACCCAATGACGATCACGCTAGAACTCGCACCGGAAACTGAAAAAAGCTTGATTGCCCAAGCGGAAGCCCGTGGTCTAACGCTTGACGCCTTCGTAAAAACCATCATTACTAATCAAGCGGCGGCAGCGGAAGCCGTACAGCCTCTGAGCAGCCTCCCTCGACATGGTGAAGAGCTTGACCGCGCCATTGATGAAGTCTTCGATACAGTTCGGGTCCCACCAGGAGTGGGGCAGGGCGCTATGCGCCGTGAGAACTGGTATCGATGATCGCAGTCGATACGAACATTTTCGTTGGCGCAATCCAAACGTTTGACCCTGCCCTGCGCACAGCTTCGCGGCGTGCGGTCAGGTTATTCTACGGACAAGGAGACGAACTCGTCTGCTTTCCCCAAAACCTTGTCGAATTCTGGAGTGCCGCCACGCGGCCGGCAAACGTGAACGGCCTTGGGCTTTCTTCAGAGCAAGCCGCCCGTTACGGTTCCTATCACTCGTCCGGCTGTTGCCGGAGTCTCCGGAGATCTTTCCGACTTGGCGAAAGATTGTCCTGGAGCATCGCGTCTCCGGAATTCAAGTTCAATGGCCTAGCCGCCGCCTGTCCGGTGTCCGGCAGACCGACGCATGAGGCCGCTCCACGGCCGTTTAATTTTTGCAAGTCGCCGGCGAGCGAGATAAGCACCCGCCAGAACGACCAACATGCCGACGCCTGTCGCCGGTTCCGGAACCGGTTCCACAAGGACATCGTCCAAATGCCAGAAGGACGAAATGTGCTGGAATCGGAATTCTAACAGCGTACTCGCGGATGAGGCGAACAGCCCGCCGATCGTGAAGACGCTGTAATCGAAGCCGTCGAGGTCGGTCAGAGACGCCACCGGGGAGCCATTCCACCATACGGTGAACGAGTTCGGAGTGCCGCCCTCGTTCTGCAGCCAGAACTGCAAGTAGTACTCAACCGACAGAGACGTAGGCAGCACCTGATTGAGTGTCCCGACACTATCAAACTCTCCTAACTCGGCCGCGTACACCCCGGAGTTGACAAAGTTGCCATTCACTTCGGTGAATGCGGGATCGGCCGTGATCGCCCAGCCCGTGAAATCCCCCGTTTCGAAGCCGCCATTGAAGACAATCGTAGCGCCCTGTGCGCAGGCGAAACTTACAATAACCAGAAACAGGATCTTCAATGTCACGTTCATTTGGCCTTTCCTAGAAGCGCCACGCATAGCTTCTCCACCGTGTCCATGTCTGCGGCTTTGACCCCTTGGCCGGCGTCCACCACTTTTTTCTTATTCGCGGTAATTGCGTCACAGATCGCCTTGAATTCCTTCTTATCTTTCTTGGCGTCCGGCACATCCTCGACCTTCGGATATACCTTTTTGTCGTTGTGGTCCGTGAATTCCACAAACGGTGCTAAAGCGACTCCTTTGAAGCCGCCGAAGGGGTTGATAGGCGGAAACGGCTGCAGGGCCGTCGCGGCGGCCTTTTCGTTGGGTTTATGACAAGTTCGGTCACAATCGAACTTCTGCATACGGTCGCCATGACTCGCGATGTCCTTGAAATTCTGCTTTGCAAACTTCTTGCTTCGGTCGACGTAGATGTCGCCCATAAACAGGTCTCCCGTCGTGCCCATGTCCCTGTCCCGGTCGGGTCCAAAGGTCACTGGCTTATTGTCCTCGCCTAACTCAACCTTGTCCATGCGCAACTCGTCGCCGTCCTTGGCCGTCGGACACAGAAGCCAGGAAGGCCGGAACTTTTTGTTCGCTACCGCTCCTGGGCAATCCAGGATGATGCGAGGCAGCTTGACGCCTGCTATTGTGCAGGCCGGCTGTTGGCTCGCACCGCTCATCGTTACCGTAGTCCCGCACACGCCCTTGGGAATGCACAACTCCACTGCATCGGCGATCGTGGCATTCTTTGGAAGTCCCGGCAGTTCCGCGGTCAAACACGCGAGAAACGTTTTGATATTCTTACTATTCGCCGGGGCTATGGCCGCGCGAATCTTTCCCGCCGAACGCTCGACCGGCCCGGATGAAATCGTCGAAGCGGTGAATGTCAGGCGAGCGTATGGTGAGACATGGCCGTCGTCGTCTTGAAGTCCGTCCGTCACGACGTCATATCGGGAGCCCGGCTCCAGCGGCGCCGAAGGCTGGACCAGCATGAGTCGCCGATCCGGCGAGAAGCTGATGTTGGCCGGGACCTGCCAGCCGTCCTCGAGCAGCATGACCGTCCGCGAATGCGCGGATTCCGGCTGAATCTGCCGCGAGAAGCGCAGATTGATGAATGTATCGAGATGCACGGCCTCGGACCTGTCTTCAGGGAAAGAGCCTTCCATTCTCAAAGCCGACGGGTCCATCGGGGGCAATGTGCGCCGCTCGAAGCTCTCCGCCCATGGAAGGTACACCTCGGTGCCCGCGCCTTCCGCACCGCCCGAAAGATAGACGCTACCGTCAGCTAGCAATCGGCCCTCCGGCTTCAGCCTCGAAGCATTCATCGGCGCCGAAAGATTGCGCCCGAGTTTCATCTGGGTATCCCATATGCTTGCCGAGGCCCGGATGCTCCCGTCGGTGGATACGCCGCCGGCCAACAGGACCGTCCCATCCGTAAGTAATACCGCCGTGTGCCTGGCTCGCGGAAGCAGATCGCCGCCAGCGAGCGCCTCGAAACTCCCATTGACTGGGTTGAAGATCTCGGGAGCGGCCAGAATGTCGCCCTGTGCATCCAGTCCGCCGAAAATGAGAACGCTGCCATCCGGTAGCAGCGTCGCAGTGTGATCTGAGCGGGAGCGATTCAGACGGCTTTTAATAGCCTTGATCCCGTTGGTTTTCGCGTCCAACAGCATGACCGACTCGATCACCTCCGAACGTGCTCCGCCGCCAGTCAACAGAGTTCGCCCGTCCGCGAGTCGCGTTCGCGCCTGGCCTGAAGTTTCGGTTGACTTACTGTCGGGAGAATTGGATGCCGCTGATTGGAGAATCGCGAGCACTCCTAGAATAGGAATCGCGACAAGACTGATCACGAGCGACCGAGTACTGACGTGCATTTCCGCCCCCAAGGGATGTTTAGTTGAAACGCTGACAAGAAACGATACACCACCTGCGAAATAACGTCAAGCCAGAGTCAGTTACTTACAGTTACTTATAGGGTCACGTTCGGCTGGACTTGCCCCCAGAATGCGAGACAAGCAGTTAGGGGACACGATTCATCGGAATGGAGAATTGAGTCATGGGATTGGTTCGAAGCTTGCCGCTAGCATGCCTTACGAAGGGCCAGGTTGGTGCGCCCCAATTGCCACCGACATGGGCGCCCTGAGCGATGGGTGACACGGACGCGTGCTGTCAAGTGCGGCTGACGATCCAGTATTATCGGCGGTCCGGAAACTTTCAGAACTGGCGCCCGAGCTGTATGTTGAGCGGGGTAGTGAGAGTAACGGGGCTGATGGCGTTAGCGATATTCGCCAGGAGTCAAGACAGCAGGCTTAATAGCGCGATCGCCACCCGGCCCCGGTCTCCCGGGTTAAGCCTCACCCGGCGCGGCTCAACAGAGACCGGCCCTGGGTGAACTGGGCGACTTCGGCGGCAAATATCTCGGGAGCTTCCCAGTGGGGAGCATGCCCGAAACCCGCCATTACCTTCAAGCGAGCGTTGGGGATGCGGCGGACCAAAGCGTCCTGTTCCTGGCGAGGAAACATGCTGTCGCGATCGCCCCACAGAACCAGGACGGGACATTCAATTGAGCCAAGCTCCGTGTCGAGGTACGACCGTAGCAGTCCGCGCAGCCACCACTTCCACAGCAGCGACGGGACCTTCAGACTCTCGTTGATCACGCCGTCCAGAAAGTCCGGCGGAACGGGGCGGTGGATGGTGCTCAACTGGAACTCGCGGACGAAAGCGGGATCCACCGGATCGCTCAACGATTCCACCGAGCGGGCCAGTTCGACGGTAGCATCGTTTCCGATGCGGGCGGCAGAGGCCAGCAATACCAGCTTCGATACATACTGCGGGTACAGTGTGGCCAGCCGCTGACCGACGAAACTCCCCATCGAGTGGCCGATCACCATTGCGCTGCCGGCGCCGAGCGCCTCCAGCAACTGGGCCGCGTCGCAGGCGGCCTGTTCGATGGTGTAGCCGAAGCGGGGCTTGTCAGTATCGCCGTGGCCCCGCTGATCGGGCACGATCACGCGCAGGTGCGGCGGCATCAGAGGCAGCACGCGGCTGAATGAAAACCACGAATCGGTGTAGCCGTGCAGCATCAACGCCACCGGTCCGTTAGCGGGGCCACTCTCGGCGTACCGCATCCTGAGACCGTTAGGCAGCCGCACGCTTTCGAATTTCAAAAGATTAAATGCAGCCATTACAATTCCTCCACGCGCAGTGTCATGCCGCCGAACTTCCACGCTTCGGCGAACTCACGCTTAACCCATTCGACGCCGTTGGTATTGCCCTGCATTTTGAGAGACTCGAGCAGGCCGAACAGCGAACGTCCATTGCGAGGGTTCTGCTCGAGATCGCGGCGAAACACCTGCTCGGCCTCGGCGGCCTTTCCCTGGCGCAGCAGCGCACCACCGAGAGATTCGCGGACGGGATAGTGATACTCCGGGGGCTCCATGTACATCAGCTTGTCCATCGCGTCCACGGCCTTCCGCCAGTGGGCAAGTTCGGCCGCATTGTCCTTCTTCACACGCGCGATGCGAGCGTCCAGTTCAGCCAGACCGATGGCCATCACGCTGCGGGTGGGGTTGATCATGAAGGTCTCGGCTTCGGGGATGCGCATGCAGGCCGCTTCCATACGTTCGCGCTCCGCCTGGGCTTCGCCTGCATTCCCCATTCCAGCGAATGCGACGCCGCGGGCAAGGCGGTAAAACGCGTGCATCACCGGCGCCTTGTCGGTGGGTTCGGGCTCGGCGAGCATTTCTTTCCACTTGCCCGCGCGAGTCATCATCAGCCATTCAAACGCGCCGTAGGGAGCGAGCATGGGCATGTCGTCGATAGCTCCGGCGACGTTTTTACGCAGTCGGCGCGCGTACTCCAGCGAATCGTCCGCACGGCCCTGCATCATCCGCACATACGAGACGAAGTGCAGGTTGTGCGAGTAGTACATGAGCGGATAAACGCCCTTGGCGCCGGAGCGCTCGATGTACTTGCGGTCGACATCGGAGGCGGTCTCATTCACTTTCGCCGACAGCTCGAAGTCGCCTACGCGGAGGAAGATGTGCGACGGCATATGCACGATGTGCCCCGCGCCGGGCATGAGAGCGCCAAGCCGCATCGCACTCGGGAGCGCGCGCTCCGGAGTCTTGGAGGCCTCGATTGCGTGGATGTAGTAATGATTCGCGCCGGGATGATTGGGGTCGCGCCGCATGACGCCCTCCAGCACTTCGACAATCTCGAGCGTGCCCTCGGCCGGAACACCATCGGCACTCCAGAGAGACCAGGGGCGCAGGTTCATGTACGACTCGGCATAGAGCGTGGCCGCATCCAGATCGTCGGGATACTGGCGCATGACGCGCTTCATCGAGTCTTTATAAAGAACCGCAAGCTGCTTCCGGTCCTCATTAGGATCCTTGGAATAGCGCTTCACCAGGGCCTCCACATAAGCACGTTCGTTTGGCGGGGCTGATTTCGCCAGTGCGATGGCCTTGTCGATGGCCTCCCAGGCTTTGGCTTCGCGCTCAGGCATCGGCGGCATGTTGTAGTTGGGCCCGAGGGCCAGAGCGATACCCCAATGCGGCATCGGCGACTTAGGATCGAGCTCGGCGGCGCGTGCGAACAGCCGGGCGGCTTCGTCATGATTGAAGCCATAGACCAGGGCTATCCCCTGATCGAAGAATTTCTGCGCGAGCTCCGACTTGGTGGCGATGGGATGGGTGTGCGAGCCGAGGCCTTCGAGCAATTCGGCCGGCTTCTCACTCGCGGCGCCTTCGTGGTGATGCTGCGCCAAAGCAAGCGACGCAGCCATTACAGCTAGTGCAATCGTTCTCATGTACTGGTACGCGATATCGCGTCCTCCTTTAGCTCACTTTTTCAGAAACACGCGCACAACGGATTCGGTTCGACGCTATGGGACGGCGTCCTGTATCGTTTGGCAACGCGCCTCCGCGGCCTGCGCGCTCTTTCGGTTAGATTGAAAAAGACCGCCACGAACACCATATGAATCCCTACGCGTCTTTTCTGGGCCAACGAGATCCGCTTGAGACGATTACTACGACAGCAAACCAGCTATCGGATTTGCTCGAAAAGTTGGGCGCCGATGGACCAAATTATAAACCGGCCCCGGAGAAGTGGAGTGCTCGCGAGGTTCTGTGTCATCTTGCGGACACCGAAATCGTCTTTGCATTTCGGCTGCGGCAGGCGCTTTCTGAAACCGGTCACGTGATCCAACCTTTTGATCAGGACGGTTGGGCCAAGGTTTATTCCGCGTTTGACGCTACCTCCGCTCTCAACGTTTTCAGGACTGTGCGTGAATGGAATGTAACGCTGATTCGCTCGCTTCCCGCGGAGGCTTTTTCGCGGCCGCTGAGCCATCCGGAGCGCGGACCGATGACGCTGCGGACCGTGGTGGAAACCATGGGCGGACACGACTTGAACCACATCCGGCGGATTGAGGCGATCTCAGACCTGGTCCTGCAATAAAGAGACAACGATCTCGCCGCCCTTGAGCCAGAGAGGGCGACTCCGCCAGCTTTCGAGGGTGACCGGGTCCGATACGGCGAGGTCGCGGAGAAAGCTCTCGCGCAGTTTTGCGATCAGCTCACGATCGGTCCAGCAGACGTTGTTCTCAGCGTTGTGGGCGAACGAGCGGTTGTCGAAATTAGTGGTTCCGACAGTGGCCCATTGATCGTCAACGAGCATGATCTTGTGGTGCAGCATGGTGTGGTTGTACTCGTAGATTTCGACACCGCACGCCAGTAGTTCGCCGAACAGGCGCGTGCCATTCCAGCGGGCGAGGCGGCTGTCGTTATAGCGGCCGCTGACGATCAGCTTCACATCGACGCCGCGGCTGCGGGCGTCCACAAGAATGTCGATGGCCACTTGGTCCGGCACAAAGTAGGGGTTGGCGATATAGATCGATTTGCGGGCGCAGACGATGGACAGGTAGTACATGATGCGGACTGCGGACGAGCCGCTTTCAGGCGAGCTGAGCAGCGTTTGGACGGCGATCTTGCCCTGGCCCGCCGTGGGTGGATAATAGCGCTCGCCGGTGACCATCTCGCCGGTGGTAAACAACCAGTTTTGGGCGAATGCCGTTTGGAGCGGAACCATGCCGGGGCCTTCAATGCGGATCTGAATATCACGCCACTGGCCGGGGCCTTCCGCGTTGCCGCGCCAGTGATCGGCGATGCCCGCGCCGCCGGTGAAGGCGATTTCGCCATCGATGATGAGCGACTTGCGATGAGTGCGATTGTTGAAGCGGCCGAGTGTGTACCAGCGAATCGGGTGATACCACGCGAGTTCGCATCCGGCGCCGTTCAGTATCTTGAGAGTGTCCTCGCCGATGCTGGAGGAGCCAACGGCATCGAGCAGCAACTTCACGGTGACGCCTTGCCGGGCCTTGGCCGCGAGGGCTTCGGCAAAGGCGCGGCCGATGTCGCCCGACCAATAGATGTACGCCTCAACGGTGATGGAGTGTTCCGCCTGCTCGATCGCTTCGAGCATTGCGGGATAGAACTCGTCTCCGTTGTTATAAATTTCCAGCCGGTTACCGTCGGTGAACTCGACGCCGGTGGCGCCCGTGATGCTGCTCAAAAACTCGTTGCTGCCGACCGCGAACTGGTGATTGAGACCATAGATGGGCGGGAGTTCAGGCGGGTGCACCACATGCGAGAAGACCGCCATCAGCCCGGTTCCAGTGGCCCAACCCCAACGCTCGAGGTACGCCATGACGATGGCGACAACCGCCCAGGCCCACCACGACCAGAAGAGCCTGCGCATGCGCGACCAAATGCCGGGCAGACCTTTGGGGACTCGGCGCACGTTGCGCCCGTAGGTATTGCGCACGCGGCGCGAAACGCCGCGATAGGGCCGCCATACACGACTGTTGCGCGGGCGGCGCGCCCGCACACTGGTTCGACTCAAGTAGGTCCCCCAATCTCCGACAGTAACGGAAAATGATCGGAGGCGGCTGGGATTTGCGGGGTGTCCCTGATGACGTCGCATCGCGTGATGCGCGCCGCGTGTTCCTTGGGTGTGAAGAGATAGTCGAGCCGCACGTGCGGATCCCAGGTGGGGAATGTGAAAGCCTCGCCCGAGGGGTGGAGCCGGCGGTAGACGTCGACGTAGCCGCGATCGACCATGAGCTGGATGGTTCGCCAACGAATCTTGCGGCCGGTCGCCCAGGCGATGGCGCGGAGGCGGAGAGGCAGCTTTCCGAGGTCGAGCGATTCGCCCGGTGCGAGAGTGTTGAAGTCGCCGACAATCACGTGGAACGCGCGCTCGCCGGCCGCGATGGACGACATCACGGAGGTGATCTCGTACAAACGGCGCCGTTCAGTGGCGTTGGAGTGAATGGCTGAAAGGTGGACTCCGTAGATGCGCGGATCGCCTGGGGTAGAAAGTGCGAGTTCAAGATAGTGGCGCCGGGCGAACGGCACGCGATGCCAGCGGGCGGCGCTCACGGCGAGGCGGCTCATGTAGGCGACGGATTGATCGCTCAGGGCGCCGAAGTGGGGCATCCCGCAAAGTGCGGCGAGGCGCTGGACGATGTCAGGGCGGACCGCTTCCTGCAGCACAACAACATCGGCTTTGCAGGCGTTGATGACCGCCGCGATGGGCTGCTCGCGGCCAACGCCGCCATGGCGTATGTTATAGCTCAGAAGGCGAAGGCTCACTCGGCGGGCACGCTTCCATACAGTGTGAGGTAGGGTTGTCCGAGGATATCACCGCGCAGATGCTGCACCCAATCGCGCGTGCCCTGAATGTTCACGGGACGGCCCACCATTTCCATCAACTGCTGCCGGAGCGGCACGAGCGCCGGGGCGATGTCGGGGTCTTTCTCACTCAACGGACGAGAGTGGATGCCGGGGATCCAGTAGCCGTCCACCTCGTAATAGCGGAGCACTTCGGAGCCGACGAGGGTGAGGTCGAGATCGCTGGTGCCGGGTCCACGGGAGTCGAAAGGGGAGCCGTCGCGCCAGCGAATGCCGGTGATGGAGCTTCCGCGGAGCACGGCGCTGTGGGCTTCAGGCACCGCGTCGCGGATGAGGGAGCAGAACTGCTCAAGCCGCGCATCATCACCACCAAAGGCGAGCCGCAGCACATTGGCGCGCAGGTCGGATTCACTGAGCACCGCCGGGTCGCTGGATTGTTCGTCCACAAGAACCTCCGTCCATAGACGGCGGGAAAAGGGAAACCGATTTCAAAGTTCTTTCGGCGTTTGTTAGGGAGGGGCTTGGTGTCGCTCAGCCTCAATGGGTACCGCCCATGCATAATGCGATGAAGCGTGCTGATCCCGTTAGTTGGTCCCTCGTCTGGTTGAGGTGGCAGCCCGCGGGCGCTTGCCGAATGGTCTGGCTCTTGCGCCGACCGCTCTGCCTCACTTCACAAATAGTCCCATGCTGAAAAAGATAGGCGGAGCCAAACGCCCGTCTAGCGCGACTGAGCGGTGAGTTTTTCCCGTTCAGCAGGAACGGCGGCGTGTCATGCTCGACTCTGACCCGAGGAGGGGATCGCGCGGCTCTCCCACGTGTTGATTCGGAGGCCAAGGAATGAAAGCTTTCTCTCCGCTCGTTACCTGCTACTGATGGGCGTTTTCGCAGTGTGCGCTTCCGCCGCACCGATCGCTTGTGTGATCACATTTACTGGCGGTACGCCGAACCCAACCGCGGGATCCTTCACTTACGACAGTACAACCACCACATTCTCAGCGTTCATCGTAAACTGGAACGGCCTGATGTTCGATCTGACACGATGACATGGTTTGCCCAATCTTCGATCGATGGGGCCTCTTTCGCGTTCAACGACGTCGGAAACCCGGCGGACATTCAATCGCAGATCTTTGGACTCAATCCCTCCGTGATCGCGAGCACGTTCACCGGCGGCGCCTTCTCCACGGCAGTAGACCCTGGGGCAACAGCGGTGCCCGAGCCTGGCACCATTTTCCTCACGCTGGCCGGCGGGGGCTTCTGGTCCTGCGGCGAAGGGCCCAACTCAGTAGATGGGCCGCTGCAACGAAACGGTAAAGTCCCGGACACCGGTCATTACCTTCTGCTTCCAGCCCGAACGAATTGACAGTGCGCTGTCGGCTGCCGGATCTGCTCCGGCGGCGTATTCCGTCTACACCCTGGCGTCAATCGAACGGGACGGCAACAGGTTGGAAAATAACAGGCCGGCGGAATCTGGACGGGCTTGCTGTACGCGCGTGTTTCGGTTTGCGAACGCCGAGGCGGGTGGAAGCGGCCGGTCAGGTGGGCGGGCACTATGACAGAAATACGAAACGTTTGTCCCGTCATTTCCCTCTAAATCATGTTGGGGTGGCGAGAAAGGCCGCTGAGCCATCGGAGCACTTAGACTAAAGGCTCCGGAACGGGTGCTGTATGAATCGGCGCCACCTTTCAAGAATTTCGGAACGGCGCCACGTCGCGGGCCGAATTGTGGCTTAGCTCTCAGGACGCTTTGCCGGCCGAAAACTGTTCCATCTTCCTACCAATCAAACCCGGTCACGCTGGAGACGTATTCCAAGCGGTGCGATCCGACCTTGCGGTTTAGATCGCGATTGGCCCTCGCGCAGTGAGCCGTAGCCCGCTCGCGGAGTGAGCCGTAAGCCATGCTGACACCCGGGCTGCGCTCGTTGAGTGAGAGTGTCGCGAGTTAAATCTAAATGGAGAATGTATGAACAGATTATCAGTGATCCTTTTTGCCGGCGTGCTCGTGTTTGCCGGTAGCGCGTCCGCGGTAGAAGCCCCCGGGATGCTCAAGTCGAAACAGGTTCAGGAACTCGTGGCGAGCGCCAAGACTTCGGCTGACCATCTCAAACTCGCCAAGCATTATAATGCCATGGCCGGAAAGCACGAAGCCGAGGCCACGGAGCATGAAGCACTGGCGGCTGCGTACCGTAAGAGTCCAACCGCAAGCCACACAAAGCGACCCATGTCACCGGACACCGCGGCCCATTGCGAATATTATGCCGAGCATTGCCGTAAGGCCGCGAAGGAGATGCGAGCCATGGCCACTGAGCATGAGGCGATGGCGAAGGCGCGAGCCACCAAGTAATATACTCGCCAACTCTCTCGCCGGCATCGTCGAAACATTCCGCTGTCGATCCAAGAGTGCGAGGTGCAGGTTCAGGATGATGCTTCGGCTCACCGCGACGGATAAGCCGAAGCATGACGGCCCTGAGCAGGAATTCGACGAAGTGCCCAATCGGCTTGGACTCCGGACGTTCGTCCCTCGGCCAAGAACAGCTGGCTGAAGAGCGAGGAAGTGGAGCGCGGCCAGGATCGTTCCGTGGCCGCCACAATCGCGGCCAACGAGCGTTGGGGCCGGACGATGCAGTGACAGGAGTCGATGGAAAAGAAGATCAATGCCGCCAGCCTCGACCAGGTGAATGCGGCCTTCCGCAAGTACGTCGCGCCCGATGCGATCTCGATCGTCAAAGCCGGCGATCAGAAAAAGACGTCGCTCCCAACTAGGTCTCTGAGTTGAGTCGAAGAGCACGCACCACCCGGTGCTTCCCGGCCACCGTTAGTGCGATTTCGTCTACTGCCTGAACCCGCAGTTGAATGGTCGATGGGAGAAAGGGGCGAAGGCGTTCCTGAATCTCCCGGCCAATCTGGTCAACCCGTCCGGGGCATCCAACAAACAGCACACAAACCTCGTTCACAGAGTCCTGGACAATCTGGAACTGCAGCAGCCCCGCCGTTTCACTCGCTGCATTGATCATCGGATGCGGGTTCAGCAACCCACCTTCCGGCATCGGCAGATAGTCCACCGTCCTTCCCCTGATCGCTTCAATCACGCCAAAGCCAAACGGACAGCCTGGTTTCGACGTACCTCGCCGAGCAATATCCCCCACCTCTACGCGGATCACCGGCATCGCATAGCAGTGCAGCGCCGTCCCCACCACCTGGCCATCCTCGCCCGCCGCGGCCGGCTCTCCGTCGGCTCCGAGAATCTCAATCACCGCGCTATCGTCCACAGTGTGATACAGCCCGCAGTGGCGGCACTGCCATGCCATCAGGTTCAACTCGTGCGATCCGTAGAAGTCCACCACCGGGCATTCGAACACTCGCCCCAGATCCTTGCGCGTTCGCTCGGATAGCGCCTCGGCGCCGGTGAACAGGAGCCGGGGGCGCAACTCCCGCAGCCGGTCGTCCGCGATCGAGCGAACCAACCAGTCCAAAGTGGTCGGGGTTCCATAGATCACTTGCGCACCGAGCGATTTCAATCGGCAGTAGCTCTCTTCGGCGCCCAGAGAGCGTTCGATGTGCTCCATTCGGAACATCCCAAGCCGGTGCATCAACAGCCGGTCCGGAGCCGCCCCGAGTTTTACCCGCTTATCCCAGGGCCGCAATCCCGATAGAATCTGCGCCCGCAAACGCATCCCGAATAACAGGTGTTCTTCAGCGCGTGTTCTAACAATCTGGATCGGCTCACCGGTGGACCCTGACGTGGCGCGCCTCACACACTTCGAAACATCCACGCCGAGCGCGAGCCGGTCATCAAGGGCAATCTGCTGTAAATCGCGGTGCCGCGTGATCGGTATGCGCGACAGATCCTCGACTCCGCGAAACTCTTCAGGCTTCACCCCCGCCCCGTCCAACAGCCGGCGGTAGTAGGGAACCTGCGCCCAGGCATGGCGAACCAGCCGCCGCAGTTGCAGGTCCTGATACCGGGCAATCGCCTCGCGGCTATATCGCGGCCGCGCCCACATCGTCGCCAGCTTCCAGAGCGCACCGGCCCCCGAGGCGCGCCGCGAGACGATAGAGGAGCACGCGGTCCCGCAGCGCCGTAACGATTCCGTTGTATCGGTGTTTCTCATAAGCAAAGGCCGCTTCCGGCGGCGCCAACGACCCAGGAACCCAGCGGACTTAGTTGGCCGCGCGGGAAGCGCGTCCGTCTTGCGCGGGTTCTCATAAGTAAAGGCCGCTTCCGGCGGCGCCAACAACCCTGGAACCCAGCGGACTTAGCTGCGGGAAGCGTGTCCGTCTTGCGCGCCCGTTCATCCGCGAGTCGACGTCGTCGGCGCCGATTCCAACAATAGCGGGCGCAGGGCATCGGCGATCACGGCGGCGTGCTCGGCCGCGAGCATGGCCAGATGACTCCCCGGAACATCATGAATCTCCACTCCGCCGGACGCGCACTGCCTCCAGCCCATCTCCGGATCATCGTAGGCGCCATCGCGCGGCTCCTCCACCCGGAAGAGGATGAGCCGGCCTGGCCATGTCCCCGGCACATACCGCGCTGCTGCGTACCGAACGGCCAGCCGTGCACTCCGCAACTGCTTCGGCAGCGCACTGCGCAACCGCACCGACAGTCGGAATGCCGCCTCCGCAAGCCGCTCTCCTATCGACGCAGCGGCCGCCGAAGCCCGAGGTATGAAGTACTCCGCCCACTCTCTCGCCGGCATCGTCGAGACCTTCCGCCGGTGATACACAGCCCGTTTGCTCAAAGCACGAAAACGATGGCGGAGCTTCTCACCGGCATCGAGGGACTTCGGCCACTGCCCGTTGTAGCTATCGAGCAGCGCGAGCGTCTCCACCGTCTTCCCCGTCGCCCTCAGTTGCCGCGCCATCTCGAACACCACCACGCCGCCCGTGCATACGCCCGCCAGGTGATAGGGACCCTCACCCTGTACAGCCAGCACCTCGCGAACATAACGCGCGGCGAGTTCCTCCACGGTGTAGGGAGTGGCGCCGCATGCAGGCAGCCTGAACGCGAACACAGCCTGCTCACTACCGAGGCATCGCGCCAGGT
>Ga0163150_10003739_pt1 | contig 21054 bp, 18 predicted proteins | sample OliLakLV19P2IB_FD_148628 | JGI IMG/M metagenome (GOLD analysis project Ga0163150, IMG submission 148628) | Freshwater microbial mat bacterial communities from Lake Vanda, McMurdo Dry Valleys, Antarctica - Oligotrophic Lake LV.19.P2.IB | ecosystem: Environmental > Aquatic > Freshwater > Lake >...
GCGTAGGGAAAATCGCAGACAATGGGGCCGCGGGGGCTTTACGTTAGTTGAGCTGCTCGTTGTCATTGCGATCATTGGCATTCTCGTCGCGCTGTTGCTTCCGGCCGTGCAGGCGGCTCGCGAGGCGGCCCGTCGAACTTCGTGCAAAAGCAATCTAAGACAAATTGGGGTCGCGATTCAGAATTATTTAAGTGCCAATAAAACGCTGCCGCCGGCGGGATGGCATAATCTGGGTGGTAGCGCTAAGTATCCGAGTGGCGTCAGCATTCACGGTCTCCTCTTACCGTATATGGAGGAGACGGCCAACGACGACGAATTGAAAAAAATCATCGTCAACAATTTAACCGCGCTGGAAATGCGGCCAATTGTGACTTATATCTGCCCGAGTAGCACCACCGCCGGCCAATATGCCGGCGGCACGACATTGGCCTACGTGCAACATTACAACCCTGTGCTTGGTCCGAAAGGAGTCAATTACTGGGGTGGCCCTGCGTATACGCCAGCTCCAATAAAAGTTCATGGCGGACTGGCCGATACCGGCGCATTGATCATTGCTGGATCAAATCCAGCGGCAGGATATGTTTCCAACAAGCCGGTGAAGCTTACGAAGGTTACCGACGGCACTAGCAAGACGTTTGCGTTAGGTGAAATGTCATGGGATCGAGGGGTCGTGGCTATGTACTGGCTGCGCAGCACATTGGGGCCTGGTTCTGATGACGACGGCTCTTATTGCTGTCGAAATCTTGCCTACCCACTCAATTCCGCGGTGTATAGAGACTTAGGCAACACGACGACGGTTACGCTCCTCAATGATGTGAGCTTTGGCAGTATGCACGGAAACGGCGCACATTTTCTACTCGTCGATGGTTCGGCGCATTATTTCACTGATTCCGTCGAGATGAACGTGCTGCAAGCGCTCGCCACGCGGGCCGGCGGCGAAGTGGTTTCGCAACCCTAAACATGAGCCGTCTGGCAATGAAAGACACGTTGCAAAATAATTCGGCGTTTCAACTTATCCTTTGTTTGGGAGGGCGTAGCCGAACCGAAGGCTTTCGTGGCAGTATTCTCACTCAATCATCGGCACTGGCGATAAAGCGTCTCACATTCATATGGTTGCTGTTGGGAATCAGCTCTGGATGTAATCGCGGTGGTGACTTCCCGACCGCAGAGGCCGGCGGCGTGGTGAAGATCGATAGTCGACCCTTGGACAATGCACACGTTATTTTCACTCCAGGAAAGGGCCCTGCGGCCACCGGACGGACCGCCAGCGATGGAAGTTTTACGCTAAGTACGTATGGGACACGCGATGGTGCGATTGTGGGGCATCATCATGTGACGGTCGTTGCCCGAGAGGCCGGCGATGGCCAATACGACAGACCAGGCGCCCCGGGGATCGAACGACCCGGCAAATCGTTGATCCCCGAAAAGTACGGTAACACCGGCACAAGCGGCTTGGCTTTCGACGTAGATGCGAATGGAAACAATACGTTTGAGATCCAGCTAACGTCGGCGAATCACTAACTTTTGGCCAAACACGGGTGCTGTTCTGCTTTTAGTTTCCGCAATTCTTAAGGTATTAAACCATGAACATGAAGACGTCTCGCTATATCTGTCGTGTCAGCGGTCTTGCGGTCGCTTTAGTAGCGATCCTAACTCCGTATTCCCAAGCGGTTGTTATTGACTATTGGCGTTTTGAAGAACCATCGGGTCAGGCATTGGACTCGGCTGGATCAAATCCTGGAACACTTAAAGGAACCGCCTCCCGCTCGCCGAACGTATTTGTCAACCCGGTACCAGCCACCGGCGCGGCTAACGCTCAGACGATGTATTTTGATGGAACGAATGACTCCGCGGTGGATATGGGAAATGGCACTCTTCCTCCGAACTCCAATCCAGACCTGGGAATAGGCGACTTCACGATCGAAGCCTGGATCAATCGCTTGGGAGACAACCCCGACGTGTACGCGAATATCGCAGGAAAGTTTCCGTCGGGAGATTATGGGGACACGGGTATAGCGCTGTATGCGGGTGCGGTGACTTTCCCCGAGGGGGCCCCAGTCGGGCGCTACGACATAGCACTACTTGCTCGATTGGACGGTGGTGACTTCGTAACCGCCAGAACTGGAACTGGATCCGGTAGCACCAATTTCTTCCTGGATTTAGGAACTTGGTACCACGTGGCCGGTGTGCGCAAAGGCAACCAATTCCTGACTTACGTAGATGGTGTCTTAAAGGGCAGTCTAACCGTGCCTGCCGGCACGGATTACACCGAGCCGCTCCAGACATTTGCCATTGGCGGCGCTTTGGGTGGCGGGACAGCTAATTGGGTCGGCAATTTCTGGGGTTATATCGACGAGGTGCGCGTGAGTAACACGGCACTAGACCCAGTCCAGTTTCTTAATGGTGCGCTCGTCGCTGGCGTATCCGGCGACTACAACAACAACGGCAAAGTGGATGCGGCCGACTATGTACTTTGGCGAAACGGCGGACCGCTCCAGAACGAGGTCGACACCCCCGGCACTGTCAATGCTGCCGATTACGCAGCTTGGCGCGCTCTATTTGGCAACCCTGCCGGAAGCGGCTCAGGCCTCGTAGCTGGAAGTGCCATTCCGGAGCCCTGCAGCGTGATGCTCGCACTACTTGGTTGCCTGAGCTGGTACTGCGGCCGACCGCCGACACGGGGCTAAAATAGTCAATCGGCTAAGCCAGGAAGATCGGCGCTGCATGATGTCGCAGTAGGAACATAGCGGTAGTTTTTAAGTTTTGATTTGAACTCTAATCCCGATCGCTCATTCACTGTATGCCTATCCACTTGAGTTTCAATGAGACTTTTATCTGCCGTCGGCTATTTACGATAGTAATTTTAGGTTGCACAGCCCTCCCAACCTTAGCGGCCGACAAAGAAAAACTTGCCAATATTGGCTTGCAAAAGCAGTTGCTGGTTGACGATCTTGCGGTTGCCGACACATCCAACGTAGAGCGCGTGTTAGGACACGTCACCAAAGCTAACAACGGGAAACCGATCGTCACTGACCGCTGGTTTTATGGCACAGTCGTGTTCGACAACGACCGGTTTAGAATGTGGTTTACTAAACCCGGCCAGATAGGTTTTGCCTACTCCGAATCGCGAGACGGTCTGAAATTCAGCGAGCCGGTCGATGTCACCGGCATTCCAGGTCCGACGTACTCGGTGACGATCGACGAGCACGAAAGCGATCCTCGCCATCGCTACAAAGCGGCTTTTGACGCCGATAATGTGGGCGCGGGGCTGGCCTATTCGGAGGATGGTATCCATTGGCAGCTCTACAACAATGGCAAAGCAGTTACGGGACGCGCGCCGGACACTTACAACCAAATACTTTGGGATGAAGCTGCTAAGACTTACCGGCTGTTCACACGCACCGATTTTGGTACGGGCGGGGGGCCGGGCGAAATTCGCGGATCCCGAAGCATGACCAACAGCGATGTGAAAACGAATCCAACAAATTGGAAGTTGATTCGTAGTTGGAAACTCGACGACCCGAAGCGCCGGCAAGTGTATGCCCTGACTGATTGGATTTATGAAGGCGTACATTTTGGAATTGCATCAGTCTACGAGTATCCTGGCGACTTTAGCGAAGGCGAAAAGACGGACCACGTCAGACGCCATGAGCGGGACGTGATGAACTATTACATATGCACCAGCCGCGATGGCGACAAATGGGATTTGCAGTGGATCAACTCCGGACAACCACTTATCCCCCGGGGGGGAGATAGCGCATTTGACAAGGACATTCTTTTCCCCAGTTCACAGATCGCAACCCATGATAATAAGCACTGGCTGTATTACGTTGGCGGCAACGAGCGCCACGGCGAGGGAAGCTTTCTGCCCGAAAAAGACCGCGCGATTGGTCTCGCGACCTTGCCCTTGGACCGTTTCGTAGGGTTGCAGGCGAAGGCCGAACCGGGCGCTGTGACGACACGGCCATTTAAACTTGACGGGGCCGACCTCTTGATCAATGTCGACTGTCAGGGCGGCCGATGTCTGGTCGAAGTATTAGACCGTGACGGTAAGCCGTTGGCTGGGTTCACCCAGACCGAGGCGAAGCCAATTGTCCAGAAGGATGATATCCGACTATCGGTCAAGTGGAAAGATTCAGCCGACCTGTCGTCGCTTACTGGCCAGATCGTTCGATTGCGATTTCATTTGCAGAATGCCACGTTGTACGCGTTTCAAATTGCGAGCAAGTAACAGTTTGAGATGCGTGGCGGCGTCGACTTACCGATGAATCACCACGCACTCACCCGAACAGAATGAAGTAATGCTTGCAAGAGTCTTGCTCACACTGCATTAGGCATATACACAATCGTGCCACGACGAAACTTGCTTACGAAACGGTATCCTGTCGATATTCTGGCGACTTGCGTTGTTCCCTGGAAGCCCGACTACTCTTTCGACGAGGAACTGTTTCGCAGGCAAGTGTGCCTGCTGCGCGACAATCTCACGCGCCGGCTCTATGTGTTTGGTACCGCCGGCGAGGGCTATGCAGTATCCGATCGCCAGTTTGAGAAAATTGTGCAGGCGTTCTATGCCGAGATGGTGGGAATTAATGACTGTCCGATGGTCGGCGTCATCAGCCTGTCGCTTACAACCATTGTCGAGCGAATTGAATGGAGCACTACGCTGGGAATCCGCGATTTCCAGATTTCCCTTCCGTGCTGGGGTGCCCTTACTGATCGCGAAGTAGATATCTTTTTCCGCGAAACGTGCGGCCGATTTCCCAGCTGCCGCTTTCTGCATTACAACTTGCGCCGATCGAATCGGGTCCTCGCGGGAAGTGATTACGCGCGTTTATGCCAAGCCCATCCCAACTTAGTTGCCGTGAAATTCGGAGGCGATCATAGCACTCGAGTTGACATGCTGCAAAAAGCGCCCGAGCTACAGTATTTTTTTACAGAACCAGGCTTCGCGAGTATGCGCGACGAGTTTGAGTGCGGGCTATTGGCCAGCTATGCGTGCACCGACTTCGCACTCGCCCGGGAATTCTTCAACGCCCGGGGTACGGATTTGCAAAACCTTGCCAATAAGATGGACAGCGTCGGCCAAACACTACGTGATACGGTCGGGGAAGCCGGACATATGGACGGCGCGTACGATAAGCTGATTATCAAGACGCATCTTCCTGACTTTCCACTGCGGCTGCTGCCCCCATATACTTCGGTCGCGGACTCGAGCGAGCGGGTGCTGCCGAAACGCGAGAGGCGTTTGAACGATAGGTCGACGGCGACTCCAATGCCAGCCACTGTTTCTCGCGCGAACGAAATCGATCCTCGGACAATTTGAAAGGAGAGATTCATGCCGTTAAGTCCCGCCCAGCTATCGCAATATCATGAAGAAGGTTACGCGGTCGGTGACCGCATTCTGGACGACGCCGAGCTGGCGCGTCTGCGTCAGGAAATCGACCAACTCATCGCCAGCCTCCCGCCAGGTAAACGACCGGAAAATATGTCTTCCGTCCACTACGGCCATCCGTATTTCCGCGATCTATTTCTCAGCGACAAGCTCTTGGACATTGCCGAACAATTGCTCGGGCCCGATTTAGCTCTCTTCACGTCTTACATCATCAGTAAGCGACCCAACGATGGCTTGGCGGTTGCCTGGCATCAAGACGCCGCCTTTTTTCCGATCGAGCCGATGGAGACATTTACGCTCTGGCTGGCTGCGGATGACGCGGACGTCGAAAATGGCTGCATGCGAGTGATCCCCAGTTCCTCAAAGACGTTGTACCCCCATCATGTTGACAATACTTCGGCTACAACATTGCCACTGTCACTCGACGGCATTGATTTATCGCAGGCCCGCGATGTCGAACTCAGGGCTGGCCAGTTTTCGGTCCATAATCCGTTCGTCTTTCATGGTTCGAACGCGAATCATTCGCCACGTCGTCGTTGCGGCATCACCATTAAGTACGTGCCAACTCATATCCACATCGACCGGGACTATATTTCACCAACTAACTTTGATTGGCGGAACATAAATCTCTTCTGGGCGCGCGGGGAGCCCGGCGAGAATATCTATGCCAACCTGCCGCCAGCTGATCAGCTCGCAACTCCAGTTGTCGCAAATGCAACGCGTTAATCGCCGGAAGAATGTGCGGCTGAATCGCATGACATCTAGTTTGCGATTTCTCGATTGTGCCGCTGATTACTGAAGGAATTGGAATCGCGGTATGTCAGCGACAGCCGCCCCCGATCGTTAAAATATGGATCGAGTCTCGCTCTTTGCGAGCGCAGCAGTAGTATTTTCATGGGAGTGCATCGTGGAATCTTACGACGTGTTGCGAGACAAGTTCGATGCCGACGGGTTCGTGATTATTCGCGGCTTATTTTCCGCTCGAGAGATCGATGAGTTGAAAGCGCAAGTCGACCGCTACGTCAAGGAGATAATTCCTGCGCTGCCGCAGGATGCTGCCTTCTTCGACGACTATTCAAAGCCCGAAACACTGCGAAAGATTCAATCGCTCGATAAGCACGACGAGTGGTTTAGCGAGTTTATGAACGGCGGCAAGCATGTGCCGCTGTTAGAGCACTTTCTGCGGGATGGATTCCGGGCGCAAGGGCTCGAGTGGTTCAACAAATTGCCGTACGACCGTTCCGCAACGCCGCCGCATCAGGACGGATTCTACTGGTGCCGCAAACCGAATATTGCCTGCGGACTGTGGATTGCCCTAGATTCGGTCGACCAAGCTAATGCCTGTTTGTGGTATGGCCGACGCTCGCATAAGAAGGGGGTTCTGCCACATATGGCCAGTGGCGTTTTGGGTTTCAGCCAGGGGTTGGCTAATTTCGACATATCTAGCGTCGACGCCGTGCCAGCAGAATTGGAACCCGGTGACGCGGTTGCCCACAACGCGGCCACGATTCACTGGACTGGCCCAAATGAAACGGACCGACCTCGTCGCGCTCTTTCGACGTTTTGTTTTGGGGCTTCGACCGTGTCAGACGAAACAGCACTAGCCCGCTACCGGGCTAGCCTGAAGGCGCAGTTATCCCAACGAGGCATCGCCACCACGTTTTGAGTGCCGCCTTCATCCTGTTCCAATAACACAGTGAGCAATTACGGGCGTAAGGGCACACGTGTTGGCGGTCAGCTTGGCGGGCGCGAAGTTTTTTGACAGTTTTGATCCTACATTCACCGACATGGCAACTCAGCGCCTGCTAATTGTTGGAGTAGGCTCAATCGGCGAGCGACACTTGCGATGCGCTCAACGTACTGGGCGCGCCGAACTAGCTATCTGCGAAATTGATGCGGATTTACGGCACGCGATCGCCGGGCGCTACGGCATTCAGCAGGTCTATGCCGATTTTGATAGTGCGCTGGCGGCTCGTCCCACTGCGGCGGTAATCTGCGTACCCGCGCATCTTCATGTAGTTCTGGCGACGCGCCTTGCTGAATGTGGGATCGATGTACTGATCGAGAAGCCGCTCAGTACGTCGCTTGACGGCGTCGGTCAACTCATGCAAGCCGTCATCCAGCACAACGTTATAGTGGCAGTCGCTTACGTCCTGAGGGCAAACCCGAACCTGATTGCCATGCGCGAGGCCTTGCACTCAGGTCGTTTCGGCCAACCGCTGCAACTCGTGGCCGTGACCGGGCAAAATTTTCCATTCTATCGGCCAGCCTATCGCAACACATATTATAGAGACCGCGCGAGCGGCGGCGGTGCGATACAAGATGCACTGACCCATTTTATCAACGCTGCCGAATGGCTCATCGGGCCGATCGATCGAGTCGTCGCAGATGCGGAACATTGCGTAGTTCCGGACGTTGAGGTGGAAGACACTGTCCATGTGATCGCTCGCCATCGAGGTGTTCTTGCCTGCTACGCACTGAACCAGCATCAGGCCCCGAATGAAACTACGATTACGATCGTTTGTGAACGGGGCACGCTGCGGTGCGAGTTCGACCAGAATCGTTTTCGCTGGATGGTTCAGCCGAACAGTGAATGGCATAATCAGCCCGCCCCCAAACTTGAGCGAGACAACTTGTTTATGACGCAACTTACCTCGTTCCTCGATGCCGCGGAACGAGGGCAAACGCCCCTTTGCACGCTCGATGAAGGCGTTCAGACCCTGCGGGTAAATTTAGCCATCCATCGTTCTGTGGAGACGAAAAGCTGGACGGACCTAACAACCTTTGATACAGATGATACGAGACTACGCTAGGAACTCCCATCGCGATGAATTTGACCGGCAAAGTTGCGTTTGTTTCCGGCGCCAGCCGCGGCATCGGCCGAGCGATCGCCAGTTCCTTAGCGCAGGCGGGCGCAGATGTAGCGATCAACTTTAACACGCATACCGAGGAGGCCGAGCACGTTGCCCAACTGGTGGTTCAGGCTGGCCGTCGGGCATTGCTGTGTCAGGGTGACGTCGCGGATCTAGCCGCAGTGGAGGCCATGATCGCCAATGTCGAACTAGAGCTGGGAAGCGTTGACATAGCCGTGGCCAACGCCGCCTACAGTGATCGGGCGGCCTTTTGCGAAGCGGATTTGGAGCGATTCCATCGTACTGTCGATGTGACGATGTGGGGGGCCTTTCACGTGTTTCGCGCCGCGGCCCGGAATATGATTAGGAAAGGCCAAGGTGGTGCCATTGTCGGCATTAGCTCGCCGCACGCTTTTGTTCCAGTCGCGGATTCGATGGCGTATAACATGGCAAAAGCCGCCCTGGATCAAATGGCCAAAACTGCCGCACTAGAACTCGCAATACATCGAATCCGAGTCAATCTGGTTTATCCAGGTTGCACCGACACCCCAGGTGAGCGCAATTTGACCGGCGGCGAAGAACTTGCAAAAGCGGAAGCAAAACTGGTTTGGGGTCGATTGGCGCGGCCCGACGAAATTGCTCGCGGCGTCGTGTTTCTGTGTGACCCCGCCAGTGATTACATCACAGGTAGTTCGCTGCTCATCGATGGCGGCTTTTCGCTGCCTTGGTGGACACGCCGAGGGCCTCAATCAGAAAAAACGACCTAACCGTCGATTGAGGTGTATCCTCCAACATTGCTACATTGGAACGTTCGGCATTTTGAAATTCCCAGCGTACTCGAACAACGATAAATTGCAGCTATCACGATAATTACTATGAAATTCGACATTTTGATTTTGGGTGGTACGCTGGTCGATGGAACCGGCGATATTCGCCGGCAAGAAGATGTTGGCATTGTGGGCGATTCGATCGCAGCTGTTGGTAAAATGCCTTCGGCCGGTGCGAAGCAAGTAATCGACGCCTCAAGCAAGATCGTATCACCTGGATTCATCGACATTCATACTCACTCTGACCTCACCCTACTGGCCTATCCCGAGGCAGCAAGTCGAGTGCGCCAAGGAATTACGACGGAGGTTGTAGGGAATTGTTCGTACTCGCCATACCCAGTTACTCCCGCTGTCAAAGAGTTTATGACACCATGTCTGACGCAGGGACAATGCACTGCGGATTGGCATTGGAGCGATCTTGAAGGTTTTCGCCGCTGCGTGGAAGAGATTGGCGTCGCGGTGAATGTGGTGCCTTTGGTAGGGCATGGCTCAATCCGGATTGCTGCCATGGAAGCGGAGAATCGCGCGCCAACCGCGAGCGAGTTAAACCGGATGGGGAATCTAGCCGCACAGGCCATGGACCAGGGTGCTTTCGGAGTGAGCACGGGTTTAACCTTAGCACCGAGTTCTTATGCGCGTACCGACGAGTTGATAGAGATTTCGCGAGTCGTAGCGACTAAAGGCGGCTTCTATGCAACGCACAGCCGCTTGTGGGCCGGTTATCACTTTAAGGCTGTTGAAGAAGCCATCCAGATCGGACGCCGAGCTGAAATACCCGTCCAGATCAGCCATCAAACAATTATTGACAGTCGCTACTTCGGCCAATCAAAGAAGATTGTGGAGATGATGGAGCAGGCCCGTTCTGCAGGCGTGGATGTGCTTTATGACGTATACCCGTATACCGCGGGAGCAACAAAGTGCGACCAGCTGTTACCCGATTTTGCTTTGTCCGACGGGACGGAGATGTTGTTGAACCGATTGCGCAATCCAATCGAGCGCGCACGCATCCGAGCCGCTGCGTGTGAGGGCTGGTTTAATGGAATTCCGTGGCAGTGGGATCGCATCCAGTTGGCTCACGTACGGGAAACGGCCTACCATAGATTTGTCGGACAAACAATTGCTGAAGTGGCCGATGCCTTGCAGGTCGAGCCTATCGACTGTTTTCTTCACTTGATCGAGTCGCAGCAAAACGACGTCAGTGTTGTGATGTTTAACCGAGATGAGGCGGATGTCCAATTCTTTCTCTCCCATCCCCTCAGCATGATTGGCTCGGACGGCGCTGCGATTTCGCCTCGTGGTCAGTCGCTTCAGACAAAGCCGCACCCACGGTACTATGGCACTTTTCCCCGGGTACTCGGTCGGTATGTACGAGAGTTAGGCGCGCTGTCGTTGGAAGCTGCTGTTCGGAAGATGAGCGGTGCACCTGCCGCCAGACTCGGGTTAAAAGATCGGGGGGTGATTGCTCGCGGTAAAAAAGCAGACATCGTGGTATTCGACCCCGCGGAAATTAGCGATCAATCTACTTTTAGTGACCCGCATCGCTTCCCGACCGGAATTGACTATGTCTTCGTCAATGGACAACTCGTCGTTACTCCAGAAGGAGCAACATCCAATCGCCCCGGCGCGGTTCTAGCCCGGTAGATTAGTCGGATATCAGCGATACTCAGGAGAGGCTGTGAGGCCCGGAACATGTATCGGTCTGCGGGTGGATCATTCCCCCCAGTTCTGTGACGATTCCAGCTAGCGTCTCCCATAAATAGGCGGCGTAGCTGAGTTCAACCCACATCCGGTAATTGATTAAGCCATTCGTTACTTCGGGTAAAATCCCGCAGCTAACGCCTGCGACACGCGAGAAAACCAAACGTTGTGGCTGCGCAAGCCGGAAATCGATGCCGCATGTCTGCGCAAAGACAGATCGGGCGTTAGATCCGGCGAGCAAAAACGTCACGTCACACCGAGGAATAAGGAGAATCCCCGATGGCAAAGGCGACAAGCGGCCCCGCAGATCGGACACAAGGTCGCTGTCGGTGTTACCTTCGATTAGATATTCCACTGCAGCGAGTCGTGCAATCCAAGCGTCACCAGCAATGGGAACGGCGGATAAGATGTCGCTCGGCGTCGTGATGGACTGGACGCCGAGCCAACGTGCGACGCCAGGGCCCTTTAGCCCCAACCTAGGCAATACGCCAAAGTGATTAATCTGAATTGTGGTTCTCGACATTGGACTTAAGTTTGGCGAGTATTATCCGGATCATAGAACGGCAGGCGGACGACCTGGGCCTCCGACATTTCTCGAGCATCGACCCGGATGCATAAGGAAGTGCCCGGCTCCGCTAAATCTGGCCGGACAAAGGCTAGGCCAATCGGGCCACCGACGGTGGTCCGCCCTGCTATGCTTGTAACTCGGCCGGCTATTTGTCCACGATTGACGATAAGTCGGCATTCTTCGGGCAGCTCTCCTAAATATCCATATGCAAACGCAATCCCAACCAGTCGTCGCTCGAGTGGCCGCCCTGCATGAATCCTTAAGCTTCGTTGGCCGATAAAGAACGACTTGTTCATATCCACGGCCCAGTCGAGCTGCGCTTCAAAAGGAGTGGTTAATGGGTCTGTATCGTGCCCAGCGATCAGGTGACCTTTTTCAAGTCGCAAAAGCCGCTGCGCCTCGGTGCCAAAAGGACGTATGCCGGAATTTCTTCCGGCGAGAATTAACGCGTCCCAGACTCCGGCAGCTTTGTCTGCGGGCACGTGAATCTCGTAACTCAGCTCTCCGACGAAGCCAACTCGCATGACAATTGCGGCGACGCCGGCGACCACCATGTCTCGAACGTGTGCAAAGGGAAACTCAGTAGCACCAATATCGACTTCAGCAATTTCGGCCAACACACCGCGCGCCCGCGGCCCGGCGACATTAATAGCAGCCATATGCGCGGTAACGTTCGATAAAACCACATTCATATGAAACACGATTGCCCACCGCTGCATTTCCCGATAGAAGGCTTCACCACCGGCCGTGCTCGCAGTCACGTAAAACCGATCCTCCGCTAAGCGAGCGACGACCCCTTCCTCGGTCACGTAGCCCATCTCGTCGCAGGCCAGCGCATACCGCATCCTCCCGATGTTTTGCCGGGCGAACCTTCCAGTGTATATTTGTTCCAGAAACCGCGCCGCGTCCGGTCCAGCGACTTCAAACTTGCACAGTGTACTTATATCGATCAGGCCCACTCCGCGGCGAACTTCCCGGGCTTCTTCCAGGACGCAATCGGCGCGACTTTTCTCCTTCGTGGCGTAGTACTCCGGTCGAAACCAAGTCCCGACCGGGACCATGACGGCACCTGCCTGACGATGCCAACCGTCCATTGGGGTTAGACGATACGGATGAAATCGACGACCCGCTAGATTGGCGATGCTGACCGGCTGGTAGAAAGGTCGCGCGGTGGTCATTCCCGTTTGATCGAGTGATTGTCCATTCAGCCGGGCTACGACGCGCACGGCGTTCATATTGGAAAGTTTACCCTGGCTGGGGCCCATGCCAACGGTCGAATATCGCTTGATGAGTTCAATGCTGTCGTAGCCTTCCTGATGAGCATTCAATAAGTCCACCAACTGCAAGTCTTCGTCGAGGTCGACAAAGTTTTTCTTATGGGGATGATCGAAAATGGGATACGCGTGACTATGCGCTGTACGAGATCGGGGCACTGAAGCCGGGACCTCAATTTGGTGGCCCAAAAAGGCCACAGCGGCCAAACCGGCTTGGCGACCGTCGGCAATGCGCTCCTCTAGCGCAAATATTCCGTTGACGCGACCGGCAGCAAAAACCCCACGGGGAAGATCGTGCGGCGCTAGTTGCTGTAGTTGCGAATCGTATCGAAATCGCGTCCCAGCTTGGGCCAGAATGCTCGCGTTGGGGGCCCAGCCGACACTGACCGCGATGCCATCGCAAAGTATTCTACGGGCCGAAGATAGTCGTGGTTGGCCATTTTGATCAAGGCAGCAAACAACGGCTGCTGCGATGCCATTCTTACTGCGCGACACGACCGCCTCGTACACAGCCTGCCCCTTTAGAATCTCAATCCCATGGGCCGCGACCTCTGCGGCAACAGGCGTACATGACTGGGCGGGCCGCAAGTCGACGACAGCCGCGACGACCACTCCAGCATCGGCTAAATCAAGCGCAGCAAGATATCCATCGTCATTCGCGGTCAACACCACAGCACGATCACATGGCTTCACTGAGTAGAGCTTCATTAGCCGTTGGGCGGCCGACGCGAGCATGACGCCAGGCAAATCGTTGTTGTGAAATACGGCGGGTTGCTCGATACAACCAGAGGCAACGAGAGTCGCTCTAGTGCGGAGTTTGGTCAAACGTCGGTCATCGACGAGGGCAACCCATTGATCTGCATACCAGCCAGCGGCTTGCGTATTGCTGCGAATTTCCAGATTAGGAAGCGCACAGGCCTTTTCAAGAAGGTCGCTTCGACTTTCCGGTGCATCAAGATGCTGCCAGCACAAACTTCCGCCGGGCCGCGGCTGGTCATCGACCAGTAGAACCGTGGCCCCCATTTCGGCCGCGGCTATCGCTGCGGATAAACCGGATGGTCCTGCGCCAACAACGAGTAAATCGCAAAAAGCATAGTCTTTCCGCGACATGTCTGCCCGAGCGCCAACGTGGATGCGTCCCAGGCCGGCTGCCCGCCGCATCAGGCCTTCGTAAAAGCGGAAAAAGCGGCGCGGCGTGTGAAAGGCTTTGTAGTAAAATCCGACAGGCAAAAATGGACTTAGCCACTCCATGATGCGATAGCGGTCGCCGGCCAGACCTCCCCCGGTGTTGACTGCGCGCAAGTCCATCCCGCCACGGATCGGTAGCACGTCACCGCGCAGATTTGACCGCAGGCGATCCTCGACCACTACATTGGCGTCGTGGCCAGCCAGTGAATAGATGCCGCGGGGCCGATGATACTTAAAGCTTCTGCCGAGAACATTGATCCCGTTGGCCCAAAGCGCGCTAGACAAAACATCACCTTGGAAACCGGTATACTCCCGCCCCTCGAAACGAAACTCAACCGCTTTATCTCGCTGAATCCATTCGCCCGGTTGAGGCGGAAGTCGTCTACTCATCACATGTCTCCGACCCATAGAGATACGTCCGAAGGAATTCGTCCTTCACAATATCCCGCTCGGCGATAAACCAAGTACCACTTGGCTGGTGATACCACCATTCTCGCGTCACGCCAGGTTCGCCGCGGCGATTAAACAGATAATCGGTCCAGATTTCGTCGGAAGCGCGGTCCGGATCCGGCATCTCGCGGACTTCGCCGCCGTATTGGAACTCTTGGAGAGGTCTCGTTCCATTAATAGGACAACTTATTGATTTCATGCGCGTTAATGTCCGACGGAAGCGGCTCCTTTTTCTCCAACAAGTTGAAAGTTGGGAAACCTTGACAGATTAAAGGCCTTTATCAAGTCGTGGTTGCGACCGTGGGCGAGAGTAAAGGCCATTGTCTTGCCACTTATCGGCGTGGCTTTGAAACCCCACGTTCCCCAACCGGCGTCGATGTAGAAACCCGCAATGGGTGTCGTCCCCATTATCGGCGAAAAATCCGGCGTCATATCGCACAAGCCGCCCCACTGGCGGAGCACTTTGATATCTCCCAAAAAAGGAAACAAGTCAAGAAGATGACCACAACTGCCTTCGGCGAAATCGAGCGATGAGCGCATCGATAAGACTGGGTAGGGATCGAGCGACGCGCCGGTCACCAGTTCGCCACGCGACGATTGACTGACGTACAAATGCAAGCTCGCGGACACTACGATGGAATTCAACCAAGGCTTGAGTGGTTCGGTAACCAACGCCTGCAATGGGTGTATCACCAGCGGAGTGCGAAGCCCAATCATCGAAGTGATATAAGTCGTCCAGCCCGCCACAGCCGATAGAACCTTTTTCGTTTTAACAAATCCTTTGTCGGTGTGTACGCCGGTTACGGCCCCGTCGCGGATCTCGACCCCGGTGACGGCGACTTTTTGGTGAATTTCGACGCCCGCTCGATCCGCCCCACGGGCGTAAGCCCAAGCAACCGCGTCGTGGCGTGCGATGGCTCCGGGCGGATGATAAAGCGCACCCAAAATTGGCGGCTGATGGCCCCCGCAGGCAAGGTCAATTTCCGGGATGGTGCGCTTGATGAAATCAGTCCCAACGACGTCGCTATCGATCCCCAAGTGTTGATTGACCTCCGCCCGCCAGCGCTGCGTCCGCAACGACGCCGGAGAGTGGGCTAGTGTGAAATGACCCCGCTCCGAATAGAAAAGATTAAAGTTCAATGCGCGCGACAAGTCCTGAAAAAGCTCGATGCTCGCCTGATAGAAGCGGGCTCCTTCTGGCGTCAGATAGTTGGAACGGATGATGGCGGTATTACGACCGGTGCCGCCGGCGCCGATGTAGCTGCGTTCCAATACGGCGACGTTTGTAATCCCGTGGTCCTTAGCCAGATAATAGGCCGCGGCCAATCCATGACCGCCACCGCCAATGATCACCACATCGTATTCGTCTTTAAGACGTTCCGGCGCTCGGAACATCCGCGGCTCCGGATAGTGTTTGCTCAGAGCGAATTTCAGCAAGCGATACGGCATAGAAGGAACGTAACTTTCGCCCTGTGTTTACGCAAGTGTTTGCTCCTGGCTCTATGCGGCGCCATTTCTCTGCAGCTACTGAGCGACGCTTCTCCCCGAGTAAACCTAGTGACGGTGTCACCCAGTCTTAAGCTTGAACTTAATTCCCATAGGCGCTGGCTCTGTTCCCAAAAAGGTTGGTGGTATTACGCGTCCGCACGGCGAATGACGGCGTCCAGCAGTACCAGGGGATCGTCTCCCGATTGAACTATTTTTGCCGTCATTCCAGATGGAATCCCGAAGTGGTCGTGTTGAGCGATGTCGACAGATTGGTTCATCATTATTAAAGCCCCTTTACCGCGGACCACGGAAACGGCACAGAATCGCGCGGGGTTGTACGTAAACCCTTCTGGCGGAACTCGCACTATAAAAAGTTCTAAGCCGCCAGCTTGCCCACAATCCGTTCTCTCCGGTGGGATGATTGCATAACGTAAGGGTGACTCAAGTTTGGCTGCGTGCTCGATTTCGCGTTCCAAGAGGACGGTTCGATTCATTGTCGAGCTGGAGATCGGCTCACGTTTCAGCGACGCGGGCTTAACCGATTGCGATCTGACGTCCGCGAATACTCCCCAGCCACCTAGTACTAGTGAGCCGAATATGAAAGGAACGTGATGGGATAGACTACTGCGATTGATATAACCATGCCTAGTTTGCGGCGGAATTGGCATAGCATAACCTTCTGTGACCTCCGCTATGGTGTCGGCAAGGACAGTGTCGCCGTGCATGGGCGAAAATCCAAGATGAATTTCCACTCCCATTTGATGGAAATGAAAAGGAACATTTGGTTGTCCAGCGTCCAGCCGCGCTACATTCCATGAGTGGTGATCGCCATAGACCAGGGGGACGATCGTGATGCCTAAAGTTGGCACGACCAAGCTCGCCCCCTCGTGTGCGCACGTGTCTTGCGTTAGATAAAGGCCATTACTGCACGTTATTTTCTCCATATGATGCACAAAAAGGTCTCGAATTGGACCCAAGGTTGTTGAATTTGTCTCTTCGCTTGCTGACCTGAGGGAACCTACGACAATTCGAATCTGCGTAGCGTACTGATAAAAAGTTGACAACAATACGCGAACACCTTCACCAACACTGTCCATCGACCTGTTTGAAAGTACTGCCAATGCATCACGCGCTCGCGCAAGTTGACAGCGAGCGAGTGGCGTCGCCACTTGAATCTCTTCTAGTGCCGTGAGCGTCGCATGAAAGGCGCCTATCACGTGAGAGCGAAAGGCGTAGCAGTAGAGGCGAGCCAACCCAATGTCGTAATCGCTGATACCATCAGGTTCGCGCCCTTGCGAATGCCGAGCATCAGCCAAGTTAATTAAGCGTTCGTAGTTGGCATGCATTCGCAATCCGGAAGCTTCGCTGGACTCGTTCATTGCTTGTTTCCGCAACGCGCTGGCAAATTAAAATTAGCCCTGAACCGACGCTATGATGTTCCACTTAATGGATCGGTTCGCGACACCGTCTCGTGAATAAAGTGCCGAGCCATGCGTTCGAGGTCAAAGTTGGGTTCCCAACCCCAATCGCGGTGAGCCGCGGTATCGTCGATTCGACCGGGCCAGCTCTCAAGGAGGGATACAATCTTTTCATCGGGCTCGAAGTGCAAAATAGCTCGCGGCAACTGTTGAACAATGGCGTCAGCAATCTCGCGACACGTCGCCGAAATGCCGTGAATGTTATACACCCGACGCGTCAGTAACGACGCCTGTGCTGCCGACAAACCTACAATCGCGCGTAGAACGTCCTGCACATAGATCAACGCCATCTCGGTTTCGGGCCGAGTCCGAAATGTAAAACTTCCATTGCGAGCACTTTCAAGAAATGCATGTGAGGCTAACGCGCTTACTGCCCCCGCGGGAGCAAATCGCGAAATAGTTGTGGGCAGACGCAGGCACCGAAAATCGAGGCCGTGTTGTCGGTGGTAATATACACCGAGCCGTTCAGCGGCCATCTTCGTCACTCCGTATAGTCCGTCTGGCCATTGAGGCGAGTCGTCGGAGACGATAGAAGGCAGATCACTACCGAAAGTGGCCACGGAGCTGGCAAAAACGAACATTGCATTACAGCATTGACTGACGATTTCCAGCAATGAAAATGTTGCGCCCATATTGACTTTCCATCCGAGGCGACGGTCACGTTCGCAGCTGCCGGATAGCAAGGACGCAAGATGGATCACTACATTGGGTTGGTAATGGGCAATCAAACGGCTTGTTTGTTCTTCGTCGGTCAAATCGACTTTCTCGTATACCGCAAAGGGCGCAATAAGGCCGACAGGCCCATCGGCCACGTCGAACAATGCAATCCGATCGAAACGATCTGTGAAAGCCCAGGTTAACTGACAGCCGAGATTTCCGGCTCCGCCTGTTATTAAACATGTCTTCATGTCGTTCTACCGAGACCCGGCAAAATTATTCAGAGGTCGGGCACACGTTACTTGTCCAAATGGAGGACAATGCGCAGGCCCCTCCAGCTCAGTCAAGATCGATATTGCACAGACCGGCGTTCATTGCCGTTCTTCCATGGTCACGCCCTTGAGCTCAGAGTTATAGAAAACAAATTGTCGCTCCCCCCGAAAATGGACCCAAAACCGTTTTCAGCATAACTGCACCCGTAGTCATTCTCATCACACCAGCTTCGGAGCGACGCCGCCGCGGCGGTTCGCGATTTTCGATCTGATTCAGTTTCCCCGTGGAACTGTAACTATTATATCACTTCCGTCAGGACTTGCGGCGTCCGTCATCTTGCAACCTGCCGCCTTGCAACCTGCGCCACTGGGCCGACACGCGGTGATGCCCGACACCTGCGAGCCGATCCGCGGGCATCAAGCCATGGCCCAAGCTGTGGCAGCCTCCGCAGTCCAAGCACTACCTGCAGACGACCGACGATCACTTCGAGCTAGCGGCTAGTGAACCAACCGGCGCGCTGCAAAAAGCGCTGCCGAAGCCAGCCGACGGAGCGAAGTGAAGCGCAGGAAGAAAATGCGAATGAAGATAATTCGCCTGAATGCGCTTCCTTGCGCTGCTTTACGCCTGTACCAGTGGGAGACACTGGACCAGCACTATCGCACGATTTCTCGGGGAATACTGCAGTCGCTCATTTGCGCGCTGCATTTTTGTGTGCCGTTGCGGATCCCGGTCTGGCGAAGGTGATTGAAGCCTGGCCGGGGCTGACAGGTGGGAAGCGCGCCGACATCCTCAAGCGACTCGAATAGTTCGGGGGGGCCGCTCACTTGTTGAGCGACTCTACTTTTTCTTTTGCTTCGTAACTGGCGGCTTGCGGCGTCAGTCGCTTTTTGGAAGCAATAGATAAAAGCCGTCCCGTGCTGGGTCGTGAATTCGGTTGGTCGTGGCTCGCCCGGCTTGGCAAAACAAACTATGAGCGTGTCGCCATCTAGCTCATAAATTCCGGCCAATGTCTTGTCGCGAATGTGGCGAGACTTCATGTTGCGACCGGCAAGTGTTGACTAAAAAATCGGCGCCAGTTGTCATGGAACACGTCGTTGATTGCTTGCGCGGAGTATCCGCGCCGTGCGAGTACGTCGGCGAGTTTCTGCACGTCAGCAATCGAGTCAATTTCGATAGGGCATTGCTCGGCGCCGTAGCCGCCGTCCAAATCGGTGCCAATAGCCACATTCTCATGCGAACCGGAAAGCTGACAAATGTGATCGACATGATTTGCCAACTGTTCCAGCGATGCCTCCACACGTGGCGTATCGCCAGTTTTCCAATGAGGCACCAACATCCAGTTGTCAAACGCCGTGCCGATTACTGCCTGGCGCCCAATGAGCAAACGCAACTGCTCGTCTGAAAACTGCCGTCCCCCCGGCACCAGCGCTCGGCAGTTTTGGTGCGACGCGATGACGGGACCGTCGAATACGTCAAGCGCGTGAAAAAAACCTTCATCCGATAAATGCGTCGTGTCGAGGATAATTCCCACGCGTCGGAACTCGCGCAGCAGTTCAACTCCCGCCTCTGTCAACCTGCCGGCTTCGCCGGTGCCAAATGCATACTGGTTGTGACCGTAGTGCACCGGACTTGCTACGCGCAGCCCCCAATCGAACCAGTCACGCGCCTGCTCGGGAGTAATGATGCCGTCCGCCCCCTCCATTGCCACAATGACGCCGATAGGCGTAGTACCCGTCGCGAGTAAATTGGACTGCGACGAACAGCGGTCCCAGTGTGCGATAAAATCTTGGGCCGAAACAATCATCGCCATCTCACCGCTCTGTTCGAGCAGGCGGTAATATGCAAGCTGGCCCTGGGCAATCGCACATGCGGCTGTTGGCGAGCAATAGTCGAGACTGGGTCGCCTATGTCCCTGGGTCGGCATAAGATCCGGTCTCGAATGAGCAAGCAATGTTGCCAGACATAGTGCAAGTCGACCGCGACGCATCTCAGGCAGCGCAACCGTTGCATTGCCGCGCCCAGCATTGTCCGTCATGCCCCGTTCGCGCGCATTGATTCGTTCGATAGACTGAGTCAAGTCTCGATCGAAGTAGAGCGCGTTCCATGCCAAATCGAGATGGCCATCAATCCATAGAGGCACGCTTAGGTTTCCTTGATTGGAAAATACTTGTCCGCCAATGCTCACGCATGCGCGTGAAATCATATGCCCGGGACTAGCTGGCCCGTTTCTTCCCGGTATGCTCGTTTGCTGGGCTTCCATCGGGCCCAACACGCCGCTGCATCTCAATCCGATAAAGCTGACGGGTCCTCGGTATGAAATATTAGTGCCAGAAAGCTACCGCATCAACGAGTATGGAGACGCCCGGCCAAGGCGTCAGTCGCGGTCGCCGGGAGCGGGCCGGATGGACGCCGGCAGGCCATTTCTAAACGGTAGTTTGTTGACCTACATGAACCGCCTATCGGACAAACGCGAAGACCATTAAGCCTCCATACCCCATTGTCGAGACCCCTCAACTATGCGGTCGCTGTTCCTATCGGCGGCGAGACCAAGGCCAGTCTTCCCGTCCATGTTTGGCCCACGACGTAGTCAGCAGCATCCACGACGCCATCCGAGTTATGTCCCCCGGGGATCGAGCTGCAGACCTCGGATCGTGAACATTCGTACTGAGTATAGAGGACGATTCCGGGAACTGCGACGCCAAGCGGATTAAGACGGAGTTGGTTGAATTACCTTAAACCATCTTGCGAAGACAAAGAGCGAGCCAGGGAGCGCGGCGAAATCGAATCGTAGTCAAAAGGCTTACGACTGCCGGCAAACCGCTATAGAACGCTTGATTTGCAACACAAAGTTGCATAGCGCGCTCCACTTCACTAGGTGAATTGAAAGGGCCGTACTACAGGTCATCAGT
>Ga0163150_10003740_pt1 | contig 21052 bp, 14 predicted proteins | sample OliLakLV19P2IB_FD_148628 | JGI IMG/M metagenome (GOLD analysis project Ga0163150, IMG submission 148628) | Freshwater microbial mat bacterial communities from Lake Vanda, McMurdo Dry Valleys, Antarctica - Oligotrophic Lake LV.19.P2.IB | ecosystem: Environmental > Aquatic > Freshwater > Lake >...
GGGGAAGGGGAAGTAAGCAGTAGGCAGTGGGCAGTGGGCAGTAGTAGTAGTAGTAGTAGTAGTAGGCAATAGGCAGGAGGCCGGAGAAAACGGCAAGTCCGGACTGCTTACTGCCGACTGCCGACTGCCGACTCGCCTTTGACCGCCCGCTGCCGCAGCATGTGGTCCGCGAGCACGATCGCCATCATCGCCTCGCCCATCGGCACGAAGCGCGGCAGCAGGCAGGGGTCGTGCCTGCCCTTCGTCGCGATCGTCGTCGGCTCGCCGGCGGTGGTCACCGTCGGCTGTGGCTTCGACAGGCTGCTCGTCGGCTTGATGGCGCAGCGCAGCACGATGGGCATGCCGCTGGAGATCCCGCCGAGCATGCCGCCGTGGCGGTTCGTAGTTGTGCGAATGGATGGCTGATGGCTTTCGCCTTTGTCCCCTGTCCCCTGTCCCCTGTCTCCCATCTCCTTCGCCGCCGCAAACACATCATTATTCTCACTGCCGCGCATGGTCGCCACAGCGAAGCCGTTGCCGTATTCGACCCCGACGACCGCGGGCAGGCTGAACATTGCCTTGCCCAGGTCGGCCTTGAGCTTGTCGAAGACCGGCTCGCCCCAACCCGCCGGCACATTCGTCGCCACCAACTCCGCAACGCCGCCAATGGAATCCTGTTCCCCCCGAACTGTTTCAATGAGCTCGATCATCGCTTGCGCCTTCGCGCGATCGGGACAGCGCACGATGTTGGCTTCAACCTGTTCCAAAGTCACCGCCGCGGGGTCCGCGACATCAGCGATGATCGAGCCGACCTGCTTCACATACCCCACGATGCGCACGCCGTGCGCCGCCAGCAGCTTCTTCGCCACCGCGCCGGCCGCGACGCGCACGTTCGTCTCCCGCGCCGACGACCGCCCGCCGCCACGGTAATCGCGGAAGCCGTACTTGGCGTCGAAGGTGTAATCCGCGTGGCCGGGGCGGTACTTGTCCTTGATGTCGCCGTAGTCTTTCGAGCGTTGATCCTCGTTGCGGATGAGGATGGCGATGGAGGTGCCGGTGGTCCTTCCTTCAAAGACACCGGACAGGATCTCCGGCGTGTCGTCCTCGTTGCGCTGGGTGGTGATCTTCGACTGCCCCGGCCGGCGGCGGCGCAGGTCGGGCAGCAGGTCGTCAATGGAGAGTTCGAGCCCGGGCGGGACGCCGTCGATGATGACGACATTGCCCGGCCCGTGGCTCTCGCCGGCGGTGGTGATGCGGAAGAGTTGTCCGAAGGAATTGCCGGGCATCGTGCGGTCCCGATTGATTGCACGATGCTAGCAAGTTGACCGGCTGGCCGCTGTGTGCTCCACCGTGAGTTGTCTGGCGCGGCTCTCAGGCCCAGAGTTTGCCAAGGGACAGTTGAAGGCCCGGGAAGAGGGCCGGGGACAGGATTTGATCGCCGCTGCCGGACTGATCAATGACATACGCGCGATCGCGCAGCACGAGACATTCGAGCGCCTGTTCGTAGCCATCGATGATCCAGTAATTCGGCACACCGAACTCGGTGTACCAGGTCCGCTTGGTTTCGCGGTCGTGGGATTCGTGGCCGATGCTGACCGACTCAATGATGAGCGTGGGGGGCACGAGGAAGCGGCCGAACTTGAGCTTACGGCGGCCGTAGCGCGGATGGGTGGCGTTGGCCTGCGCCTGTCGGTCCAGATCGGCCGGCGTTACGAACACTGAATCGACGCGGACCACTCGGCGGGGCGAAGCGATCAGATCGGCTTCAAAACCGAACTTTCCAGGGTTGTTTTCGCGGTCGCAATACCGGTAGATCTCGCGGACGAGGTTACCGAGACATAAGCCACCCTCGAAATGTGCTGCCGCCATATTGGTCAGTACCCCCTCGACGATTTCGTAGTGACCGCGCTCCCACGCCCGTTCGATCGCGGGCTCGTTCAGATCGTCGGCGCTCCAGCCGGTGGTGCCGGGGAGAAACTCTTTGATCTCGGTTTCGATCGCAGGCGTCATTGCAATCTCCGCGGCGGCCCGCGCCGTTCCCGGCGGGGCTTCGACGATTGCGAGTCACGGATTCTTCGCCGGCTGATCCTTCGCGGCGACGGCGACGTCCTCGGCGACGAGGCCGGTTTTGAGCACCAGCAGGGCGGCCGCGAGCTGCGGGTCCATGCCCTTTTCCAGCATCTTCACCGCGGTGGCGATCTCCACTTTCGGGTCGGCGGGCTTCTCGTCGCCGACGCGGAGGATGTCCACGTCCTGCCGGTATTTGATCATGTCGGCGACCTGCGTGGTGGTCATCTTGACCTCGAGGTCGGGGTTGATGCCCCAGGTCTTGTCGCCGGGCTTGCGGTGGAGGATGCGGCCGCCGGGCAGGCGGTAGTACTGCGTGGTGAGCTTGAGCGCCGCCTTGCCGCCGTCCATCGGGAAGAGGTCCTGCACGCTGCCCTTGCCGAAGCTGCGGTTGCCAATGATCAGGGCCCGCTGATAATCCTGCACGGCGCCGCTGACAATCTCGCTGGCGCTGGCGGAGCCCTGGTTGACGAGGACGACGACGGGGAAGCGGCGGTAGGTCTCGTTGGCGTCGGCGTCGTAGGTCTTGGTGACGCGGTTGGCGGAGTTCACCGTCGAGACGATGGTGCCCTTGCCGACGAAGCGGTTGGAGATATCGACGGCCGAGGAGAGCAGGCCGCCGGGGTTGCCGCGCAGGTCGAGGATGAGGGCGTTGAGGCCGTTGTCCTTTTCCATCTGCTCGACGGCTTCGTCGAGGCCCTTGACGGTCTGCGGGATGAACTGGGTCAGGCGGACGTAGCCGATCTTGTTTTCGCGGTCGATGTAATAGTTCCAGCCGCCGCCCTTCTTGTGGTCCCAGCCCTTGACGCTCTCGATGACGATCTCGGCGCGCTTGAGCTCGAACTCGATCTGCTTGGCCTCACCGGGACGCTCGATGCCGAGCTTGACGGTGGTGTCCTCCGGGCCGGTGATGTTGCGGACGGCGTTGTCGATGGACCAGTCGGCGGTGTCTTCGCCGTTGACCTTGGCGATGATGTCGTTGGCGCGGATGCCGGCGCGGTGGGCGGGGGTGCCTTCGAGGGGGCTGACCACGGTGAGCCGGCCGTCGCGCTTGCTGATCTGGATGCCGACGCCGTAGAACTTGCCCTCGACGTTGCGGGAGAACTGCTCGAGGTCGTGCGGCCAGATGATCGAGGTGAAGTCGTCGAGCCGCGAGGTGGCGCCGTCGCTGAGCTCGAAGACGAGCACGGGTTCGGGGATGTCGAGCGTGTCGTCGTTGAGCTTGGCGATCTGGTCGACCATGTCCGAGGCCTGGAGGAAGTTCAGCGGGCCGTCGGCCTTGGCGAGGTCGGCCTTGATCGTGCCGAGCCCATCGCGGAATTTTTTGACGAGGCCGGCATCTTTCATTTTCGGGAACGAGGCTTCGAGGGCCTTGGTCTCGGCCATGATGTCGACGGCGTCGATGGCGCCGTTGATCAGCGGGGTGTAGCCGGGGTTTTCGATGTGCTGGTGGGCGGCCCGGCTGATGGTCTGGCGGAACATCGACATCTGCACGCCCTTGAGTCGCTGCTCCCAGGGCTCGCGGGTGACCTTCACCGGCTCATCCTCTTCGACTTTCTTGCCGTTGTCTTTGGCGTCGTCCTTCTTCTCGGGCTCCGGTCTCTTGGCGGCTTTGAGGCGCTTGGCGCGGTCGTCGTACATCCGCTGGAGATCATCGGGGGCATAGAAGCGGATCAGGCGGAGTTGCCGCTCCAGCTTCTTCACCTGCGCCGAGTGCAGCGAGCTGTCGTCGAAGAGCAATTCGAGGGCGCGGTAGTAGCTCAGGGCGTCGAGCCAGTCGTTGTCCTTCTCGGCCTTGGCGCCGCGGGCCTCGACCTTGTCAACGAGGTCGGCGACTTGCTTGTCGCTGAGCATCCCCTCGGGGTCGTCGGCCAGGCCGTTGGCTTCGATCGCTGCGAAGACCGCCTCGGTGAGGTTGTCGGTGCCCACATGATCGACCATCTTCGCGAACGCCTTGTTGTAGGCCTCGCGGCGCACGGCGGTGTGCTTCCCGGCGTGCTCGCGGTAGAGGTCGACCTCTTTGAGAAGGGCGGTGACCTTGGCGTTGTTCGCCTGGTTTTTCAGGAGTTCGCCGAGCTGGTCAAACGCCCCGGTGGAGGCGAGGCGGCGCATGGTGGGGGCGACGGTGGAATCGACCTCGGCCTGCGCGGGCCACGGGGCGACCGCCGCGGCGAGGAGGCTCAGGGCCAGGATCCATCCCATGGACCGACGGTACGCAGGCATCATGTTCATGCGCTATGTCCGAAAGAAGAAGAGGTTGTTCCCACAGTAATGACGGGCCGGAGGCGCCGGGTTACGACTCGGCGGCCCCGCTCGGTCAGATTCTACGCTGTCCGGCTGAAAAGAATAACGCGGCCGGCGTAACGGCGGCGTAATGAGGTGAAAATTGAAAAAGTTGCAGATCGAAAGGTCAATCCAGGCCTCCTATTTCTTCCGGAACCAGAATCAGGCCCGCAAAGAGAAGGAGCTTCCGGGCCTCGATCAGGTTCGGGTCATTCAGCCGCAGCGTAGCGGTTGTGACACGACCGATCGACGACAGCGGCACGATGACTGCGTTCTCAATCCTGAAGTGAGCCGCCCACCGGTCGCGGCGTGGATTGAACAACGGGGTAACGGTTCCGCTTTCGGGATCGATCGAGGTGAGGTCCGCCCCTTTCCGCTTGTTGCAAAGACTACACGCCAACGCGAGGTTGTCGAGTGTGGAAAGGCCGCCATGCTTGCGCGCGACGATATGGTCGACTTCGTAAGCGCGAGGTCCTCAGAGACTAAACAGAATTCACAGCGCGGCCGGGCGCGCCGCCGGACTTCGCGGCGGAGTTCAGCCGGAATGTAGCTGTGACTCATGGGTCAGCGATCAGCGGGCGGCTTGTGAAACAGCGGTGGCCTTTGCCAATCGAATGATGTGCTCGATGAACTCGTAACGGTCCCACTCCACCTGCTCGGCAGGGGTGAGGCCCTCGGATTCATTCTTCTCCAGCAACGCCGCAACGCGGGCCGTCAGGCAGGGGTTCGCACGCACGGCGAGAACCTCCTGTGGCGTACGGGCATCCGCGAGCTGGTTGATGGCGTCCTCGAGGCCGGCGCTCATCGGATCGCTTTCAATCCGCAGCCTGCGCAACCCAATCTCCAAAATGTGGCGGAGATCGCCTTGGTGATCGCGCAGCCGGTCCGCCAGATCATCGGGAATGTTGAGGGTGATCGGTGTCATGTCTGAAGCCACGACATCATAGGCAATCACCAGTCCATGCGGGCGGTGGGATGCCAGCTCACGCCGATTCCTTCTTCGCCCGGCGCAGCTCGCCCAGCGACAGGCGGCGCTCGATGGCAGGGGCGTCGAGGACGTATTTGCCGCCGGCGTACTGCTCCTCGGGCAGTTCGTAGAGGAGGTCGAGCATGACCTCTTCGAGCACGCCGCGGAGGGCGCGGGCCCCGGTGTGGCGGGCCATGGCGCGGGTGGCGAGGATCGAGAGGGCCGAGGGGGTGAATTCGAGCTCGGAGTTCTCCATGGTGAACAGGTGCTGGTACTGCCGGGTCAGGGCGTTCTTCGGCTCGGTGAGAATCTGCACCATCGTCGATTCGGTCAGCGGCATGAGCGGGGCGATGACCGGCAGCCGGCCGATGAGCTCGGGAATCATGCCGAAGTGGATCAGGTCGTCGGGGGTGACCTGCGAGAGGATCCAGCCGCGGTCGTCGATCCGTCGGGTGTCGTTGGTCTCGGAGGCGAAACCGATGACGCTGCGGCCGAGGCGGCGCTTGATGATGTCTTCGAGGCCGACGAACGTGCCGCCGCAGATGAAGAGGATCTGCGAGGTGTCCATCTGGATGTACTGCTGCTCGGGGTGCTTGCGGCCGCCTTGCGGAGGGACGTTGGCGACGGTGCCTTCGAGCATCTTCAGAAGGGCCTGCTGCACGCCTTCGCCGGACACGTCGCGGGTGATCGAAACGTTCTGGCTGGTCTTGCCGATCTTGTCGATTTCATCGATGTAGATGATGCCGCGCTGCGCGGATTCGAGGTCGTAGTCGGCATTCTGGAGGAGCTTGAGCAGCAGGTTCTCGACGTCTTCGCCGACGTAGCCGGCTTCGGTGAGCGTGGTGGCGTCGCCGATGGCGAAGGGGACGTTGAGGATGCGGGCGAGGGTCCGGGCCAGCAGCGTCTTGCCGCTGCCGGTGGGGCCCAGGAGCAGGACGTTGGACTTATCGATCTCGACGGGCGTCTCCTTGTTGTCCATGGAGACGAGGCGCTTGTAGTGGTTGTGGACGCAGACGGCGAGCGACTTCTTCGCGCCGTCCTGCCCGATCACGTACTGATCCATGAACTCTTTGATGTTGCGCGGCGAGGGGATCGTCGTGAAGGTCGGGCGACCGGCCTGGACCCGGCGGCGCTCCTGCTTGAAAATGTTCTGGCAGAGGTCGGTGCAGTTGGCGCAGATGTAGACATCGTTGGGGCCTTCGACCATCGGGCCGACTTCGCGCGAGGTCTTGCCGCAGAACGAGCAGGTGGTGACCCGCCGCCCCTTGAAGCCGCTGTCGCTGGTCGTGCCGGTCGGGGGATCGCCGGGTCCCTTGCCGCCGCCTCCGCCGCCTGTCGGTCCTTTGCCGGTACGTCCGTTTGACATTTTCCCATCCTGCTGCCACGGCACGCCGCGGCGCGGTCACTGACCCGCTGGTCCACATCGACCCCACGAGTCCTTATAGTTGATCGTCGTTACGCCGGTGTCCCTTGATGCCTGCTCGCGCGATGAGGCGCGATGAAGTGACCCGTCCCGGGCGTTCGATTCCGCTTCGGGTCATCTTATCATACAAGACATCGAAAGGGCTTCAATTTTTGCGACTTCGTGCAGGTTATGGGCGGCGTCGCGGACAGCGCGGCGTTTATCGGAACGCAAACTGTTCGCCGTCCTGTTCATCGTTGCAATAGTAGGCACGCATCATCGCATCGATCACGTGAAGAGATGATGAAGTCACCGCGTCAGCGAGGCTTCGATTCATCGTCTTCGGCCTTCTCAATCGGAAACCGGGGCATCGTCGCCCGCCTCGTTCGCTTCATTCCGAGGGATCGACATCATCGACATCGGTTGTTGGCGAGGCCGGTGGTGAGGTTTCATCAGGCGATGGCTGAATCAGCGGAGATGGTGAAATCCCGTCGCCCGGCGGCGGTGTGGCATCGGGCGCGGCCGGCGGAGTGATGCGCGACATCGACGCGTCGCCCGCCATCGACTTGCGGGCCGCCGCGAGGATGCGCTCCTTCACCTGCACGAACTCCTCGTGCGACACCTCGCCCTTCTCGTACAGCCGGCGGACCTCCGACAGCGAAAAGCCTGCGGTCTCGCCATCGGGTTCGTTCGCTTTCTTCACCTGACGATAAACCAAGTACCCGACGATGCCCAGCACCACGGAAACCGCCACGATCACGATAGACCAGAAGAGGATCTCGCTCTGCTTTTCAGGCGTAAGACCCCGCCGCGCCTCCGCCAGGGTGAGCGGCAGGTCGAGTGGGGCGAAGAAGCTGGCGAGCATCTGTTTTCGCAACACGCGCCTCCGGCTCTGCCCCCTCTCCCTCCGGGAGAGGACAGAATCAAATCGCCGCGCAGCCGCGATTTGATTCAGGTGAGGGAGGGGCCCACGAGCAGCCCCTCGTCCATAACCGCATGCATCCGAGCCGCAAGGCGTAAGCCTGCGGGAGCCGGGGCGTGCAGGGCGCTGACCGGCACCCGCACGCTGACGCGTCGCGGCTCGGACGTTCCGCCGGCCGGGGTTCCAGTCGTCCGTTGATCGCTTCCCTCACCTGCCTCAATCGCCACTGCGCGGCGATTGAGGCGGTCCTCTCCCGGAGGGAGAGGGGGTCGGCGCCGCCGATCGATCGGATTTCGCCAGTGGGATCATTCCTCCGACTTCTCGCCCTTGTCCTTCTTCCCCTTCTTCTTCGTCACCTTCTTCTGGCCCTTGAGCTCATCCGTCGTCATCTCGACTTCCTTGATCGAGCCCTTTTCGATGATGGCGTCGAGCGTCTTCTGGTCGCGGACGGCGAAGTAGAACTGGTCGTACTGGCCGTTGCGCATCATCTCCTGCCGCAGCTTCTCCGGCCGGCGGCCCTGCTGCACGGCGATGTACGCGATGCGGCCGTTGATCTCGCGTTCGTCCACGTCGATGCTGAGCTGCTGGGCGGCCTTGTCGAGAATGAAGAACAGCTTGAGCTGCCGGCGGGCCTCGTCCTCGCTGCGCATCCGCAGCTCGGCGAGCTTCTGCTCGATCTCCGCCTCGGGCATGCCGGTGTTCGCCAGGTCCATCGCCATGCGCTGAAGGATCCGGCCGGTCTGCCGGGCGCTCAAGCCCACCGGCAGGTCGAACTCGATCTTCTCCAGCAGGTGATCGGTCACCTGCGTGTGCATCGCCTCGCGCTGCTTCTGGTCGCGCTGGTTCTCGAGGTTGCGCTTGATCTCTTCGTTGAGCTTCTCCTGCGTCTCGAGCCCGGACTGCTCGATCAGCGTCTCCATCGACGCCGGCTCGGGGCGGTGGATCACCCGCAGGTGCAGGTGGATGGTGATCGGCTTGTCCTTGATGCGGTCGTTTTCGTGGCCGCCGGGACCGGTGAGCGAAAGCACCACGTGGTCGCCGACCTTCTTGCCGATGAGTTCCTTGCCGAGGTTGTCGACGAGGATGCCGACGACGTGGCCCTTGAACTCCTTGTCCTCACCGTTGACGAGCACGTAGCTCTGCGGGAAGTGGGCGATGACGGGGTCTTCGTCGCCCTCCTTCTTCTCGGCGTCGGCGGCGGGTTCGGTCGCGTCCTTGCCCGCGATGATGCGGACCTCGGCCTCGACATAATCCTTCTCCTGCACGGCCGAGTCGCTGGCGTTGTTCAGCTTGCCGTGCCGCTCGCGCAGCCGGTCGGTTTCCTCGCCGATCATCGCGTCATTGATCGCCATCGTCGGCTTCTCGACCTCGATGCCCTCGATGGCCGGCAGCTCGAACGACGGCACCACCTCGACCTCGACGCGGTACTTCAGCGAGCCGGTCTCGGGCACCTCGATCTTGTCGATGTCCTTGATCTCGGGCTGGCCGACGACTTCGAGCTTCTGCTCCTCGATGGCCTGCTCATAAGTCTCGCTGATGAGTTGGCTCTTGACCTCGTCCTTCACAGCCAAGCCGAACCGCTTCTCGATCAGCCGCTTGGGCGCACGCCCCTTGCGGAAGCCGGGGATCACCGCATCGTCCTGCAACTTCGTGTAGTTGTCGCCGATTGCCTTGGCGATGCGCTCGGCGGGGACTTCGATGTTCAGCGCCTTGCGGGCGGGGCCGGCGTCCTCCACGGTCACATGAATGGGCAGCTTCGCTTCGGTTTCGGTGGCGACCGCCGTCTCGCCGGTTTCGGCGGCGTGAGCGTGGTCATGGTCATGGCTGTGGTCGGCGTCGTGAGAATGATCGTGATCGTGGTCTGACATGGCAGATTCCTAGAGGAGAAGGCGTTGTGATGGGCCGCGTGGAAAGGAGTGGTGCGGGACGGAAGCGGAAGGCGTTTCGACGGCCTTCCGGGTTGAGGGGGAAATCGCCAAAGAAGCGACCCGTCCGCACACCTGCCGACCTACGCCTGGCGCCGCCCACGCGGCGACGCCGGTACCTCGTGCAGGTATGACCATTATTGAGGAAGGAAGGGGGGCGGTCAAATAGGCGAAAGCCGCACACTCCCTCTCCCTTCGGGAGAGGACAGACTCAAATCGCCGCGCAGCTGCGATTTGAGGCAGGTGAGGGGAACGACGTGCGGATATTGAAGAAGATTCGTCGCGCGATCGAGACGAAAGGCGGCCGTGGACCTCACCCTCACCCGGCCTCGCGGACTCGGCCGACCTCTCCCAAGGGAGAGGTGAAGATCGCATCCCCTGTCTCGCGTTTTTACGAAACCTACCGCCCTCGTTAGGATGGCACCCCTCAATTCACCCGCAACCGTCGAGGGAACTCTCATGTCGCAAAGCAACGTCAGCTCCGCCACGCTCAGCACCGCCCCGCCGATGGGCGCGAAGCTCGGCTCGCAGCTCTCGATCATGATGTTCCTCCAGTACGCGATCTGGGGGGCGTGGCTGCCGATCCTTTTTCCCTACCTGATGGGGTATCGCGGGATGCCACTACTGGAGGTGGCGATCGTGTTCATGGTGGGCGCGGTGGGCGCGATCATTGCGCCGTTTATCGCAGGTCAGATCGCCGACCGTTATTTCAATACTGAGAAATTCCTGGGCTTGAGTCACCTTGTCGGTGGCATTCTGGTTTGGCAACTCTCATGGGTCTCCGGATTCTGGCCGCTGGTGATCTTCTCGTTCTTGTACTCGATCATTTACTCGCCGACCCTTTCGCTGACAAACTCGCTGGCGTTTCACCACGTCCCGGATCGTGACCGAGACTTCGGCCGGGTACGCATGTGGGGAACAATTGGCTGGATCGTCGCGGGTATCGCCGTCGGCCAGTGGTTGTTCCGCAATTACACCATCGACAATGACGAGGCGGCAAGGCGGGTCGTGGCAACACAGTTCGGGGATAACGCAAAGCGGGCGGGGCTGCTTCGGCAATACCGGCTGACCCCCGTTGAAGGGAAACCGATCGTGGGTGAGGTTGTCTCCAAATCCGATACCAAGGTCGAGATTGCCGTTGAAGGACCCGACAAGAAAACAGAGAAATCGATTTTCGACAAGAAGGACGTGAAGTCGCTCGTTCCGCTGTACGAAACCCTCGCCGCGGTCGATACGGAAGGCAATCCCGATCCCGCCAAGGGCGCGGCCATCCGCGCTGCAATTAATGGAGATCGTCCGCTCGATGACGCGTCCATCAAAACGATTGGAAGTCAGGCAGCGTCGGAGAAATGGTTCAACAGCGACACGCTTGCCGGGCCGGTGACGTTCCACCAGCAGATGGGCATGGCCGATGCGTTCAAGATCAGCGGCGGCCTGGGCGTGTTGATGGGTTTGTACTGCTTCCTTCTGCCGCGCACCCCGCCGCGCCCGGGCAAGCAGAAGAGCGCGACGGCCGAAGCGATGGGTGAGATCAAGCGGCAGCCTCTGCTAACCCTGTTTCTCCTCGCGGTCCCCGTCAGTTGCATCCACCAGTTTTATTTTGTGCACGCCGCGTCCTTCGCCGGCACCTACCAGGCCAAAGCCGAGGGATTCGTCAATTTCATCAACAGCATCTTCGGCGTCGGTGGTGGCGGGTTGATGACCCTTGGGCAGATGTCCGAGTTCTTCGTGCTCGCGCTGATCCCGCTCGTCGCCAAGCGAGTGTCCCGCAAGTCGCTGCTGGCGGTTGGCCTCATCGCGTACGCACTGCGCATGTTCCTCTTCGCGTACATCGATTACATTCCGCTTCCTAATATCATCACGGTGATGCTGGGCATCGCGCTGCACGGCGTCTGCTTCGGCTGCTTCATCTTCGTCGCCTTCATGGTCGTCGATGAGGAAACGACGGGCGACGTCCGAGCGAGCGCTCAATCACTTTTCAACTTGGTCATCGTGGGCATCGGCATCATTTTCGGCAGCTTGATTGCGATCTATGTCGTCGGCAGTTGGGCCGGTTCCGATCACATGAAGCTTTTCAGCGTGCCAATGTGGGCCGCGCTGGCATGCCTTGCCATCCTGCTGATCGCCTACCCCGGCGGCCGGCGCGCCCCGAAGCACCCGGATTGATCAGCGCGACAGCATTGAAATGTGAACCCGCAAAGCCCACGCACTCCCGTGCGTGGGTTTTTCTTTTGTCACGCCGCCCGCCGCCAGCGTGTGTCTTCCGTTCTCGGCGCAATCGACAGCACCCGGTCATAAACATCAAACACCTTCGCCATGCGCTTGTCGAAGCTGTAATACTTCTCAACGCGCATCCGGCCGAGGCGCGAGAACTCCTTGCGCCGGTCTGCGCTGACGATCAACGGCGCGATCTGGTCGGCCCACGTCTCCTGCTTCGTCGGGTCGAGCACCACGCCGCGCCGGCCGTGTTTCAAGAGCTCCGAAACACCGCCGACGTCCGCCGCCGCCACCGGCACGCCCAGCGCCAGCGCCTCGAGCACCACGTTGGGGAAACCCTCCGTCCGGCTCGGCAGCAGCAGGAAATCGAACATCTCGAAGAACCGTCGGGTGTCGCTCTGGTAGCCCCAGAAGTGCACGATGCCCGCGACGCCGCGGTCGATCGCCAGCCTCTTGAGCTTCTCGTACTCCGGGCCGTCGCCGACGATGTGCAGCTCGAGGCCGGGGTATTTCGTGTGCAACGAGGCGACCGATTCGATCGCGCGATCGACGCCCTTCTCCGGGCTAAGCCGGCCGACGACGCCCATGATGGTCGCGCTGCGATAGATGCTCAGCTCGCTGCGCGCCTGCCGGATCGAGCGCGTGCGCTTGAACTCGCCGCAGTCGATGGCGTTGGCGATGTAGGTGAGCTTCTGCGGCTTCACGCCGATGTTCAAGCACTGCTCGTGGAGCAGCGGGCTCACCGCGATGACTTCGTCGTATCGGCGGAGGCACCATTTATCGACGTGGTAGTAAGCGCGGGTGCGCCAGGTGTCGTGCGTCCAGCCGTGAACGGTGGTGACCAGCTTCATCTTCCAGAAGCGGCGGAGGATGATGCCCAGCAGGTTTGATTTGTAATCGTGCCCATGCCAGATGGCGACCTTCCGCTCCTTGCAGATTCGGTAGAGCGCGGCGACGGTGCGCACGTCGAGCGGGCCGCGCTCGGGGATGGTGATCAGCGGGGCGTTCCACTCCTTGGCCTTTGCCTTGATCGTGTCGATGCCGGGGTCGCCCTTGGGGTGGATGTAGGCGACGGCCATGCGGAAGTATTCATCATTGGCGTAGCGCGGCGAGCGGAGGATGGTTTTCTCCGGGCCGCCGCCGGTGCCGCTGACGACGCGGACGTGCAGGACGGTGGGGCGAACGAACGGCGAATCGATAAAGGGCGCGGTCTCCGACGGAACGCCGTCCATCTGGGTGCCACGGACAGCGGAGCGAGTCCGCGAGCGCAGTCGTCCGTGCCAGTCAGGCAGTTGCTCAGGAGCCGACACGGACGACTCCGCTCGGCCGACCTCGCTGCGCTGTCCGTGGCACCCGGTTTCCTCATCGCCGGTGCGGGCGTCGAGCAGCGCGACCATGTCGTGCGTCGTCAGGCGCAGGAGGGGCCCGGCGTCCTCGATGACCGTGTCGGCGATGTCGGATGGCGCCGCAACCGGCTCGGCGTCGGTCAGGCGCAGGCGCGGGGTTTCGCTGCTGGAGTCGTCGAACTCCAGGCCGCTGAAAAGGTCATCGAGATTCGTCTTCATTGGTTTGCTCCGACTCCCTCTCCCTTCCAGGGAGAGGGTTGGGGTGAGGGTCGAGGCTCATGACCATCGGTGACGTTCCGCTCCCGTTTGGAACGTCACCGATGGCTCGTGGGCCTTTCCCTCACCTGCCGCAATCGCCACTGCGCGGCGATTGCGGCTGTCCTCTCCCTAAGAGGGAGAGGGGGTCGCCCGGCCCTCGCCGATTTCGCCTTCATTCCGCCCCATCATCAAAGCATGAACCCCGGGCACGTCGCACACGGGTTGCTTTCCGCCTTCTCAGCGGTCAGCTTTTTCTTAAAACTCCGCCGGGCCATGCGGTATTTCTCGCCGTTCCAGATCTTCTTGAACGGCTGCTCGAACACGCTGCCCATGTCTTCCTTCGGGTCCCACGAGCCGCAGCAGGTCACCACCTGCCCGTCCCAGTTGATCACGCTGTTCTGCCAGGGCCAGTGGCAGTTGTAGAGCTTCTTGCCGTTGAACGATTCCTCCGTCACTTCCCCGGCCGCGATCTTCTGGTACGCATCGAGCACGTACTTCTTATTTTCCGGCAGCCAGTCGCGCACGTGGTTTTCGATCTTCTTTTTCAGCACGTCCGGCGCCAAGCCCAGCGGCTGAAGGTTTTTGTCCTGCCCGAGGAAGCGCGTGTTGAGCGCGGCGGTCGAGAACACCGCCTTGCAGCCGAGCTCATCGGCGAGCTCTTGGAACGCGGCGATCTCGTGTTCGTTGTGCTTGGTCACCACGAAGTTGAGCTGGAGCGCCGGCGTCGCGCTCTTGAGCTGCTTTTTCGTTTCCACGATGCAGCGGATCTTCTCGACCGTTGACTCAAAGTTCTTCCCGGGCTGGTAGATCTCAAATGTCTTCTGCGACGCTCCGTGCAGCGAGCACGTGAGCATGTCGAGGCCGGATTCGATCAGCGCCTGGGCCTGTCCCTTCTCCGGCTTGAACGCGTGCAGGTTCGAGCTCAAGTAAGTCCACACGCCCTTGTCGTGGGCGTAGCGGACCATTTTGTAGATGTCGGGCACGATGAGCGGGTCGCCCCACATCGAGAGGTCGAGCGCGAGGAGCCAGCGCTTGAGTTCATCGATGAGCTTCGTGTAGTGCTCGAAGCTCATCTTGCCCTTCTCGCGTCCGCCGAGGCCGATGCCGGTGGGGCAGAGCTGGCACTTGGTGTTGCAGATGTTGGTTGACTCGATCTTCATCCGGTACGGCCGGCCGACGACGCGCTCGGTCTTGAGCTTGTACTGGATGTTGATCGCCGCCATGTTGGCGAGCTTGAGAGCGGAGAGGTATTTGCGGTTGCGCCAGACGTAGTGCATGCCGCGGGCGACGAAGTCGACGCCGTCCATCAGCCTGCCGAGGAGGCGCGGCCGGGCCTTGGTCTTGAGCCAGCCCGTGAACTTCACGGTGCGGGCGAGCTGTCGGTCGAGTTGGATGCTAATGGCGCTCATGTTGCTGCTCCTTCAACTGCTGGGTGGCACTGACAAGCGGAGTCCGCGGAGCTTGTCAGTGGTCTTCGTGCTCGTTGCTCATCCTCACTGACAAGCTCCGAAGACTGCGCTTGTCAGTGCCACCCGATCGTTCAGTCCCGTCTCACGACACCGCCGGGTTGAACCGCAGGATCGACCGCTTCTGCCGCTTTCCTTCGGCGTCCATCGGCGGCGGCTCCGCGCTGGGCGCGGCGTCTACTTGTGTCTCAACCCCCTCCAATTCATCCGCCACGATGCCCGGCATCGTGCTCGCCATCGCGATCACCAGCCACGGCGTCTCGAACACCTCCAGCGACAGGAACACGCTGCCGAACGCGAAGAGCACCAGGCTCGCCTGGGCGCTCAGGATGAGCTTTTCCATCTGAAACAGGCGGCAATCTTCATCCGTTCTCGTCAGGCCGGCGAGGCTTTCCTGGTGCGCCAGCAGCTTCCAGCGCGACTTGGTCATGAGATAGAGGGCAGTGCCGACGAGCATGAGGTAGACCATCAGCGCGGGCAGCCCGCAGTCGGCGGCGATCTGAAGGTATTGGCTGTGAATCGTCCGGCCGACGTGGTCGGCGCCGTAGTTGTGCGTGTAGGTATTGGAGTTGCGGATGCCGACGCCGGTCAGCGGGTGCTCCTTCACGATCTCCAAAGCGGCCGACCAGCTCGTCATGCGCGACTGCGCCGAGTAATCCCGGCCCGCATCGAAGGTGAGCATGAAGCGGTCCTGGATTTCCTGGCCGGCGAGCAGGGCGATGGCGCCGACGAGGATCAGCGCGATGATCGCCGCCTGGATTCGCGGCCGGTGATGCCAGAGGATCCAGAGCATGGCAATGATGGAGGCGACCATGGCGCCGCGCGAGTAGGTCATGAGCACGGCGTGGATGATGACCAGTCCGAGGGCGGCGCTGATGGCCCGCATCCACCAGCGCGAGGCGGACACCGCGAAGGCGTAGGCGAAGGGGATGCCCATGGCGAGCATGAGGCCCGCCCCGTTGTTGTCGAGGTCGCCGAAGCCGTGGTGGAAGATGTCGAGCCGGCCGTCGAAGAGGTAGAGGTAATTCACTTCCCACGCGATGTAGCCCAGGCCGATGAGGATGATGGCGGCGAGGGTGCGCAGGTGCCAGTAGCGGTGGACGACGAAGCAGGTGATGAACGCGAGCAAAAGCACCTTGGCGTACTCGAAGAGCCAATGCTGCGACCAGCCGGGGTCGTGGGCGGTGAGCGTCGAGAAGGTGAGGAGGATGACGTAGCAGACGAGCAGGATCGGCACGAGCGTGACGCGCGAGCGCTTCCAGATGTCGGACATATTGAGGAACACGCCGACGATGACCGCTCCGGCCGCCATGCGCGACCAGGGCCAGGGCTCGGGCATCGCCCAGTTCCACAGGTCCTGCGGGCGCAGCACGCTGAGGCTGTAGTACAGCATCAAACCCCAGAAGGGGTTGAACAGGGACCCGGTGGAACCAACCAGGACCATCGCGATGAGCAGGACGAACTGCTTCATGGTTCAACTTGCCTTGGCCGGCGCGGAAAGCGCATGGACGGCGCAGGCGTTACTGTCGTTAACGTCGGCACGAACGGAAGGGAGGTTGAGGAGAGGGGGAATAAGGAGGGAGGAGGCAGGAGGCATTCAGAAGCCAGCCAAGCCCGATGATGAGGCTTTGCGAATCGTCGTGGTATCGATGTGAAATGATTTGAGACTACCCCGAGGATTCGGCGGACCTCATCCTCGGGCTTGGGGTTTTTGCAGCGGCCGCCCGATAAGTCCTTCGACCGTTGCCGCCGCGGCGCGGTACCGCGCCTGGGCCTCGATCTGCTCACGCTGCACATCGATAAGCGTGCGCTGGGCGTCGAACACTTCGAGCAGTGAAGAAAGCCCGGATTCGTAGGCTTTTTGGGACGAGTCAAAGGCCGATTTCGCGGCGGGCATCGCCTCATCGCGCAGCGTGACGGCTTCGTGGTGGGCGGCGGCGAGGTCGTTGTACGCCTCCGTCAGCGCCGTGCGCACGGCGATCTCCGCCGCCTTGCGCTCGCTGTCGCCCTTGGCGAGGTTGTATCGCGCTTCGAGGATGCCGCCCTGGTTCCGATCCGAGAACGGCAGCGGCACCATGATCTCGAAGAGGTACACGGTGTCATCCGCCTCGTGCATTCGGCGGACGCCGACGGAGCCAGTCACATCCGGCACCGCCTTCGACTTGGCGAGGTCGAGGGCCGCCTTGCGCTGCGCCATCTCGACGGTCCAGCGCGCCACCTGAGGGTTATTGTTCACGTGCGCGACGAGGTCCTGCGCGGCGGGCAGCGGCGGGAGGTCGGCGAGCGCGCCGGCGGCGGTGGTGAACATCGGCGTGCTGCCCGCCCACATCGCCGCGAGCTTCTGCCGGGCGGTGTCGAGCTGCCGCTCGGCCTTCGAGAGCGCGATACGCTCGGTCGACAAGCGCACCAATGCCCGCTGACCATCGGCGGCGGGGACGAGGCCGCTCTTCACGCGGTCCTCGACCGTCCTGTGCGTCTGCCCCGTCAGCTCGGCCGTCTGCTTCGCCAGCGCGACGCGCTCCTGCGCGGCGAGCACTTCGATGAAGCGCTGGGCCGTCGTGGTGATCACGTTGAGCCGCTCGGCCTCGTAATCCCATCCCGCCCGCTGGCGGTCTGCCTCCGCGAAGCGCACGCGCTTCTCGCGCTTGCCGCCGAGCTCGACGAGCTGGCTGATCGAGAGCGTCGTTTCCGCCCCCTCGAAGCTGCGGTTGCCGCCGGTGCCGCCGAAGTCTTCGACCATGATGCCGGCTTCCGGATTCGGCGACAGCCCGGCCTGGAGCGTGCGGGCCTCGGCGGCGCGGGCCTCGTAGCCGAACGCCGCGAGTTGCGGGTTGCGGAGCAGGGCCAGCGTCAGCGCATCGCGCAGCGCGAGTTCCTTGGAGAACGCCGCGGCGTCGGCCGTATAACCGCCCGGCGTGGCCGGCGGCTCCGCGCCGATCGGCGGCGGGCGGTATGCCGTCATGTCGCCGCCGAGCGGGCGCGGCGTGAGCCAGTCATCGGACAACGGCGACGGCGCGCAACCGGCAAATGTTGCGGTTAGCAAAATGATGATGAGATATCGCATGAGGCTCCAGAGTGCGCTGCGAATGTGTGGGAGGGCGAGGCTCCCGCCGAGCCGTTCGTCATCTCGCCTCGAAGGCGAGATGACGAATCTGGCGCGGCGAACGGCGAGGTAAGGACGGACACCACCATTCAATTTCCGATCGCTCGGCCTTCGGAAAGGCCTCGCCATCGGACGGCTCGGCAGGAGCCTCGCCCTCCCGCCTCACCGCGCCGATCGCGGCGAGCACTCGCACCTAGTTCTTCGGCCCCTGCACGTAGATCGCCGTCGCGTTGATTGTGAGGTTCCCTTCGACGCGCGGGCCGACCTTGCCGCGCACCACGATCACGTCGTACGGCTTGAGCTTGGCGCCGGCGTTGAGGCCGACCTTCAAGGGCTTGCCGTCCGCGTCGAGCACCTGCACCGTCGCCGACGCGGCCGTCAGCTCCTCCGGCGGCACACAGCAATAGTCCCAAGGCGTCGGGCAGCCATCGCCCTCGTTGTCCTTGCACGACGGCACCGACTTGTCGACCAGCGTGACCACCGCGCGCTTGTCGACGAACGGCTTCACATCGCCACCGATCACGCCGAGGATCGTCACCTCGTCGCCTTCCTTCGCGTCCTTCTTCACCGTCAGCACGTCCTTCGCGTCGGCCGGCGCGGCGGTGACGATCAGTTCGGCGGGCAGCGTGCCAGTGGGCGCTTCATCGCCGCCGGTCTTGGCCACCTTGCCATCCTTGTCGCCGCAACCGAGCGCGACGAGGGCGAGAATGAGCACGAGTGTTTCACGTAGATGTTTCATGTGCATCGCTCCAAAAAAGGGAATAGGTGTTGTGAGCTGTCAACCAAACGGATGAAACGCAACCGTCAGGACCAATCGATCTTGTCCGCAACAAACTCGTTCCACATGTTTTCCATTCCTGCATTCCTGCTTTCCTTAGAGGCCATTACGCGTCTTAATGAACTTCCAATTCCATCACGCCGCTTTCAGTGCCTGCGTGATCGGCATCCGCAGGCAGCGCGCCGCCGGGGGCAGCGCGCCCACGATGCCCAGCGTCAGGCCCGACACCAGGCCGATCGCCAATGTCACCGCATCCATCTGCAACCCGAACGCGCCCATCGAGAACTTCACCGCCGCGCCGTCGAGCAGCGCCAGCCCGATCGCCGCCGCGATCAGCGTGCCCGCCGCCGCCGCCAGCACCGACTCCTGCACGAAGCTCCACACGATCGCCCGCCGCGAGTAGCCCAGCGACTGGAGCATGCCGATCTCGCGGACCCTGGCGCTGAACGCGGCGTACATCGTGTTGAGCCCGCCGAACACGCCGCCGAGCGCGATCAGCGCCGCCGTCACCCAGATCATCATCCGCACCGGCTGGTAGAACGAAACCAGCTTGTGGTAATAGTCCGACTCGCCCATCGCCACCAGTTCCAGATCAACCCGGCCTGCGGCGAAAACCTGCACGTCCTCAAGCTCCGTGCCCTCATCGAGCGTCAGCACCGTACACGAAATCGTCTCGCGCTTGGCGGCGAGGCTCAGGTCGGTCAGGGCGGCCCAGACCTCGGCGTTCATCACGGTGCCGGGCGCATCGAACCGGCCGACGATCGTCCACGGCTTGTCGTCGAACCAGATCGTCCTGCCCACCGCGAGCTGCTCATCGCTCATGCCCAGCCGCGTCGCCGCCAGGGCGCCGACGATGATCTCGTTGTTGCCGGCGACATGGGCGCGGCCCTGCGTGATGTGTACCTGCGGATGAACGAGGAAGGCCCCGTTGGTCACGCCGCGCACCACCACCTGTGATGTCGACTGCTCCTCGCGCGTCTCGCCCACCGTCAGGGCCATGTGGATTTCCGGCGAAACGAACGGCTGTCCGAGCTTCGTTTTGATGCCGCTGATCGATGCGACCGCCTGCGTCGGCACGCTCGCCCTGATCTCGCTGCGCTCGATGCTTTCCTCGCTGCCGGCGCCGAGCAGGATCACGTTCGCCGCCGAGCCGCTATCCGCCAGGCTTTTTTCCATGCCGCGCACGAACGCCGCCGCCGCCAGCATCAGCAGCACGACCAGCGCGGCGCCCGCGACGCTCATCGCCAGTCGCAGCGGCGACCGGCCGAGGTTGCGGACGGCGTATTCGAAGGGGAGAAGGCGAGCCATGGTTCGTACTCCCCTCCCTCTGAGGGAGGGGGCGGGGGGAGGGTAAGGCACACAATCAGCGGCAAAAGTATTTTTTCATCAGGTACCACATCGGCGCGCTCCCCGTATTCAGTGCGCTCGACCCTCCCCTAACCCCTCCCTAAGAGGGAGGGGGATTGGAGTCACACCGCACGAAAACTCGACGCAATCGTCCGCCGCGACGCCTGCCACGCCGGCACCAAACCCGCGACGACGCCCAGCGCCATCGCGATGACGAGGCCGGTGACGACAAGCCACGGCCCCGCTTGGATCGGGATGCTCAAACCATCGATCGACAGGCTGTACTGCCCCCACTCGATCGCGCCGAGCGCGGCGAGCGTGCCAAACGTGCCGCCGATGGCGCCGAGCACGAGCCCTTCGCTGACGATCAGCCGGCCGATGAGCGCGCCGGTGTAGCCGAGCGTCTGAAGGATCGCGTGGTCCTTGATGCGGTCCTGCACGCTGAGCACGATGGCGTTGGCGACCAGCGCCAGCACCGCCGCCAGCGAGCCGAAGCCGAGGAACTTGGCGTACCCGATCAGCTCGATCATGTCGCCGGCCGCCTGGGCGACGAACGCCTTCTCGGGCCGGGTGGTTGTCGGCTGCTCGGCGTGCTTGAACTGGGCGTCGATGGCGGCGGCGACCTGCGTCATCTGCTTGGGGTCTTCGACCTTCACGTTGAACTGCGTGACGATGCCGAGCTTGCGGTCGACGGTCTGCTGGAGGAAGTCGAGGTGGACGTAGGCGACGTTGTGGTCCTGCGGCTCGTCGGACCGCACGATACCGGCGACATACGACACGACGCCGGCCGCATCGAAGCGGTCGCCCACTTTCAAACCGCGCCGCCGGGCCAGCGTCTCGCCCAGCAGGGCCGCGTCGCTGCGCCGCTGCCAGCCGTCGATCGAGCCGTCGATGATGCGGAACGCCGCCGCCTGCTCCATGAACCTTTCGCGCGGCACACCGCGGAACGTCACCACATCGAGGCTCGCCCGGCAGTTGTTGACGATCACCTT
>Ga0163150_10003741_pt1 | contig 21050 bp, 11 predicted proteins | sample OliLakLV19P2IB_FD_148628 | JGI IMG/M metagenome (GOLD analysis project Ga0163150, IMG submission 148628) | Freshwater microbial mat bacterial communities from Lake Vanda, McMurdo Dry Valleys, Antarctica - Oligotrophic Lake LV.19.P2.IB | ecosystem: Environmental > Aquatic > Freshwater > Lake >...
CCTAAGCCCTTGAAGATCTGGCGCGCCCGGCAGGATTCGAACCCACGACCCCCTGGTTCGTAGCCAGGTACTCTATCCATCTGAGCTACGGGCGCGCTGAAGAGCGGAATTATAACGATTTTTTGCCCGAATCGCGAGGTCCGGGTAGTCTTCGCCATGCCCGACGCCCGCCTGAAGCAACGCCTCGCCACTCGATCGCTTGTTACCGCCCCCGGTGTCCACGACCTGGTCTCGCTGCGGCTCGCGGACACCTTCGGCTTCGAAGCGCTCTACATGACGGGCTTCGGCGCCGTGGCCTCGTACCTCGGACTGCCGGATGCGGGGCTCGCCACGTACACCGACATGGTCGGGCGCGTGAAGGCGATGGCTTCGCAGGCTTCGGTCCCCCTGATCGCGGATGGCGATACCGGCTATGGCGGGCTGCTCAACGTGCGCCACACCGTGCGCGGCTACGAGGAAGCGGGTGCGGCCGCGATCCAGCTCGAGGACCAGGAATTCCCGAAGAAATGTGGCCACACGCCGGGGCGCCGCGTCATCCCCATGGACGACATGGTGAAGAAGATCCGGGTTGCCGTGGAGTCACGCGCGAGCGCCGATTTCCTCATCATCGCGCGCACCGATGCCCGCACCACGCTCGGGCTCGACGAGGCGTTGAGGCGAGCCGAGGCTTACGCAAAAGCGGGCGCCGATGTGCTCTTCGTCGAATCGCCCGAATCGCTCGAGGAGATGCGCGCCATCGGCAGTCGCTTCGAGGGCCTGCCGCTGCTCGCCAACATGGTCGACACCGGGCGCACGCCGGTGCTTTCGAAGGCAGAACTCGAATCGCTGGGCTACCGTATCGCGATTTTCCCGATCTCGGCGATGCTCGCGGCGGTGAAGGCGATGTCGGGCGTGTATGCCCATATCCGGTCCACGGGATCGTCGAAGGACGTGCCGGTGCCACAGCTGCCGTTCCCGGAGCTCGTGACGCTGATGGGATTCGAGGACGTCTGGGAATTCGAGAAGCGCCACGCAGAATAACGAGGAGAAACCCATGAAGCGCATCACCCTCATCGCCGCCGCCCTGTTGCTGTCGTTTGCGGCACGGGCCGATTTCCCCGACAAACCCATCCGTCTGATCGTGCCGTTCGCCGCCGGCGGCGTGACCGACACCAGCGGTCGCGTGGTGGCCGAAGCGCTCTCGAAGCGCCTCGGACAGCCGATCGTGGTCGAGAACAAGGCCGGCGCCTCCGGCAACATCGGCACGCAGGGCGTGGTGAACGCGCCGCCCGACGGCTACACGCTGGTGCTGGGCTTCGACGGCACCATCGTGATCAACCCGCACGTGTTCCCCAACATGGGCTTCGACGTGCAGAAGGACCTCGAGCCGGTGGGCAAGATCGGCGACGCGGTGCTGATCATCGTGGCGCACCCGTCCTTTCCCGCAAAGACCGTGCGCGAGCTGATCGAATATTCGAAGAAGCAGCCCGGCGGCGTGCCCTACGGCACCTCCGGCATCGCCAGCACGCCACACGTCGCGGGCGAGCTGCTCAACCTCAAGACCGGGTCCAAACTGGCGCACATCCCCTACAAGGGCGGCGGGGCGGCGATGACCGATGCGCTGGGCGGCAACATCCCGCTGGTCTACACCGCGGTTGCGGGCGCCATGCAGCACGTGAAGGCCGGGCGCCTGGTGCCGATCGCGGTCTCCAGCACCAGGCGCGTGGGATCGCTGCCCGATGTGCCCACCTTCATCGAGGCCGGCGTGGCGGATTTCGAAGCCACTTCGTGGGTGGCGATCCTGGCGCCGGCGAAGACTCCCCGGGCCGTGATCGAGAAGCTCAACCGCGAGCTGAACGCGGTGCTCTCCGATCCGCCGATTGTCGAACGACTCGCCACGCTGGGCATCACCGCCTCGCCCGGCGCGCCGTCGGTGCTGGCCGGTCAGATCAGGACCGACCTGGCGAAATACGGCGGCGTGGTGAAGGCCGCCGGCATCAAGGCCGAATGAACACCATTTTTCACCAGCCGCTGAAGCGCTCCCAGGTCCCGGAGACCTTGCCGCCGCGCAGGACCTGATACTCGCAGTGCTGCGCGGCGGTGGCGCAGGCGTGGTTGGGCAGGATGCGCAGCAGCGAACCAATCGGGAAACGCGCAAAGTCGATGGTCCCCCCGTCGCGGCGGGCGACGATGCCGTGCTCCTGGTTGGCGTCGGCGACGATCAGGTCCTCGATTGGCTGGCCCGCGGCATCACACACCAGCCCGAAGCCCTGGTCGACCTTCTGCTTCGCGGTGCCGCGGTCGCGCGACATCGCCATCCATCCGGCGTCGACCAGCACCCAGTTCTTGTCGCGCTGGTGTCCGATCACCGAGGCCAGCACTGAAAGTGCGATGTCCTCGATGCGGCAGACGCCCAGGCCCGCCATCACCAGGTCGTTGAACATGTAGACGCCGGGGCGCGCCTCGGTGACGCCTTCGAACGATTCACCAAATACCGCGGTGGGCGTGGAGCCCACGCTGACCACCGGGCTTGCGCAGCCCGCGGCGCGCAGCATCCTGGCGCTGGCCACCACCGCCTCGCGCTCGCGCACCGCCACCTGCCGGATGCGATCCACCGTATCGGAATTGTACGAATCGCCGGCGTGTGTCATGACGCCGCGCAGGCCCTCGCCCAGGATGCGCGCGATGTCGAGCAGCGCGCGATCTTCCGGCGGCACGCCCGCGCGATGGCCGTCGCTGTCGATCTCAACCAGCGCGTCAATGCGCTGGCCCTCGCGTGTGCCGGCATCGGCCAGCGCCTGCGCGCCTTCCACGCTGTCGATGATCGCCGTGATCCGCGCACCACGCCGGTTGAGGGCGGCCACGCGCGCCACCTTGGCGGGCACCATGCCGACGGCATAGAGGATGTCGCGGAAGCCGTGGTCGAAGAAATATTCCGCCTCGCGCAACGTGGAGACGGTGATCGAGCCGGTGGGCGCATCGAGTGCCGCACGCGCGACCTCCACGTTTTTCGCCGTCTTCATGTGGGGCCGCAACGCCACGCCGTGGGATTGCATGCGGGCCCGCATGCGCCCGCAGTTGGCGTCGAGCGTGTCCGCGTCCAGCAGGAGCACGGGGGTTTCCAGGTCTTCCAGCATCGGGTTCCCTACAGATGGGCTGCGACTTGCAGCCGGAATTGTGAGCGAAACTTCGCCTCTCCCCCCTGGGCCGGGTGGCGTATGTAGCCCGCACACGCGGCCTCGTCCCACTCGCGCAAGGCGCCTTCGGCCACCTTGCCGACGGCGAAAATCGACAATTTGTGGCCGAAACACGAAAGCATCGCTTCGAGCGCGGCGCGCCCCTGCTCAACTTCCGTGCGCCTGGGCTTGCGATTGCTCGAAGGGCCACTCGGCCCCTCGGCGTCGCTTGCGGCCAGGTACGGGTGCCACGGGAACGCGTTCCACAACACCACCTCGCGCGCGCAGCCGGCGCGATCGAGTTCGTCCCAGATGATCGCCGCGCTGCGCTCGCGCATCGGCCGTGTGGACGCTTCGGCGCTGGTGAGCTCGAGCGGCCGATTGGCAACCATGGCGCGCTTGTGGGTGAGCTCGACCTCGGAGCAGAAGGCGATGCCGGTGAAGCGGCAGCCGCGGTGGCTCGGCGCCTCTCCCAGCAGCAACACGCGTGCGCTTTGCGCGCGGGCTTCCAGGTAGGCGGACATGTTGCCGATCCGGCGCGCGGGCGCGCCATCACGCGGCGCGGCGTCGCGCTCGTCGTGGTCGCGCCACGGATTGAACACAAACGCGGGATCGCGAGGGCCCGCTGCCAGGATGTCGAGGAAGGTGGAGACCGCAGCCATGCGGAATACTATCGCAGCGGCTACGGCGCCTTCTTGACCGCGCCCTTCGCCTTCGCTTCCGAGAGCAGTTGCGCGCATGGCGCGTCCTTGCCGGGGCCGGTCTCGATCAGTGCCAGCAACGCCAGCGCCGGGTTGATGGCGGCCAGCCCGATAGCCACGGCCGCGCGCGCCGCAAGCGGCCCCGCCTGGGGCCGGACCTTCGGCTTGCGCAGCGGTCCCGTCATCGTCAGCGGCGAACGCAGCGCGACGAGGCTGCGATCCTTGGGCTGCGGGCGCGCGACGAGGTCGAGTGTCTCGTGGCCCATGTCGATCGAACCCTCGACGGCGATGACGGTGTCGTCCGTATCCACCACGAAGGAATCCGCCGTGAACACCCCGCCTTTCACGACGAAGCCGCTCACCGCGCAGCGCAGCCGCACCTGGCTGTGGTTCCTGCCCAGCAGCAGCACCGATTCGGCCAGGTCCAGGCCCAGCAGCTCCACCAGCAGCGCGCTGATGCGCCCGCCGTCCACCGCCACGTTCGCCTTGCCTTCGCTGCTTCCCAGCAGTTGCGCAACGGAAGTCCCGCGCCCGACGAGATCGACGCGGCCGTAAAGCGTGCCGAGCGCGTCTTTCATCGAGTCGACCGTCGGGAAGAGCGGCGCAAGCTGCAGGCCCTGGATGTCGGCCTTGATCTCGCCGCGCGCCGGCTGCTGCTTGGCGTCGATGGTGATGTTCGACGTGATGCGTCCCTGCGCGATGCCGAATTCGAGCGGCTGCAGGCGCAGCACCGAATCCTTGAGCACCAGGTGTGTGGAAAGCTTGTCGATCGGCAGCTGCTTCGGACGCTCCACGCGCGCGGCGTCCAGGCGAACGTCGGCATCCATCTTCGCCCACGCGGCGGTGTTGAACGCCTTCTCGGGCAACAGGCGCTGCGTGGCCTCGCGCCGGGCGGCCTGCGCCTTCTGCTCCGGCGCGGCGCTTTCACCGGCCCCGGTTTTCGGCGGCGCGCCGATGAGCGGGCCCAGGTCGTCGAGGTCGAGAACCCGGGAACGCAGGCGCGCGGTGAACAGGGGCCTGGCGCCGGACTTTGCATAGGTCGCGTTGCCCGCGAGGTCGCTGTCGCCCACCTTCCCGGAGAAGGGATCGAACACCCACTCGCTGCCCTGGTGGCGCAGGCGCCCGGTGAGGTCGTAGGGCGGTGAATCCGGAAAGACGATCCCGGTGATGCCGCCGAAGTCCTTGAGGTTCTGCCCCACGAGGTGAAACTGGAGGTCGAGCGACGTGCCGTCGGTGGTGAGGGTGCCTTTCGCCTGCGCGCGTGTGCGCCCGACGGTGGCCTTGCCGTCGATCTCGAGGGGCGCCTCGTGCTGCGGGTTCAGGTTCGGGATCGAAACCGTGGCGGTGGCGGCCTCGCCACGGAAGCGGCCCTTGCCGCTGGCCGTGAGTGTGCCGCCCTCACCCGCCGTGCCCTTCACGTCGATGTCGAGGTCGGTCTTGTCGCCGGCATCGAGGAACTTGATGTGCCCGTCGTCGAGGAAAACCATGCCCAGCAGCAGGCGGCTTTCCTTGTTCGATTCCTTGCCGAAGCGCCAGGTGGCGCGCTCGCCGTCGATCTCCAGGCCCGCGGTCGCCCGGTGCGCGCCGAGGTACGGGACCACCACGCGGCCGCCGAAAAGCGGAGGCACCGCGACGCGCGCGTACAGACCTTCCGCGTCGATGAGGTTGCGCGTTTTCGCCCACGGCGGATTGCCGATGCGCAGCCGCGCGAAGATGATGCGTGGCGGCCAGCCGAGGGACACCGAGATGCCCTCGATGTCGACCTCGCGATCGAGCGCGGCGGAGGCGCGCGCCTCGACCCAGCTCTCGCCCCATTCCGACTGCGCCACCAGCAGCAGCAGCCCGAGCGCCACGAGGGGCAGCAACAGGACGGCAACAACCGCGATCAGCCACCGGCGAGTTTTGGTCACTTTCATGGGATCGCACCCGGCGGGCGCGGTTTGCGGCGACGCGGGCTACTGCGTCCTCAGGTTGATGAGGTAGAACATGATGAGTGCAAGCAACGCGCCGGCGGCGCCGAGCATGAAAAGCAGCGTCAGCAGGTCGAAGGCGCGAATGCCGCTGGCGAACGCCACCGAGGAGAAAATCAGCCCGGCGAACGACATGAGGCCACCGGACACCATCGACACGGCGTAGGGATTGAGATGGATCGTCTGCGGATGGGAGCTCATGTGCTACATCCTGCACGGGCCGATCGCACATTTCTATCAGCGTTGTCTTACATGCCCGCCGAGGAAAGTTTGCCGGCCGCCCGTGGCAGGAACGTGCGCGCTTCCCATGCGGCTTCCAGCCGGTCGATCCATTCGCGCCCGGCGGCGCGGGCACGGTAGACCTCGCTCGCCTTCAACGCCGCCCGGCCGAGGGTGTTGCGATGGATGGGATCGGCGTGCAGGCGGCGCATCCACTGCACCGCGTCGTCCAGCACCGGGTCGGCCCACATCGCGCCGCCGGCGAAGGCGGGCCGAAAAAATTCCCAGGCGCCGTTCACCGGGATCATCCGGTAGCGCACCGGGCAGCCGCAGTCGTGTCCCATGAACGAGGTGTTGCCTGACCAAGCGGTGGCGATCACCGGCTTGCCGAACGCCATCGCCTCCAGCAGGCCCAGGCCCAGCCCCTCGCCGCGATGCAGGGAGACGTAGACGTCGCTCGAGCAATAAAACGACAGTACCTGCGCGTACGAAAGCGGTTCGAGCACGAACCGGATGCGTGGATCGTCCTGGGCGAAGCGGCGCATCTCGCGCAGCACCTCGTCACCCACCGGCCCGGCGGCGTTGTTCATGCGGATCGCCAGGCACACGTCGCGATCGGCCGGGAAAGCCGCGCGGAAAGCCTGGATCGTGCCCGCGGGATTCTTGCGCATCGGGTCGCTGTTGGGATCGAAGCTCGCGGAAAAAACCGTCGCCCCCGCGGGCAGGCCGAAGCGTTCACGATCGGCGACGACACCTTCCGGAAGGTGCAGGGGATGGGCGGCCTCGACCACCGGCGTGAAGGCGAGGTCGCGGCCGAGCACCTGCGCCACAAACGCCGACCCCGCGATCGCCACGTCGAGCGTGCTCCACATGCGCGCCCACGTGGGCGGCAGGCAGCTTGCTTCCCACCACACCCACGCCGCGTGGAAGCGGTCGCGCGCGAGCAGCCAGGGGTTGGCCTGGAAAAGTTTCTCGAACGCCTGGTTCGACAACACGTAGAGGTTGACCGGGTGGCACAGGTCCTCGGGCCGACGCGCAAACGGCGCCTCGATGCCGGGCGCCGGCACCCTTTCACCCCAGGAGTGGATCGTGTCGAGGATCACGAGGGGCACGCCGTGTTGCTGGAGGGAAAGCGCCACGTTGCGCGCCGTCACGCCCAGGCCCGCATTGCCGGTGACGGCGGCCACAAGGTTGACGCCGAACCCTTTGCCCATCCTTCGCCGCGCGCCCCCGGGGCTACTGCACGTCCGCCGTGTCGCGCGACCTGCAGCGCAGGCGGTAGGCGTGCGGGGTGGTGCCCGCGTGCATGCGGAAGACGCCGGTGAAGTGCGCCTGCGTGGCGTAGCCCAGGTCCGCGGCGATGCGGGCAAGCGGCAACGCGCCGTTGGCCAGCATCTCCTTCGCGCGCTCGACGCGCCGCATGGTGATGTAGAAATGCGGCGCATGGCCGGTGGAGCTCTTGAACATGCGCGCGTAGTGGAAGGCGCTCATGTTCGCGCGGCGGGCGAGCTCTTCCACCGGCAACGGCTCCGAGAGCCTTTCCTCGATCACCTGCAGCGAACGTGCGAGCCGTTCCGGCGACAGGCCGCGGGTGCGGGCGTGTTTCAGGGGTTTGCCGTAGGTGCCGGCCACGTGAGTGGAGATTTCGCGCGCGAGGCTCGCCAGGTAAAACGGCTGCGCGGGCCGGCCCACGCGCACGCCGGCACGCAGCACATTGCCGACGCGGCGCAAGTAGGCATCCGGCGCCACGTAGTCGTCCACCAGTTCGAAATCCGCGCCCAGGACCGCAAGGGATTCGCGCAGGAACACCTCGTTGTCGAGCCACATGATGGCAACGGGTGTACGTGCGGTTGCGGACAGTCCACACAGGCGCCGCGCGCGAACGATGCCGATCTGGTCGGCGCCCAGGGCGGTGCGTGGCGCGCAATCCCCACTGTTTGTCGTAAGCGATATCTCGTCAAGGCCCAGGGGCACGCAGATGCGGATGTGGTCGGAGTCGTCCAGGGGCAGGGAGCCGCGCAGGCCGACGCATTCCACCCTCAGCCCGCCGCCTTCGAGGACCGCCGCGGGCGTGTCCATGTGCCGGCCGCGCCGGTGGAACACCGAGAAAGTGGAAAGGCTGTCGTCGGCCAAGGTTTTTCCAACCGTGCAAGCGTCGATTGGACGATTCTGACATACCGTCCGGAGGCGCGGCGACATTGACGCATAATCCGCCGTACTGACAACCGAACCTTCCATGCAAGAGAAAATTCCACCCGACGTCCCCGGCGGTGATGACGAGGTCCCGGTGCTGCCTTCCGTGAACCCGGCCGTCCCCGACCACGCCACGCCGAAGACCAGCGCGCCCTTCCCGATCGTGGCGATCGCGGCATCGGCGGGCGGCATCGAGGCGTTTGGCGAGATGCTCGGTTGCCTGCCGGCCAATACCGGCATGGCGTTTGTGCTGATACAGCACCTGTCCCCCGACCATGAAAGCGTCCTGGCCGCGATCTTCGCGCGCAAGACCCCGATGACGGTGACGCAGGCCCGTGAGGGCGAGGCGGTTGAACCCAACCACGTCTACGTGATCCCGCCGGGCGCCACCATGGTGCTGGCGAAAGGCGCGCTGCGCCTCTCGCCGCGCGTCGAGCCCCGCGGGGCCGCGCGGCCGGCGGACCAGTTCATGCGTTCGCTTGCGCAGGAGCACGGCCACAAGTCCATCGGCGTGGTCCTGTCGGGCACCGGCAGCGACGGCACCCTCGGCATCGAGGAGGTGAAGGCCGCCGGCGGCATCACCTTCGTCCAGGATGGCACCGCGGAACACGACGGCATGCCGCGCAGCGCGCTTCAGGGGGGTTCGGTCGACTACGTGTTGCCCCCCGGGGAGATCGCCCTCGAGCTCGCGCGCATCGCCTCCCATCCCTATGTCGCGCCGATGGAAACGCCGGCAACGCTGCTGGGCGACCTGGACATGCAGCGGGTCCTGCAGGCGCTGCACGGCGACAAGGGCGTCGATTTCTCGCAGTACAAGCGCAACACGCTCTACCGGCGCATCACGCGCCGCATGCTGCTGCACCGGATGGAGAGCGCGGCGGAATACCTCGCGCGGCTGGATGAGGACCCCAAGGAGGTCGAGGCGCTGTATCGGGACGTCCTGATCAACGTCACCAGCTTCTTCCGCGATCCCGAATCGTACGAGGCGCTCAAGGCCACGGTTTTCCCGCTGCTCACCGCGGACCGCCCGCGGCAGGACCCGATCCGCATCTGGGCCCTCGCCTGCTCGACCGGCGAGGAGGCCTATTCGCTGGCGATGGCGTTCACCGAATACCTCGAGGAATCGGGACGCCGCGCCACCCTGCAGATCTTCGCCACGGACGTGAACGGCGCGGGCATCGAAAAGGCGCGCGCCGGCATCTACCCGAAGGGCATCGCGCAGGACGTCTCGCCCGAACGCCTGCGGCGCTTCTTCGTGATCGTCGACGGCTGCTACCGCATCTGCAAGCCGATCCGCGACATGTGTGTCTTTGCGCGCCAGAACGTGCTCGCCGATCCACCGTTCTCGCGCATCGACCTGGTGGCGTGCCGCAACCTGCTCATCTACATGGAGCCTGCTCTTCAGCAACGCCTCATCCCGCTGGTGCACTACGCGCTGCGCGGCAAGGGCTTCCTGTGGCTGGGGGGCTGCGAAACCATCGGCACCTATCGCGACTTCTTCGAGCTGCTCGATGCCCGCGCCAAGATCTACCTGAAGAAACACGGCGCGGGGGCGCAGGTCGCGCTGCCTTCCAGCGGCGCGCGCTGGATCGGCCACACCGGCGTGGCGCCGGTCCCGCCGCCGGAGCCGGCCATCGCCGATGCGCAGCGCGAGGCCGATCGCCTGCTGCTGATCCGCTACGCGCCGCCCGGCGTCGTGATCAACGAAGACCTCGAGATCCTGCAGTTCCGCGGCGACACGAGTCCCTTCCTGCGCCCGCCGCCGGGCAAGGCCAGCCATAACCTCATAAAGATGCTGCGCGAAGGATTGATGGTGGCCGTGCGCGGCGCCGTCTCGCGCGCCCGCCGTGACCAGCTGCCCGCGCGCGAGGAGGGCCTGAAGGTGCGCTCCAACGGCGGCTGGCGCGCGGTTGATGTCGCCGTGCTGCCGCTCAAACCCGCGGCCGCGGGCTCCGGGACGTTGGTGGTGCTGTTCGAGGAACCCGCCCATAGCGTGGAGGCCCGCGTGCGCCTGCTGGAAGCGGAGGATCGCCCGGATCGCGAGGCCGGCCCCGGCGACGCCGATTCGACGAAGGAGATCGCGCGCCTCAAGCAGGAGCTGTCGGCCACGCGCGACTACCTGCAGTCGGTGATCGAGCAGCAGGAAACCGCCAACGAGGAGCTGCAAAGCGCCAACGAGGAAGTGCAGTCTTCCAACGAGGAGCTGCAGAGCATCAACGAGGAGCTGGAAACTTCCAAGGAGGAGATCCAGTCCTCCAACGAGGAACTCGCCACCGTCAACGACGAACTCCAGAACCGCAACCTCGAGATCTCGCAGAGCAACAACGACCTCATGAACCTGCTGGCAAGCGTGCAGATGGCCATTGTCATGCTCGGGCCCGACCTGCGCATCCGCCGCTTCACGCCCGCCGCGGAGAAGCTGCTCAAGCTGATCCCCGCCGACGTCGGGCGCCCGATCGCGGACATCAAGCTCAACCTCGACTTCGACGAGCTCGAGGCGGTGGTGGTGGAGGTGATCGAGTCGATGGCCAACCGCGAGCGCGAGGTGCGCGACCGCAACGGCCACTGGTACCTGCTGCGCGTGCGCCCCTACCGCACCCTCGAGAACCGCATCGACGGGGCGGTGATACTGCTGATCGACATCGACGGCCTCAAGCAGGCGCAAAGCGCGGCCGGTGAAAGCGAGAGCCGCTTCGAGGTGCTGGCCGACAATGCCCCGGTGCCGATCTGGATGCGGGACATGGACGGCGCCCGCTTCGTGAACCGCGCCTTCGAGGAATTCTTCGGCGCCCGCTCCGGCCACGCGCGCGCCGCGGATCCGGAACGCTTCGTGCATCCCGCCGACCGGGCGGCCTACCTCACGGTGTATGAAAACGCGCGCAAGGCCAGGAAGCCGTTCCAGGCCCGCATGCGCATGCGCCGCGCCGACGGGCAATACCGCTGGGTCAATGCCACCGGGGCGCCACGTTTCGGCGCGGATGGCTCGCTTGTGGGTTTCGTCGGGTGCGCCTTCGACCTGAGCGATATCGACGAGGTGACGCTGCCGCCCACCGTGGCGTCACGGCGCGTCCTGGTCGTCGACGACAACGACGATTCGGCGCAGTCGCTGGCCATGTTGCTCACCGCCGAGGGACACGAGGTGCACACCGCGAACACCGGCGCCGAAGCGCTCGAAGTGGCGGCGACATTCACCCCGCAGGTTGTGTTGCTGGACATCACCCTGCCGGACATGGACGGCTACGAGGTGGCGCGCCGGCTGCGCGCCAGCCCGGCCGGCCGCGCGGCGCTGCTATTGGCCGTGACGGGCTACGGCAGCGAAGAAGACGTGCGCAAGAGCCGCGATGCGGGCTTCGACCGCCACCTGACCAAGCCGCTCGACCCGAATGAGCTGTCGCGCATCGTGATGGCCTCCCGCCCGTAGCCCGGACTTCAGGAGGCCCCAGATGCGCTCAGATCCGCCGCTTTCCCAGGACCGGCTCGACGCCGCGATTGCAGTTGTGGCGTCGAGGCTTTCGGGAGAGCTCTGCACCCGCGGCATGGCGCGGGCGGCCGCGTTGAGCGAGTTCCACTTCTCGCGCGCGTTCCGGAAATCGACCGGGCAATCCCCGTACGCCTACGTCATTGCGCGGCGCATGGACGCCGCGAAGGCGCTGCTGCGCGACACCGGCATGCCCATCGCCAGGGTCGCCGCATCGGTGGGCTACGTCACGCAGGCGCACTTCACCGGTGCCTTCCGGCAACACACCGGCACGGCACCCAAGGTGTTCCGCACGGCGCAGGCACGCCAGGCACACGCCGCCCCCGGCCCTTCACTTTCGAGATGGAGGCGTGCGCGGAAAACAAAACGCCAAGCTGCATCTGAGCCTGGCGTAATGAGGTTGGCGGAGAGAGAGGGATTCGAACCCTCGATACGGGTTTAAGCCCATATAACGCCTTAGCAGGGCGCCCCCTTCGGCCACTCGGGCATCTCTCCGGCTTCCCGGGAATTATACCAAGGTAGCCGGGGTCCCACCGGCGTGAAACTGCTTCCCCTCAAGGACCACCGGGTTTTCTGGGCCGCGACCGCCGCGGCGTGCCTGCTGGTAGCGGCCACCGCGGCGTGGAAATTCACCCCGCTCGCGGACTGGCTCACGGCCGGGCGCATCGTGGCGTGGGTCGAGACCTTCTCCCGTTACTGGTGGGCGCCCTTTGCGCTGGCGCTGGTGTATACCCCCGCCAGCATGATCCTCTTTCCCCGCCCGCTGCTGACCGTTGCCGCGGCAGTGGCCTTCGGGCCGTGGAAGGGCTTCGCGGTGGCGATGGGGGGCGTCCTGTTGACCGCCTTGCTGGGATACGTCGCCGGCCGCCAGCTCGACCCCGGCATCGTGAAGCGCTGGGCCGGGGCGAAGATGGATCGCATCGGCAAGGCGCTGCGCAAGGAAGGCTTCCTGGCCGTGGCCACCGTGGGCCTGGTGCCGATCGCGCCATTTTTTGCCGAGACCCTTGCCTTCGGCGCGCTGCGCCTGAAGCTCTGGCACGTCCTGCCGGGCGTGGCGCTTTCCAACACGCCGGGCCTGCTCGGGAGCACGCTGCTTGGCGACCAGCTGCACGCGGTGCTTTCCGACGATCGCTCGCTCAATGGGTGGGTCGTGGTCGCCGTGGTTGTGGTGATGGCCTTCATCGCCTTCGCCACCCGCCGCCTCTGGGTGCGCATGCAGGCCGCCTGAGGGTTCACGCCGCGCGCACTTCCACCCGCACCTGGTGCGGCTCGCGGTCGTCGACCAGGTGGACAAGCCCGTCTTCCTGCACCACGCCGTCGACGCTGACACGCAGCACCTCCCCCGCCCCGGCCGCGCCGGCCGCGGACTGCACAACATCGATTGCATATTGCGTCTCGCGGTAGCGATACCGCACGCTGAAGCCGGCCCAATGCGCGGGCAGGCACGGCGCAAAACGCAGGCACACGCGATCGAGCGTGACACCCAGCAGCGATTCGAGGATCAACCGGTACATCCAGCCCGCGGAGCCGGTGTACCAGGTCCAGCCGCCGCGTCCGATGTGCGGCGCCACGGCGTAGACGTCGGCCGCGATCACGTACGGCTCCACCTTGTAGGTCGCCACGTCGCGGGCAGTGAGCGCGTGATTGACCGGATTGATCATGGTGGCGAGCTCCCAGGCGCGCGCGCGGTCTCCCAGCGCCGCGAAGGCCATGGCCGACCAGATGGCGGCGTGAGTGTACTGGCCGCCGTTTTCGCGCACGCCGGGGACGTAGCCGCGGATGTAGCCCGGATCGAGGTCCGACTTGTCGAACGGCGGATCGAGCAGTTGCACCAGCCCGTGGTCGCGGCGCACCAGCCGCCGGTCGACGGCATCCATCGCGGTGCGTGTGCGCTGCGGGTCGCCCATGCCGGAAAGCACGGCCCAGCTCTGCGAGATGGAATCGATGCTGCATTCGGCATTGCCCGCCGACCCCAGCGGCGTGCCGTCGTCGGTGTACGCGCGCCGGTACCAGCCGCCGTCCCAGCCGTGTTGCTCGAGGTTGCCGCGCAGCGTGGAGACTTCCGCGGCGCAGCGCTGCGCAAACGCGTAGTCGCCCTGCAGCCGCGCGACATCGGCGAACTCCTCCAGCACCTCGCACAGGAAGAAGCCGAGCCAGACGCTTTCGCCCGCGCCCTCGATGCCCACCAGGTTCATGCCGTCGTTCCAGTCGCCGGATCCCATCAGGGGCAGCCCATGAACCCCGTAACGCAGGCCGTGTTCGATGGCGCGCACGCAGTGCTGGTAGACACTCGCCGAATCCGCCGACCGCCCCGGCAGGTCGTAATACGAATCGTCGCCCGGGTTCACGGCGCGCCCGTCGATGAACGCGATGGACTCGTCGAGCACGCCGCGATCGGAGGTGGCCTTCACGTAACGCGCGGTCGCCAGCGGCAGCCAGAGGTAATCGTCGGAGCAGCGCGTGCGCACTCCGCGCCCCGACGGCGGGTGCCACCAGTGCTGCACGTCGCCTTCGACGAACTGGCGCGCGGCACTGCGCAGCAGGTGGGCGCGCGTGATGGCGGGCTCCGCATGCACCAGCGCCATCACGTCCTGCAACTGGTCGCGGAATCCGAACGCCCCGCCCGACTGGTAGTACCCGGTGCGCGCGAAGATGCGGCAGGCAATGGTCTGGTAGAGCAGCCAGCCGTTGGCCAGCACATCGAGTGCGGGGTCGGGGGTGTGCACCTGCACGGCGCCGAGGACGCGGCCCCAGTGCAACCGCACCGCGTCCAGCGCGCCGTGCGCCGCGAGCGGTCCGCGGAAGCGTTGCACCAGGCTTGCCGCCTCGCCCGCGTTGCGCCCAACGCCAAGCCGGAAGACCACCTCGCGATCCTCGCCGGCTTCGAGATGGAACGGCACCTGGACCGCGCCGCACGCATCGAGCCCCGCGCCGACTTTTCCCGACAGCCGCACGCGCGACATCGCCGCGGGGTTGGCGAGCGAGCCGTTGCGCCCGAGGAACTCGGTGCGGTCGCCGCTCACGCCGTGCGCGGGCTCGTCGATGTCGAGGAACGCGACGCGCTCGGGAAACTCCGTGTTGTAGGAGTTGCGCGCCGTGAGCGCGCCGCTGCGCGACTCGATCTCGGTGATCACGTGCATCGCGGTCTTGGGGCGCAGGTCGCCCAGCACCCATTCGACGTACCCCGTGGCCGAGAGCTTGCGCACGCGCCCCGACGCGTTGCGCACCTTGAGCACGGAGAATTTCACCGGCGCGTCGATCGCCACGTACACCCACAGCTCGGTGTGGATGCCGTCCTCGCGGTGCTCGAACACGCTGTAGCCGAATCCGTGGCGCGTCGCATAGGCGCCGCTGCCGCGGCGCGGCGCGATCGTCGGCGACCAGAAATGCCCCGTGTCCTCGTCGCGCAGGTAGATCGCCTCGCCCCCCGCGTCGCTCACCGGGTCGTTCTCCCAGGGCGTCACGCGGAACTCGTGTGCGTTTTCGCTCCACGTGTAGGCGCTGCCGGCCTCCGAGACGAGTGTGCCGAAGCCGGGGTTCGCCAGCACGTTCGACCACGGCGCCGGCGTCGACTGACCGGCCAGCGTGGTGATCACGTATTCGGAGCCCTCGGGCGTAAAGCCGCCGAACCCGTTGGACAGCACCAGCTTGCGGTAAGGCAACTCGTCGGCGAGCAACTCGGGATTGTGCGCGCGCGAGGGGGCGAGGCGCCCGATGGGTGTTTCGGCCGCGGGGCGCCGCGACACCTGGTCCAGCAGCGAGCCACGGCGGTCGGTGATGATGGCACGCGCCACCGATTGCAGCAGGATGCGGTCCTCCTCCGAGATCTGGTCGGCGCGGCGCACGAAGATGCCGCCCGGCCGTTCGATCACGTGTGCATCCACACCCGCCGCGATGAGGCCCATGATCTGGTCCTGCAGCAGCTGGCGGTAGCCGCCGCGGTCCTCGTTCCAGATCACCAGGTCCACCACCAGCCCCTTGAGCCGCCAGTAAGCGTGTGCCTGCACCAGGCGGCGCACGAGCTCGATGTTCTCCGAGCTGCCGATCTGCAGCAGCACGATGGGCAGGTCGCCTGATATGGAATAGCTCCACAGGCCCGATTGCCCGCGCCGGTTGCGGAACAATACCGGCGGCAGCGCGCGCAGCGACGCATTGGCGTAGATGACGTTGCCGGCCAGGCGCGCGTAGAGCTGCGCGTCGGATTCGGTGGCGTTGATCTGGCGCAACGTCACCCAGCTGTGGGTCCACGCAAGCTCGAAGACGCGGTCGGCCAGGCGCCGATCCTGGTACTTGCCCACCAGCCGCAACGCCGCCTCGCGCGTGTCCGCCATGCCGGTGGCGATGTCGAGGGTGGCGGTCTGCTGCGGCTCGAGCGTGAAGCGGTGGCGGATCGCCACGATCGGATCGAGGACCGAGCCCTCGCTGCCGGACAGCGGCCCCGCGCCGGTCATCGCCTGCGGGTTGGCCGTGCTGCGCCCGCGGCCCAGGAACTCCATGCGGTCGGTTTCGTACGAGACCTCCAGCGACTGCGCGCCGTGCAGCGCGGCCAGGTGCAGCATCCACGGCGCCGCCTCCACGCGCGAACGCGGCCGGCGCGTGCACAGGATCGCGTGGCGCAGGGCCACGATTTCGGTCTGCACAAAGAGGTTGGAAAACGCCGGGTGCAGCGCGTCGGCCGCCGCGGCGGCGATCGCCACCTCCGCATAACTGGTCACCTCGATCGTGCGCCGCGTACGCGACCGGTTGGTGATGCGCAGGCGCCGCAGCTCGATGTCGTCTTCGGGAGAGACCGCGATTTCGGTATGCGACTCGATATCGTTGTCGAGGCGGCGGAACTCGGCGCGCGCCTCGGTGAAGATGGCCTCGTAACGCGTCGCCCGCCGCAGGGTCGGCTGGTAGGCGCCGGACCAGTATTCCCCGCTTGCCACGTCGCGGATGTAGCAGAACGTGCCCCACGAATCGCGCGTGCGGTCCTCGCGCCAGCGCGTGACCGCGAGTTCGTTCCAGCGGCTGCTGCCACCACCCGCGCTCGTGACCATCACGTGGTAGCGGCCGTTGGAGAGCAGCTGCACTTCGGGCACCGGCGTATTGGGGCTGCCGATCACTCGCACCGGCGCCTCTTCGGCCACGGAAAGCGCGCGCATCGAGTCGAGCTCGGGCGGGTGCGCGTAACGGGCGGCGGCCTTGGGGATGCGCTCCTGCAGCAGCAGCAAGGTGGCCTTGAACAGCGGGTCGGAAGAGAATCGCCGCTGCATCGGGCGCCCGCGCAACAGATGGTCGAGCGACAGCAGGATCATGCCCTGGTGGTGGGCCATGAACGAGCGCACCACCACGCTGGTGAGCCCACGCGGCATCCGCGCCGGCGTGTAGTCGATCGCCTCGTACAGGCCGTAACGGCCCGCAAGCCCCTCGCCCGCCAGGCGCTGGAGGTTCACACACGATTCCTCGGGCGCCACCATCAGCGCCAGCGCGCTGGCATACGGCGTCACCACCAGGTCGTCGGCCAGCCCGCGTTTGGTCCCCAGGCCCGGCACGCCGAAGGCGCGGTACTGGTAGTTCAGCGCGGCGTCGACGGCGTTGTAGCCCGATTCGGAAATTCCCCACGGCACGCCTCGCTGCCTGCCGTACGCGATCTGGCGTTCCACCGTCACGCGGCAAGTGCGCCCCAGCAGCGTGTCGTCGTAACTCGGCATCACCACCAGCGGCATCAGGTACTCGAACATCGATCCGCTCCACGACAGCAGCACCGATTCGCCCCCGGACGTGGTCAGCAGCCGCCCGAGCGCGAACCAGCTCTCCTGCGGCACGCCGCCCTGCGAGATGGCGACGAAGTTGCCCAGGCGCGCCTCCGAGGCGAGCAGGTCGTAGTAGCCCGGGTCGACGCGGCGCTCGGATACGTTGTAGCCGATCGCAAACAGGTGGCGCGACTCGTCGTACAGGAAATCGTATTCGACGCGGCAAAACGCCCCGATCTGCGTGACCAGCCGGGCGACCTGGCCCAGGCGTTCGTGCGCGGGGTGGCCGGGTGGCGCGCCGGCCGCCAGTTCGCGCAGCGTGGGGGTGGGGAGGTCGGGCGCCACCGGCTCCAGCAGCGCGAGATCTTCGCGCAGCACCAGGCACTGGCGAACCAGCGCGTCGATCCAGAATCGCGCCTCGCTGCCCGGCTCGCCGGTGATGTGGGCATCGAGCTCGTCCACCTCCGCGCCGATCTGTTCGATGCGCCGGCGCGCTTCGCCGTGGCCGGGCACCGGCTCGTCACACGCCGCCTGCACCGCGCGCTCCAGGCGCTCGAGCGCGGCGGGCGCCTCCTGGCCCGCGGCTTCCGAAAGGACGTGCACCGTGTCTCGCAGGCCCTCGAGCACACGCGGCCCCACGATCGCCTCGTCGCCCAGCGCCAGCAGGCCCGCGCGCAGCGTCATCAGGTGGCCTACCAGGTTGCCGCTGTCCACCGCGGACACATAAAGCGGCGGCAACGGCTCCAGCGTGAGGGTGTTGTACCAGTTGAAGAAGTGGCCCTCGTGGCGCTGCATCTCGTTCATGGTGCCGAGGGCGTTGGCGGTGCGCAGCAGCAGCTGCCCGGCCGGGATGTAGCCGAAGTCGTAGGCGCCCAGGTTGGCCAGCAGGCCCAGGCCCATGTTGGTGGGCGAGGTGCGGTGCGCGACGGTTGCCACCGGGTGCTCCTGGAAGTTGTCCGGGGCGAGCCAGTGGTCCTCGGGTCCGGCGAACTCCTCGAAAAACGCCCACGTGCGCCGCGACAACCTGCGCAGGAACCGCAGCTGCTCGGGCGCAAGGCGCGCCTCGCGCCGCGCCGCCGGGCGGCTTGCCCACCACGCGATGGCCGGCGACAGCAGCCACAACAGCAGGATGGGCGCGGCGGCGGCGAGCGCTTGTGGCGAGGTGGTGGCCGCCGCCGCCGCCGCCGCAACAGCAATCACCGGCGCGATCCACATCGAGCCCACCGGCGCCACCGAATCGGCCGACGACGCATTCCACTCGAGCAGCCGGCGGTGCGACACCAGCATCCGCCAGGCCGTGCGCGCGATGGCGTCGAGGTTCACCGTCGCCTCGTACGGCAGGCAGGTGATGGCGAAGGCCGCCTGGGCCGCGCTGCGCCCCGCCACCGCGGCGGTGCCGGCCACGTGCAGCCGCAGCGGGACACCTTCGGGCTTGCGCATCAGCTCGAGCGCCACGGCGCTGGCCGAAGGCAGCGCCACCACCGCAACCACCACCAGGGTCCACAACGCGGGGCTGCCGAGCAAAGTCCAGCCGAGCAGCAGCAGCAGCGTGAGCGCCGGGGCCACCAGGCTGCGGCGCAGGTTGTCGAAGAGTTTCCAGAGCGAAAGGGCCGACAGCGGGTTCGCCAGCCGCGTGCCGCCCGGGCCCGGCACCGAGGACAGCAACCAGCCGCACAGTTGCCAGTCGCCACGGATCCAGCGATGGCGCCGGCTCATGTCGGCGCGGTAACTCGCGGGGTTTTCCTCGTAGAGCTGCACGTCGCTCAGCAGGCCCGAGCGCGCGTAACAGCCTTCCAGCAAGTCGTGGCTGAGCACGCGGTTGTCGGGCAATTGCCCGCCGAGGACGCGCTCGAAGGCATCGACGTCGTAGATCCCCTTGCCGATGAACGAACCCTCGCCGGCGACGTCCTGGTAGACGTCGGAGATGGCGCGTGTGTAGGGATCGAGTCCCGGCTCGCCGCGATTCATGCGCGCGTACCACGACCGGTTGGCGCCCGGCAGGCTCACGCTGACACGCGGCTGGAGGATCCCGTAGCCCTCGGTCACGCGCCCGCCGGCGGTTGCGAAGCGCGCGCGGTTCAACGGGTGCGCCATCACCGCCACGAACTGGCGCGCCGCATCCCGCGGCAGCTGCGTATCGGTATCGAGCGTGATCACGTACCGCACGCTGCCGAGCAGCAGCGCGCGGCCCACCACCAGCGCGAACCGGTCCGCGGCCGCGCCGCGCAGCAGCGCATTCAGGTCCTCGAGCTTGCCGCGCTTGCGCTCGCGGCCCATCCACACCTTCTCCTGCGGGTTCCACAGGCGCGGGCGGTGCAGCAGGAAAAACGCACCGCCGGACGCGCCGCCGGCGTCCGGGTATTTGAGGTTCAGGCCCTCGATGCCCTCGCGCGCCAGGCGCACCAGCGGCGCGTCGGCCTCGAGCTCGCACGCGTTTGCATCGCGCAGGTCCGTGAGCAGCGCGAAATGCAGGTGGTCGTCGCGGTTGGCGAGGAAGCGGACCTCGAGGGCCTCCACCAGCGCCTCGATGCCTTCGGGCGACGTGAGCATCGTGGGCACCACCACCAGCGTGCGAAGGCCGCCGGGCAGCCCGCGCGAGAAGTCCATGCGTGGCAACGGGCTCGGCGACACGGTCAGCGTCGCAACCCAGTTGACCATGCCGACGGCGAGCTGGCTCGTTGCCACCAGCACCAGGATGCCCACCACCACGGCCAGCGCGGCCTCGGCCCCATCGGCGCTGGCACGCGACACCAGCACGGCGGCCAGCAGCGCGGTGGTCACCGCGATGGCGCCGAAGTAGGCCGGGAGCGGGAAACGCTTCCAGGCCCGGCGAACCTTTTCCCTGGGCCCGACACGCATCGACGCGCGCCGCTCGAGGCTCGGGCGCCCCTTGTCGACCAGATAGAAACCCACGTGTGCGGCACGGTCGCCCTCGCCGGTGGCCCCGGCGCCGGCGTCGGCGCGCTGCCGGGCCAGCAGCACCGCGGTGCGCGCGACGTCGATTTCGGGCAACGCGCCGTGTTTGGCGATCTCCTCCACGGCGTGGCGGTAGCGGTCGCGGGTGGCGAAATCCATCGCGGCGTAGATGCCGCCGGGGTCACCGCGCAGCTCGCGCTCCACCGCGCTCTGGGCCTCGACGAAGTCGCGCCAGTTCATCGAGCCCAGGAACCGCAGGCTGCCGATGGTGTTGCCGATCGAGACCTGGGCGCCGGCCTGTTCCTGCGATTCCGCATGCACCAGCTGCTCGATCGACCGGCCCGATTCCGACAGGCGCTGCTCGATCCACGTGAGCGGCAGCGCCAGGGCCGCGCTTTGCCCCTGGAGCTTGCGCGCCAGCTCGGCGACAAACGCGCTCACCATCGGCGGGTCGGAGCGCGCCATGTCGGCGATCACGAGGATGAGGTTGCGCGGATCCTTCTCCGCCACTTCCATCATCTGTTCGGCCCACACGTCAGCGCGATCGCGGTTGATGCTCCCCGCGCCGACGTGCACCGCCACGCGGCGCAGGTTCTCGATCAGCGCCAGGCGCAGCATGATCGGGATCGCCCACAACTCACCCAGCCGCAGCGGCATCACGGTCTGGTAGGCGGCGACGAAAC
>Ga0163150_10003749_pt1 | contig 21036 bp, 16 predicted proteins | sample OliLakLV19P2IB_FD_148628 | JGI IMG/M metagenome (GOLD analysis project Ga0163150, IMG submission 148628) | Freshwater microbial mat bacterial communities from Lake Vanda, McMurdo Dry Valleys, Antarctica - Oligotrophic Lake LV.19.P2.IB | ecosystem: Environmental > Aquatic > Freshwater > Lake >...
TGGCCATTGTGGGGAGCCTCGTGCTGGCAATGCGCGTCGTCATCCCGGAGCGGCTTGCCGGTTTCCTTGAGCTCGGCGTTGCCCTCATGATCATCTTCCTGGGTATCAGCGCCACGGCCAGGGCTTTCGGCAGGCGAGGCGATTTTCATCTTCACGAGCACACCCATGACGACGTCCCCCACGTTCACCTCCACTTTCACGAACTGAACACCCGGCATGCCGGGCCTGTGAAGTCGCACTCGCACGCGATCCGTCAGGTAGGCTTCAAACCTGTGCTGGTTGGAGCGGTTCACGGGCTGGCAGGTTCGGCAGCGCTGACGCTGCTGGTATTGACCCAGATCCGCTCCATGACGCTGGGACTGCTCTACCTGGGGATGTTTGGCCTGGGATCCATGGCGGGCATGCTGTTCATGTCGGGAGTGGTCGGCTTGCCTTTTGTCCTGAGCGCCCGGCGTCTAACCCGCGTTCACTACAACCTTCAGGTGGCCGCAGGGGCATTGAGCGTCTGTTTCGGCCTTTGGTACGCCTACGAGATTTGCACTGCTAACGGTTCGTTTCTGAACTTCTTCTGGGCGTGAAGACCCTGCACTGCCGGCAAGTCCCCCTTAACAAAGGGGGGACAGCGGGTTCGGAGAACCCGCGCGGGGGTTGTCGTACCTCGGGTGTGCGAATCTGCATGACAACCCCCAAGGCCTGCGCCTTTGCCCCCTTTGTTAAGGGGGATTTTGGCTTCAAACCTCCAAATACTTTGGGAACCGCGTCAGATTTCGAAACCCCTTCTCCGACACCACAATCAAGTCCTCAAGACGAACCCCCCCCAACCCGGAGTAATAAAGCCCTGGCTCAACCGTGACAACGTGCCCTGCGCTCAGAGGCGCCTGGCCACGCGGGCTGAGGCGTGGCAGTTCGTGAATTTCCAGGCCGACACCGTGGCCGGTCCCGTGAAAGAAACCTTGCATGCGTCCGTTCTGAACTCCCGTCTGAAAACCGCGCCTCTGAAACTCGTCGAGGATCGTTTGGTGAATTGCGTCGCCGCGAGCGCCAGCTCGAATCTGTCCCAGCGCCATCGACTGCCCTGCTAGAACGGCTGCATACAACGCCTTGACAGGTTCACCAGCTCTCCCCTTCACAATGGTTCGCGTGATGTCACCCCAATAACCCGAGCTTTGCGAACGCGGAAAGATATCCAAGATAATGGGATGGCCCGTGCGCAGAGCACCGTGCCCAGCTTCGTGGGGATCACACCCCTGCTCGCCGCAGGCGACAATCGTGTGGCTGGCCAGACAGCCGTGGCGCATAGCGGCCGCCACAATGCGCTCCCGAACCATTTCAGCGGTCAGTTTCGCCGCACCGTGGTAAAGCCAGCCGCGTGCGATCTTCGACTCCCGAATCATTGCGATGCCTGCCTCCATTCCCGCCTCGGCCGCCCGCTGTGCTTTCGCAATGTCACGAACCTCATTCCGGCTCTTGATTTCACGCTCGGGGAAGAAAGCTTGCAAGCTCGGCGCCACGCGCAGACCCAGCCGCCGAAGGCGGTCGGCAAGGCCGAGCGGAAAGTCCGAAGGCACCAGGACCGAGTGAATCTTTCTTTTCTGAAAGAGATGCCTCAGAACGGTTGCGGTATCAATGACGCGGCATTTGTGATCCTTCAACTCCGCCTCAACCGAAGCCAGAGCCAGCACATCATCGACTCTGGCCTGGCGGCGCGCCCGGTCCAGTTCCAGATCGTTCATCACCAAATGCGTCCTGCCCCGATGCTGGAAGAAGATGAATGGATCAGGCGCAAAGAAACGCGTTGCATAGAGCAGGTTGGGATCGCTGTCGCTGGCAGCGACGATCAGTCGGGCGTCAGCGTGAGAGGTTCGTGGATTGGACATAGGCATCTGGTCAAGTGAGTATCTGTCAAGAAGTCGAGAACGGTTCTACAGAGCCGCCCTCGGAGCGCGGGCGTCCCGTGTCACGCCTTCGGTGAACTCGTGCGGCTCTACCGGGTCATCCATTTACAAATCGAATCGATGGCTTCCCGCACTTCGCGCGGCGCTGCAGCTGCGTTATTCACCATGATCGAGAAAGCCAGCCGCTCGCCGTTCCCGGCTAACGCATAGCCCGAAAGCGTGTTCACAAACTCAATGGCTCCGGTTTTTGCAAAGACGTGTTCAAACGCCGGGCCTTTCTTCATTCGATTCCTCAGCGTGCCGTCACGCCCGGCAATCGGAAGCATGTCCAGAAAGGCGTCCCGATGCGGGTGTTGGTCCATGTACTGGAGCACACGCACCACCGACTCGGGCGTAATCAGATTCTTTCGAGAAAGGCCGGATCCGTCATTCAGTGACACGGCATTCCTGAGTGTGCCGGTCTTCTCCAGGAATTTTTCAAGCGCTGCGACGCCTGTGTCGACGGAACCCAAGCCGGTCGCGCGGGCGCCCAGGTTCCTTAACATCATCTCAGCATAAAGATTATTACTGACCTTCATCATGATTTTAAGCGATTCGGACAGCGGCTGTGTTTCGGCGCTCGCAAGCCGGTGCTCTTCTCGATGGACGCTCTGCAAGCGCTTGGCAGCCTCGAGCGAAATCTTTCCCTGTTCCAGAATGTCGAGCGCTGTCAGCTGGCGGGTCTTCACCTGACCCGTTACACTGATGCCTCGCTGAGCCAGCGCAAGTTTGAGCAGCTGCCCCGCAAAGACACCGGCATCTCGCACGGCCAGGTTGTATTTCAACCCGGCATGTCGCAGAGGAATTTCTCCTCTCAGGGTCACCCGGCTCCCCTCCTGGTTGCGATCCATCCCCATCCAGGCGTCTCTCCCCAGGCTGGTTGTTTTGACCTGATTCACAAATACCAGTCCCGTTTCAACGGGCACCGGACGGATGAAAGCAGCGCTTCCCTCTGTCTCGCCAGGCAGAACCTCCAGTTGGAACCAGTTCTCTGCTACCGCCAGAGCGCTCACTGGCGCACCGTAGCTCCAGAGCAGGTTTTCCAACGCCCAGCTCGGGTCGTGGGGTTCGTGCAAAAACAGCGTCTCGTCAGCAACCACGTCGCCCACAATCGACTTGACGCCTCGATCAACCAGCTGCCCGGCAATCCGGGTCATGAAACCCGGAGTATCCTGCGGCGCCAGCTCTTCATGCTCCGCGTCGTAAATGCGGCCTTCGAGGTTCGGATCGCCACGGCCTGCGATGACCAAATTGCCCAGGAGCCTGCCGTGGGCGTCGATCATTCCCTCGCCGTACACTTGCGTTTCAAAGCGAAAGCCGGCGCCGAACGTGTCCAGCGCAGCGGCGCCAATCAGCAGCTTCATGTTGGAGGCCGGCAGGAAGCGCTTGCGGGCATTGGACGAGAACAGCACCTTGCCGTCTTTCAAGGACACGATGTGAAGGCCCCACAATGCCGATTCCCATTCAGGCTCATCGATCAATTGCTGCAGCTGGCCGCCCAGGGTTGCCGCCTCCTGCGCGTGGAACGGCGTGGTCAACCCTGTGACTTCCACGAAACTCGCAGTTGTCAAAACCAGCACTGCCCACACAGTCGAATGACGAGACCGGTTGCCGCCCGTCGCCGCCCGCCTGAGAATCGCGATCCATCTTCTGGACAAAGCGCGCGCACGGCCTTCCGTGAAACCAGCTACATTTTCTAATTCCAAAAGAAGCATTCGTCGATATAATGATCCGGGCATAGATTCCAATCACTGTTGCTCAGCACTCTCTGCGTACCGGCGTGACACACTCTGAAAAATCCCGCAGGTAAATTGCTTTCGAACGCGTGCGGTCCGGAATTTCCGAACCGGCACGAGAGCGAAACGGTCACTGCTTGAGATTCTTCACACCCTGAACGCCGTGTCCCCTAAAGCAGTTTCGCTATCTAGGATGTCAGAGAGGGAGTGTCGTTGACTTCCTTGCGCTAGCGCTCTCTCAATTTCCGCAAACTGAAGTTATCAGATAATCCTGCCTACAAGGAGAAGTTATGGACCGCAAGTACAAGCAGCACGGCTACATGGACAGTGGACGTGAGCGCCAGGAAAAGCCGAAGCAGGAACCCCGGCCGAAAGGCGCGAAGGAATTTCGTCCCCGGCAGATGCCGGGCTTCCACGAAGCCACGCGTTGTTCGATGTGCGGCGCCTCTATTGCTCTGGAGATTACGCTGGAAACGCAGTGCCCGAAATGCAAAGCGGATCTTCATGCCTGCAAGCAGTGCGGCTTCTTCGATTCGGCAGCGCGGTTCGAGTGCACGCAACCCATACCTGACCGCGTGCAGCCGAAAAACGTCCGCAATCAGTGCACCTTCTTCTCTGCGAAAAAAAGCATCGAGCGGGAGACCTCGTCCCCAGCCCCAGCTCCCGCCCGCGCAGCCGTGCCGAAGACAGCTCGTGAAGCCTTCGATGCGCTGTTCAAGAAATAGCCACCCAGCTCAGAAATCAACGTGAGTCCGTCAAAGAAGCTCAACATGCAGGAGCATATCGCCTCACCGGCGAAGAAGCAGCTCTACGTCAACCAGATATTTGCGACCGTTGCGCCGCGGTACGACCTGGTGACCACGCTGCTTTCCTACGGCCAGGACCAGCGCTGGAAACGAAAGCTGGTGGCGATGGCCGAGGTGAAACCGCACCATCAAGTCCTCGATCTGGCCTGCGGTACCGGCGACATTACCTTTCTGCTGGCCAGGCAGCTTGACAGCCGCGGCAAGGCCACCGGCGTGGACATCACGCCTGGAATGGTGGAACGGGCGCGCCGCAAGGGTTTGCACGAACCGCGCGTCCACTTTGAAACCGGCGACATCTGCCAGTTGAGCTATCCGGATGCCTCTTTCGACAGGATCACCGTTGGATATGGTGTCCGCAACGTTCCTGAGATCTCCCAGTTGCTGGGCGAGGTGTTCCGCTTGCTCAAACCCGGCGGACGTTTTCTATCGTTGGATTTCGGAACGCCCGAGGGCAGGTTGTATCGCAGAGCGTGTCTTGGATATCTGAGCGCGACAGGATCCGCGCTGGGCTGGCTGCTGCATCGGAACCCGGACCTCTATCGCTACATTGCCGAATCCATCAAACACTATCCCGGACAGAACGGCGTCAGGACGATGATGGAAGTTGCGGGTTTTGTTGGCTGCGGGTTCGTGACCTTCCTGGGCGGCGCCATTGCCATCAACTGGGGCACCAGGCCGTAACAGGATTCGACCAGGCTTGACGACAGGATTCACAAGATTGACACGATTAAGTTCTCTTAACCATCCGAAGCGGGCAACCTCAGACCACCGAGGGTAGTGTCTCCGTCGCCCCGCCTCTCCCCACAAACGGGAGAGGGAGTTGCCTTCACATTTCACCGTACTCCGAACTTCGTTTGCAGCAACGACGTAGTGTGGTAATCGGACATTCGTGAAGCAGCACGAGGCCGCTTCTTCCTCATTAAGCCCCAGCGGCGCGAGGGGCTCCTGCCCTCGCTTGCCTCTGGGCTACCTTCTGACGCCCTTACAGGGCTCTCAAGATGAAGCAGCGGCCTCCTTGCCGCTGCACTTCTTGAAAAGTGTCCAATCTCCAAACGTAGTATCCACCTCCAAGCCACACTGAATCGTTCTCTGTGCTCCTTACAATGATCGGTCAAGTTCCGCGGGGTAGCGTCAATCTTGGCAAGTCATACATCGCTGCCGACGTTGTCAACCAATCAATCCTGTGAATCTTGTCAATCCTGTCTCGTCACCCGTCCCGCATCACATGGCTTCCTTGTACAGTTGAATCATGTTCTGTTCGCTAACCTCGCGCGGATTGCAGAGACGGCACCCGTCTTCCATCGCCTTGGCAGCCATCGGAACAATCATGTCCTCAGTGACCCGATAGTCCCGCAAGGTGCCAATGTGGCAAACGCGGTTCAGTTCCAAGACACGTTGCATCGCAGCCTCCACCGTCGGTTCTGCGCCCATGGCCGCCGCCAGATCTTTGAGCCGGTCGGCCACCACCGTGGCGTTAAAGCGCATGACCGGCGGCAGAAGCACAGCGTTGGACGTCCCGTGATGCATGCCGGCAATCGTCGATAGTGGGTGGGCCAGGGAATGAACGGCGCCCAAGCCTTTCTGGAAAGCGGTGGCGCCCATGATGGCCGCCGCCATGACCTGAGTCCGGGCCTCCAGGTCGTTCCCATCGGCTACTGCTCGCGGCAAGTATTGCCAGATCAGTTTCACGCCTCCCAGAGCAATCGCGTCGCTCAGCGGGTGATAACCCTTCGCAAGATAGGCTTCGAGATTGTGGGTGAAGGCATCCATGCCGGTGCCGGCGGTAATGTGCGCCGGCATACCCAGGGTAAGTTGAGGGTCGGATATTGAAACCTTTGGCATCAGAAATGGACTGAAGATGACAGTCTTGCGGTTCGTGGCAGTCAGTGTGATGACGCTGCTGCGGGAAACGTCGCTGCCGGTTCCCGAGGTTGTTGGGACCGCCAGAAACGGTGGCACATTGGAGCTGATGCGGTCAGATCCGTCCCTGAGGTCATCGTAATCCGCCAATGGCAGCGGGTGCGTCGCCTTCAGGGTGATCGCCTTCGCTGCATCCAAGGGTGAGCCACCGCCCACGCCAATCACGCCATCGCATTTCGCTTCCTGGTATCGCGCCACGCCGTCAAGCACGCTCCGTTCGGTGGGATTCGGCAAAACCTGATCGAAGACAACCGGATCCCCAGAACGCTTGCGGATGATTCCGAGCACTCGGTCGAACACCGGGCCTTTTGCGAGGCCGCCATCGGTGACAACCAGCGGCCGCGACATCTTGAAGGCCGCAATCTCAAGCGGCAGGTGCTCGATAGCGCCTGGACCAAAAATGATCTTTGTGGGGTAGTAGAAGGTGGTGACGCCTAACGAGAATGGGATCATGGGCAGTTTCCTTTAGATCAATAGTCTCTCAGGATCGGTGGAGCAGACTGTTCTTGCGGCTTCAAGGAACCAACAGGCGTCCAGTGTCAGGCGGTAGAGCGAAAGCAGGAGTCTTGTGTCCACCGACCGGCTGGATTCCCGCTTTCGCGGGAATGACACTCCTTTCTGTTTTGACCTCTCCAGGTTAAGAAGAGGTCCCTGCACACAGCCTTCGGTCCCCCTTCTTCCGGCAGATCCTCTCGTCAGATGATTTCGAAGTATCTCTGCAGCTCCCAATCCGTGACGGCGCGCGAAAACTGCTGACACTCCCAATCTCGGGTTGTCGCGTAGTGATCGACAAAGGCATCGCCGAAAATCTGACGAGCCTCTGCACTTGCCCGAAACCTTCGTGAGGCTTCCAAAAGGTTGTTCGGCAGCAGGGGCAGCTCTTTGGCATAAGCGTTGCCGACGACGGGTTCTGGGGGTTCGAGGCGATGCTCGATACCCCACAAGCCGCTCGCGATCGAAGCTGCCAGAGCAAGATAGGGATTCGAATCGGCGGCAGCCAGCCGGTACTCGAGGCGGCTGGCGCTGCCCGCTGCAGGAATCCAACGAATTGCAGCCGTCCGATTGTCCACGCCCCAGGACACTTTTGTCGGCGACCACAATCCCGGCACCATGCGTTTGTAGGAATTGATGGTGGGAGCAATGAGCGCCATCCAGTCTGCCATCAGAGCCAACTGGCCACCGAGATAGTGGCGGGCTGTCTCAGACATGCGGTGGGGCTGGCTGGCGTCAGCGAACAGGTTAATCTTGCTTTCCAAATCCCACAGGCTTTCGTGCAAGTGCCCGCTTGAGCCTGGCAGCTCGCGGTTCCACTTTGCCATGAACGTGGGGACGGCCCCGTGACGGGAACAGATCTCCTTGACGCCGGTCTTAAAGAGAACGGCTCGATCGGCCGCTTCGAGCGCATCGGCATGACGAATGGCCGCTTCGTAGACTCCCGGGCCGGTTTCGGTGTGAAAGCCTTCTAAATCCACGCGGAAGTCACGCAACTGGTCAAGAATCGCATGCACCATGTCCGCGTTCTGGGAAGCTCGCAAAACGCTGTAGCCAAACATTCCTGGCGAGAGAGGCTGCAGATTGGCGAAGCGCTTCTCGCGCAGCGAATCAGGAGTTTCACGGAAGATAAAGAACTCGTATTCGATCGAGCAGACAGGCTGGAAGCCCATGGAACGGGCTTTGGCCACCACAGTCTGCAGAATTTGCCGTGGGGAGAGCAAGCACGGTTTGTTCGTACCATCCGCCTGGCGTTCGAAGAGGTCCAGGAGGAAAAATGCGGTGCTGGATTCCCAGGGTACAACGCGGAACGTTACGGGATCGATGCGAGCCACCATGTCGGGATAACCGGTGTGCCAACCGGTGAAGTCCACGTGATCGTAAAGCACGTCGGCAGAATCCCATCCGAAGATGACGTCGCAAAATCCCAGGCTGCTGTCCAGCGCCGAGTGAAACTTTTCCGGAGCGACATACTTGCCTCGCAGCACCCCGTCAAGATCCGTGGCGCCCAGCTTCACATGCCGAATGCTGCGCTTATCGAATTCTTCTTTGAAATTGACGGTCATACCGAAATCCACAAATGAGCCTGAAGATTGAGGATAGAAGATAGAGGATAGCGGATTGAAGGTGAGGGTCAACGCGATCCTCTATCTTCTATCCTCAATCCTCGCTGCGTCAGCCAATTTTCTCCAGATAGTTTCGAGCCCACTCGGGCCCGTTGTATTGACGCCGGGCTCGCACGAAATACAAGACCAAGAGCAGGACGGCAAGCGCCCCAAGCGACTTTCCTGCCATCTCATTGGGCGGCAAAATCAGGATCACGAAAATGAAAGCGCCCCAGGCCAGGCTGAGCATCGCGACCAACTTGCTGCAGCGACCCAAATTCCAAACAGCGTCCTTCTGCCAACCTGGCCGGCGCAGGGCGAGGTAGACCGGCATGAGATAAGCAATATAGAAGGTCACCACTGAAATCGACGTGACTACCGAGTACGCTTTGGAATAGACCAGCGCCAAAAAGGCCAGCACGACGCTCACCCAAATCGCGGCATCGGGTGTGCCGTGAACCGGGCTCACCCTTTTCCAGAGGCTTGAACCGGGCAATCCGTTGTCGCGGGCAAAGGCGTAAATCGTTCGGGAGCAGGAGGTGATGCACGACAGCCCGCAAAACCACATCGCCAGCATGGCGACCGCGGACACCGCAACACCGGCTCGCGCCCCCAGTGCTTGGGCCAGAATGGCGATGACGGCGGGCATGGGCTGTCCTGCCGCATCCGTCGCGTGGAGCACTGCACCCACCTCCTGGACTGACATCACCAGCGCCAGCAGCAAAAGATATCCAACGATCGCCGAAACCGCCACAGACATGACGATGCCCCACGGCACGCGACGCCTTGGATCGTGGGTTTCTTCGGCCATGTGTGCCGAAGCGTCAAATCCGGTAAACGTCCATTGCGCCTGCAACAAACCCAAGACAAACGCCCATGCGTAACTCCGGCCATTGCTGTTGATCGGACGAAGCAGGAAACTGGCGGGCTGGTGCGGTGCAAAGAACACGAGCGCTCCGACGATGATAATGACTCCTGCGATGTGGATGGCAACACTGGCGTCGTTGAGAAATGCCACCAACCGGATTCCGAAGTGATTCAAGAGCGCGTGTGACAAGAGAATCAGAGCATAAAGCCAAAGCAGGTTGCTGGTAGTGCCGTCAATGCCCAACAACGGCGCCAGGAACTGGGCACAACCGTAGTCGATCGCCGCAACGGCAGTGATCAATGCCGCCAGGTTGATGCAGGCATTGGACCAACCCCACCCTTTGCCGCCCAGAGCCGCCGACCAATGGTACATGGCGCCCGAAGTTGGAAACGCTGACGCCAGTTCAGCCATGCTCAGAGCCACCAGCATCGAAAAAAAACTTACCAGCGGCCATCCCAGCGACATTTGGAGTGGCCCGCCCATTTCAAATCCATAGCCGAACAGCGTCACCGCTCCGGTCAAAATCGAGATGATGGAAAAGGAAATGGCGAAGTTGGAGAAGCCCCCCATCGTGCGGAACAGTTCCTGGGCGTAACCCAGTCGTCCGAGTTCACGGGCATCCTGGTCGCCCTCAACAATCGGCGGCGGGTGTGGAACTTCAGGAGTCCTGGACGCCATGAGGGTTCCGTGTTTGCGTTGTTTGGATGTGGGTGCCGCGGCTCAACAAAAAGCGTGCTCATTGAACAATGCGCTCCAAGAGCTGTCAAGGAGTATGTCGCAGGATAGGCCGGCCGAGCTTCGGCACGCTCAAACCCGGCCACAAATGGCCACAAATGCCCGTTGTGCGCTCTTTTCCTCAATGCTAGACTTAGCCGTTTTGATCGCAGCTCAAGGAGAACAGGCGTGCGAAATCCGGTTGCTTTGGCTCTTGCGGGACTTCTGACATTGCTTTTCTCCTCCTGCCAGTCGGCGCCCAAAGCGGGCCCAGACACAGCAGCGATTGTCAACCAGACTGAAATCAAAAACGCTGAGGTTGAGAAAGTTTATCAGAACCGTTTGAAGCAGGCTGGGCAGACGCCCTCTCCAGAAGAAGCGTCCACGCTGCGGCTCAACATTTTGAGCCAAATGGTAAACGACGAAATGCTGATGCAGCGGGCAGCCGTTGACAAACTCGTCGCGAACGACGATGAGGTGAACGTGAAGTTCACCGAGTTCAAAAAGGACTATACGGAAGAAAAATTTCAGCAGTTTCTCAAGGACCAGGGCGTCACCGCCGAGGACATCAAGAAAGAGATTCGAAAGAGCGCAACCATCGAAAAGCTCTACAACAAAGAAATCACCTCGAAGATCTCTGTTTCCGAGAGTGAGATCAAAGACCACTTTGCTCGGAACAAGGCAAACTACAACTTGCCCGAAAGCTGGCATGTGCTCCATCTGCTGGTGACGCCATTTGCCGATTCGCAAATCACCAACACCCGCAATGACGATGCCAAGACAGACGAAGCAGCCCGTCAAAAAGTCGTGGGCTTGCTAAAGCGAATCCTGAGCGGTGAGGACTTTGCCATCGTCGCCAGGGATTACTCTGAAGACAACTCGTCGGCCGCGGCGGGAGGCGATCTGCGCCTATTGACTCTGCAGCAACTGGACGCCATCGATCCGCGATTCCGCCAGGCCGTCCAGAGCCTCAAAGTTGGAGAAACTTTCTCCAACCCGGTTCCGACGAAATATGGCTATCACCTGGTCAAGCTCATCGAGAAGGAAGCGGGAGGCCAGCACGAGTTGACCGACCCCAAGGTTCAAGCGGACATTCGCCAGGCGATTTTTAACCGCAAAGAGACACTGCTGAAGACGGCCTACTTGGAAGCGGTCCGCAACCAAACCATTGTGAAAAACCTGCTGGCGCAGAAAATTCTTTCGGACGCGGCGGGGAGCGGCGCTTCGAAATAGGGCACGCTGCAAGGAAGCTTTCTGGCCGCAATGGGATCAGCACAGCCTGGCCGTCGAACCCGCCCTACCCGCGAAAATGAGAATTCAGTCTCCCTGTCGAAAATACGTGGTTTCCTGGGAGCGCCATTCCAAGAAATGTCCAGTCTCCAGACGTCATTTCCGCCCCGGCTTACGATCCGCCGGGGTGACGTTCTTTCGTTTGAATGACGCTTGCCAGTATTGACGCTAAGAGCCTGGGCTTCCTGTCAGAACCCTGAGTATTCGATGGAAAAGACTTTCAACGTTATCAATTTTGGCTGCCGTGCTACCCAGGCCGATGGCGCGGCGATCGAGCAAGCCTTGCAGGATTTTGATCTTCGAAAGTCTGCTGGGTGGCAGCGGTCGGATGTGGTCATCATCAACACCTGCACCGTAACCAACAATGCGGATGTAGAGGCGCGCCAGATGATCCGGCGAGTGCGCCGGGAAAATCCGGCGGCAAAGATCGTCGTGACCGGTTGCTATGCGCAGCGCGCACCTGAAGAAATCGCTCGCATTAAGGGCGTCACTTGCGTCATCGGGAATTCACACAAGGAGCAACTCGCCCCAATCGTCGCCGCAAATTATTTGGGCGGTTCGCCGTTTCCGATTCTCGGTGATGAACGCACAACCGTTGCAGGCGCGGATGTTTTCTGCAGCAGCATCTTCGAGTCCCGGCAGTTGCGCGTCATCGCCGATGCTTCCGGGGGTGGCCGGACGCGCCCGGTGCTGAAGGTGCAAGACGGCTGCAGTTACCGGTGTTCCTATTGCATCATTCCCTCGGTCCGCGGCGATTCCAGGAGCCTTCCCTCCGCTGAAGTCATTCGTCAGGCGAGGCTGTTGCTGGAGCAGGGGTTTCGCGAGATTACTCTTACCGGAATCCATTTGGGTGGTTATGGCAGAGACGCAGTCCAGAGGGAGACACTCGCGCAACTCGCCCAAGAACTTCTAAAAGAGGAAAGATTGGAACGCTTGCGACTGAGTTCCATTGAGCCTCTGGAGTATACGGACGAACTCATCGACCTCGTGGCTAAATCTCCCAGAATGGCAAAACATTTTCATGTGCCACTCCAGAGCGGCTCAGACCGCATTCTGCGCTTGATGCGCCGGCCCTATCTGGCTGAATACTACGCCGAACTCGTCGGTAAGATGCGCCGCCGCGTTCCCGACGCGGCCATCGGGGCCGACGTGATGGTGGGGTTCCCGACTGAGACGGACGAAGATCACACGAATACAGTGCAATTGCTGGAAGCTGCGCCGATGACGTATCTCCATGTGTTCCCTTATTCACACCGGCCCGGCACCGCTTCCGCGATCCTCAAGCCTGAAGTTCATGGCAGAATCGCCCGGCAGCGGGGCAAGGAACTGCGGGATCTTGCAGATCGCAAGAACCTTGAGTTCCGAAGCTCGTTTGTGGGGAGACATCTATCGGTGATCACCCTGGCCCAGGACCACAATCAACCCGCTCGAGCGCTGAGTACAAACTATCTGAAAGTCGAGATCAGCCAAGGCTCGGTCGAGGCCAATCAAGTAGTGAGTGCAGAAGTCACGGAATTGACTGCAGACGGCCTGCGTGGCGAAATCACACAATCAAACAAATCCACAGAGAAGTAGACGTTCACGCCGGCGCTGGTTGAAGTTTTCAACGCGCCGCACGGTGCCATCGGCTATTAATTAGCAGAGCAAAAAGTGAAGAGGGCATGCACTGTTTGTAGTCCCGGCTTATCCAGGTCGCCTAAAGGCGGTACTACGAACGCGAACGTAGCTCTGTGCTCCTTACTTATGCTCCCATTAATACATCACGTCGAAGGACCTGCTCGCCGGGCATCAGCAGAAGATCCAGGCCGTGCGAGATCGGAAGTTGGAGGCGTCGAGGCAATAACCGTCGAGTCGTCGCCAGCAAGCCGCGTGAAAATGAAGAGGCCCAGTCTCCGGGAAGCCAAGTACCGGACAAAGTGGATTACTTCCGAGTGGCCGACCGACACCGTTTCAATGACTGAGATCCCCAGATAGCCTGTCGTTGCGATAAGCTGATTCCAACCCTATGCCGCTGTCAGCAGGCGAAAAACTTGGCCCATACGAAATCCTCTCGCCACTCGGCGCCGGAGGTATGGGGGAAGTGTACAAAGCGCGTGACACGCGCCTCGATCGCTTTGTCGCCGTCAAGGTCCTGCCCGAGCATATTGCGAAGCGCGAGGACCTCCGGCAGCGATTCGAGCGCGAAGCCCGCGCCGTGGCTTCGCTCAACCACCCGCACATCTGCGTGCTCCACGACATTGGCAACCAGGATGGCACCGGCTACATGGTGATGGAGCACGTGGAGGGCGAGACGCTGGCGGCGCGTATCGAGCGCGGCGCCATCCCGCTCGATCAGGCGCTCCAGTTCGCAGTGCAGATCGCCGACGCGCTCGACCGCGCGCATCGGGCCGGAGTCACACACCGTGACGTCAAGCCAGCCAACCTCATGCTGACACGGGATGGGGTGAAGGTGCTCGACTTCGGCTTGGCCAAGTCGGCGTCCAAGCCAGCGCCGGCGGAGGAAACTCTCACGGCGCTGACCACGGAAGGCACGGTGCTGGGCACACCGCAGTACATGGCGCCGGAGCAGTTCGAGGGCAAGGAGGCCGACGCGCGCAGCGACATCTGGGCCTTCGGCGCGGTGTTGTACGAGATGGTGACGGGCGAGAAGGCGTTTCAGGGCAAAAGCTACACGAGCCTGGTGGGCGCGATCCTGTCGGCGGACCCGCGGCCGATGTCGGTGAAGCCGTTCACGCCTTCGGCTCTGGAACGACTGGTGAGACGATGTCTCGCCAAGGATCCCGAGCGCCGGTACCAGTCAGTGCGGGATGTCGTGCTCGACTTGGAAATGCAACCGCAGGAAACAGCGATGGCGGCCGGGATGAGCCGCTGGCCTTGGGCGATGGCGGCGGCGTGTCTGGTGGTCGGAGTTTTGGCCGGTAGTGCGTGGATGCGAAAGTCGAGCGAGCCGGCATTGCCGGTGGCCCTCTCCGTCGATCCGCCGGAGGGAAGCCTCTTCGGCTCGATCAGTAACTCGGGCGGGTCGGCCATTTCGCCCGACGGCCGGACGCTGGCCTACGTAACCACGACGGCGAAGGGCGAAACGCTGCTGCATGTGCGCCCGCTGGAGTCGCTGGACGCGCGAGCGCTGCCAGCGACGGAAGAGGCGGGGCGGCCATTCTGGTCGCCGGACAGCAAGTCGCTGGCATTTGTGGCCGGGGGAAAGCTGAAGCGGATTGAAGTGGCCGGAGGTTCTCCGATCACGTTGTGCGATGTACGTTCCGCCCGGGGCGGAACATGGAATGAGGACGGGGTGATTGTGTTCGGAGATCAGGCGGAGGGATTGCAACGGATTCCTGCGTCGGGCGGGACTCCGTCGCTGGTGACGCGCGTGAATAAAGAAGCTGGGGAGATGTTTCATTACTACCCGCAGTTTCTGCCCGGCGGCACGCAGTTTCTCTACCTGATCCGCCACGGGGACGGGGAAAAGATAGGCATTTACATCGGGTCGCTCGATGGCAAGCCCGCCACACCGGCAACCCGGATCGTGCAGACGCACTTTAAGGCGGCCTACGATGCAGGCTCCGGGCGGCTGCTGTACGTGCAGGGAGCGGGAGTGCTGATGGCGCAGAGGCTGGAACTGGATCCGCCGAGGCTGACGGGCGATCCGGCGGCGGTGGCGGAGCGGATTCGCATCGCTTTCAACAACGGTCACGCGGAGTTTTCGGTTTCTCGGAACGGCACGCTTTTTTACGGGCAGGGGAGTGGGGGAGACAAGGTGCAGTTCGGATGGAGGGACCGGGCGGGCAAACTGTTGGAAACGATTGGCCAGCCGGTGGAAGCAAGATTCGGCTTCAGCCTATCGCCGGACGGCAGCCGGGTTGCATATACTGCCGGGCCTGGCTCTGGCCAGACCGACATCTGGTTCCTGGAACTGGCGCGCGGCCTGAGCACCCGGGTTACCTTCAGCAACGCGATATGGCCGCGATGGTCGCCCGACGGGACGCAGCTGTATTACAGCAACCCAGGCGGAATCCACCGGAAAGCGGCCGATGGGTCTGGCGAGGAAGAGTTGTTGATGGAAGGGAGCCTAGATGATTTCGTGAGAAGCGTGTCGCCCGATTCCAGGGCTCTGCTGTATGGAAATGGTGACATCATGACGCTGCCGTTGACAGGGCAGGGTAAACCGGTAGCCTATCTGCAGACAAAGTACACGGAGCAGAATGGATCTTTCTCGCCGGACGGGCGCTGGGTAGCCTACGGTTCGGACCAATCCGGGCGGTTTGAAATCTATGTGCAAGCGTTCCCCGAGCGTCTTGGGAAGTGGCTGGTTTCGGCCGAGGGTGGTACCAGGCCTGTTTGGCGTGCCGACGGGAAGGAGTTGTACTGGGTTGGGCTGGATGGCACGCTGATGGCGGCGAGCGTGGATTTACAGGCGGCAAGGGTTCGGGCGGGGCAAGCGGAGACTCTGTTCCGGCTGCCTGCTGGCGTCGAGCGTGCCTGGTTCCAGCCGGGGCGCAATGGGCGGCGGTTTCTGGTGTATGAGCCGGAAAGTGCGCCGCAGGGCCGGCCGATGGTGGTGGTTCAGAATTGGGCTGGACGGTTGGGCAGGTAGCGCTATGAAGTCCGGCCTGCTCCTGGCCAGCTCGTCTAGAGATTCGGTATGGAACCCTTGTCCTGCCCGTCAGGGCCCACTCGGAATCGATTGCGAGGAGCTCGCAGGACCCAAGTCGTTACATCTGGGGCTGTGAAAACTTCAAGGGCAGGGACGCGCTGCTGCGCGTCTGCGAGTAAATTCAACACGGACGCGGACCGCGTCCCTACCGGATCGGACCTAAAGGCCCTACCGAATTTTTTCACAGATCCCTTAAGAAGGCGTTGGGCGGCATTTGAGGGGCGCACAGTCGCCCGCCGAAAAGGTCCTCATCAGGACACGGGAGCAAGAATCAGGCGCTTCGCCCCGGCCTTCTGGATTCGAGCCAACGAAGGCCGTCCCTGGGCCGAAAGCGTCTTTTGGACTGCGGCGGCAAGCGAAGCGCGACTCCGCTTTGGGTTGGATAGTAAGGCAGGAAACCTCATCCTGAGCCTTTATTGGCGAATGGAGCCAAAGCGCCGTCGTCGCTCCGCTCTGCCGACGCAGTCCAAAGAGATCCCGGATTGCGCTTCGAGAACGTCAAATCTCTAGCCCGCCCCAATGGCGGAATTCTCGCTAACGGACAGCGCCCTTCCTCCCCTTCAGGCTGAACAACACAATCCCTCGTGACTATCGCCTTTCAACTTCTCCTGGCGTAGCCTCTTCCTCGCCGACCTACTCTCAAAGTCCCTTGAAATGAACGAGACTGTCGGCCCCACCTCGACTCGAGGCAAGATCTAACTAAAGTCTTTCCCTTCGATTCAACCAGCGCCGCAGCAAGCCGGTAAGCCCTTCTGGCTCAGCCAGCTTCTCCAACTGAATACCCAACACTTCTTCTCATAGGCAGTCAATGCCCTAATGTAACCGTTCGGCTGGCTCGATAGGTTACTCAAACAGGCAAGAAAAAAGACGAAGCACGGTCGTGAGAAAATTCTTTCGGGAATAAAACCAAAGCCTCGCGGAATTCGTATTAATGTTTGAAGCTTTTTGTCGTGAAATTGCATCAGAAGAGACAAAGTGCAGAGAGGAGTTCCAGGAAGGACAAGAGAACCCTGCTAAAGCCGCGCAGTAAAAGGGAGGTATCATGGAGCTAAAAGACTGCAAGTTTTACTACGGTGGACAGGACATGAATTTTGCAGTGTATTCCGATGATCCGTGCCGTGCCATGTATCGCACGAGCATTCCTTTACCAATTGCTCAGACCCGCGTGGATGTCTATGAAATTAAACCGGGAGCCAACACTCAGTGGGTCGTTGTCAAGCAGCGTGATGGTGACAAAGACAACTTGAAGCTTTTTGTTAAGAAAGGTGACAAGTTCATGGAAAACGAGTCACAACACCTTCCGAAGGCACTGAAAGAGAAAATTCTTCAACGATTCCCCAAGCTCACAGCCGAGTTCAGTGCCCCGCTGGCAGCGTGATTGGGAGATTTTACGACTTTTACAGATCTGTTTTTGCACAAGCTCAAAAGCCCTTCAAGTTCCTGAAGGGCTTTTTTATTTTCGGCAATAGGCTATACTCTCGCCACTGTAATTTTGAATCTCAGGAGGAAGTCGATGCCCAAGAACGAGCCGGTTCCCGTCCTTATTCCGTCAGTCCGCCGGAGGTGGCTGAAATCCTTCGGTTTTGGCATTGCCGCCACCTTTGCTGGCCAGGGCTTGAAGCCAAGCCTGTATGCCGAAAATCCCGGCAAATCGGTTCAACTCCACATCTACATTGAGGTCAAGCCTGGAAAGGGGCCGGATCTGGAAAAGCTTTACCACAGTGTGTATGTACCTGCCATTAAAGTACAGGACGGGTTCCTGTCAACCCGGCTGTTGCGGCGGTACGACTCCAATAGCAACTACGAGATCGATATCTCTTTCAAAACTGAAAAGCAACGTGCAGCCTGGGCCCAATCGAAAGAACATCAGTCCGCTTGGCCCAAAGTTGAAGAACTAGGAGCCAAGATCACCTGGCAGGGCTTCGACCAGCTGGCATAGAGCTGACCTGACAGTCCGTTCGAAAACGTAGTTGTTTGGCGGGGCTGCAGCACTCTTGCTCGTACGTCAGGCTGTCGAGCCTGACGCCTTGGCTCTTCGTGGCAGCAGGGTCAGGCTGGAAAGCCTGGCGTACAAGGCTTTCCAGCCCCGCTAAACAATCATTCGAAAACGTGAGTCTTTCGCTCGACTTCTTCCATGCCAAGAAACAAAAGACGACGGGCGGCAGCGGCACAGCGTACCTTCGAATTTCGTCCACATTCTCGTCGAAAGCCCCGAAAAGGCCGCCGCGGACGCTTCAAAGTCTGGGCCCTCTCGATTCTGTTTCTGGCCGGAAGCTGCGGTCTATTCTTCGTTGGCTGGAAGCTTCATGGGAGGGTGTTCAACCTGCGGGTGGGTCGCGCCTATGAATCGGCCCTGCAAGTCTTGAAGCAGACACAACGTCCCCAAGCTGAGCAGGAGCGATACGCGTCGGCCATTGCGCGAAACGCTGTGGAGAAAGGCCTCAGCCCCGCCGTGGTTTCCGCAATTGTCGTCGTCGAAAGCAGCGGCAATCCGCTCACTGTTTCTCCATCCGGTGATCTGGGATTGATGCAGGTGAATGCCCGGATTCACGCCCGGCAATTCGACTTTGAGAAGCGAAATCTGTTAAACCCGGAAGAAAACATCGACGTCGGCACGTCCATTTTGAAGGTCATGGCCGACCGGCACGGCAACGAGAAAGCCATCCAGGCTTACAACGGGCTGTCGTATGAGAAGCGCGAGTATAGCGTTCGCGTGCAAGCGGTCCTGGCTCGGGCCGGCTTCACTCCCGAGAATGAAGCCGTTGCGCCCAGTTCAGGGATTCTGGCTCAAATCTCCGACTGGATTGCTGCGGCAACGGCCTCAAGCGGATCGTGACTGCCCTCAAGAGCTGATACACTCATCCAGCAGGCGCAAGGCACTCCCTCCTTCGACAAGAAGGAATCCAGGGGAGGTTTGCGGAGAGCCCGAACAGCACCCCCTTGTCCAAGGACAGCTGTGACGAACCTTATGATCGATTACCTCCGGCGCTGAGCCTGCGCAGCAGCGCCCGCTCCACTCTGGGTGGCACGGGTGCTTCGCGCGCGTTTTGGCCTGTGGATTCGAAGACGGGACGGGTCAGGGTTGGCCCAATTCAATTTTCCCGCAGCTTCAGGTTGTTCAATGGGGGACGATTAGTCTTCCTCTTTCGTAAGGCTGCGACGCGCCAAGAAACTCCTACCAACAAGGATCATTGCCAATGAACCGTCTCTCCGCTGCACTGCTGCTGGGTTTCATTCTTCAAGCATCTTCGTTTCTTTTCTCCGCCGACTGGCTGACCTTTGGACACGACCCGCAGCGTTCCGGGTGGGCCTTTGCAGAGAACCAGCTCTCGCTTGAGAACGTCTCGGGACTGTCACTGAAATGGAAAGTGCCGCTGAAGAATGAGCCCAAGTCTCTCACCGCGGTGACGGTCCCAGTGGTCGCTAGCAACGTCACTACGGTGCAGGGCGTGAAAACGCTCGTTTTCGTCGCAGGAAGTTCCAATCACTTTCGCACTTGACGCGGAGACCGGAACAGCGATTTGGACCCGGACCCTCGATACGCTTGCGGTGCCGAAAAACGAAGACATGTGGCTTTGCCCGCAGGGAATCAATGCCACGCCCACCATCGACAAGGCCGGAGGAATCATCTACGCGATCGCTCTCGATGGACGGCTCTACGGCCTGGACCTCGGCACGGGGAGAACTCGTTTCGGTCCAATACAATTTGTTCCACCGTTTTCCAAGAACTGGAGCCTCAACCTGGTAGACGGAGTCATCTACACCTCGCTTTCTCAAGGCTGTGGCAGCGCCCAGTCGGGGTTGTATTCCATGGATGTGCGCAACCCCTTCCGGCCGCTCGTTCGAGTGTTGTTGGTTTCCGAAAGAGGAAGCGCAGGCATCTGGGGGCGCGGAGGGCCTGTGATCGGCGCGGATCGACGGGTCTATGGGATGACGGGCGACGGCGAGTTTGATCCGGCCAACCAGAAGTACGGGAGCAGCGTCATCGCGGCTTCACTGAAGGAACTGGAGTTGAAAGACTACTTCGCACCTCTGAACTGGCGGGATGTGAACAAATACGATTGGGACATTGGCTGCACCAACCCGGTTTGGTTTGCACACAAGAATCGCACCCTGTTGGCGGGTGGCGGGAAGGAAGGCGTCGTTTATTTAATGGACACTGCCGAACTCGGCGGAAAGGATCACCACACCCCGCTCTTCACCACGCCACGTCTGGGTAACGACGAAAACTCGTTTCAAGGAACGGGAATCTGGGGCGGTCTCTCGGCCTGGCAGGACGACAAAGGAGACTCCTGGGTCTATGTTCCCATGTTGGGCCCGGTTTCCAAGCACGCACCCAAGTTTCCGAAGACGAATGGTCCTAACCTCAATGGCAGCGTCATGGCCTTCAAGGTGGCCGACAGCACGGGCGGCAAGCCTGTCCTGGAGCCGGCCTGGATCTCAGGGGACTTCAAAATCCCCGAACCCGTGGTGATTGCCAACGGAGTCGTGTTTGCGCTTTCCAGCGGCGAGAACGTCAACCAAACCCGGGAAGGCGGTGTCATCTTTGCCCAAAAGCAAACCATGCTGAACGATTCGCAACGCAAAGAAGACACCGAGCGCGCGGTGCTTTATGCCCTCGACGCCAAGACCGGCAAGGTGCTTTACCACAGCGGCAATGCCATCGATACATGGGTGCATTTCAGCGGACTTGCCCTGGCGAACGGCCAGGTGTACGCCGTCGACAGCAATTCGCAGGTTTATTGCTTTGGGTTGAAGGGAAAGTAGCGTGAGCTCAGCCGAAAGCCCGTTGGAAACGGCCGAAGAAAGGGGGCAGCAGCATCCCTGCCGCTGAGCGGGCGGGTGGAATCTGGTTCAGGCCAGACCGAAGGTCTGGCTCTCTTTGTCTCCCTTACGAAGCTAATCGTTGCCCGCAGCTTTTTTCTGGACACAAGGGGGGAACCATTGGACGACCTCAGGTTGGGGCGCGCGAGTTGGCCGGGCCCAGCAGTTGGGGGGCGAATTGGTTGGCCATGAAG
>Ga0163150_10003750_pt1 | contig 21033 bp, 16 predicted proteins | sample OliLakLV19P2IB_FD_148628 | JGI IMG/M metagenome (GOLD analysis project Ga0163150, IMG submission 148628) | Freshwater microbial mat bacterial communities from Lake Vanda, McMurdo Dry Valleys, Antarctica - Oligotrophic Lake LV.19.P2.IB | ecosystem: Environmental > Aquatic > Freshwater > Lake >...
GGTTGCCGACATCAAGAGGGCGGTGGAACTATGGCTAGAGTACGCAAGTCGCAAGTAGCGCAATCCACGCGCAAACGGCTGACGGTCTCGCACCGGGATCGCCTGATCGCCGAGCTGCGGGCGGACCCGGGGCTCGCGGTGGAATACCTCAGTGCGGCAGCCGAAGACCCCGACCCCCGCATCTATCTGGCGGCACTCAGAACCGTCGCCGAGGCCCAGGGCATGGCCAAAGTCGCGAAGGCGGCGGGAGTGCCGCGCGAAAGCCTGTATCGAGCGCTCTCGTCGTCCGGTAACCCACGGTTTTCCACACTGCACGCCATCCTCAGGGCAGCCGGCCTCAAGTTCGCCGTCGAGAGTATCTAAGGCGCTGCGCCGGTTCCGCACACCAAGGCGATGGGCGAGGGGCTTTTTGAGCTGCGTCCGAAAGCTGCCGAAGGAATTGCCCGGGTGTTTTATTGCACGCTGATAGGTAGACGTATCGTCATGCTGCACAGCTTCATCAAAAAGTCCGGGCTGTTCAGCCCGGTGCTTTTCTAATCCCATCGAATTCGATGGGATTGAACGTGAGGTTGTTCAAACAATGCGTCTTGGGCCTTGGGCTAGCCGGACAACAGGTACATCGCCTCGGCCAGTACCGGCTCGCAGACGAGAAGCGGGACATCCAGGCTTTGCACCTGCTCCACGGTCCACGCATGGTTGCGCTCGCCGCGATCAAGGAAAGCGACCAACGGCCCGGTGTCAACGATGGCGGCGCGGGGCATTGCCGAAGCCCTTCAGATGCTTCGGATCGGACGCGAGATCTTCAATGCCCGAGTCCACGACTCCGCACGCCCCCTTCATCAAGTCGTGCGGGGTCGGGCGTGCGACATCGCCTCCCGGCTTGCGCGGCGTTTCCAGGACGAGGCGAAGCCCCTCCTCGACGAGGTCTTTGAGCTTTTGCCCGTGTAGCGCCGCCTCGGCTTTCACCCGGCGCGCGAGTTCGTCGGGCAGTTCAACGGTGGCCTTCATATAGGCTGCCGCAATCCGGGAATACGGGAACCCATTTTTACGGGTTTTCCCGGGGCGGCAACCGTGCGCCGTGCCGATATCGATGTTATCGATATACAACCACTTCATCGCCAACCATTTCGCCGGCCGTAACAGAGCGACTCAGTCCGCCATTTCGCTCAGACGTTGAAGCTACATAGTGACTGAAGACCCGCATAAACATTGATATTTCGGACCACAGAAGCGATTTTGTACCCGGTATTCCACCTGACCAGCAGCGACCGGATGTGCTCGTCATCCCACACCCAGCCACGCTGGAAATCCGGCAACTGAATCTTGCCTTTGGCAATCTCATCGAGCAGTTTGCTCAGTTGCGTCTTGGTCGAGTCGAAAGTAGACATGTGCAAGCCCGTCAATATTCAGGAGTCGGGGAAGCGGCCGTGGATCATCTGAAGTGATTTTCGCGGTGCCACTGCAGATAGGGATGATGTTCCGGCGCTATCCAGCGCACCCGCATGGCGTCACCAAGATGCAGCTGCGCACGATGCGACGAACTGAGTCTGCCGGACATGATCAACCCACCGCGCACGTCGAATGTGATCAGACCGCGGTCGAACAATGCATCGAGATGGGCGACGAGCAGGAGCCCGTTGAACACGTCGAGCCGCTCCTCGTCGGTGTTGCACTCGGCCCAGGGCTTGGCGTGACTCGCGCGGAGCACTTCAGGGAGAGCCAGGCCGGTGACGGCACAGGAGGCGCCCCAGTAGTCCATCAACGCCTCGCGGAACACATCCTGGCCGACGCGCTGGCGCACCATGCGTTCGACCTCCGTTCCCCTGGCAGCGATTGCTGCCAATTCGGTTGCGGTGCGCGCACGAAATGTTTGCGCCGCCTGATCCGGCAGCGACTGTGACAACTCCGCCGCGCGACGCAGCAGCGCCGACAAAGTGTCCATGTCGACCGCATTGAATCGCCCCGCTCCCTGGGTCAGTCCGGGGAGGGTGCGATCGAGCTCGCGCGTCAAGCGCCCCTCTGGAAGCTCAAGGCTCCAACCTGGCGTTGCCCCGATTGCGACAATGCTGGACCGCCCGTGATGCCGCGCGGAGGCCAGCACTACGCCCTCTTCGAGACTGTCGACGACGTTCTCCCAGCCATTCTCGCGTCCGGCTTTTTCGACGAGAGCCCGTTCAAGGCTATTCATGCCACCTCGGCTTGTCGGTCCCACTCCTTGGAGAGCTTGCGGAACGACCGGCTGCGCTCGAATGCCAGTTGCAGGTCCATGCGAGCCGAGAAAGCCGGTTGATCGGTAGCTTCTCGGTACGTGCCGCTTGGCAGTCGCGATCCTACCCAGCCTTTGGCGTCCCTGAGAGTCTCGGCATCGATCGTATCCGCTGGATCGAAGGTAAAGCCCCGCTGCCCGTGCAGCGATGCGGCTGCGGCGATAAACCAGGCCTCATATTCCCGGTTCGCCAGCACGACCGATATCCGGCGGTGTGCAACGCAGGCCTGCGCCCGTTCCATGATCTGGGCCGCCAGCTCCGCGGGACAGTCATCATCGGCATCCAGAAGTACGAGGATCCAGCCGTCCTCGCCACATTTTTCGGCAGCCAGCAACAGATGTCGGCGAAACTCCTCGTCGCGATTCAAGAACCGATCCCGCGGAACGCGGATCGGCGGAAGAACCTCCAGTGCCCTCCCCGGGGTCTGCCACTCTCCCATCCGCCGCAGCAGCACCGGGAGCGCCGCCACCTCGCCGTGGCCTTCCACTATAGCCGCCACCCTCACGATTCGACCTCGCCAAACAAATCAGCTTGGCGCTCCTGCTGCGCCGCCAGCACGACCGGATCGGGCGCAAGCTGATTCAATCGTAGCAACTCACCCGCAGAAAAAAGCTGCTGGCGCATGGTGCTTCGCGACGCCTCATCGAGCGGCGCGATGCGTGTCTCCCCGCTTTCGGAGACTACGGCACGGAAGGAATCGGCTTCGAGACTGCGGTCATCCAACAGGTCAGGGCTGTGGCTGGTGACAATGACCTGGGTGTTCCCCGAGGCTCGCGTCAACGCCTCGCGCAATGCGGCGCTTGCGGCTGGATGGAGCGCCGTTTCGGGCTCCTCAATGCCCACCAGCGTGGGCGCGTAATCGCGATTGCCTTGAAAAAGCGCGACGAGCACACCCAATGCGCGCAAGGTGCCATCGGACATGTTTTGCGCCAGAAAGCGCCAGGGGTGATTGGCTCCCGCCATCTCTTGGCGAAATTCGAGCGTTTCCATGGGCCCGACCTGCTTGCGTTCCACCCCATGCACCATGGGCGCTACCGTTTGCAGATACTCGTGAACGATGACCAGTTGTTCCGGCGCTACACGTTCCAGGTGCCCGATTACGCTGGCGATGTTCTCGCCGGCGGATTTAAGCAGTCGGCCTTCCTGCGGTTTTTGCAGCTCGCGCATCAGTTTCGGGTTGAGGTTGTAAAAGCCCATCGTCGCAAGCGCGTCGAACACGGGCCGAAACGCCGTCAGGCCCGATGCTGCCACCAAGGCCAGGCGGTCTGCGGTTACTGCTGGAAACGTGGCCTCGCTGCTCTCCCGCAGCGTTCCCCGGTCGATCTTGAAAAACGGTCCCTTGCCGACGCCCCCGACAACGCATTCCTCGGTTTGTAGTTCGTAGCCTCTATCCTTCAATGCGCCGACATTAAAAGCATAGTGTCCGCGTTGGCCGTCCTTCAACGCGAACTCGAGTCGGATGCCGAAATGGGTAGGGTGTCCGCTGGAGCGCCGCCGCACTTCGCTCAAGCCACCGCGTTCGTTCAGCGCATTGTCGAGCGAACCAGTCAGGGCGTCGCTCACCAGATGCAGTGCATCCAAAAAGTTGCTCTTCCCCGATCCATTGGCCCCCACCAGATAGGTCAACGGGCCCAGCCGGACATCGCAGTAGCCGATGCTCTTGTAGTTGCGCAAAACCACGCGCGTGATGAAAGCGGAACTGCTCATTCGATGGCTCCCTGGGGAAACCGGATTCTACGCATCGCCTTACAGCCTGTCCTATGCCTCGAACACCTGCGGTTTCAATGAGCGCGCGCTCCAGGAGATTCAGGGCCCTGCTCGCTCGCCTGAAGCAGTCATCGAAGCAGGCTGCACCCGGTTCCATTCGATCGCGCGCCGCCGCCAGTGATCGCCGATGTTCTGCACGAAATCGGAGCGCACAAGCTTTGCGCGCGCGGTGAGCGACTCGGCCGACTGCGTGCGAATGACGAGGCCCTCGATGGTCCCGGAACGAAACCGGCTCCTGGCCGTCGTCACGAGATCTTTGAGCGCCGCAAGTGTCGTATGGCCCTCAAACAGCAGCGGCACGACCTGCAGGCCAGCTTGGTGCGCGAGCACATCGCGACGACTCGTACTCCAGAACTCGCGGCGAACGCGGTCAAACACATCGAAGACCAGAAACCAGTCCGGCAATTGATCGTAAGCGACAGAGTGTCGCGCCGCGCACCACTCGCCGAACAGAATCTGGCCTTCACCCAATGTCTCGGACAGCGCCGACTGATGGCGACTAACCCATGAGGTCAATCGCTGATACTGGCCCGAGTACGGTTGTACCAGATACTGCCCGCGGTTTTGAAAACGGAACGTGCCGTCAGACGCCAGCGAAATGCCGAGGTTGGCGCCGTCGAGCTTCTCCTCGACCACGACACTTCCCTTGAGGAACGCCCGAGCCTCCAGAGACGAAAGCAGCTTGTCGTCTCGCGGCGTGCCTGATCCAAGCCAGGCGAGGTGCGCTGTGTGCGGAAAGCGGAAGAACGCGCTCACGGCGCGTGCTTCGCGAGCCACTTCGGGTGGCACCACTCTGGAATGAGCTGCTCGACGAAAACGTCGGCCGCTTCCATTTGAGGCTGCCAGTCGTACCAGTCGGTGTCGCAGGAGTTGACAAGCGTGCATCCGCCAGCGCGCCCACCCGATGCGAGCACACCGGCGACCATCTTGCGATCCTCCTGGTCGGTGATCACAGGATCGAGTGCTTCGTGCCCAAGTCGCGTGCGACCGTCAGCTTCTGTTTCGATCTTGAACCAATTGACCCGGTCAGTGGACGACAGCTGCAGCACTAGTTGAAGCCCGTAATCCTGATCGGTCAGCTTATCGCGACGATTCACACCCCTGTATTCGTTGACGATGATCCAGTCGAAATCCAACACGATCTTGCGCTGGCTTAAGTCAAAGTCAACCAACCAATCGAGAACCTTCTGTCGCAACTCAGCCGCTTGAATCGACGTTGCATCGGGTGTAAATGGCGAAGTCGGGTGCGCCGCACTCGCTAGCATCAGCACGTTGGTATCAATCACATGCTTGTCAACCGGCATTGCCGCTCTTCGCCTTAGCAAGTTCGCGTTCGGCACGGGCTTTGGCCTGCTCGCGCGTTTCGCCAATCGCATCCCCGAAGAACTTGTCGGGCCAGTTGGAGATGGCGCCGAACTCATTTGGGACGAGCTCGCGCAGTTTAGCGTCAGCACCTTCCCGCTCGACGAAGTACATGGCGACCTGATCTCTGCCTACCTCCTGCCTGGCCATCAAGGTCTGCATGCGTCGGAACAGGTGCTCCGAGTGCGTCTCCACGATGAACTGAACGCCTCTCTCCTTGCTGACTTGTGCAAAAAGCTGAGCAAGAAACGATTCTGCCAGCGGGTGCAGGTGACTCTCCGGCTCCTCCACGATCACGATGTGTCCCGGTGCGGCGTACAGCGCCGCAACAATGACCGGCAGCACCTGCGAGACGCCAACACCAACATCCTTGAGATTGGTGCGTTCGCCCTGTCTCTCAATCAGCAGCTCGTAACGAGTGGAACCACTGAGGGGCTTGACGGCGAGTCGGTCGGCCAACTCCATGGCCTTCAGCCAGCGCGCTACGTCGATGATCAGCGCTGCTTCCGGTGGTGGCGGTTTGTTGCGCCTCTCGGCAGCCTGGGCGGCAATGCCGCTTGCAATCAATGCGTCGACTGCCTTGCCGCCATCGTCGCCGATGCTCGATGGGGTCCTGCCGCTCCAGACGTAGTCCCGTTGGGCGAGTCGTCGGACGGGCCCCAGGTAGATGATTCGGCCCAGTTCCTCCAAGAGTGAGGGACCCACGTCCTTGATCCGCTCGCCAGCCGCGCCCAGGCGCGCGAGCACCGCGGGCGAAAGCGCGAAGGAGCGTTGCGGGCGGAAGTCGGCGCTCTGGCCTAGACTTTTGCGCTCGTCGCCAAGCTGAAGCCGGTATATCCCGGGCTTACGGCGCAGGACGTTGAAGCCCTGACCGTCCCGGCCAAGCCGCAAGGTCTCGAGTTCTGCGGAACCTGCCGGGCCGAGACGATAGCTTGCATTGAAAAGGGTCGAGTCCTTGTCCGTCACGTCCCAACCCCAGCGAAACTCGATGCGGATGCGGTTGCCATCCCCGTGCCGGCACAGCACGTCCTTGAATTGACCCAGTGTCACGGAGTCACCGGCATCCGGATTGCCCAGGTTCAGATCGACATTCTGGTCGTCGCCCTTCACCGTCTGTCGGATCAGCAGCAAACTCTGGATCAGGCTCGACTTGCCGGAGGAGTTGGTTCCGAGCAAGAGGGTTACTGGCGCCAGCCTCATAGGACCGGTGCTTTTCCAGATCTTGAAGTTATCGAGCTTGAGGTGGGTAAGCATCCTCAGAGACTACAGTCCGGGGATATCCTGCTGCGCATCTGCGCGGGCGGCGACGAACTCGCGGAACGGCTTGTCGAAATCGACAAGCGGATATGCCTCACGTACGGCAACCTGAAACTGAGGATCATTCAGAGTTTCGTACGTCACACCCTTGAATGCAACTTTAATGTGCATTTCCGCGACGAGCCGGTCGAGCGGCGGAAACGAGCGGTCGAGTTGATCCTCAATCCAGCGCCGAATTTGATCCACAGTAGGTTTCCCGACAATTGAGGAGAGGAGCGCGTCCGGTGGCGCCTTCTTGAGTCCCGGCAACACGCTTTCCACCAACTGCTTTCGAGAGTGATCAAGCTCCTTCTGCAGGCGCGCGCGGACTTCCTTCCGGAACGCCTCTACCTTTTCCCGAATCTTGGCGATCGCCTGCTCCAGCCGAGGCCGATTCGCTCGGAGTGAAATGCTCCCGAAGCTCCCGAGCGGCCGGGTGTGCTCCCTGCGAATACCTTCAACGTCGCGCCGAAGTGCCTGCGCCTGCTTGCCGATCACTGAATCATCGCCAATCAGCTGAAAACTGGTGGTCAGCCGATCGCGCGTTGCCTGATCGCTGACAGCCAGCAAGAGTGTTCGAGGCAGAGGAACGCGCTGTCGGCCGAGTTGGGTGCCTAGCAACTCCAATTCCACAAATTCGACGAAAGCGTTGAAGACCGTTACTTTCCGCGCAACGTCGAAACGTTGTGGTGGATCAGCTTGGAGTGACGCGTGCGTCTTCTCGATTTCAGCGGGTGTTGCCACATGCTTTCCCAGCTCTGCTTGTTCGGCGTCCTTGCCTGGAACGCTCGATGCCCCGCTAGGCGGTAGCATTGCCGCAACAGCAGCATCGACTTGTGCCCGCGTGAGTGTCATAGCGTTGGGCGCCGTAGCACCCTCCATAGTCGCATCGACAAGGAGAGGCGGCGACGTGAAACACCACCCTTGTTCATCTACCACCAAAACGCCGAGTCTGAGGCCGGGCTCAATGCGAACCTTCAACCCGGCATCGCTCACCTGCTTGACCGCATCAAAGTGACCGTACCCGAGGCGAGCCGCGTAATCGCTCCCGTCGACGATAATCGTGACACCCCCAGAACCTAGCCGTTGCTGCACCTCGACGAGCGCGGCGCTAACATCATCCGCGAAGCCAGGGATGCACAGAAGCACCCGCTGCCGCGCCTTCAGGATCCGAGTGCAAAGTTCCTGACTATCCAAACGCTTAAAAGTATCCATTAGGGCACCTCTTATGCGCGAACTTTGCCACTTGATGGGTCATCGACACATTAGCGCCTAATGCAGCTCGCCGCGTTCAAGCGCGTCCCAGGCGGCGAGAACAAGGCGCTGGGTGCGGTATTCGCCGAACTCGCGTTCTTCGCTGTTCTTGAGTACGCGGAAGGTTTCGGAAGGATAGTCCGCTCCCATCACCGACGCGGGATCGAGGATGTAGCACAGGTCTTCGCGCGAAAGACTGTAAAGGCGGCCAAAGTAGGCGTCTAGTTCAGCACGCAGTTGCGCGCGGCGGCCAGGGTCGAATAGGAATGGCGAGCCTTCAAAGCCAAGGAATTCGGCCCATGGCGTGAGATCGGTGGCGGTGTAAGTGAGTTCGAGTACCCGAGGGAGGATGAAGGCATAGTCCACATCAAGGTAGGCCTCCGGCGGCCGGATAGGAAGTTGCTTGACGTAGCTGTAGGTCATGTGGATATACCCAATCTTCTGGCGCGCTAAGTAGTCCACGACTAATGAATTGAAATTTGCCAAGAGACATGCGACGGCCCGGCGATTACCAGTATGAGAAATGATAAGAGGCATCGTGTGACCCGCTGCCGCATAAGGAATGACGGTCGCAATGAATGTCCGATATGCGACGGCGGAGGTAACGTCTTTGTAGCCAATGAACCATTTCTCGTCCCACTTCCCCTCAAGTCGGGAACGCACCTCGGAGTCATCGACCCAATAAAACGGGGTGATCGAGTAGTTGGGATCTTGATAAGACTCAACCGGCGTTGTTGGCAACACGCGAAACCCGCGGTCCTTGCCACGATGCTCATACGAGCCGGCTCGGTGGTCATATTGTTCAATCATCTTAGCTTCATAAAGCGGTATCCGGCCGCCACCCGAATCGTCTTTGAACAAGTGACTGTCACTGGACATATGAAACATGGTCATGAACTGAATACGCCATGAATTCTTCGCAGTTGCCCCCTCTTTGAGAAGGACTGGCTGCGAACGATGCAACTGTTTGGTGATCTGCGCATCCTTGTTACTGCGGAACGTTGGACAGGTCCGAGAATTCGGGTTGATCAATCGAAACTCTTCCGGAGTCAATGTGAAGCGGCGCCGGTCGTCATGAATTTGATAGGGCTGGCGCGCGAAGAAAACAAACTCCGCCTGTTCTGCGAGGCCGATGGTAACCAAGCAGAAGCGAAATGAATGATGAACATCAGGAAAAACAAATTCCTCGTTCTCAAACCCCAGGAGGCTCACAAGTCGCCCAGATTGAGATATCGCCTCAAAGTAGGCCTTTGTTGAGTCATCCGTCGCAATTCCTGTGGGCACAATGAATCCAGCGCGCCCCTCCAGCCCTGTTACTTGATCAATGGTCTCAGCGAACAATGCGTAGGTGTTAACGTCACCTACACCGGTGAGCGGATATCGCCCGCCTTCGTCGCCATTCAAATGCGCAAAGACGCTCGCAGCCTCAGCAATTCGCCGGGCGGTCACGAACTTCGCGTAGGTCTGCTTTTCTCTCTCTGCTTCATCGGGCCGGTGTTCGAGGTCCGGATACAGGTGTCGCGCTAGCATTCCTTGTGACAGCCAGTCGATGCGCTGCGTACGCTCCGCCTTGTTCTTCGCCTCCGCCACCAGCCGGTTCTCGTTGGCGAAGAACTCCTCCTCTTGTAGCTTTATCCGCTCCCAGGGCGGGTTGCCGAGTACGCAGTCGAAGCCGCCCCTGGCGAAAACCTGCACGAACTTGAGCGGCCAGTGAAGGACCCGGGCCTCCTTGGTGAGCGTTTCAGCGCGCGCCAGGCATTCTGCCTGCCGCGCCTCGGGGAGCTCATCCGGCCGCTTGTCGGTGAAGAGCGCAAGATAAAGGTTTCGGCTGGTCGGGGTGGTATCGACTGCGCTCGGACCCACTTTCGGTGCGAGGAACGCGCCGACGAACAAATCCGCGGCCTGCCTCAGACGGCTGGCGCCTTCGCGCTTGCGGTAATCGTCATAAGCCTCCTGCTTCGCGGCGGCCTGCACCAGCGATTCGTCCGGCATGACCTCCAGTGCGACGCGCTCCGCCAGCAGGCTTTCGCGCTCCAAGCCAAGCGGAAGATTGGGATCCTCCTTGCGCTTGGCGAAGGCCTTGAGGCCTTCCTTGTTTTCCTTGGCGAGTGCCCTGCAGATCGCCTTGTCGTCGCCCGACAACGGCTTGAAGGCCGCGGCCGGCACTCCATAGCCGAGCTGGGCGATGTCGGTGATACCAATCAGCGCATCACCGCAAACCAGGTGGTGGTCCAGAAAACCAAGCGGCCGCCCTTCCTCAAAACCTTCGAGCCAAAGCGCGAAGCGCGCCAGCTCCAGTGCCATGGGATTGCGGTCCACGCCGTAGACGCAATGCGTGATGACTTCACGCAGTGCATGGCGGTAGTCCTGCGCGCGGACGGCCCCTTCAGGCGCACGCAACGCTGCGAGCCGCTCGGCCAGGCGCCGTGCCGCTGCAAGCAGAAAGTGCCCGCTGCCGCAGGCGGGATCGACCACACTGATTGAAAGCAGCGCCTCGGTGGGGCAGTCCGGCTGCGCGGCAATGCGTGCCTCGATCACCGGGTCGAGCGCGCTCTTGATCAGCTCCTGCACCAGGCTGTCGGGCGTGTAGTAGCTGCCGCTCGTTTTGCGTGCGTTGCCTTGCGTGCTGCCTTCGCCGTCGGCCCCGACGAATCCGAAGCTGCGCGCGTGAGGATCAGGGTCCGGCACCAGTTCGAGCAGGCTCTCATAGACCGAGCCGAGTTCTTCCGGCCCCATGTTGCGGTAGTCCACCGGGGCAACCGTTCCGCTGGCGCTGGACCAGCGCAGGTCGCCCATCGCATCGAGCAGCACACGATTGGAGAGGCTCGCTGTGTCGAGAGCTGGGCACTGATCATTCGCGAACAACCCGCCGAGTGCAGATAGCGCCAGGCGTGGCTCGCCGGAGGCCAGCGCACGGAACACGATGACCTGCGCTTGCCAGAGGTCGTCATGCGCATCGCGTGCGATGCGGCGCAGACACCGCTCGCGCAGCCGTGCCGCGCTATAGCCGTCCCGATAGATCTGGCGTGCGCTAACAGCCGATGCCGAATCGTCCTTCGGGTGGAGCAACTCACGCTCTTCGACCGCGAACAGAAAGATGCAGCGATAGATGAGCCGCAGCAGTTGATCGAAGTAGTCTTTTTTGGTCAACTCGCCCGCGATCAAGGCACGACGAAGGCCCTCATTTGACGGGTGCTGCAGGAACCCCTCACCCAGGCGCTGCAAGGCCGCCGTGACACCGATACGCAGACCTTCACGAACGCGCGAGCCTTCCCGCTGACCGTCGTCACGCCAGCTTTCCCATGCCGTTGCCCCTTCCTTCCCGGCGCGGCTGACGTGGAGCAGGCGCCAAAGGGCCGCAAATTCCGGATAGCGGACTTGGCCGAGTACGGTTTCGAGATCGAACTCAAGATAGCTCGGGCGCGTCAGGGTTGCGGCGTCTCGCAGCAGGCGCAATTGCCGGCCGTTGGTGACCAGCCCCCAGTCGCACTTCGGACTTGCGTTCAGGAACTCCTGCATCAACTGGAACGGGCTTTTCTTGCGCGCGCCACCACCTTCGGGAGCAAAGTGCGGATCGGGGTCATCCAGCTCAAGCGAGTGCGGCGCGACTACGAACGGCAAAGACGTCGTGGCAAAGCCATCAATCGGAAAGAGTCTGTCGCCCAAGCCGAAGGACGAGACCCTCTGCAGCCCGGTGTAGCCGAGCGCGTCGCGTAAAAACTCCTCGACGAAAGCGCGTGTGGTGACGGCCGGATCAAGGTCCTGTCGCTCAAGCGTGGCGCTGAATGCCTTCCACTGCGCCTGGGCGATGCGGAATGCGCGCCCGTACTCCTCCTGCAGGGAGAACCCCTTGGGTACGTGATAGTCCTCTACGCTCTGAAGACTGGCGTTGCCCTGCGCCGCCTTTTCCAGCACGTCAGGCAACAACAACGCACCTTCGAGGCGAATGGTGTCGTTGCCCAGAGAAATCGTGTGATGGCGCTTCACAGGTCGATTTCTTGTCGTTCAGACTGCATCGGGCAGGAGCACATATACGCCCAGCACGTCGACGGGCAAGCTCGCCCGAACCGCGTATTGGCCCACATCACGCGCGGCCTCACGCACGCGGCGGTGATCGGCGAGCAGCGCATCGGCGCGCTCGGTTGCCAGCGCGTCGAGCACCGATTTCTGAGTATTCAGAAAATAGAGCGAGAGTTGCAATTCGCGTGCGACGGCCTGCGCGTCGAGGTTGGCTGTGGGTCGCGCATCGAGCAGGCTCGCGGACTGGTCTTCCGAAAGCCATTGGGGCTGTGCCCGTCCGCGCACGGCGATCGCCACCGATTCTTCGGCCATCAGTTGCCGGGTCTGATTGCGGCGGGTGACCTCAAGATGATGGCGCAAGCGCAGCAAGTACAAGGTGGTAACGACCTCCACGTCAGCAGTCACCGTGACAGCCGCTCGCGCGGCCAGTGGCGTCGCGTCACCCAGGGCGCCTTCAAGCAGATGGTCGGCGAGGAGCGCAACCAGCGGGTGGCTGCGATGGATGAAGCGCGAACCGGCCGCGGGCGGGTAGTGGAAATCAATCGCGAGCGGCTTCACGATGCCCTCGTCGGACAGGCGCTCGCGCAACGTCTGCGGCAAGTGTTGCGGCAGAAAACGCGCACCAAACCGCAGGCCGGGCTCCAGGGGCGCGCCCAAGCGCGCACACGCGGCAGACACGAAACGGGCAACGTCATCGGCATCGCCGAGCACCGTGCGCTGCCGCCGCCATTCGGGCAGTACCTCTTCAGGGCGCAGGCGCCGTTGCGCGAACACCGTGCGATTGGCCCGGGTTCTTTCCAGTGCGTCTTGCCAGCGCAGCTCAATGGGCTTCAGATCAATGCCGGTATTGCCAAAATCGAGACTGCCTTGCGCATAGGCGCCTTTGACACGATCGCGCTTGAGCAGCGCGGCCTTGATCAGTGCCTGGTTGATGCGGCCCTCGTCTTCGGGCATGGGTACCAGCACCCCGAGCTCGCGACGGATCACCTCTGCCTTGCGCAATATGACATTGAGAATGAAGCCGTCGACCGGGTTGTCCTCACCGTAGAGCATGGTGCAACGCACTTCCGGCGCCTTCTGGCCGAATCGGTCCACCCGCCCCTCCCGCTGCTCGTGGCGGGTAGGGTTCCAGGCCAGGTCGTAATGAACGACGGCGGTGAAGAAATGCTGCAAGTTGACGCCTTCGGAAAGGCAGTCGGTTGCGACCAGCACCGGCCTGGGATTGGACTCCGCACCCAGCTCGGCGACGCGCAGTTCGCGCTCCTCCGGGGTGTACTCGCCGGTAACGGCGTCCACGGTTACGTCAGCAAGGTGCCGCCTGAGATGCTCGGCGACATAATGCGCAGTGGCGACATAGCGGCAGAACACGACAGGACGGAATCCCTCGTCCACCAATGTGCGCAGGTGATGAATCAGGATCGCGAGCTTAGGGTCCCCGCTTTCGCCTGCGAGACTGCGGGCCTCGGCGATCAAGCCAGCGAGGCGTTCGGCGTCCTCGATTTGGGCTGCCGGTTCGAGATCCGTGACGTTGAGCTCCTCGGCCCGACCGTCGAGCACCCGTTCCTCGTCGGCGAGCGCTTCCAGTTCTTCAGTAGTCCCAGCCAGGCGGGTAGTGAGCGCCTTTTCCGCGGCTGCTGGCGATGACGCCACACAACGCAGAAGAGCAAGCGTCGCATACCAGATCAGGCGCGAAGCGCCACCTTCGTGTTGCTCGGTGCGTTCGGCCAAAGCGACGCAATAACCTTGAACTGCATCAAAAAAGCTGCCCCACCGACCACTGAGCTTATAGGTCAGCTCGGCCGTCATTCGTCGCGGGAAGATGCGCTTGTCTTCACCATCCTGCTGCCAATCCTCGATATCCTTGCGCCGGCGCTGCACAAAGTGGCGCGCCAACTGCTGACGCAAGGGATGATCGGCACTGGCCGCCACGCTTTGCAAGCCGCCGAATTCTGGGCGCAACAGGGACAGCAGGTTGTAGAACGCGGCCTCGTCGCCAGAATGGGGCGTGGCCGTGAGTAATACCAGGTGGCGAGTCTCGTCCGAGACCAATCGCTGAAGCAGTTCAAACCGTAATTGGCGGCCCTGGCCTGTTGCGGCGCAGGTGTGGGCCTCATCGACGATGATGCACTCAGGCGCGATCGCCAGAAAGTGCTCCCGATGACGTTCGCTCTTGATGTAGTCGAGACTGACGATGACGATCGGATGCTGATCGAAAATGCCTCGCCCGTGAGGCAACTCCCGCTCCAGCTTACCGACCGTCGCCGCCGTCAAAGTTACGGCACGCAGGTGGAAATGTTCGGCCAGCTCCTGCTGCCATTGATCAACCAGATGCGGTGGGCACAAGACCGCAAATCGCGATATCTCACCGCGGTCAAGCAATTCGCGCGCAATCAGCCCGGCTTCGATGGTCTTGCCGACACCTACGTCGTCGGCGATCAACAAGCGAATGGTCGGGAGCCGCAGCGCCATCATCAAGGGAACAAGCTGATAGGCGCGCGGTTCGACCGCGATGTTTCCGAACGAGCGAAACGGTCCTGCGCCGGCGCGCAGCTTCAGGCGCAGCGCATCGCGCAGCAGCCGCGCCGCGTCGTGCGTGCCGGGCCGCTGCGGGTCCGGCCACGGGAATACTGCTGGCACGGGTGGCGTCGGTTCCAGCGACGGGATGAGGGTAACGACGTCTTCTTCTGAACCGCCCAAAGGCCGTAGCCGTAGGCACTCGATCGTGGACGCAGGCTGGACCACCCATTCGCGCCCGCGGGCGCGCACCAGCACTCCAGGGATAAATTCTAGGGTCATTGGAATCATTCGGCCTCAGCCGTCGCTGTGCCAAAGACGTCCGGGTAACGCGTAAAGATCTCAGGCCATGTGTGCACATCGCCGAAGACAATGACACGGTAGCCACGCTCTGTTGCATAGGTGACGAGCGCTTCATCCGGCTGGCGCAGGAACACCAAAGCACGCGCGACCTTGTACTGCCCGTCGGCGGTGCCCGAGCCGCCATTCAAGGCAACAGCAATACCGTCGGGGCGGCGGAGCTTTCGCGCATTCAATTCCGCGAGCCACCGTTGCAATGTCGTATCCGCGTGCGTCGCCGGTGGCGCGACAGCGGTCTCAACAACGCTTGCATTTGCAAGCGCTGTCAGCATCTTGAGTGCTTCTTCATCTAACCGATTGATTTCATCGTGATCAGGCTGATTGAAATATGAGAGCAAGCACTGGTAGCAGCCCGCTTCACATATCCGTTGCTCCTGACCGTCAAGCACGCGCTTCTGCTCGAGTCCCTGGAGTTCGTCGTACGACCAGACACCGCTCTCCGGGGCACGAAAGTGCATCATCCCGAGCGCGTTGCTAGCCACTTCCGCAAGGCTGCGGGGCTCGCTTGCAAGACGCGACAGCACTCCGGCTCCACCTTCGGCTGCCTCATAGAACAGCAACGCTCGGCGGCGATCGCCATCGGGCAGGGGCTCGGCGATGAGCTCGGCCTCTTCGATCTGGAAAGTCTGCTCAATGCCTCGCCGAAGAGCGGATTGCAGCGTCGCCATGGTGGACTCCGACAATTCGCGCGACGGAGTCAGGATCAGGATGTTCCTGTGATCTTCCACAAACGGCACGATGGATTGATTGGGCACCTTGTCGAGCAGTGCTTCCTCCGCCGATCCTCCGCCTGCTTCCTCGTTGGGATTGTCCTGCTTGCTCCACACGCCGCTGATCGGGTTAATGTAAAACCCGAGTTGCTTCTTGTCCTTGCGGCGGCGCCAGCCACGATTGATGCGCCAGAGTCGCGCGGCAGGCGCGTAGGTCAACGTGGCCAGCACGTCTTCGCCTTGCTTAACCTGTGCATCGGTGCGTTGTATCGCGCCATCGGGGCCGGGCAGAAAGCGATAGGTCGTCTGAAGGTCGAAACCCTGCCTCTGCCGATCCTCGTCGTTGATCGAGATGCGTTCAACCGGAATGGTCTCCACCGCTTCAATTCGGTATAGCTTCGAGACGCGGTCATCGTCCGTAAGCGTAGTACCGCAGTGTTCGCACACGTTTACCAATGGTTCGGTGGCGTCCTCGTCCCCGAGATGGCCATACCCGCAGCGCGAACAGATCCGGGCCGTGATGGTGGACAACTGACTATTCGCCGAGACGTGCTCCGCCGCGCCGACGTTTAACTTGGCCCGGATGACACGGAACATTCGCCCTTCGTGGTAGATCAAACTGCGCGGGCCGAACTCGGACAAAGCGATAAAACGGGGCCTGCTGACCATCGTGCCTTCATCATCCTTGCCGTTGACAGTCACACCGCGACCGGGAATCCAGGCCATCAGCGGCAGGCGCGGGAAATTATAGCCAGGAAGGAACCCCTGGCTCGCGAGATAGCGATAGGTATAGAAGTCCGAGTTCTGGGTATTTCCAGACTTGAGGAGCACCGCGTACTGGCGTGCTGCGTCGCCGTAGCGGCGGCGGGCGTTGTCACGTTCCCTGTTGCTGACCGAGTGACTCTTGACAACTTGATCCGCCATGTCCATCTGCTTGCGCGTTGCCTCGAACAGCTTGCGCCACCGATCGAGGGCGCGATCAAACGCCACAGGAGCTTGGCTTACCACCGCATCGACGTAGCGCTCGCTGAACCACGGCGCCAGTTCAGGCTTGAACTCGGACCGTACCGATTCGATCACGCGCTCGGCCTGCGCTCGGGCGCGAGCGAGCGCCGCAGGGGCCTGAAAGGCCGTCTGAAGCTCCGGTTTCAGCGGCTTGCTCTCCGAGTCGAGTTCGAGCAGCGGTGCAATGCTGGTATCGAGTTCATGTTCAACGTTGGAAAGCCAAACGGCTTGAATGTGACTGTCGATCAGATCGCGGTTCGCGAGGTCGAGCGTGGGCGCCTTAACAACGCCATGCACCATTTCCCGCTCATGGTGGAAGAACCATTGATCATGAGGACTTTGCGCAGCGCAGTAGGTCAACACAAGCGCTGCCTGGCCCGATCGCCCCGCGCGACCGCTTCGCTGCGCGTAGTTTGCCGGCGTGGGCGGGACGTTGCGGAGGTAAACGGTGTTCAGTGCAGAAATGTCTACACCCAACTCCATTGTGGGTGAGCAGAACAACACCGGCAGGCGCTCCAATGGGGCATCGTGGGCTGGATCCTTCGCCCAGTCGTCCCGATCCTTCTTGGAATAGCGAAAGCGCGCCTCCAGCAATCGTCGCTTGGCAGCATCTACCTGAGCGGTGTGCTCGTGAGCTTCGAATTCAAATAGTGGATGCGTCGGCAATGTCAGAAGTTCCGACACCGTAAGGTAGAGTTGCCGGAAGAAAGCATTGACGGACTCATCGGGCTCTTGCGGCGCATCGGCAACGAGCTGCCATACCATGGCCGAGGCCTTTAATCGCCAGCCGACCAGCCGCTCATCTACCTTCTCCTTCTGGACATAGCCGTAGTTACTGGCCGCAGCAAGGAAGTGTTCCAGCACTTCCGCCAGTTCCAGTTCCTTCCAGCCGCGTACTTGCTCAGCCAGCCCTGCGTCTTCCCAGAACCCAGCGCGTTTAAGGACTCTGACCAGCCGGGAGCGCGGACCGCCGGATACAAGATCGTCCCGCGGTTTGCCGCGAAACTCGGGGCGCTTGCCGAAAATGAGCAATTTTGATGTTGCGAGCTGCTCGTCCGGCGCGAAGACCCACCTTTCGCTCAGATAGCTGTACGCGCTCGTCCGCGCCTTATCTTGTTCCGCAGAATCGAGGTAACGCGATTCAAGACACAGACCGCGCCGCAATTCGTCAAATACGAGACGGGCAAGAGCCTCTCGACCCTTGGGCCCAAGGCGTTGCAGTGCTGAGTGCCTGCCAGCAAACAGAGATTCATCTGCGCAAAATTCCGACAAACCCTGGTAGTCGATTCTCAACAGGCGCAACTGATCAAGATTCGGGTTATTGAATCGCCAACCTTTGCGCAAGTCGCGCACCAAGCGATAGCCCAGAATAAACCGCAACGTGCGTTGCGCTTCCTGCCGGGCAAGGCCGACTAGCTTGGGGCTCTTCAAATACTCCGCGAGCGCACCTTCGTCTGTACGATCGAAACCCAGCGACCGGAAGACAGCGTCGGTGAGATGTTCCTCAGTTAGTGCGCCTCCGCTGGCGCGAAGTGCACCGATCAGGCCGGAACGCAGCGTCAATAGGAAGATCAAGTCGTTGAAGTGTCCCGCTTGCAGAGCAGCATCCTGCCGATTGTCAGAAAAGCCGAGCAGCTTCCGTTGGTCCGGGATGCCAGCGGGTAAGTCTGTTTGGCCAAACAGTTGGCGAAGCAAACTCAGCGTCAACATGGTCGTCGCAGAAGACCGGCCTTCGCCAGACAAGCTTGATAGTCGGTTGACGTCCTTACCGTAGGCCTCGTGGACAAGTCCACAGTTCAGACAAAAACGGAACTTCCCGGGGATAAACCAAAAGTGTTGCCCCGATCCAAGCCGCCCTTGGGCATCGAGCTGCCTCTCCTCTGGAATCGCGTTCCGATAGGCTGGTTTGACCTTCGGCTCAGAACGCGTCAGATCGAGCCAGTTTTCAGGCAGATCGTCGAGCTTCCCGCAATAAGATTGGCTGTTCCTCCGAGGTGCGAGAAAGCCAAATGTAGACTTCGATTTCCCCTCAGCATCATCCGCTGCGACATCATCAATCTCGCGTGGCAAGAACTGTCCGTCCTTCTCACGCCAGACAGGGTGGTACTCCTGTCCGCACTCCCGGCAGAAGTGCGCCGAATAAAGAAGGACACCCTCGTTCTTGCGACCCGGTGCAAAGCGTTGCGCATCCAGCGTGATATGTCGCATCCCCTTTGGTTCGAGCGTGGTCATGACCTTGCCGGGACCACTGATGAACTGATGCAGCTTGAACGCAAACGGGGCATTGCCTTGCGGTGTTCGAACCGCACTGGCCGCCACAAGGAACATTTGTAACACTTCACGGGCGACCGACAACCCGACCGACGTATCCGCATCCAGCTGCTGCGCCGCTTCGCTGAGCGTGGACGGAGTCGCCCGGCGCGGCTTCGACAAACCCGCCATGTCGATGCCCAGTTTTAACTCGACCCAAACGGCGAGCGGGTCGCGCTTAAATTCGGCAAAGCTTTGCCACAAGTAGACGTTGCTCTTTATGCGCGCAGTCAACAACCCTGCGACCGCTGCCAAATCGAGTGACGGGTCTGTGACCCGTTCAAGGGTCTCGCCAATTACTTCGTTCTGCGTGATTGTTGTGCCAAAAAGTTTGCTGGCCACGTCAGCGACCGTCTTACGCTGATCTTCGACTGTGCCAGTGCTCGACATGGTTGCGGAGGTGCCAATGCAGAGAATGCCCGCTGCGTCCAGGCGCTGCCGCAATCTGCGCACGAGCATCGCAACGTCTGCGCCCTGTCGCCCTCGATATGTGTGGAGTTCGTCTAGCACAAGAAAATCCAGGCCACGACAGTTCTCGACGACGCGCCGGTCGACCTCCTCATAACGGGTAAGAATCAACTCAAGCATCATGTAATTCGTGAGCAGGATGTCCGGCGGAGTCCTTGCAATTCGTTCGCGCTCCGCACGGTCTTCCTGCCCTGTATATCGGGCAACGGTAAAGGGCTTCTGCCCCTCTGAGTAATCCCACAGGAATTTCTCGAGCTCTTCAAGCTGACTGTTCGCGAGCGCATTCATCGGATAAATCACGATGGCGCGCGTGCGGGGCTTGGAGTCTTTCGCGCGACCCCGAAGAATGCGGTCAATGATCGGGATGAAGAAAGCGAGTGACTTCCCGGATCCTGTGCCAGTTGTGACTACGAAACTCTTGTTGTTGTGGGCAGTAGCGATTGCTTCAAGTTGATGCGCGAAGAGTTCGATTGGTTTTGGAGCGCCTTCAAGCTTGTCTGCCTGAAAGATGGCTTCGCAGTCCGCGTGAAGTAATCCTTGCCGTACCAGATCCCCTACGGTCCCGTTGCGCGCGTAGTTCGGGTTGATCTGGACGAGCGGCTCCGGCCAGTATCGTTCGCGCGCGTATTCAGATTCGACGGCCGCTGCTATGTCATCTGCACCGATGCGCGAAAAGCTCCGCGAGAAGGATGCGTACTCCTCGATTAGGCGACCACGAAGATGGAAGACGTCTAGCAAGAATATTCTCCAGAACTACTCGGTCGTCCTCACGCGGCACGCCCGCGTTACGCTCACTGGACCTTTGTAACGTTCCGCGAGCCTCGGGAGACGTTGTTTCGTTTTACCCGCCTTCTTCTCGGCCATTCGGAGTTCGTACAATTTTTGCAGGTTTTCGCGGGTGAGCGTCAACCGTGCGCCATGCCGAGAGTGGTGGTGCCGGACCTCTCCGCGGCCTCCCGGGGGTCTGGCCGCTCCGCCTGGAGCGTGATAGCGGCTTCAATAGTGATAGCGACACTGGTGGACAGTAATGCCGTCGCTGGCCACTGTGTAGACGAGCCGATGCTCACCATCGATCCGGCGTGACCAGCAGCCTCCCAGCAAATGCTTGAGACGCTCTGGTTTGCCAAGCCCTTCGAACGGCGTGCGCAAGGCGTCGGCGAGCAGAAGGTTGATACGCTTCGCTATCTTGCGATTCTGATCGAGCCACCAAGTGTAGTCCTCCCACCCCTCGGGGGTGAACTTCAGCAGCATTACTTCAGGTCGGCGAGTTTGCGAACCCGGGCTTTCCCTTTTTTTGCGCCAGCCAGCGAATCGAGAAGGCGCTTCGCGTTTGCGGGACTGCTAAGCAGATGCAGCGTTTCCTGCCAGGACTCATAGTCCTCGAGCGACATCAGAACAGCTGACGTGCCGTTCTGCCGGGTGATGATGATGCCGTCGCGGTCGCGGTTCACCTGGTCCATGATCTTGGCGAAGCGGGCTCGCGCGTTGCTGTAGGAAATGGCTTCCATGATGAGTTGTCCAGATATTTTCACAAGTACAGATAATTGTACGCCAATCTCACCAAGGTACGCTGGGACCGCTGTGGTAAGCCTTGGCTCTACTGGATCCCGATATCCACTTCAGACGTTAAACCGAAAGTGCATGACGTCCCCATCATGCACCACGTACTCCTTGCCTTCGACGCGCATCTTGCCGTGCTC
>Ga0163150_10003751_pt1 | contig 21030 bp, 20 predicted proteins | sample OliLakLV19P2IB_FD_148628 | JGI IMG/M metagenome (GOLD analysis project Ga0163150, IMG submission 148628) | Freshwater microbial mat bacterial communities from Lake Vanda, McMurdo Dry Valleys, Antarctica - Oligotrophic Lake LV.19.P2.IB | ecosystem: Environmental > Aquatic > Freshwater > Lake >...
CTATATAGTAATCCAAATCCAGCTATAAAAAATGCTAGACCAAGTAATATAAAGTAACATATATTTACTGCATCATTCCTATTAGTAATTTTAAGATTGTTATAAACGATGTTATACCAAGTTAGATAAAAAGCCGAAATACTGAACAACATATCTATGGTAAATAAAACACGTCTATATTTTTGTATTCTATTCATACATTAATTAGAAGATAATTTCAGATGCTTGTCAATACGGAGGGCATATTAAGCTCTGTGTCTTCGTCGGAGCTTATCTGCTACATCGAGTTCCAGTAGTGCGCGTTGGAGATTTTTAGATTCGAGGGTGAAATCGACATTTTCTTTTTTTTCTTGTAAGAGTCTTTCTGCTTCTTTTTTTGCTTTTTCTGCTTCTGCCGTATTGATACTGTCTGCTCGTACTGCATAGTCAGAAAGAATTTTTACCAAATTTTTCCCAACTTCCAAAAAGCCACCATTTGCAGCAATACTAATTTCTTTACCTGATTGAGGAAGTACTTTAATTTCACCTGGTGTAATCTTTGTATATAAATAAGAGTGTTGGGGTAATATGGTAATTTCTCCTTGTGGAGTTGGAACTGAGACTTGTTTTATGCTTCCTGAGTAGGTTGATCCAAGTGGAGAGAGAATTTCAAGTGTGAGATCATTTTTCATATTATTTAGTCTGTCATTCTGGTAAGTGAGTTTACGAACGCATCCAGAATCGATTCTGGTCATGCCAGAATGACAGGAAATTATTTCTTTGCATTCTTAACAGCTTCATCAATGGTACCTACCATATAAAATGCTTGTTCTGGAAGACTGTCATGCTTTCCTTCAATAATTTCTTTAAATCCTGCAACGGTATCCTCAATTTTTACATAACGACCAGGGGCACCTGTAAAGATTTCAGCCACAAACATCGGTTGAGTCAAGAATCTCTGAATCTTTCGTGCTCGAGATACAATAATTCTATCCTCATCAGAGAGCTCATCAATACCCAGAATTGCAATAATATCCTGCAAATCCTTGTATCTCTGCAATACTCTTTTTATTTCTGATGCAACAAAATAATGATCTTTCCCTACAATATTTGGATCTAAAAGCCTTGATGATGAAGTCAAAGGATCAACAGCAGGATAGAGTCCCTGTTCTGCAATCGATCGCTCAAGTGTCACGGTTGCATCTAAATGGCCAAAGATAGTAGCAGGCGCCGGATCTGTATAGTCATCTGCAGGCACATAGACTGCTTGAACTGATGTAATAGAGCCTTTTTGGGTTGAAGTAATTCTTTCTTGGAGTGCACCAATATCTTGTGCTAAATTAGGTTGATATCCAACTGCCGATGGCATACGGCCCAAAAGCGCTGAAACTTCGGCTCCAGCTTGTGCAAATCGAAAAACATTGTCAATAAAAAGAAGCACATCTTCATTTTTTTCATCACGGAAGTACTCTGCCATGGTTAGTGCGGTCAGTCCTACACGAAGACGGTTACCTGGTGGCTCATTCATCTGTCCATATACCATAACGGTTTTATCCAAAACATTTGCTTCTTTCATTTCCATCCACAGATCCGTTCCTTCGCGGGTACGTTCTCCCACTCCCGCAAACACTGAGTGACCTTTGTGAACCATTGCAATATTTCGGATAAGCTCTTTTACAATAACAGTCTTTCCAACTCCTGCTCCTCCAAAAATTCCAACTTTTCCACCTTTTGTAAAAGGCGCGACAAGATCAATGACCTTGATACCTGTTTCAAGCATTTCTGGTTTGGCACGAAGGTCTGAAAGAAGTGGTGGGTCTTTATGTATGCTATCGAGTGTGGTTTTTTTGGAATCTAATGCTTTGAGTCCATCAATTGGTTGTCCTAAGACATTAAAGATTCGACCCAATGTATTTTCTCCAACAGGTACTTGAATTGGTGCATTGGTTCTTTGTACCTTCATGCCTCGAGATAATCCCTCGGTTGGACCCATTGCAAGTGCGCGGACTTCGCCGTTTCCCATTTGATACTCTGTCTCAAGAACGAGTTGTTCTTTGTTGGGGCGCTCGAGTGTTAGTCCTTCGTAGATACGAGGAACCGCACCATGAAAACGTATATCAATAACAGGTCCTTGAATACGTATAATTATTCCTTCGTTTTTTTGTTCTGTTTTTTCCATATCTTATGCGGCGACTTGGCCATTTGTCAGATCTAACAACTCATTGGTAATTTTCTCTTGTCGGGACTTATTATATGCGAGTTTGAGTGAATCGGCAATATCCAAAGCATTATTCTTCGCATTTTGCATCGCAACCATACGTGCTGCTTGTTCTGAAGTATGAGATTCAATAAGTGCACTGTACAGCGCAACTTCAATATAATGAGGTAGAAGTGCCTCTAGAATTTCAGTGAGACTCGGTTCAAATAGATAAGGAGACTCAGTGTTTTCTTTTTCTTCGTTTTCTGGATACGCAATGGGAAGAAGCTGTGTAAGATGTGGTTTTTGTGAAAATATTGAATCAAATTCTGGGTAAAAAAGTTCCACAAAGCCTACTTTGCCTGATACATAATATTCTTCCACCAGCTTAATAAGTGGATACACAGCGCCATATGATGGAAGCCCTGTTCCAAAAGGGAAAGATGCGATAAGCTCTCCTTCGGTTTTGATCGCGAGTCGCTCCATTTTTTTACTCATAGTGACAATATAGGAATTTTTGAGATCCATATCAAAAAGTTTGCGACCCATATTTGTAATAAGCGATCCGCTCAATCCTTTGTCTGGAGCAAGAATTATGAGTAATTTTTTTTCTGAGTCTGTGCTTTTGAGGTATGGATGAGAAAATTTTTTGCGATCGATATTGGAGAGAAGTTTTTGAGTTTGGGTGGTTATGGCTGATGCGTAGGGTTTGTTGCTCGTCACGGCACCTTGGGCACGCTTGATTTTGGAGGCTGCAATCATTTCCATTGCTTTTGCAATTTGGGCAATATTTTTGGCTGTTTTAATACGACGTTTAAGGATCTGGAGGTTCTGTGCCATAAAGAGTTATTTGAATGTGTCTTTGAAATCGGAGATGGATTTTTTGAGCTGCTTTTCCAAATCTTCGGTGATTTTTTCGCCTTTGGCAAGTTTTTCGTAGAGTTTTTTATTTTTGACTTTTATAGCATCAACAACTTTTATTTCAAAATCTCCTAGTTGTTCAACGGGCAAATCGTCCAAAAGTCCCTGAGTTGCGGCATAAATTGCAATAAATTGTGCTGCCTCATCGAGCGGTTGGTATTGCGGTTGATTCAAAATCTCGGTTACGCGCTTTCCTCGCTCAATGCGCTTTTTGGTCTCATCATCCAAGTCTGATCCAAATTGTGCAAATGCTGCCAAATTTCGGAATTGTGCTTGCTCAAGGCGGAGTGGGCCTGCAACTTGTTTCATGGCTTTTGTCTGCGCTGCTCCTCCTACACGTGAGACTGAAAGACCAGTATTGATTGCAGGGCGTGTTCCTGAGTTAAAAAGATCTGACTCAAGATAAATTTGACCATCAGTAATAGAAATAACGTTGGTGGGGATATATGCTGATACGTCATTGGCTTGAGTCTCAATAATAGGAAGTGAGGTTATAGATCCTCCACCCGCGCTGTCCGCCATTCGAGAAGAGCGTTCCAAGATCCGTGAGTGTAAGTAGAAAATATCCCCAGGATATGCTTCGCGACCTGCTGGGCGCTTCATGAGAAGTGATAACTGGCGATATGCCCATGCATGTTTTGAGAGATCATCATAGACAATAAGTACGTCTTCACCGCGATCCATAAAATACTCAGCAATTGCAGTTGCGGTGAAAGGAGCTAAGTATTGTTGGGCTGCGGGGTCTGAAGCACTTGATGCAACGATAAGTGAGTAGTCCATAGCCCCTTCCTCAGTCAATTTTTGGGCAATACGCGCGATAGTTCCACGCTTTTGGCCGATTGCACAATAGATACATATTACTTGACGAAGTCCGAGATCTTTTTTCTTTTGATTTATTATAGTATCAACCGCTACTGCAGTTTTTCCGGTGCTACGGTCTCCAATAATAAGTTCTCGTTGTCCACGTCCTATGGGTGTCATTGCGTCAATTGCTTTGATACCCGTCTTCAAAGGAGTATCAACTGGTTGTCTTTCAATAACACCCGGTGCAATTTTTTCGAGTGGATAGACAGTTCCGTTCTTGATTTTGAGTTCTCGACCATCAACAGGGGCGCCAAGTGGATCAATAATACGTCCGATTAAATCATTTGAGACTTCGATACCCAAAATTTTGCCGGTAGTCTTGACTTTCATTCCCTCAACAATTTCCGAACCTTTGGATAAAAGCACAATCGAGGTATAGTCTTCATCCAAATTAAAGACTAGACCACGAGTTCCTTCTTCAAACTCAACCTCTTCTCCGTATCCTACCTGGGTTAGTCCTGTTGCACGTACAATTTCATCACCAACATACTCAACAACACCTTGATTTGCGACTTTTGGGCTCACATCAATAGTATTTAGGCGTGACTCAATCTCTTTTAAAAAATCTTCTGGTTTCATAATTAATTCTTTTACTTAGTTTCTTAATTTTTCAATCGTTGCTTCGATCGTTCCTTTTAGACTTGCATCCATTATAGTATCATTTGTTCTGATTACAATACCTGCAGCTAAAGTATTGTCTGTTTCAAAGCGTGTATCTTGTCCGGGAAACATCTCAGCAAGCTTTTTTTGGTCATCTACTTCGAGTGTTTGTGCGGATGACACGTACACAGTTCTGAGTGCAATCTCTTTTTTGAGATAAAACAAATAATTTTTTACATCAGCCCGTGACAAATTTTTGAGCACAAACTCAGCAATTGCTTTGTTGACTGCTCCACCGGTGATAGTGTGATGTGCTAATTTTTTAATATCTTTTGATTGCATTTAGGTCCTTTTTTAATTTTTCTTCATTTCTTGCATTGCATTCACAAGAAATTTTTCTTTGTCTTCTTTTGTAAGTGTTGAGCCTACTATTTTTTGTAATATAGCAGAGGATGCATCCAGTGCCATATTTTTAATTTGTTTTTGCATTCGCTCCATCTCGAGATTTGCTTGAATCTTTGCCTCCATGAGCAGTTTTTCTGAATCTGCTTTTGCTTGAACGAGAGACTTTTCTCGTATTTCGGAGGCAAGACTCCGTGCATTTTCAATAATTTTATCAGACTCGTGTTGAGTCTCTTTAAGTATTTCTTTTTTTCTACTCTCAGTCTCTTCAAGCAGTTTTTTAGCCTGATCTGCATCGAGTAATCCTTTATGGATTTTCTCTTCACGATTTTTTATGACCGCGAGCATGGGTTTATACAAAAACCGCTTAAAGATAAATGCAAGCAGTAAGAAATTTACAATTTGTGCTATAAATAGCATTGGATTAAATCCAAAGCTTTCGAGTAGTGAATTCATAAATTCTTATGCTCCTCCTGTAAAGGCAAGAATTAGAGAGTAAATTGCAATAGCTTCAGCGAAAGCCATTCCTAAAAGCATCGGTGGGAAAATCTTATTCGCAGCTTCTGGATTTCGACCAATTGCTTCCATAGCCTTAAATCCAATGAGACCAATTGCAAGTGCAGGCATGATTCCTCCAATAGCAACAATTAATCCTCCTGTAATGGAAAATTCCATTTAATGCTCACCCCCCTTCGTCCCGCGTAGCTTTAGCGTAGTGGGATTCATAACCTTATTTAGTATAGATACTGTAATTTGTTTCATATTTTAAGACTTCGGAGGGGCAAGCCTCCAAATTGCATCTAATGTTCTTCTGCGTGATGCGGTGTTGATAATACTGACATAAATACCATTGTCAACAGCGCAAAGACGAGTCCTTGAACTATCGCAACAATGGATTCTAACATAAGAAATGGTATAGGTGCAACAAATGCAAAAAGTCCTGAAATTGTTGCAAGCACAACCTCACCTGCAAAAATATTTCCAAAAAGTCTGAAAGAAAGTGAGAAAAGTTTGATAAATTCAGATACAAGTTCTAGCACTCCTACAAAAAGCAATATTGGGTTAAATGATATAAATCTACTGATATAATCTTTAAATCCTGTAAATTTAATTGCTAATGTATGGGTTGCAATAAGAGAAATAGTAGCAAGTGCAAGTGTGGCATTGAAGTCACTTGTCAGTGGACGAATGAGTGGAATCAATCCATGATGTTCACTATGGGGATCATTGATACCTATTGATCCAACACCCGGTAAAAGCCCAATAAAATTAGAGACTACGATAAAGATAAAAAATGACGCAACCCATGGAAAAATACTTTTTGCGCGTTTTTCCCCCGCTATACCAACTGTCATGTCATAAAAGTAGGTAATAAGCGGTTCAACAAAACTTTGAAGTCCTCTTGGTTTCATTTTTATGTGTTTATAGAGCTTCCAGACAATAAAAAGCAATATAAAATCCACCAACAATGTGGCAAGAATAGTATTGGTTACGTGAAAACCAAATAAATCAAATATAACTTCTGGTGCGAGTGATGCCATTTTGTGTAATTGTAACGAAAGGAACGTGCATCGTCAAGAAGATCTCCATAACGCGAACTAATTCTTCAGACGTTTTACACGATCAACGAGAATTACTGGTCTCTCGTCTTTGAAGTCTAGTTTGCCTTCAATGAGCACAATACTGTCATTGAGTAAATGATGACGAATAACATCATAGATTTTTGGAAATACCACGCACTCGACTGATTGACCAATATGATCTTCTACCAAGACAAACGCCATTTCTTTATTGCCTTTTTTGGTATAAATCTTTTTGACTTGTGCGATCATTCCGCCAACTTTTATACTCTGGCCCATCTGTTCCTCGCCCAGTCCTGTAATTTCATGAGTGACATACTGCTTTAAAAATTCATGTTCTTGGTTAAGTGGGTGGTCTGTTAAGAAAAAGCCTAAAAGCTCTTTTTCAAACATCAACTTTTCTTTTTGCGTAAAATCCTCAGTATGATGCATCATGCTCATACCTTCTCCTCCCGTGCTTCCCGAGCCAGAAGATCCCATCATATCATCCATAAAAAGACTGATTTGTGCTTTTGCAGCATCTCGCTCAGAACGCGTAATTTGTCCCAAAATTTCTTCCATTGAGGCCAAAAGTGTTGCTCTATTGCCAAATTCATCCATGGCGCCTGCTTTGATAAGACTTTCTATAGTTTTTTTATTGACCTTTGAAAGATCAACGCGTTTTCCAAAGTCGTACAGTGATTCAAATGGGCCTTGGGTACGTGCGGCAAGGATAACATTGATTGCTGCTTCTCCAACATTTTTTATTGCAGACAGTCCAAATCTTACGTTGGTTTTATCTTCAATCGAAAAGTCTGAAAGCGAAGCGTTAACTGAAGGCGGCAAAACATTTACTTTAAGTCTTTTGCATTCAGCAATAGCTTGTGAGATTTTCTCATTTTTTTGAGGACCGGTGGTCCCGCGTGACTCAGCAGTTAGAAGTGCTGTCATAAATTCAACAGGGTAGTGTGCTTTGAGATATGCGGTACGAAAAGCAATAGTTGCATAGCACGATGCATGAGCTTTATTAAATCCGTATCCTGCAAATGGTGCAATAAGCTCAAAAATTTCTTCTGCTTTTTTTTGAGTCAATCCATTTTTCACCGCACCTGCCAAAAATGTCTCTCGCTGTTTTTTCATTTCAGCCGGAATTTTTTTACCCATTGCCTTGCGGAACTTGTCTGCCTCAAGCCATGTGTACCCTGCAAGTGCTATCGTTGTGAGAAGCACATCATCTTGGTACGTCAAAATACCATATGACTCTTTTAAGACTTCTTTGAGTCGTGGATCTGGAAGTGAAATAAGTTCTGGATTTCTTTTGCGTGCAATAAAGTCAGGAATGTTTTGCATTGGACCTGGACGATAGAGTGCGACCATTGCCATAAGATCAAAGATGGTTGTTGGACGTAGTTCTTTGATGTTACGTCTCATACCAGCCGACTCGAGTTGGAAGATTCCGGTTGTTTCACCTTGCGATAGGAGGTCATACGTTTTCTTGTCATCCAATGGAAGTTTGGTCAAATCAATTGTCACATCTTGATTTATTTTGATAAATCGGAGCGATTCCTCAATAATTGTCAAATTACGAAGTCCCAAAAAGTCCATCTTCAAAAGTCCAACCCCGTCTTCTCCAACAGTGTACATATCATATTGAGTTGTTATTTTGTTGCCTCGTGCTTCACGTTGAAGGGGAGTGTACTCAGTTAGTGGTTTGTCTGCAATCACAACTCCTGCTGCATGCACCGATGCATGTCGTGCGACACCCTCAAGCTTCATGGCAACATCCAAAAGCCGTTTCGTCTCGGGTTCTGTCGTATATGCTTTTTTTAAGTCGGGGCTTTGTGTGAGTGCAATCTCAAGTGTCATTGCATGGCCTTGCCATCCAGGAGGTATCATCTTGGAGATTCGATCAGGGGCCGCGTAGGGAAGACCCAACGCACGTCCTGCGTCTCGCACGGCGCCTTTTGCTTCCATTGTTCCAAAAGTAATAATTTGCGCAACTTTGTCTTCACCATATTTTTCGGTGACGTATTTGATTACCTCATCACGTCTTGTATCAGCAAAATCCAAGTCAATATCAGGAGCCGATGGTCTAAATGGATTGAGAAATCTCTCAAATGGAAGCTTAAAGTAAAAAGGATCAACGTCAGTAATGCGCAAGATATATGAAATAACAGACCCTGCTGCTGATCCACGACCTGGGCCTACTGAGATTCCTTGATTTTTTGCCCAGTTCACAAAGTCCTGGACAATAAGAAAATAGGTCTCATAGCCTTTTGTAATAATAATAGTAAGCTCGTACTCTACACGATCAAGAACTTCTTGAGATGCTTCTCCGTATCGCTCTGAAATTCGTTCAAAAACTATTTTTTTGAGATACGTTGCAGGAGTCTCACCCTCTGGTACTTCAAAGACAGGCATAATCCATTTGCCTAACGTTATCTCAAGATTACACATATCAGCAATTTTTACCGAATTTTCTATTGCTTCAGGAAGATCTATAAAAGCGCCTGCCATCTCCTGTGGCGACTTTATATAAAAGTCAGGGGAACCCATCATGGTGAGTTTGCGGTTTGGAGTATCTATAGTTGTCTGGGTGCCAATACAGAGTAAAATTTCTTGAGCCTCAGCATCATCTTTGTGTATATAATGATTGTCATTCGTTGCAACGATAGGCACTCCAAATTTGCGAGAGAGTTCTAGAAGTTTGGGGTTGAGTTCAACCTGTGGTGGAACATTGAGATGTTTTTGGAGTTCTAGATAAAAATGATCTGGACCAAAAATATCCATCAATGTTTTAAGCCGGTCTTCCGCTTCTTCTTGATTTCCTTTGAGTAATGGCTCTGAAACATATCCATTCACGCATGCTGAAAGACAAATAAGTCCTTCACTATATGTGCGAAGAAGTTCTATATCAGTGCGAGGTTTGTAATAAAATCCGTCAAGATTTGAAACTGTGACTATCTTCATTAAATTTTTGTAGCCTGTCTGATTTTTGGCAAGAAGTATTAAGTGGTTATAATCTTTATCGACACCTGCTTCTTTGTCCGTCAGTCCACGCTTTGCCACATAGATTTCGCATCCAATGATCGCTTTGATACCAGCTTTTTGGCACGCCATATAAAATTCTATGGCGCCATACATGTTGCCATGATCAGTTATCGCAATAGTCTTCATACCAAGTTTTTTGACCTGGTCGACCATATTCTGCACTTTGGACAATCCGTCCAAAAGTGAATATTCAGAGTGGTTATGGAGATGCACAAAATCAGACATTATTTTCCTCCTCAATTTTTATAGTATCCAATAATACTGATTTTCTCATACCTTTAGAAAAGTTATCTTCTAAACTACATACAACCTCTATTGGTTTGGCTGTTTTATCCTTTGGTTTTAAAACAAAAGTTCCATCACTTGCGAGTATGGAATCACTTTGGTATTCTTGGTTAATATATGGAGGTTTTTCTTCTAGTTCGAACCTCTCTAATATCTCTCTTGGGAAGGAATTAATAATTTCTCTATATACTACGTACCTGCGTTCTGCTTGTGTTAATATACTTCCTTCTGTTGAAACTCTATTTCCTAATTGTAAATTAACTGCTACGTCGATGTCATTTTGAGTACCTTCTTGAGTAACCATTCCCCCGACTGCATGAATTTCTGCTGTGGTTTTTTGTCCGGTCAATACTTGTCTAAATCCATCGATTATAGTTTCAACATTAGATCTATCGATTGTACTTAAGCAATTCAAGAAATCTTCTCTAGTTTCTATGGGTTGTAATCCTGGTGTTTCTGCTACTTCTGACATATTATTTCAGGCGAGCCAAGAGGAGTGATTTAACGCGGTCCGGGGCAATTTTTTGACGGGCGGTTTTCATTACTTGGCCTACTAGGTACATTATGACATTTTCATGACCCTTTTTAAAGTCATCAACTGCCTTTTTATTTTCTGATATAACGGTATCGATGATGCTATTGAGGTCTTCATCACTTATCTCACTTACTTTTGTCTCTTGTGTAATTTGTTTGATCAGCTGTGATGGCGGGGTCTTTTCAGTATCTACTTTTTTATTAATAATCCAATTGGCTATAACTTTAGGATATTTATTTTCTTGATTCTTAATTCCTAATTCTTGATTTACTTTTACTGCCTCCTCATAATAATTTGCAAGTAGTATATCTCGAGTTAGAATTTCTGCATCATAATAAGATAAAGCAAAATCTTTTTCAAACCTCTTTATTTTTTGATCTGGCAGCTCTGGCAAAGAAGACTTTAGTTGTTCGATATAATTTTGTGTCCACTTGAGGGGTGGAATATCTGGTTCCGGGAAATATCGATAGTCATTTGCTTCTTCTTTAATGCGTTGAGAGACTGTTCGTTGATGCGCTTCATCCCAACCTCGAGTCTCCTGAACTGGGGTCTCACCTTTGTCTAGAATTTCTTGATGGCGTTTTATTTCATAGAGTATTGCCTTTTCTACAAATCGAAATGAGTTAATATTTTTGACTTCGACTTTGTAATTGGGTAATTCAAATTTGTCATTCTGAGGCTTTGCCGAAGAATCTGTAGATCCTTCGCTTTGCTCAGGATGATGGATGGTACGCAACGAGATATTTGGCTCAAGCCGCATATCCCCTTTTTCCATATCTGCGTTGGAGACGTCTAGATATCGCACTATTTTTTGAAGTTTTTGGAGGTACTGCACAACTTGATATTCATTTTCAAAATCAGGCTCAGTTACTATCTCGACTAGAGGAACGCCGCTTCGATTGAAATCTATAAGACTCACTTTTTTACCATCAACTGTTTCGTGTACCAGCTTTCCGGTATCTTCTTCCATGTGTACCCGCGTAATTCCTATTTTTTTTATTTCCTGTGATCCTTTTTCTTTAAAGACCTCAATATATCCACCGAGTGCAAATGGCTCATCATATTGACTGATTTGATACCCCTTTGCAAGATCTGGGTAAAAATAATTTTTACGATCAAATTTGGAGACTAATGGCAAATTACAATTAAGTGCAAGACCAATTTTCATACACCACTCAATAGCTGTTTTGTTAGGAACCGGCAATGCACCCGGAAGTCCAAGACATACAGGACACGTATGAGTATTTGGCTTGTTGCCAAAGTAGTCTGCCGAGCATCGACAAAACATTTTAGAATTTGTCTTTAGCTCTACATGCACCTCAAGTCCGATAACTGGTGTGTATTTGTTATATTGTTTATCGTTATTTTTCATTCTATTCTTCTTTTTTTGTCATTCCCGCGTAGGCGGGAATCTATACATAAAGTTCTGGATCCCTGCATTCGCAGGGATGACACACGAGAAAACTTACAAGCTTGGTTTTAGTGTGTGAAATTCTGTCTCTTCTTCAAATTTTTGTGCGACTTGTAGGATCTTTTTTTCTGACCATTGCGGTCCCATGATCTGCATACCAACCGGTAGTCCAGCTTGAGTTAGACCAACAGGAATATTGATACCTGGCAGTCCTGCGATTGATGAGGGTTCGACAAGGATATCTGCCATTTCTCCAAACATTGGATGATTTTTTGAGGATCCCAAAGGCAAAGCAGCGGAGGGACTTGTTGCAGAAATAATTATGTCCACATCTTTAAATGCCGTAGTAAAATCTTCCACAATGATTGTTCTTACCTTTTGTGCCTTTTTGTAATAGGCATCATAATATCCGGCTGACAATGTATATGTTCCAAGCATGACTCGTCTTTTGGCTTCATCGCCAAAATGACTTCTGTCATTTCCATACCGAATGCCATCATACCGAGCAAGATTTGATGAGACCTCTGATCGTTGCAAAATCGTATAGACGGCAATGGCATACTTTGGAGAAAAAAGTTTGATATTTTTTATTTTAGCTCCAAGCCTTTCGTACACTTTGATAGCCTCGTCAATTTTTGCTTGGACTTCTGGATCGACCCCTTCCCGATAGTCATCTGAAATTCCAATCGTTATACCTTGTATGGAATCTCTTATTGCTGCAACATAATTCTCAGGCTGAGTGGGTGATGTCGTTGCATCATGTACATCGACTCCCGCCAATATTTGTAAAATACGTGCACTGTCTTCAACAGTTTTGGTAATAGGACCTGGAGAGTCGGTTGATGAGGCCATAGCAACAACTCCGTATCTACTTACTCGACCATACGTAGGTTTGAGTCCTACAACTCCACACCAAGAGGCAGGTTGTCTGATAGACCCTGCAGTTTCAGAACCAATACTTGCAACACTTTCATTAGCCGCAACTGCTGCTGCACTACCACCCGATGATCCACCTGGCAAAAAGTCTGTATTCCATGGATTTTTAGTAGTTCCGAAATCTGAAGTTTCAGTTGATGAGCCGTGAGCCCAGGCATCCATGTTGGCTTTTCCAAGCATCACCATTCCAGCATCTTTGAGTCTTTTTACAACGGTTGAGTCAAAGGGTGGTACATAGGTATCCAGTACTTTACTCGAAGCAGTTGTTCGAATCCCTTTCGTTGAGAAATTGTCTTTTATGGCGAGTGGAATTCCAAGAAGTGGGAGATCCTCTCCGTGTGCAATCAGTTTATCTGCATGTTCTGCATTCTTTAGAGCTTCATCTTCAGTAACAGTTACAAATGCATTGAGCTTTTGATCTAAAGTCTTGATTCTGTCCAAATATGCTCTGGTTAACTCCACTGATGATATTTCTTTTTTTGCAAGCTTTTCTTTTGCTTGGGTTAGTGTTAATGTATGTAAGTCCACTATGCGTTTTCCTCCAAAATTGCCGGTACTATAAAAAATCCGTTGTGAGAATTCTTTGCGTTTGCTGTTGCTTCGTCTTGTGTGAGAGAGGGGCGGACGGTGTCTTCTTCCAAAACATTTTCAAGTCCTGTTACTTGTGGAGTTATTTCTATACCTTCTGTATTTACTTCGTTGAGTTCTTCTATATAATTTAATGTATCAGCTAGCTGTTGTTCAAACTTTTTTTCTTCATCAACTGACAAAGGTAAGTTAGCAAGTTTTGCAATATGCTTTACATCAATTTTCATATTAAGTTTTTTGTCATTGCGGGGAGTGTTATGACGAAGCAATCTTGTAGATAGATTGCCACGCAAACAAAATGTTTGCTCGCAATGACAGTGTGCGTTGATTATACTCAGATCAGAATCTTTTTACAACAGGTTGATACAAAAGTTTACAGTTGTTTAAGAACTGCTTTTAGTATAAACTCTTGCTGTATGTTGGATAAAAAGGAACTCAAACAGGTGACGGAAGTAGTTGCAGCCACAATAAGTGAGGTTTTTAAAAATGATTTATTTCCATTTTTACAGGAAAAATTTGATGCAATAGATAGAAGATTTGATAGGATTGAAAAACGACAAGATGAAAACGATCAGGATCATGATGAAATTTTTAGAAAATTAAATCAGAATACTAGAGAACATGATAAGATGTTTGAAATGTTAGATTCCAAAAATAAGAAACTTAAAGATCATGAAAAACGAATTAAAAAACTTGAAAGAGTTACCTCAGATTAAATCTTGCTAATCAATACATTTTTTGCTTTTTCAGAAAGTATTCTTGGTAGAGGTTTGAGTAATTCCATTTTGCCATATTTTTTCTCCAGTGCTTTCTCTAGTAAGAAATCTGCAAGTTCAGGATTTTTTGGTAGAACTGGGCCATGTAAATATGTACCAATAGAATTTTTGTAGATCATTCCCTCAGTCCCGTCTTCTCCATTATTTCCAAACCCTGTAATAACTCTGCCAAATGGTTTTACATCTTTTCCTAAATAGGTTCTCCCACCATGATTTTCAAAGCCGACAAACACTATTTCTTTGTCATTCCCGCGCATGTCCTGAGTATTCCCGAAGGAAAGGCGGGAATCTATTTCCTGGATCCCCGATCGAGTCGGGGATGACATCTTGGTTTTGTTAGTTTGATCGGAATTGAGAATTGAGAAAGGTTGAATAATTATATTGCCGATTAAGCGCTCACTGTTCTCTCCAGGATGGATGGTATGAATATCAAAGGTTCCAAGTCCGGGGAGTTTGGTTCCTTCAGCAGTTTTGTAATACTTACCTAAAAACTGGTATGCACCACACACAAAAAGTCCAGGTGTATTGTCTTCAATTGCTTTAGTGAGGAGATCTCCCTTTTTTTTCTGTAAATCCTGATTTACAATTTCTTGTTCTTTGTCCTGCGCGCCACCCATAAAGAGTAGGTCACAGGTATTGAGTATTTGGGATTTAGTATCTAGGGTAATCGGTTGGACTTTTACATGAATTCCTCGCCACTCACATCTTTTTGTTAGCACAATTATATTTCCACGGTCGCCGTAGGTACTCATAAGATCCGGATAGAGCCAACCGATTGTGAGTAAGTATTTAGTATTTTGTATTGTGTATTTAGTTTTTTTGTTCATGTATGATATTTAGAGCAATTTCTTGCCGGTTAAGATTTTTCTGATATCAAGCATAGCTGAATACGTGGGCAGTATATAGAGTGTTTTGCCTTGAGGTGTAGACTCTATTGCAAACTCAACTGCTTCTTCAAGATTTTCATATATATACATATTTTTTGAAAACGAACTACTCGTATCATTTTTTGTGCTTTCCGGATCTTTAAGTTCGTATTGGAGTCGCAGTGCCATATCATAGGCTCTTTCTCCAGATATCACTATCTTTAAGTCTTTCCCTATTATTTCATCAATATCAATATCCCAAATCCACGAAACATCACGTCCGTCTGGAATTTGATCATTGAGTACTAATAACACAGTCTTTTTGTCGCTGTCATCTGTAACTATACTTAAAGACTGGTTAAATCCTGTAGGATTTTTAGAGAGAAGCATGAAGACATTTCGCTCTTTATACTCAATTTGCTCTTGTCTCCCAAAAGCAGGCTTAAAACTTTTAAGTGATTCAAGTGCAGTAGCAATAGGGATTGAAAAGGCTTGATTGACGGTCAAAAGCGCTGCGTTGATGTTATACCTGTTGTATATGCCTTTGAGCGGAATTTTATTAAAATAATTTGTAAATGTGATGACGTCCCGTCTTGCAAAGTCACAGAAACTACATTTATAGTCTCCAAGATGTGAATATGCATACTTTGAGAATTCAAGCTTTTTTGCACACTGCGGGCAATAAATTGAGTCAACATCATGGGACGCATGAGTATTTTTCATGAGCTCACCAGATACCCCGAAGAAAAAACTCTGCAGCTCTGCCTTTTGTGCAATAAAGTTAATCTGTGGATCGTCCCCGTTTGCTATAACAATAGTATCTTCTGGGAGATTTTTGAGCGCTTTTTTCCATTTTTCAGCCACTGCATGTACTTCTCCATAACGGTCAAGCTGGTCCCTGAATATATTGAGAAGAAGTATTGTGTGTGGTGTAACTTGCTTTAAAACGCTCGGTAACGCATTCTCGTCCACTTCAAATATTGCTGCATCAAAAGGTAGTTTTCCTGAAAATGATGCATTTCGTACAAGAGATGATGCAATACCATTGAGAAGATTGGCGCCTTCCTCATTCCTAAAAGTTTGGATGTTTTCAGATTCCAAAATCGTTGTTAAAAGTTTGGTAGTAGTAGTTTTACCATTGGTTCCAGCAACTACGACAATTTTTAGATTCTTGTTTTGTCTTAAAAGTTCTCTAGTAAAGTTGGGTTGAAGGCTTACTGCAAGATGTCCTGGCCAAGTTGATCCAGAGCCCAGAGAAAATGTTTGAATAAAAAGTGAGGCAAATTTGGCAACTAAAAGCGGAAAAAGATACATGGTAGCATTATTATATCGCTAAAATAGTCGCTGCGGGTAGTCTGTTTGGAATTTGGTTGTTATTTATATAGATCCTGAAATAAATTCAGGATGACATTTATTTTAATTATTCGTTGAATGTCACTTTAACATTCTTTTTTTCTTCTTCGGATGCTGCAAAGAATGTTTCTTCTTTGAAATTCATATACTGCGCTATCAGAAGTGTTGGGAATTGCTTGAGCTTGGTATTATATTCAAGAACTGAGCCATTGTAGTACTGTCGTGAATACGAAATTTTGTTCTCAGTATCAGTAAGTTCTGTCTGTAGCTGTTTGAAATTATCATTCGCTTTAAGATCTGGATAGGCTTCGGCAACTGCAAAGAGTGATTTAAGTGCTCCGGTCAACATATTGCTCGCTGCGGCTTTGTCCTCAGTCCCTTTTGCGCTCATCATAGCAGCGCGAGCTTTGGTAACTTCTTCAAAAACTCCTTTTTCATGTTTGGCGTAGCCTTTTACGCTCTCAACCAAATTTGGGATAAGATCATTGCGTCTTTTGAGTTGCACGTCAATGCTTGAAAGCGCTTCTTTAATTCGTTCACGAAGTGTCACGAGTGAGTTAAAGGTTCCCCACACAAAGAGAATGATAAGCAAAATTACTATTCCGATTCCTATAAGTACATACATAAATATATTGTCCCACAAAGGGGGAGAGGTGTCAAATGTAATTTGCGTTAGGTGCTTTTAGTAAGCCAAGCAAAAAAGTCTTTGTACGAATAGGTATTGAGAATATTCTCTTTCGTGCACCAGCCGCGCCTAGCAACAGATACTCCGTAGCGCATATTGTCCATATGCTCTAATGCGTGGCTATCCGTGTCAATAACAAATTGTATTCCATATTCAGCAGCCTCTTTTACAAGATCATCTGGAAGATCAAGTCGAGTAGGCCATGAATTAATTTCTAATGCTTTATCATGGTTTTTGACAAAATCAAAAAGTATGTCCCAGTCAACTTCGTACCCATCACGTTGATTTATAAGCCTACCTGTAGGGTGTGAGAAAATCTTTGCTTTAGGATGAGAAAGCCCGTCAATGATTCTTTTTGTCATATCGGTTTTGTTCATTGCAAAAGAGCTGTGAATTGATACAAGTACTGCATCCACCTCTTCAAGTGCCTTATCATCAATTGCCAGCTTTCCATTTGCTAATATATCAAGTTCAAGTAAATTAATTATTCGAATACTTTTATTACTCTTATTTAACTTTTGTATCTTATCTTTCCTTTTTTCCATTATTGAGTAAATTTCGTGCTCTGTGTGTTTTGAGACACTTGGATTGTGTTCTGAAAATCCTAGGTACTCATACTTCAACTCAATTGCTTTCTCGATCATTTCTTCCATTGTGTGTTGGCCCATATCATGACTTGGCTCAATGGGGTAACTTGAATGAATATGTAAATCTCCTTTCATATCTTTGAGATTGACAAGCTTTGGAAGAGTATGGGAAAGTGCCTCTTCGATCTCTCCTTGATTGCTTCTCAGTTCAGGTGGAATCCAGTCCATACCGAGGTATTTGTAAAACGCTTCCTCTGTATCAAAGCTATGAAACTTTTCTTGTCCCTTTTTTTTAATACCATACTCAGAGAGCGAAAGGCCTTGTTTGAGCGCATATTCTCGCAGCGCTACATTGTGATGCTTTGAACCTGTAAAGTGTTGAATAAGCGAACCAAAGCTTTTGGGAGGTTGAATCATGAGATCTATGTGTTTGCCGCCAGATATCAGAAGTGATGCCCCTACGTCTCCTCGTTCTATGACGCGTTCTTTATACGGATATGCGATGAAGTGATCAAGTACTTCTTTAGGATGATCTGAGGCGACTGCCAGATCAATATCTCCAATAGTTGACTGCATTCGACGAAGGCTTCCAAGGGTTGAGATATTTTTGACATAAGGAGATTTTTTCATGTACGCAAGTACTTTTTCAGCAATTTCTGCAGCATATGGCATGACCATGCGGCTTGATTTGGTTGTTCCTTGTTTGTACTCGGTTATTGCAGTAATTATATCTGCCTCACTTTTTGCACCAAATGTCGGTAAGTCAGCGATCCTACCATCTTGCGCTATTTTGAGAATATCATCAATAACAGTCTTATCATCCTTTAAATTAAATGCACTGACTAGTTTAAATGCTTTCTTAGGTCCAAAAGATGGTACATCAAGAAGCGGAAAAACGGCTTTGGGAACATTTTTCAAGATATCTTCAAAATGTTTGACATGACCAGTTGTAAAGAGTTCATGAAGAGAGGCTTTCATGGAGGATCCTATACCTGGAAATTTATCGAGTTCTTCTTCTGAATGGAGATCTTTGAGCTGTGTTGTGTCTACCTCTATCAGATCTGCTGCTTTCTGGTAGGCTATAATTTGAAATCGGTGTTTTTTTTCGTCAACAATGCTGTATGCGGCAGCGACTTGTCTGAGTAATTTGGCAATATCGTTGTTGTTCATAACTTGTATAGTTTCAGAGTCACAAAGTGGCATAGTTGCATAGTTAAATCTTTGAAACTTTGTATCTATGAAACTTTGCAACTATTAATCTATCAAACAATTGACGCAAGTACAAGAATCTGTTACTATACCAATTGAATCGTGGGGGCGTAGCTCAGTTTGGTTAGAGCGCTTCCCTGTCACGGAAGAGGTCGCGGGTTCGAGTCCCGTCGCTCCCGCAAGTCCCGCTTACCGGGACCGAACAGTTATATTTATAATCTGCCCACGATTAGCTCTGCCCAGAAAGGAGATAAATCAGTGGCAAAAACAAAAGCAAAAACAACAACAAAAACAACTCGATCAGCTCGAGAAAATATACTCAAGGTTTCTCAATTGCAAAATTTTCGTTTTACGAATTCCTACACAAGTCTTCTTTATGGCATTATTACCGTCTTTGTTCTATTTCTGATTATTGTTTTCGGAGTTCGTGTTATTTCAAATCGTGATCAAGGAGAAATTACAAAAGAAGCACCAAAAATTTCGCAAGAACAAAATTCTCAAGCAACTGGATATAGGGTTCAAGAAGGCGATACACTTTGGTCAATCGCAGAAACACAACTCGGAGATGGATTTGCCTGGAGAGAAATTGCAAAACTCAATAATATAAAAGGGGATGCAGTCGAAAAAGGCATGAATCTCAGACTTCCTGAAAAGAAAAGTGATGTAATGATCGCACAAACCACAGCCGTAACACCAACTGCAACAGGTACTGTAGTGACGGTGACCGTTCAACCTACACAAAAGGTTGTCCCTACAACACCTAATACAAAAGCTCCCGAGCAAAAGGGTGGACAAATGTCGGAAATGACACAACAACCATCAATGACTGCAATCAGTGGAACAAAATATACAGTCGCGCGTGGAGATAATCTCTGGAATATATCAGTACGAGCGTATGGTAATGGATTTGCCTGGGGAGAGATTGCACAAGCAAATAATCTTTCTAACCCAAGTATAATTCATGCTGGAAATGTATTGAATTTACCAAGGTAAATTAGTAGCTAGTAGATGGTATTTTGTATCAAGCACAGGGATTTTTTGGCATTCTGGCTCTTCGGTCTTGAGCCAATAACTCAGGGTCGAAAGACTTAGCCAGAATCATAGTGTGGCGGAATTGCAAAACAGTAGTTCTCGACTTCGCTCGAACAATAAGCGTAGTATAATAAGGATACTAGTGCGCTTGCGCTGAGAAATGAAATTTCGAAGCGGGATTAGTATACCGGTAGTATGCTACCTTCCCAAGGTAGAGAAGCGAGTTCGATTCTCGTATCCCGCTCTAAACCGGACCTATTTTCAAATCCTGCCACTTTTTCTCTTCAAAACAACATTTTTCCTAGTCCGAGCCTAGATTTTCATTAGATTTTTGCCAGCCTCGGAAAAATTTCACCAGTGATCGGACTCGAACCCAATCATTTTTCTTGAAATTGACATTGCAACTTTTTTTCAATACAGTTAAGTTAAATAGCCTTATGAGGCCATTAATTGCTTTTATTATCTTCTTAGTATTCGGTCTTTTTACTTCATATCGAATGCAAATTAACAGTAAACGTGAATTTGCAGGAGAGAATCTTTGTTCAAGTTATGTAACAGGAGGTCCTCATTGTAAATATTCCTATAAGTCCGGCTTCCCCTTCACTTTTTATGAGGTTGATAAAAATATTAAATTTGAGAATGAGGATGCATGTTTTGATTATGCTCCCCAATGCCTAAATGAAAAAATACTTATGGAACAAGCAAATATGCAGTTGTTTTTTGCTGATGTAGCTATGTTAGGCTTGATCCTGGCATTAATTCCAATTTTTATTTACTGGTTATTTTTCTCAGTTCTTAAGATACCGTTCCGTATTTCCTGGCTGCTTATCTCTATTGGACTGTCTATTTTCTTTAATATCATTTCACTTACTCCTGTAGCGTTTCTTGCAATTCCAATATTAGGATTTGTAGCTATTATGTTGGCAGGACCTCTTCTATCAGCTGTTGGAATTGGCACAACCGGTGCTCTTCAAACTATTGAATTTTTAGTTTTACCATTAATATTTGGAGTTTTTATCTTTTATTTGATTATTTGGGGAATATGGAAAATCAGGTATAGAAAGTGATGAAGTCGGTCCGTGTGGCAGGAAGAGTCATTTTCCCTCCAAGATGGATCAATAAGTGCACCATGCCAACGTTCGTTCCCTAACAGGTGCTTTTACCACAGAGATCATTCGGTACGTCAAGTATAGC
>Ga0163150_10003754_pt1 | contig 21018 bp, 18 predicted proteins | sample OliLakLV19P2IB_FD_148628 | JGI IMG/M metagenome (GOLD analysis project Ga0163150, IMG submission 148628) | Freshwater microbial mat bacterial communities from Lake Vanda, McMurdo Dry Valleys, Antarctica - Oligotrophic Lake LV.19.P2.IB | ecosystem: Environmental > Aquatic > Freshwater > Lake >...
GCGAATTGACCGAGCCCGCGCTCGTGAATTCCCGCCAGGAGCATTCGTGGGCGCGCCGGATTATGCCAGACTCGGAAGCGGAGAAGTTGTTTAGCCGGCGTCTGCAATCGCGTTCGCCTTCGGGTGAATTGCCTTCGCGGCAGGTTTACATGGTCAGCCCGTACACGCAGGAAGTCACGGCAATACGGTTGTACTGGCAGCCAGACCAATTTCTGACCGGACATTGCAGCTACGACCTTTATGTGTCGGGCGACAATGATCTGCCAATATTTCACCGCCGGATCGAAGGGAGCCAGTTCTCAAATCCGGGCGTGAGCTCGTTGGAAATCGTGCCTGACAAGCCCATTGTCGGTATGGAAACACTTGAGATTCGGCTGGTGCCGGATTACAAGTCGGGCCGTATCGAGATCGATGATGTGCAAGTCAAGGCATTGGTCGTTGAAGGGTCTTAAATCGTGTCGAACAGGACGACACGAGTCTTGCTCAGGCTGGAGAGGCGAGTCTCTGAGGTTGTATACAAGTCTACCTCAAGTCACTCCTTCCCCAAGAGTAACTGCAGCCAGAAAGCTTCAGGGACTCGTCTCTCCGCTGACTCTGAATCGGGCATGACCGCCAATCGGGGATGGTCATGCCGTCGAAAAGGTACCTATCGGGGGTATCCGAATCGGGAAAGAGCTGTCTATCTGCGCGTAGGTGAGGCGGAACGAAAAAAAGAGACAGTAGTCGTCGGGGTCGACTACTGTCTACCTGCACAGGCTCTGGCCACGCAATACGAATCAACTGCTCGGTAAGTCGGTCCGTACGCCTCACCTGCGTGTAAATTCTACCACGTGAATAGTTGCATCGCAAATGCTGAATAATGCGGCGATGTTAAGCCTTTTTATTGTCTCCAGATCGAGAAACAAACCCCACCCCCATTGTTTCTCTAAGCTACTTAGCATAAATAACTTACAACAGATCTAAATTCCCCATTGACTTAAAAGTTAGAAATAACGTACAATTTACGAGTTGTCTAAGTAGTCGCTTTGGAGGTATCCAAAAAATGCAGGGGCATTCCTCGGAAGAGTCGCCCGTCAGTGCCAGCGCGGAAGACTACCTCGAAGCTATTTTCCGCATTACGACGCGGCGGCAGGTTGCGCGATCAAAGGAGATTGCCGAGGCGCTGGGGGTGAGTAAATCCTCGGTCACGACTGCGCTAAAGCAGCTGAGCGCATCCGGACTGGTGAACTACGATCCCTATTCGTATGTCACGCTCACGAAGGCGGGAGAAGATATTGGGCGAAGTGTCGAAGCGCGACACCAGTTTTTGGCGCGTTTTCTTGAAATCGTGCTGGGCGTGGATGCACAACGCGCCGATCAGAATGCGTGCCGTATCGAGCATGTGCTTGATGCGGAAGTGTACGACAGGCTCACCGCGTTTGCGCGGTACCTCGACGATCATGGAATAACTTCTCAATCCTGGCAGGAAGGCAATACAGACGAATGAACAGCCGAATTTTCCTCTGCGCACTGGCGTGCGCGGCGCTTTTGAACGCGGGGTGTGGCAACGCAAAGTCTCAAGCAGGAGCGCCAGCCGACAGGACTGGGCCTTTGAAGGTGACGTGCACCATCGGGATGATCAGCGACGTAGCCAGGAGCATTGGCGGCGCGCATGTCAACGTAACCGGTTTGATGGGTCCCGGCGTTGATCCGCATTTGTACAAAGCTACACACGGCGATCTAGAGAAACTTTCGGGGGCGGACCTAATTCTCTACAACGGGCTGCATCTGGAAGGTAAGATGGCCGACGTGCTTGTGAAGATGGCGCGAGACGTTGCGACAGTGCAGGTGACCGAAACGATTCCCGAAGACCTTCTCCGCGATCCTCCTGAGTTCCAGGGACATCATGATCCGCATGTGTGGTTCGATGTGTCGCTTTGGAAATATTCAGCCGAGCGTATTCGAGACGCACTTATCGAAGCGGACCCCGCGCACAAGGCGGACTATGAACAAAACGCGGTGAAGTATTTGGAATCGCTCTCTGAATTGGATACCTATGTGCGCGAGCGTGTCGCCACCATCCCTGCCGAACAGCGCGTACTGGTGACGGCCCACGACGCATTCGGGTATTTCGGCGCTGCGTATGGGGTCGAGGTGATGGGGTTGCAAGGGATCAGCACCGCCGCGGAATATGGCGCGCAGGACTTGTCGCGGCTGGTTGATCTGATTGTAGAGCGAAAGATCAAAGCAGTGTTCGTTGAATCCTCGATCTCGCCAAAATCCATCGAGGCGCTTGTGCGCGGTGTCGAGGGTAAAGGCGGCACGGTAAAAATTGGTGGTGAGCTCTTCAGCGACGCCCTCGGGGCCGACGGTACACCGGAGGGCACGTACGTGGGGATGGTTCGCCACAACACCGGCACCATCGTGAAAGCCTTGTCGTAAACATGTCAACTGCCCAGAAGCCCGCGCCGATAGAGGTGCATGACGTCACCGTTGCGTACCGGCACCGTCCAGTGTTATGGGATATCGATGTAACACTGCCCGAAGGAAATCTCATCGCCATCTGTGGGCCCAATGGCGCGGGAAAAAGCACACTCATCAAGGCGATTATGGGCCTCGTGCCGCTTGCGTCAGGCAAAGTCGAGATTTTTGGCAAACCGGCCAAGCAAGGCCGGACGCTTGTGGCGTATGTGCCGCAACGCGAATCCGTTGATTGGGATTTCCCGACCACTGCGCTTGATGTTGTGCTGATGGGCCGCTACGGTCATCTTCCGTTGTTCGGCCGCCCGCGTAAACGCGACAAGGAGATTGCGCGCCAGTCGCTGGAAAAGGTTGGGATGCTGGACTACGCCGATCGCCAAATCAGCCAACTTTCGGGCGGCCAGCAACAGCGCGTGTTCTTGGCGCGCGCTTTGGCGCAGCAGACGCGCGTGTACCTCATGGACGAACCCTTTGCCGGGGTCGATGCGTCCACGGAAAAAGCCATTGTGGTGTTGTTGCGCGACCTTCGCGAACAAGGATGCACGGTGGCCGTTGTTCACCACGATTTGCAATCCGTCCCCGAGTATTTCGACACCGTGATGCTGTTAAATTTGCGGCTGGTGGCGTTTGGCCCCGTGGAGACGACGTTTACCTCGGAGAATCTGAACAAAACCTATGGCGGCCGTCTCAGCCTGCTTACCGAGGTGGGTGAACGCTTGAGGAAGAGCGAATGGAGTGCGCGGCGTTGAACCCGCCCGCCGTACTTATATCGGTCTCCGCGTCGCTTGCGCCGTGGCTGGAATTTTTCACGTTTCGCGATATTAACCTCCGGCTGATTCTCGCTGGATGCGTGCTGCTGGGAATCTCCGCGGGCGTGTTGGGTTGTTTCGCATTTTTGCGCAAACGCTCATTGCTGGGCGACGCGCTTGCGCATTCCGCGCTGCCAGGTGTCTGCGCCGCATTCATGCTGACGGGTACGAAGGACCCTGTAATTATCTTGATTGGAGCGACAGTCTCGTGCTGGGTTGGCGCAATCAGCATTGACCTGATTACCAAACATACGCGCGTAAAAGAAGAGAGCGCGCTGGGCATGGTCTTGTCGGTGTTCTTTGGCGCGGGAATTCTCATGCTCACGCACATCCAGCGTAGCGGCAACGCTTCACAAGCCGGACTCGACAAATTTTTATTCGGGCAGGCGTCGTCAATGCTGGACCGGGATGTCTGGACCCTGGCGATCGTGGGGACTATCATGCTTTGCGCCGTAGCCCTAGCGTACAAAGAGTTCAAATTAATTTCGTTCGACGCGGAATTCGGAACGGCCCTTGGCTTGCCTACGCGCATGCTGGAAATCGCATTGTCCACGCTGATTGTGCTCGCCGTTGCCATTGGGTTGCAGGCCGTTGGCGTGGTGCTCATGGCGGCGATGCTTGTCACGCCTGCCGCCGCCGCGCGCTACTGGACTGATCATCTTGGAAATATGCTTTTGCTTTCAGGGTTCTTCGGCGCAATCAGCGGCGCAATTGGCACGTATATCAGCTATCTCGGGCCGCGGATGCCGACGGGCCCGTGGATGGTCGTCGCGGTGACGATTGTATTTCTGATGTCGCTGTTGGTCGCTCCCAAACGCGGGATCATCGCACGTGTTCTATTGTTGCGGCGCATTCGCAGGAAGACCGCGGAAGAAAACATTCTGCGGACCCTTTATGTAACCGGTGAAAAAGAACAGCGGATGGATGCGCCATCCTCCGTTGCGGAGCTTCAGCAATTTCGCACGATGAACCCCTGGATTCTCGATCGTACGTTGGACCGGCTAATGGACCGCGGCCTGGTGAATGAAACCAGGGAGGGGTTTTTCGCGCTGACGTCCGACGGAATTGCGCGCGGCGCGCGGTTGACCCGTCTGCACCGGTTATGGGAGCTGTACCTCACGCGGAAGCTGGAACTGGCACCGGATCACGTCCACGACGACGCCGAAGAGATTGAGCACATCATCACACCGGAACTCGAGGCGCTGCTGGTCGCGGCGCTTGACGATCCGGCCGTCGATCCGCATGCGAAAAAGATTCCGCCGGCAATGGACCGGGAATCGGCAATATCATGAGTCACGCGGTCTGGATCATGTTGGTGGGATCGCTCGCGGCAACTGCATGCGCGCTTGTTGGATGTTTTCTTGTGTTGCGCAAGCAGGCAATGATGGGGGATGCGATCAGCCATTCGGTGTTGCCGGGGATCGTGCTTGCATTTTTAATTACAGAAAGCCGCGCTCCGATTCCAATGCTTATCGGCGCAGGCTCGTTCGGTCTGCTTACGGCGTTCCTGACAGGCGCGCTTGAGCGGTATGGCAGGCTGCAACCCGATGCCTCTATCGGTGTCACGTTCACCTGGCTGTTTGCGGTTGGCGTCATTATGGTATCCGCATTCACCGGTCAAGTTGACCTCGACGCGGAATGCGTGCTGTATGGTGAAATTGCCGCGTCTCCATGGGACATTTGGCTTGTTGGAGATCGTAGCATGGGGCCGCGCGCGGTCTGGATACTCGGAGCGATCACGATCGCGAATTTGGCGTTTGTGACTTTCGGCTTCAAGCACCTGAAACTGTGTTCATTCGACCCTGCGCTCGCGAGCGCCGTCGGGATGAATGTCAGCCTTTGGCATTATCTGCTGATGGGCTTTGTGTCTTTGACAACGGTTGGCGCGTTCGAAAGTGTTGGCGCAATCCTGGTGGTGGCGATGTTGATCGTGCCGGCCAACACGGCTTACCTTCTGACGGACCGGTTGTGGAGGATGATTGTACTGTCCGTGGTATTCGGCGTAGCGAGTGCCATCGGAGGATACTGGCTGGCGGCAACTATTGACGGATCGATTGCCGGCGCGATGGCGGTCATGAGCGGGGCCTATTTTCTGATCGTAATGTTTATCTCCCCAAAACATGGCGTCATTGCCGGGTATATAGCGCGGCGGCACCCGTTTGCGGCGGCGGACGCCGTTGTTGAGTAGTCCCGCGCTTGACACCTGAATCCCCTCCCCTCATAATCCGGCGATGGCGCATTAGCCGACTCAATCCAGACTGCCAATGGTGTTTGCCGGTCTGCGAGGCGCCCAGGCGCTACCCTGCTTGTAATGACCACACGAGGTACCGTACATGAAGCCCTTCGCCGTCCGTTTCTTTGTTTCCGTTGTGTTTATCAGCATGGCGTGCGGCGCCCAGGAAGTGCCAGAATCCGTGCGCTCCGCGGTGGATGTTGCGATCGCGAAAGTTAAGCCCGCGTTGGTGCGGATCGGTGTCGTCTGGACCGAATACAGCGAAGGACGCGAACAAAAATTCGAGGCTACTGGCAGTGGCACGATTATTACGGGCGAAGGACACGTGGTGACGAATCATCACGTGGCAGGCCATGCGACCCGCATCTTCTGCACGCTGTCCACACGCGAGATTATCGAAGCCGATCTGGTGGGCACCGATCCGCAAACCGATATTGCGGTGATTAGGCTCAAGTCTGAAGGCGGCCGGATATTTCCCACGGCGGAATTTGGCGATTCCAACAGCATGCGCGTTGGGGACCATGTGCTGGCAATGGGAAGTCCCATGTCGCTCTCGCAAAGCGTGACACTTGGCATTATCAGCAACGCCGAGATGGTCATGCCCGCGCGCCGTTTCGGGTCGTTCACACTTGATGGCGAAGATGTCGGCTCACTGGTGCGATGGATTGGGCATGACGCACCGATCTACGGCGGAAATTCCGGTGGTCCCCTGGTCAACCTGCAGGGCCAGATAGTCGGTGTAAACGAAATCAATGTCGGGCTCGGTGGGGCAATCCCGGGTAATATGGCCCGCGACATTTCCAAGCAGCTCATTGCGAGCGGAAAAGTGGAAAGGGCGTGGCTCGGCCTGAATTTACAGCCCCAACTGAAATCCAATGCGGGCAAGGGCGGCGTGCTCGTGCGCAACACGATACTCGGTTCACCGGCGCATACTTCGGGCTTTCAGCCTGGCGATTTGCTGTTGCGCCTTGCGGGGCAAGAGATAAACGTACGGTTTGAAGAGCAAATGCCACTCCTGAATGCGAAAGTGGCGGGGTTGACGGTAGGTCAGGCTGTTGACGCGATCATTGTGCGCGAAGGCAAAGAACAGACTCTCTCGGTGACGCCGGGCCGCTATGAGGAAGTCGAACCCCGCCAGAATGAAATAAAAGAGTGGGGGATGACGGTGCGTAACGTCTCGTTCGTTAACGCGCGGGAAATGAAGCGCGAAGGCACGGACGGTGTGCTTGTCACGTCAGTGCGATCGGGTGGCCCAACCGGAGAAGCGAAGCCGGACATCCGCGGACGCGACGTGATAGTGAGCGTGAACGGCGAACCCATCAAGGATGTCGCCGCGCTTAAGGAATTTACGGCAAAACTTCTGGACGGCGACAAGGAACAGGTCTCTGTTCTGGTTGAGTTTGAGCGCAAAGTCGCGCGCTATGTAACGGTCGTTGACGTGGGAATCAACGAGCCACCCGATCCCGGCAAGGACGTCGAGAAAGCCTGGCTGGCCCTCGACACGCAAGTCATTACGCGCGACATGGCCACGCAACTTGGTAATGATGAGTTGCGCGGGTTCCGCGTGATTCAGGTTTACCCTGGCACGACGGCGGAAGCCGCCGGGTTTAAGGTGGGTGATTTGATCTACGCGGTGGACGGCGAACCCCTCGAAGCCGCGGCGCCGGAAGATTACGAAGAGCTCTCGGCGCTGGTACGCCAATACAAGATCGGATCAACGGCCGAGTTCTCGATTCTCCGCGGAGAGGAGAAGTCGGCGGTTTCGGTCGAGCTAACGGCGTCCCCCCGATTGGCGCGTGAAATGAAGGAGTACGAAGACGTCGAGTTCGAGTTTACAGTGCGGAACCTCACATTCCTTGACAAGGTGAAAGAGAAATGGCCGGAAGATAAAACGGGTGCGCTTGTCACAAAGCTCGAACGCGGCGGATGGGCCGATATCGGAGAGCTGGACGTAAATGATCTCATCGTTAAGATCGGTTCAACGCCGATTACGAGTAGCGAGGATGTTGAGAAAAAGATGACCGAGTTGAAAGAGTCGAAGGCGAAGACCGCCGTGTTTCTTGTAGAACGCGGCATCTATAGCGCGTTTCTCGAAATTGAACCCAAGTGGGACACCGCGTCCGCTGGAAAGGAATAACTCATGGCCCACCGTATTCTTTGCGTTGCGACTCTACTAGCCTTCGGTTTGAGCGCGGTCGCGCGCGCCGACGAGCTTGCAGACAAAGGGCGCGCCGTGCTTGAGAAAAGCAAAGCGAGCGTTGTTACGATACGCATCGTCGTCAAACAGCAGATATCGATGCCCCAGTTTGGCTCTCACGAGGAAGAAATTAAATCGGAAGCCACGGGCACGGTCATCGACCCGTCCGGGCTTACGGTGCTCTCGCTGAATGCGACCGATCCAACCGCGATGTTGGAAGACATGATGAGCGCGGGCGGCCGTGAGGGCTTCGAGATGAAGAGCACGATTAGCGATCTGAAAATCCTGCAAGACGATGGCGCCGAAATTTCCGCGCAGATCGTATTGCGTGATCGCGATCTCGACCTGGCGTTTCTGCGGCCGGTCGAAGCGCCAAAGGAGCCTCTGCCGGCGTTGGACCTCGCCCAGGCCGTTGCGCCCGCGATGCTCGATCCTATCATCACCCTTAATCGTCTGGGCCGCGTGGCAAGCCGCGAATACGCGGTTTCCATCGAGCGGATCAACGCCGTTGTGACGCGGCCACGGACGTTTTACGTGATGGGCAATGATCCTTCGCAAACGAATCTCGGCTCACCAGCATTGAATGTGGACGGATTGCCCATTGGCATCTGTGTCTTGCGGACGGTGCGCGGCGGCGATAGCGGCGGCAGCATGGGAATGTTCGGCGGGCAGGAAAATATGTTGGCAATCATCGTCCCTGCCGCGGACGTATTGGAAGTCGCCAAGCAGGCGCCGCAGGTCGGGGAAGAGGCCAAGGAAATTGGCGCCCCGCCCGCGGAAGAAAAGAAAGACGAAGAGGCCCCTTCCGACGAGCCAAAACCCGATGAGCCAGCGGCGGAAGAGAAGCCGGCGGAGGAATCTCCGGATGGCACGATCAAACTGAAAGCGGAAGACCCGGCAGCGTAAATCACCGCACAAAAAACCGTCGTCCGCTACCGGGTTCAACACCTTGTAGCGGACGATTCATTTTATCGCTAACGCGCCGGATGGCGACGAGTACCAAAACAGTCTATGCGGATTTCTTGACCTTCGTGAGGCCTTTCGTCGCTTTCACAAACTTGCCGGCTTTGATGTAGCGGGCGCAAACGCGAATGGTTTTTACGGAGCCGTTTTCATCAATTACGCGAATTTTCTGGAGGTTGGGTTTCCAGCGGCGTTTGGTAATGCCGGTGACGTTCTGGCCGATACCGCCAGAGCGCTTCGCCTTGCCGCGGCGCACGACGCGCATACCAGTTTGCGGGCGTTTGCCGCTGTAATCACAAACACGAGACATGTCATCACTCCTGTCATCCGTCACGGTGTCTGGAAACCACGTGACACGTTCGGGTATACTTTCAGAACGGAAGCGGGAAAGACTAGCATATTCCCGGCCCCGGTTCAAGGAAGGCTTCAGCCTGTTCATGCGATCCTCCATTACTCAAATTCTGCCTATTTGCGCGCTGTGCCTTGTGGTATTGGGTTGCCAGACGGCCGAACCGCGACAATCCATGTCGCCCGGCGTACCGGCTGGAGCGCCGAATGTCGCGGACATTATTGCGTCATTGCAAACGAATGACACCGCACTTAGCAATTTTCGCGCGGCGGGCACGTTGACCTTGGAATCACCTAAATTGAAATCCATCCAACGCTTCCCCTCCGGAATTGTCGCGTACCGGCGTCCAGCGGACCTGTACGTCGTCGGTAAGAATGCGCTCGGCGCAACCCTGTTCAAGTTGACAAGCCGCGACGCCGAATTTCTGATTGAGTTTCCGGCGGTATCGAACACGGATGATCGCTATTATTACAGTTTCGAGGGCGAACAATTTGCCGATGTGCCATTCAGTGTATTGCCCGCGGACGTCGCCCGGGAAATGTTTATGCCCGTGGACTGGGATACGGTGACGCAAGATTCGGCGCGACTGACGGGTTACGACCCGCAGTCTGGTGAGGCGACAATAGAGATTGATTTATCGCATGGGCTTACGCGCAAACTGACGGTTCGTGGTGAGCCGTGGGTAATCGTGGGAAATGTGTTGCGCAATAGCGACGGTTCCCCACTCAGCGAAACCCGTTTGAGCGATTTTACGGAAAACAATGGCGTGCGGTTTCCGGCGCGGTCAGAGGCGTGGTTTCCGATTGAGCGCACGCGCCTTTCATTTGATCTGCGCAATATCCGAATCAATACGGAACTCGACGCAGCACTCTTCAACATTACATGGCGGCCAGGACAATGAAAATAGCACTTAGCGAACTAATGCCCGCCGAGATTTCGGAACGGCTATCCTTAAAGCCATTTCAGGGCAAGCAAATATTCCGTTGGATTCACCAAAAGAAAGTCTTCGGATTTGACGAAATGTCGGACTTGTCAAAGGAGTTACGCGCGCGGCTCGATGAGACCTGCTTGGCGACGCAACTCGAACTGCTCCACATGTCGGCTTCACCGCGCGCCGCGGGCACAAAAAAGGCGTTGTTCCGGCTGGCGGACGGTGAGACGGTCGAGTCTGTTTTGATCCGCGAAAAGGATCGCACCACGCTCTGTTTATCGACGCAAGTGGGGTGCGCCGTGAAATGCACCTTCTGCGCCACGGGGCATTCTGGGTACACGCGCAATCTGAATGCGGGCGAAATAATCGAACAGGCCCTGCATCTTCTCAAAGATGAGAATCTGGAAGGGCGGACGCCCAATATTGTCTACATGGGTATGGGCGAACCCTTCCGAAATTATAAAGCGACCGTTAAAAGTATCCGGCTGCTGATGTGCGCTGAAGGTCTGGGGATCGGCGCGCGCAGGATTACTGTGTCAACGGTGGGGGAAGTGGCGGGTATAGTCCAATTTGCCAATGAGGATTGGCAGGTACGTTTGAGCGTTTCATTGCACGCGGCGAATGACGCCAAACGGTCCGAGCTTATTCCACTTAATCGAAAATACCCCATTGTGAAGTTGATGGACGCGATCCGCGATTACATGGAAAAAACGGGTAGGCAGGTTACTTTCGAATGGACCCTGCTAAACGGTGTGAACGATTCCATCGAAGACGCGAAGGAACTAGCCGCATTGGCGGCAAAGATTGAAGCGCACGTCAATCTGATTCCTTACAATCCTGTGCAAGACTTGGGCTATGCGCCACCGCCGCGCGAACGCTGTGAGGCGTTTCGTGATGCGCTCGAGCGTGCCGGTGTATCGGCGACTTTGCGTAAAGAGAAAGGGCAGGACATTGACGCCGCGTGCGGCCAATTGAGACGTCACGTGCTTGCTTCGACGACCTGATCATTTTTCTGCCGTAGAGTTCATTTCCCGATCTACTTCTTCCTGCAACCCGCGCAAAGTTGATTCAATGATTGCGCGGTTACGTTCAATCGATTCCGAATCATCTTCCGCGGTCACTGCAATAGGCGGCCCGTAAACGCAGACAATGCGCGAGAACGGCTTCGGAATGACCATGCGGTCCCACGATTTCAATCGCCAGCAACTGCTTGCGCCAAACGCGGCAGGCACCACGGGCACGCCCGTTCTTGCGGCGAGGATGGCCACGCCTGGCTTGGATTCACGGCGGGGGCCGCGCGGGCCGTCGAGTGTAAGGCCGATGGTGACACGCTGTTCGATGGCGGTTTGCAAACGGCGCAGCGCATCGTGACCGCCTCGACTGGACGAGCCTCGCACAGCATCAAGGCCAATGTATCGAATGACGCGCGCGGCAAGTTCGCCGTCGTAGCTGTAGCTTGTGAGCGTATGATACCCGCGGTTTCGATAGCACCACGCGCCCAGTGGCAGCATTTCGTGCCAGACCGCGAGCACGACGCAACCGAATCCCTGTTCCGCGCGCTCGTGATATTCAGGATTGCGCACGATGACAGTGCAGGTGTGCCCGATCACGCGCATTGCGATCGCAATGAACAATGGAATGAAGAAAAGCGCGACCCGCTGGCGAAACGTAAAAGTGATGGGGTTGGAATAGTCGAGTTCCGGGTGGATCACCGGCGCTCCATGCCTTTCAACAATTGCCATATTACGCGCGTGCGTGGCGTGGGAAGCGCTGACAACTGTGCCCGGCGCACGATCTCGCCGCTGATGGCGTCAATCTCCGTGGTGCGTCCCGCGCGAACGTCCTGCAACATGGAGGAGATATTCGTGGCGGTGTCCGCACACGTCTGCTCGGCGACTTCGACGACACTGGTTTCGAACCGGTAACCTTCAGTGGCGGCGACTTTGACCGCCTCGACGACAAGGTCTCGCATAAGCTGGCGCAGTTCGGGCACCTCGAGCATGATGCCGTTCGGCGCGTTCACCAGTGCGGTGACGGGGTTTATGCCGGCGTTAACAGCAACTTTCTCCCAAATGACTTGTCCAGGCGATTCCGTCAATTCGATGGTGAATCCCGCATTCGCCAGGACTTTTGCCGTGGGGCCGGTGGGGCAGGAAGTCCACGCGCCGAATCGCGTTATGCCGGGCGCGGCATGGCGCACGCGCCCGTCTTCGAGTAGTGTGGCGGCCTCGGATGTTACACCGGCCATAAGATTCGCGCTTCCCACGAGCGAGCAAAGCGTCTCGACGTTGCCCAGGCCATTCTGTAGCGAAAGCACCGGCGTGCGGCTGTTCAAAGTCAGGTGAATGGTGGCATATGCCTTGACAAGCACCAACACGAGTTCCACGTTGTGTGGGACGGTCATCGAAAGTTTTGGCTTGGCAAAAATCATTCCGTCCGCCGTTTCCACTGAAATTCCTGATGCCGCCAGGCGCGCGGTCCGCTCCTGCTTATAATCGACCAATGTTATATCGTTACCGGCTTTTGCCAAGCGGGCGGCAAACAGACACCCCATGGCCCCCGGGCCAACGACGGCGATCTTCATGCGATGGGTCCCTTCCGCTTCTAGAGTTCGCTGACGGCTTTGACGAAACACCCTTTGAAATCATTGATCCTGAGTAACTCGTCGCGCACTTGTGTCGCGGTTTCCTTAGTCTTGTACGAGCCGATGCATGCCTTGACAACTCCGTCGTCCTTTGCGGGATATAACCGCACGGCGTAATCGCTCTTGGATTCGATCGAGTTCTTGAAGCGCTCGGCGTTTGCCTGGGTGTCAAACGATCCCACCTGCACAGTGAATGGGCCGGAAACTTCGGGCTGGGCTGGCGACGCCGTTGGCGGTAACTGTGTTTTTATGTCTTCAACCGGTGAAACTGGCATCCCCGTATCAGACGTGGCCGCAGGCATAGGCTCTGCGGGAGTTTCTGTGGCCGTCACCGGAACAGGCGCTTTCTCGACGTCCGCTTCTTCTTTTCGCCGGGGAGGAGGGGCAGGAACAATCTGCGAGTTCGGCTCGCGCTGACTGACCTGCCGGGAAGCGGGCGCTGAAGCGCCTGTAGGTTCTCCTGGCATTATGACCGGAGCGGGGGAGATTTGTACGCCCTCGGTCACGACCGGCTGCTGGGACGTATCCCGGGATTGGCGGGACGCCTCTCGCTTGGCGGTTTTTTCAGCGCCGGGCAATCGCTCAACCTGCGCGCCGTCCTCTGCGGGCTTGTCTTTCGCGCCTGGTTGATACCGGCCGATGAGAATTCCGATACCGATGCAAATAACCGCCGTGAACAATAGGGCCACGACAGAGGAGAGCACTTGCTCGCCATTGGCTTTGCCGTCATTGTTTCCCGCGCGGGGCAGTCTCGGTTTATTGCTGTTCGCCATGAGTCGTTTCCCCCGCGTCACCTTCGGACTGCTGTTGCACGGCCTCGAGCGCGTTTAATTCTTCCATCAATTTTACCCGGCCCGCTTCCAACTCTGCATAGGACAGATGCGGGTCACGCGCTTCGGCCAAACGGTTGCCGATGCGGTCCATGAAGAGTGCGACGCGCGTTTCGCCATCCGCTCCTTCGGATTCCTTCATAAACCGAAACACTTTCTGACGGCGAAGGAGCTGCGCGGCAAGAAACGCTTTCGCGATTTCAATTCTGTCGTCCGATTCGGCGGCTTCATAAAAGAGCTGCCGTAGCGGCGACGATTTTTCCGGGGGCTGTTGCTGCGCGACGCTCGGATCGGTGTATTGCGTTTCCCAGACAGCAATGGAGCCGGAGGCCTGTGAATTTTCCCAGGTTGGTTTTGCGAAATCATGTCGCACCAATTGCTGTTGTTCTACGCGCATGACGGACACGACGGTTTCGCCGTGTTCGAATTGTTTTTCACTCGAGGCACAATTACGCCCGGGTTTTCCGATACGAATTTCCATTAAGCCTTAATTCTCATTTCCCGGTTTGCGGTGGTTTCTTGGCTCCCACTATCCCACCACCAATTTTAAGCAGATCGAACAGGATTTTTCTAGGTGCATCAATTACCTGGAGCGCCTCGCGCGCCGTTTCGAGTGCGCCGCTGACAAGCGTCACGCGCACAGGAGGTGTCTCGGAGACCGTGCCGACGGGCTTAAACGTGGGCCCCGTGACGTTAAACGCCAGGTCAATATCCTGCTGCGCCAGCCGGTGGCCTTGCACGTTGAAATTGTCTCGCATGAGCGGAATATTTTCCGCGGCATCTGGCGAGACGGCGACCTTGATGTTGTAATCCATGTCGCCATCAATAACGAACTCGCCGTTCGCGTTAAGGCGCATGGCGTCGGATTCGAGGATAATCGAGGGTGTGCGCACGATGTCGCCTTCAAACTCGACGGTCGATTCCAGGTGCGAAAATTTTAGTGATGGAGGCAATGCAGACACGTCCCCTTCAAGCTGGCGTTCGAATAACGCCATGAGATAGTCCGCGCTGAATTGTCCATTCGATGTATCAAACCGGCCTGATCCGGTCAAACTGCGTGGATCATCGCGATCCTGCTCGTATCGCACGTCGCCATTCAGATTACCAGTAAAAATCATCGGTTGCCGCAGGTGTTCCATGAAATAGGACGAGGGAACATTCGTCCATTTTGCCGTCGTGACATAGGAGTTGTCGGCACGATTGCTGAGGTATGTCCCCTCAATATTTCCTTCATCGACTTTCGCGGTATATTTTTCAATACCACTTTCGGCCCCGGTCTGAAACGCATTTCCTTTGAAGTCGCGGCCTTTCCATGGCGGTACTTCCAGGGCGTCGGCTTGCAAGATATAGTTGTACGTGCGGTCTGACGGCGGATATTTTTTCAGGTCCCGCACCAGGGGCGCGAACCATTTGTCTCCCCGCAAAGGCGGGGTCTGCGCCTGTTTGGCGTGCAGGGTTATGGTCGAAACGGGTTTTTCTCCTTCGATCATTTCACCTGTCATCGCAAGGTCTTTGCAAACAATGGCGTTGTTCGCGCCCTCGGCGCGCGCGGAGATTTCGTCGACGGCCAATGCGAATTTCGCGGTCCATTCAACACCGGATTTTCCATCTACGCGCGTCCAATCATATTTACCGCTGTGCGCGGAGCCTCCGGAAATAACGTAGGGGAGAGGCAGGCATTTTCCGACCGATACAACGTCCAAGTGGTCTGATGTGGCGTTCAAGGTCCGGAGCTGCCATTTTTTCCCAGAGTGCCGCAAGTTGGCGGTTGCCAGTAATTTGGTGCCGGCGACGACGCCGTCGACTTCAAAGGTGGCTGATTTTTTTGGGGTGAACTCGCCTTTGACGCGGGCGGCTGCGCCAATTCCGGCTGGCTTGAGGAAATACCAACGGTAACCGATTTCGGTTTGCGATGCGTCTACATCGCCTTCAAAACTGATTTTTCCGTTGTCGATTTTTCCCGTCGCGCGGACGCCCGTGGACCCCGAAAGCGCCGTGTTTCGAATCGACTGGGTAACTTTTATGTTTCCAATATCGGCAATCACGCCGGACGCGGAGACCTCTCCTTTTTTCGTTTCAACGTCGTACCAGCCGTTCGCAGCCAGGGTTTCATCATTCACCACTGCCGTTAGCGAGGCGACATTGATGCGCTTGCCTTCAAGAAGGACAGTGCCCGCAATTCGGGTCGCTTCCAAATCCAAATCAGTTTTGCTCAGCGAGCCATCGAGAATATTGACGGTGCCCGTGGCGGTCTTGTCCTTCGAGTTCCAAGTGGTGTCGAGGCGGCCCAGTCGCACCGTGCCACCGGGAAAACGCTTATCCTTGGGTTTGAACGACACCTCAGCGCCCGATGTGGATGCGCGGACGTCAAACGCGGGGCTTTCCGCGGTGCCGGTAAGTTGGATTGCCACGTTTGCGTCCGGGTTTAGCGTGTAGTCTAACGTGCCGTACTGTTCTGCCCGATCCTGCAGGGCGAAATTGATGATGTCGTCGAGCGGCAATTGCGCGGAAGTCAGTTTGAGATCGAACGCGGGAGAGGGCGCGGAAAAGTCAATGGAACCCGTCACTACCCCTTGCAAGGTATCTGTCATGGCCTGCGCCATGCTGACTCGTATGATGCGTTCCGCGGGATCGTACGAAGCCTGCGCGACCACGTTTCCGGTCATGGGTTCGAGGAATTCGGGTTGGTCCCTCGCCAATAGGCCGTTGACAGGCGTTTCGAGTGACAGTGCAATGGTCCCGTCTTCTTTGCCCGCAATGCGCACACTTGGGCGAGCGGAGCCTTGAAGAATGAATCGGCGTGATGCCGGCAAAAAGGCATTTACGTCGTCTGCGGTCATGTATTGGATATCCGCCCTGGCCTCAAAATCATTCAGGGAAATATAGCGGGCATTGGCCTTCACACGTTTTTCCGGGTCGCCGCCGTAGAGCGCTTCGAATGTTCCAGAGAGCGCGGGGGAATCGGTGAGTTTTGCGACGTCGAAGGAAACGTCAGTCAGGCTGACCGCGGTCTGCGCGGTGATGTCCTCGACGGTTAGCTTGCAGTCCGACCCCAGAATGCGGAAAGAAAATGGTGGGAGGGAGGCTGTCAATCCGTCCAGCGTTGGCAAGTTCGGGCTGGCCGTTACGTCCTTTGGATGACGGCGGACTAAAAGCTCCGCGCCTTCCACCTGGATGCGGTCAACCAGCACCTGTCCGTATAACAACTCCGTGAGGTCTACATATATATAGGCCAACGGAAGTTTCAGATGGATTTCGGAACCGCCTTTTAGTTGGCGGGAAAGCTCCAGGCCTTCCGCGCGGAGACCACGAAGCCCGAACGCAGACAGCGAGTCGAACTGAATATCCGTCCCCGTGCGAGACTGGGCGGACTCAAGCAAGCGCCCACGAAGCCCTTCGAGTTTGTACTTTGCGAACAACGCTCCGCCGGTAATGGCGCCAGACAACAAGAGCAACGCCACCAACCAGAACTGGGCGGACCTGCTTGACCGGACCCAGGTATCATGGATGTCACTCTGATTACTTATTGGGTGTGCCTGTCGTTTCCGGTGTCGTGGGTTCATCGGCAGGGACAGTGCCCAACCAATCAAGCCCTTTGTTCTTCAGGACGGTTGCGCGGAGCTTGTCGCAAACTTCGGGATTATCCTTGAGATATTGACGCGTGTTTTCGCGCCCCTGTCCAAGGTTTTCACCGTTCATGGAAAACCACGCGCCACTCTTTAGAATGATTTTTTCTTCAACGGCCAGATCGAGAATATCGCCTTCACGGGAAATGCCTTCATTAAAGAGGATATCAAATTCGGCTTGCCGGAAAGGCGGACCCAGCTTGTTCTTGACGACCTTGGCACGGACACGGTTGCCAACGTCCTGTTCGCGTTCCTTAATCGTGGCGATGCGCCGGACATCAATCCGTATGCTTGCATAGAATTTGAGCGCGCGTCCGCCCGTAGTCGTTTCCGGGCTTCCAAACATCACGCCAATTTTGTCGCGAATCTGGTTGATGAAAATCACCAGTGTGCGGGAACGGCTAATGGACGCCGTCAGTTTGCGCAGCGCCTGGGACATCAGGCGCGCCTGCAAGCCCATGTGCGAATCGCCCATGTCGCCTTCAACTTCCGCTTTGGGCACCAGAGCGGCAACGGAGTCAATGACGATGACTTCCACAGCGTTGCTGCGCACAAGGGTTTCGCAGATTTCCAGCGCTTGTTCCGCGGTGTCCGGCTGGGAGACCAGCAGGTTGTCAATATCGACGCCAATCTTCGAGGCGAAAACCGGGTCGAGCGCGTGTTCAGCGTCGATGAAACAGGCGAGCCCACCTTGGCGCTGGGCAGTCGCGACCACGTGAAGCGCCAACGTCGTTTTTCCGGAGGACTCCGGTCCGAAAATCTCGACGACCCTGCCTGAGGGCAACCCGCCGACACCGGTTGCAATGTCTAGAGAGAGACTTCCCGTTGAGATGGCCCGGACCCGGCGTTCGAAGTGGTCATCTCCCAAACGTAGCAAGGTTCCCCGGCCAAACTGCTTTTCGAGTTGCGCGACTGCGATATCGAGTGCTTTTACTTTTGCGTCGTCTTTTGCTGCGGCCATTTGTTTTCTCCCACCTTGGCTGAATAGAAGTTCAGTATTTGCATAGCTTCGCATAGAATCGAGCCGCTGTCAAGAAGAAAACTGTGCGAGGCTTATGATAGCGATTATTTTATAGTTACGCAGGCGGTTTGTCCAAGAGAAAAAAGGATAGTGTCTATTCCGCCGGGTTTTCAGGATTGAATTTTTGGTGCTGATCCAAGTTATGCCAAATCGGATTTCGGCGCGATTTAGACGACGGTGGCAATGCGAGATTTTACGAAGCGTCCATTTTCGAATGGATGTGTTGGCAAGAATTGCTTTCATCAAAATAAGTAACGAATAATTAACTCCCTATCCGCCTCATGCTAAGACCCTGGCATCCCTGGCCGTTGACACCTCGAATGGAGGGTGTTAGAATTTGGCTTCCCTCAGCGGGCGGGATTAACTCAGTTGGTAGAGTGCCAGCTTCCCAAGCTGGATGTCGCGGGTTCGACCCCCGTATCCCGCTCCAATTTTCATTCCGGTTTCGAATTCAAAAACTGAACCCGCGACCCGGCTCCAGGCCACAATTTTCCAATAAGCCCATAGCAACGTCCCGAGGAAATACGTTGCAAGCTTGCGGGACCGCGTCGCGTAGGTTTCGGTTGCGAATAGTCCGCCCGGTTAAAATGGGATTAATCGGAACCACTGAAAATTTACAACATCCGATAAGTCTTCGCCGGCCTGTGCACGATATAATATGTTACAAGAAAATAGTTTATAGCGGGATACTCCGATTATGGGTTAGGTAATTATATGACAGATTCGGAGAGCTAAACGATAGCAACCCAGCGGGAATGCCGCTTCAGGAGCAGCCAAAAATGAACATAATAAATATTATCAGACGTTATGGGTGTAAGTGTGTTCGATGTTCCCTCCCGGTCTGAACCTCCTCTGGCCGCGCTTGTTAGGTTGACTCTTCGATGATTCTCGTCAAATCATCTATTCTCATCGTAACGCCGCCAACGCGCTCCGCAAGTCTCTTCTGCACCGATGCCATTTCATCGCGCAGTTCGCGCGTGGCTTTGGCGTATTCGTATGCGGCCAGCAAGGCGAAGGCTTGCGTGTTAATTTTGGAACTGCTGGTTTCGAGGAGTTTCAAGCGCGAGTTGATTTCATCGGCGATGTCTTGTGTTTTTTCCGTGGACTCATACGCTGGGACACGCAGGGTCAAGCCTCCGAGGCTTACTTCGACCGTGGATATGCTCATCGGCGAAGCTCCTTCTGAAGAGTTTTCAGATTCGACAAGAGATGCCGCATTGTGTGCCGCACCTTCTCGCGTTCTGCCTGGACCGTCTCCAGTTCCGAACTCATTTTTTCTGCTTCATCGCGGGCGTGTTGGAATGTCGTTGACTCTTTGCGCAGGCGCCACTGCTCTTGGCGGAGGGCTTCCCGCTCTTGCTCGATTGCTTGCTGTTCGTCAGTAACCATGCGGCGATTTTCCGCGATTCTGCCACGCCGGCCTTCGCTCGTATTCCAGGCGTTGGCGAGCCGTTTGATAGCGTCTTCGAGTTTGTCCAGCGCGTCCTCGATTTGTGGCATTAGCGCAGCGTTGCGCCGCATTTCTCCTCGAGCGCTTTGAGAATGTGGCCCCATGCCTTTTGGGTATCCTTATCGGTCAGCGTGCGATCGTGGGACTGAAACACGAGATTGAGTGCAACGCTCTTCTTGCCGGCGGGAACCTGTTTTCCGGCATATACATCGAAGAGGCGAACGTCTTGCAGAAACTTGCCCCCCGCCGCTTTCGCACATTCCACAATGGACTGTGCGGTGACGGCGCCGTCAACAAGTACCGCCAAGTCCCGCAGTGACGGCGGAAACGCTGACATTGGTGAAAACACTGTTGGCTCTGATTTTCTGCACAAAATCGAATCCAGTTGCACCTCGGCAACATATACGTCTTGCGCGATATCGAATCGTTCGAGAATCTCGGAGCGGACTTTTCCAAACCATGCCACTACAGTTTTATCGATGGTGACTGCTGCGGAATGTCCCTCTAAGAACACGTCTGAGCCAAATTTTGTAAAGGCAGGTTTCAGACGAACGGAGTCAAATATATTTTCCAGAATTCCCTTACAGTCATAAAAGTCTACTTGGGCGGATTCGCCTGCCCAGTGCTCGGATTGACATGTCCCGGACAGAACTATACCCAACCGTGCTTGTTCAATTGGTAGTACATCATCCCCATTCGGTAAATAAATATGTCCCAGTTCGAACGCATTGACCCGCTTTGATCCTCGCCGGCAATTTAGGGATGCGGTGTTCAAAAGATTCGGGATTAAACTGGCCCGCATAGCGCTTGCATTTTCGCTGAGGGGGTTCTCGAGCATGACCATATTCTGGCTTTCACGGGTCAGACCTGCGCGGCGCATTTCTTCGGGAGAACTGAAAGTAAGGTTCATCAGTTCGGTGAGACCAAGAGACACCAGATAGCGGCGTAGCGCTCTGGTTTTCAATTCTTCTGGAGCGAAAACCGCCTCGGTTTTGCGGACACGCGGCACTGTCGCGGGGATTTCATCATAGCCGTAGAATCTCGCGATTTCCTCGATCAAGTCCACCTCACGGGTGGCGTCATGACGCCATCCCGGCACACGGACCGTACAACCGGTGCCGTCCGACTGGAGCGCCGTGAAGGCCAGACGCTCAAGGATTGATTTTTGGGTGTCGGAAGGGATCACTGCCCCGAGCAACCCATTTGTCCGCGCATAGCGCAGCGTAATCTCAATGGGAGGCGACGGAGCCGGATATAGATCGATCCTGCCCGGGGCGATGTCCGCGCCGCATATTTCATGGAGCAGTTGGGCAACGCGATCGCAGGAGTAGACCGCCATTTCGGGATCAGCCCCGCGCTGGAACCGTTGCGATGCTTCGGAGTTCATCGACAGGGCGCGCGCGGTCTGGCGGATGCTGGAGGGATTGAACCATGCGCTTTCGATCAGGATTCGTGTGGTGCTCTCCCCCACTTCGCTTTCCAGCCCTCCCATGATACCGGCCACG
>Ga0163150_10003756_pt1 | contig 21011 bp, 18 predicted proteins | sample OliLakLV19P2IB_FD_148628 | JGI IMG/M metagenome (GOLD analysis project Ga0163150, IMG submission 148628) | Freshwater microbial mat bacterial communities from Lake Vanda, McMurdo Dry Valleys, Antarctica - Oligotrophic Lake LV.19.P2.IB | ecosystem: Environmental > Aquatic > Freshwater > Lake >...
AAGTAATACTAAATTATACAATTATCATTTTTATGAGCAGATTTGATAGAAACCAATTAATTTAGTATCATATTTTAACTAATTCCATGTAATGAAACCAATTCTCGCCAAAAGGCCAGGATTCCAAGTGAGGGAGGATCGATTCGATTATCTCGATAGCTCCTGGCATTATCATGAGGAATATGAATTTACATTTATTGACTATCCTGCCGGTAAAAGAATTATTGGCAATCATGTTGACACTTTTAAAGAAAAGGAACTAGTAATGCTAGGACCAAACCTTCCACATGCCTGGCGACATATTGATGGAGTAGAAGACAAGACTATTGCAGCCCGCTCTCTTGCCCTCCATTTTTCAGAATCTTGCTTTGGAGAGCGATTCTTTTCTTTACCTGAATTGCATGGAATCCACACTGTTCTGAAGAAAAGCAAGAGGGGTATGTTAATAAAAGGACAAACTCGACAGAAAATCAGCGAGTGGATGAATGAGATGTTAGACACGACGACACAGCAACGGGTCATCAGATTGCTGCAGATCCTGGACTTACTCTCATCGACTGAAGATTACGAACTGTTATCAACCGAAGGGTATTGGGAAAATTTGACAGCAGCTGACAGGGCACGGATGGACTTGGTTTACAAATATATTCTTAACAATTTCACAGAAGAAATATCTTTACCAAAGGTTTCCGCTATTGCTAATATTTCTGTACCCGCCTTTTGTCGTTTTTTTAAACTTCGGACGAAAAAAACGTTTACGCAATATATAAACGACCTAAGAGTGAATTATGCTTGCAAACTGCTGATCGAAACAAACAATAGCATTGCACAGATATGTTATGAATCGGGATTTAATAATCTTTCTAATTTTAACAGACAGTTCAAAGAAATCAAAGGAAGTACACCGGCAATACACCGAAAGTCTTTTCTCTAATGGCCGTCTTTACACAGACAAATAATTTCAGTTTCATTGCTAAACAATTGACCTTTTTTTTTCAATGAAAAGCAGGGATTGAAAGTTGACACTTGGCCGTTAAATATACCACAGTTGTTTTGAACCTTAACCAATATTTGAAAAGGATTTGTTGCAATAAGTTTTAAATGAAAAGTAAAAGTACCACAGTCACAGTCTGACAAATTGTTTCATTCCTGTAATTTTTTGGTGGTACTCAAAAAGAAAGATCGAGAATTTATAATGCTAATCATATTTTTTAATTTCCAAAACGAAAATTATGACTCCATTTGATGCAGTTTTCCAACCATGAAAGTGCAGGCAAATATGCCTACCCGTGTCCAGTATCGCAATAAAAACTACCCTCAACGGTCTTTTCCATCTCTTCCATTACCACTCAGCTACACTATTATCTTTATGCCTCCAAACGGGGTTTGACCAGTTATGTCCTATTTCTGCCATCTCAATAACTTTAGCCTCGTCAATCTCAATACCAAGTCCGGCACCTTCTGGAATTTTAACATATCCATCCGCAAAATTGAAAACGCTCTTATCAACAATATAGTCGAGTAAATCATTTTGCTGGTTATAGTGAATACCAAGACTTTGCTCTTGAATAAATACATTGAAGCATGTTGCATCAACCTGAAGGCAGGCTGCCAATGCAATGGGGCCTAATGGACAATGGGGTGCCGCTGCAACATCAAATGCTTCAGCCATAGATATGATTTTTTTACATTCTGTAATACCTCCCGCATGCGAAAGATCAGGCTGAATGATATCCACATAGCCATCGATAAGTAATTTTTTAAAGTCCCACCGGCTGTACATACGCTCACCCGTTGCAATCGGAATTGAAGTATGACGTACAATTTCCCGCAATGCCTCGTTATTCTCCGGCAAAACTGGTTCCTCAATAAACAGAAGGTGGAAGGGCTCAAGCTCTTTTGCCAAGACTTTAGCCATGGGCTTATGAACCCGGCCGTGAAAATCAACACCAATTCCCACGTCCAAACCAACCTCTTCTCTAACAGCCGCCACCCGTTTAACGGCCTCATCAATTTTTTTGAAAGAGTCAATGAATTGAAGTTCCTCTGTGGCATTCATTTTCAAAGCCTTAAAGCCAAAATCCATGATGGCTCTTGCCGCAACCCTTACCTCAGACGGCCGATCACCACCAATCCATGAATAAACCTGTATCGAGTCCCTTACCTTTCCTCCAAGTAATTGATGAATGGGTGCATTGTAAAACTTCCCTTTTATATCCCACAGCGCTTGATCAATCCCTGCAATTGCACTCATCAGGATTGGGCCTCCCCGATAAAATCCTCCTCTGTAAAGCGTACTCCAATGATCCTCAATATTTAAAGGATTCTTTCCAATGAGATAGTTCATTAGTTCTGTAACGGCTGCTTTAACCGTTGCTGCTTTTCCTTCAATAATCGGCTCACCCCAGCCAACAACCCCTTCATCTGTCATTACCTTTAAAAATAACCAGCGTGGTGGGATTTGGTATAATTGATAACTTATGATTTTCATTAACGTTCTTATTTAATTGCGCTTACAAATTGCTGTGCTCTGACTTTTAGGCTATTCAAATATTCATCGGTTAGCTTATGTCTGGTATCTACAAGCGATGACCCTATTCCAAACGCTACAGCTCCAGCATTTTTAAATTCAACAATGTTATCCAGGTCTATTCCACCGGTAGGCATAAACATTATATCCTGAAAAGGACCGTATAAGTTTTTGAAATAGGAGAGGCTTGGTGAAGGAAAGATTTTGATAATGTCTCCACCGTACAAATGAGCACGGACTATTTCTGAGGGTGTGTATGCGCCTGGAATACTTATGGCACCCTTTTGTTTGGTTACTTTGATTGTTTCTTCTTCAACAATTGGAGAAATAATAAATTTGGCACCAACTGATAGAGCTGCTTTTGCTGTTTCAGCATCCAATACAGTACCAGCGCCAATAGTTACTAAATTTCTCATTTCCATTTCAACAGCTTGTATAACCTTTAGTGCTTCTGGCGAATTGAGTGTTATTTCCAAAATGCGTATTCCGCCTTCGTACAATGCATGAACTATATCCAACGCACTTGCGGGATCAGCTCCACGAATAATTGCAACAATCTTATGATGCAGGATTTGTTTAAATATTGTCAATTATTTATGTGGCTAATCCAATCAGAAGTACAAAGGCATACGTCTCCTGTTTAAGATGACGTTTTGTTGATACTTAGGATTGACTGTGATTGTAACTATATGGCGAGCCTCGAGATCATTCTTTAGTTGCAATAAATACCAAAGATTTCCATTAATACATTCCAGTAAGCTTTGCCCTGATAAATCGATCCATTCAATTAATGAGATTTGATTTCCATCCCGTTCATGAAGACCTGTCAGAATATAGTTTACAATGGTCTCATATTTTACTTTGTCGATCAATGGACCTTTTTTAACTACACCCAAACCCCTTCTTTTCCTATAAGATATGGGTTCAATCTTATCAACTGGAATCATTGTATGCTGTGTTTGAAATAAAAGTAACACAAAAAAGAAAAGTGACCATCCTGATCCATACTGAAGGAGTACAGTTATTTCACAAACAAATCCTCCCTCTAGAGGAGTTTCATCGAGTTATCTAAAAATAAATGGACGTATTTAATAGGGGAAGGCCATATTATGAACATCATCTCATTAACTGGGCAGGGAAATCATCAACCGTTTCCCAGCCAAGCTGCTCCATTACCTGCTACAATTGTGTTTTTAAAATGCCCTTAGTATGGTCGCCACCTTTTTTACCCAATGCACCCACGCCATACATAAACGGCCTGCCCATAAACGTAAAACAGGCACCCGATGCCAAACATCTTCCAATATCAGGCCCTGAACGGAGACCGCGGTCAATCATCACTTTTATTTGATGACCATATTTATCCGCTAAATTTTTCAACGTCTTTATCGTAGATTCACCGACGTCAATTTGTCTGCCGCCAGCATTGGAATCAATAACACCATTTATACCCAACACAATTGCTTTTTGAGTATCCTCTTCATTTACTATTCCTTTTAATACCAATGCGCCTTTCCACATTTTCCGAATAGGTTTTATTTTTTCCACCTCCATCCTTCCTGTAAAAGTGTGGTTCATAAATTCACCCAGTTTGCTCCTGTTTAAACCTTTTGGCATAGATGGTTTTAAAGTAGCAAGGTATGCCTGCTTTTAAAGTTTCAATTCCCCACAATGGTTTTCCCATTACCTGCACCATATTTTTTGCAGACATTTTTGGTGGCATTGCCAATCCGTTCCTGATGTCTCTTGGCCGGAAACCAAATGAAACCACATCTACCAGTACTACTAATACCGGGCATTATGCAGCAGCGCTCTATTATTATATCATCTCTCAATTCATTTTTTGTGGGATGATATAATTGACACCAGGCCCTTCCTTAAGATAATTCAGCAATACGTTCTATACTACTGGCAGATACAGTACTTAATATATAAGGGATATTATTTTTCAATGCTGCTTTAGCACGTATCTCCGGTGAGTGTGGCCATATCAATCCCTGCATACCGATAGGTGCAATACCAAATGGTGCATCATATTGATGTCCGAATAAATTCACCCGCATATCATGCCCGCCAAACTTTTTTAAATACTGCTGCATTAATTGCACCTCCTGCAAATCAGATTTGTTTCTTGCAAGGTCCACATCGTCATTACACCCGCCTTCCAAATAATCAAAAGCAAATTTTGATATTCTTTTCTATGCTTTCTTTTTCAAATCCTGTACTGATGGATATTAAGGATTGTAATTGAGTATTACTTATTTCTTTTCCATTTATCAATTGTCACCTATAATAAGATTGTATAAAAATAATTAATTACCGGGTTCTGTTTGTAAGAAAAGTTCAGATAGCTGGTGGCGCTTTAATGCAAGCACAGCTCCCATAGCAGAGCCTAGCGGCATTAATGAAGGCAGGATTTCAAAGCTGGATAATTTTTCAGACAGGATATTTAGAAAAAAATTATTGTCAACAAAGCCGCCATCAATACATATTTTTTTAACATCAGCGCCAGTTATTACCAATTGTATTTTATCAACCTGTAACTGAACTAATTCTTTCATTAAATGATGATAACCTTCTTCAAAACTGTCGAACCAGCTTAAATCCATATTGGCCATCTTTGCAATTTCATTATCAGAATGATCAATACTTGTCCAGTAAACTAAAGTAGAAGAAGTATTCTTTGCTTTTTGATATAATGCTTTATCAAAAACAACTTTTTTATGATACGTATCGTCCACACCAAAATGAAGTGAAAGTTTGTTTATCCAGTTGTTGTATTCATTACCCATGAACAATCTTGATGCTTTTACTTTCTGTCCATCGGCTTGCATATAACATAAACAATCTTGTTTTAATTCATCTTTTGTTAATGATGTATCATTAAACGGATTTAAACAAATACTCCATGTACCTGTAGATAATAAAATGAAAGGTTCCTTACTGCCAGAAATATAAGGCCACAAAGCTGCAGAACTATCGTGTATTCCCAAACTAATCTCACTGCTTTTACCCGGCATTAAAAATGTTTTATCAGAGCAGATGGGAGGAAGCAATTCAACTAAACCTTCCTGGTACATCCAATCATGAAAATCATTGTGCTGAAAATCCATCATCCCTGTATGGCAGCCAATGCCTGTGTACTCACTTACTAAAATACTACTGAATAAAAAAGAAAGATATTGTGGCAGAAATACAGAGTATTTCATTTTAGAAAACGAATGCGGTTTATTATATTTCAACCAGTATAATTGTAACCCGGCATTGAGCATACCCAAAAATGGCGAAGCGGTTTCTTCGGCCCACCTGCCTGCCGCATTATGAACGATTTTAAATTTAACAAATAATATACGGAGGGATTGTTTTTGTCTAATTATATAAAGGAGCAACCGGTTTATATTCTTTGTTAAGATGAACCATGGTAGCTCCATAAGCAGAAAAATTAAGGGCAATAAGTTCATACTTTCCATTCTCAATAATCGCCTGGTAAGTTTTAAATAACCACTGCTCTATTGACTGCAAATCATCACATAGATAACCGTCATCATCTTTTATTTTATCAAAACGAATGTACTCCTGGTGTACCTCTTTCAGGTTCTCATCGAATAAATAAATTTTTTATTCGTTTTTCCCATGTCGAATATGGCTGTAACTTTTATTTTCATATACGGAACTTCTACAGTCCGGTTGAAATAATTTTTGTTCCTCTTTCAGTAATCAATTGCTCCCTTATTTTTAACGAACGGAATAATTGAACTGGCTGCAATGCACCGCCTCCTCTTACTCTTGCTTCTGCCACAATTGGTCTTACATCGGTTCTGTACGCAGCCTGTAACAAGTCCTGTGCCCTTGCAGCATCGTTTGTATCCTGTGCTTCAACTAAGGCAGTTTTATTAACTATCAAAGCCTGTGCATAAGCAATCATGATGGCTTCTACTGATTGCAGTAAATCTTCCAGTGGGTCTTTTAAATTATGGCTTGCATCAATCATCCATGCTAAATCTGCAGCATGATTCATTCCTTTTGCATCCATACCTTCCACCAGTTCATTAAAAATTAAAAACAATTGGTATGGGTTGATGCTGCCAACGGTTAAATCATCGTCACCATATTTACTATCGTTAAAATGAAAGCCTGCCAGTTTGTTTTCCATCATCAGCAAAGAAACAATTTGTTCAATATTGGCATTGGGTAAATGATGGCCAAGGTCAACAAGTGTATATGCTTTATTTCCAAGTTTGCTTGTGTACAATAAAGATTGCCCCCAATCTGCAACGGTTGTTGAATAGAAATTGGGCTCATATGCCTTGTATTCCAGGAAAATTTTCCAATCACCGGGCAATGCTGCATAAATTTGCTGCAAACTTTCATAAGTACGTTGCCATGCTTTTCTGAAATTTAATTGTCCGGGGAAACAGGAGCCATCCGAAAGCCATATTGTTAAAGATTTTGAACCCAATGCAACGCCTTGATTGATTACTTCAATATTGTGTTTAATAGCTTGCTGGCGTACTTCTTTATCTGTATGTTGTAAAGAACCAAACTTATAACTGTTGATTTGATTTGGCTGGTCCTGGAACGTATTTGAATTAACGGCATCAAATTTTAACCCGTGTTGTGTCGCAAGTGTTTTGATGGCATTCGCATCTTTTGGAATATCCCAGGGTATATGCAATGAGATAGCGCCACTTGACTGATTGAGTGCATGCAGCAAACCAACATCCTGAATTTTTTGCTCTAAGTCAGCCGGCTCACCTCCTCCGCTAAAACGGCCAAACCTTGTGCCACCTGTACCCAATGCCCAGCTTGGAATAGCCACCTGCAAATCAATTAATTTTTTAAGCACTTCATCAACTTTGCTGACTGAACCAGCAATAAATTCATAATTGCGTTTATGTTCAGCAGAATAACTTTGATTACTTTCTTCAATAAATGCTTTGTTCAAAATCATTTTCTAAAATTTTATTTGAATTGCTGTTTGAATTTTCGGTAACTAAAATACTTGTTTTATAGTGATGGAAACAGGAGAATTATTTTCATTACTTTCCATGATGTCTTTCATGTAAGCCCACCATTTTTTCATTACATGATTTGCCGGAAGGCTCCCCAATACAGAAGGATCTTCGGCATTGAATACTCCTATTAAGGCATTGTTATCCGTGTCTAAAAAGATTGAATACTCACGAATACCTTTGCTTTTCAATGATTGTTCAAGTTCGGGCTATAATTCATTATGCCTTTTTTTATATTCTTCTTCTTTTTCCCTAAATAATTTCATCTTGAAAGCTATACGATCCATATTTGAATTGTCCCACTGGTAATAAACTTTACTAAAAATATTCAATGCTAAATGTTCAGTTTTTAATGCTGAATTTATAACTCCCATTTAGAGCCTGTCCCGCCAAGGCGGGAGGTTGGGGGCTCTATCTTACAAAAGCATTAACGACACCACCATCTACATTCAAAACATTACCTGTTGATTTAGATAATAACCCACCTACAAAAGCAAAGCAGGCTTTGGCAATATCTTCCGGTTCTATTACTTCATTCAACAATGTTCGATTGGCATAATACGCAGGTAACTCTTCAACAGAAATGCCATACGCTTTTGCTCTTCCTTCTGCCCATCCATTATTCCATATATTACTACCTGATATTACAGCATCCGGGTTTACTACATTTACACGAATACCATCTTTTCCCAATTCAGCAGCATTTAAACGACTCAGGTGCAATTGGGCCGCTTTTGCAGAACCATAGCCTGCATTGTTGGGGCCGCTCACTAAAGCATTTTTACTTACAATATTAATAACATCGCCGCCTATTCCCTGTTTCCGCATTACAGCAACAGCTGTCTGTGTTACGAGGAATTGTCCTTTCACTAAAACATCATATAGCAAATCCCAGTCCTTTTCTGTATGCTCTTCGATTGGTTTTGAAATCGAAAGGCCTGCATTATTCACTACTATATCCACTCCGCCAAATGCTAAAGCAGCCGCATCTAAAGCTTTTCTTATCGTCTCGGAATTGGTAACATCCAATATTTCTGAAACAAAAACATCCTTTCCATATTGGAGTTTAAATTCTTCTTTTGTTGCTTCCAAACGCACCTCATTGTTATCATTAATAAGAACACAAGCACCTTCATCGGCAAACTTTTTAGCGATAGCTTTCCCTATACCCCCTGCACTACCGGTAATAAGAGCAATTTTTCCTGATAATGCTTTTGGCTTTGGCATTCTTTGCAGCTTTGCTTCCTCCAATAACCAATACTCTATATTAAATGCCTCCTGTCTTGATAATGCTGTGTATGATGAAATCGCCTCTGCCCCTTTCATTACATTTATTGCATTAATATAGAATTCTGCTGCTACTCTTGCTGTTTGTTTGTTCTTTGCAAAAGTGAACATCCCTATTCCGGGATAAAGAATAACAACAGGATTAGAATCACGCATTGCCGGGCTATTGTAATGCTTGCAGGAAGTATAATATTCTGTATACATTTTTCTGTAAGACTCAAATGCTGGTTTAAGTTTTTCCCTCACAGAAGATGCCTCTTTTAAATCTTCGTTTGCTGATAATGAAAGCACCAAAGGGCTAATCTTGGTGCGAAGGAAATGATCAGGGCAACTTGTACCCAAGGGAGCTAATTTATCCAGATCATTAGAATTGATATATTCTAATACACGTTCATCATCGGTAAAATGACCAATCATACTAATATCAGAAGAACAAAGCCCCCTTAGCAATGGAGCCAGCATAACCGCCTGCTGCAATCGTTGTTCCGCAGGTAAAGATTGAATTTTATTTCCGCCAAAAACCGGTTTGTTTTTATTCATATTATCCTGCAGGTAGTCGGCGCACCTTTCTATTACTTCTAATGTATTGATGTAACTTTCATAAGCCGTATCGCCCCAGGTAAATAAACCATGAGACCCTAACATGATCCCGCGGATACCTGGATTTTCATCTAAACATTTTTTTAGCTGCAAGCCCAGATCAAACCCTGGTTTTTGCCATTTTACCCAACCCATGGTACCATTAAATAATTCTTTAGTTATACGTTCGCCATCTTTAGCAGCAGCGATTGCTATGGCTGCATCCGGGTGCAAATGATCTATATGTTTAAAAGGAAGAAAACCATGTAATGGAGTATCAATTGATGGAGCTTTTGAATCCAGGTCATAGATGCAATGATTAAATAGTTCCACCATTTCATCTTCATACTCAATACCACGGTATAGATTTTTTAAAGATCGTAAGCGATCGACATATAAAGCGGCTAATCCATTTTTTTTCAACGTTCCAAGATCACCCCCCGATCCTTTCACCCACATTACTTCTGTTTCCTCACCCGTCAAAGGATCTTTCGCCATTGTTTTGCAGGATGTATTACCCCCGCCATAATTGGTTAACCGAAGATCAGATCCGATTATATTTGAGCGATAGATCAATAAGGCCACTTCATCCCCTTTTAGCGATGCTGCCGTCTTTTTATCCCACAAATAATTCACATGCTTAAATTGAGTTGATGTTTTTAATCCCATAATGCATATTTAAACCGACTGACTAAATTTATTTTTATTTAATCGAATTGCCATATCCTACCAGTAATACAGAAAGAATAATGGTAATGATCCCGACAATCACTGTTGTTATTGTTTTTTTGTTTGCCCCTTTCCATTCTTTTAACACGAGGCCCCACATATTGGCTACCAGGATTATAAAAGCCATATGCAGAATCCATGAACTGGCCCCATTTCCAAGTTTACTTTCCCCCATACCATAGAAAAAAAACTGGAGAAACCAGGTAGTTCCCGCCAATGCGGCAAAAAGATAGTTAGACATTAAAGGAGTTTTTTTGTTGCTATAATCACCGAAAGTTTTATTTCTGGCATTCAGGATCATGCACCAGATAAAATTGGTAGTGAGTCCTCCCCATAATAACACAACATAGATCACATTGTTGCGAAATAAAAACTCGCCTTCACCGGGGTGAGCAGTTGACCATACTTCATTCGCCACCATAGCCATAGGTTTACCGGATTCAAGGCCAAAATTGAAGCAGGCACTTAATACGCCTGATACCATAGAAACAAAAAGACCCAAACCAAATTTGTATTCAGTTTTCATTTTCAAGCCATGTGAATCATTAATAGCACCAGCACTTAATTGTTTTTCTTTCATCATTCCCGCTTTTCCGCAAAAAATGATACCAATAATACATACAATTAAACCCGCTAAAACAATCAATCCCCAGTTGGAACCAATCAGCATGCTGAATGTGTCTTTACCTTCTTTAGGAAATACATCATAATAAACTGATGGTATAAGCGAGCCAAATACCATGCACAAACCAAGAATGATACTGCTGCCGAGTGATACACCAAGATAACGAACGCCCAAGCCATACGTCAACCCTCCAATACCCCAAAGCAAACCAAATAAATAAGTGATCCCAAGTGTGGAAGTATCAGTTTGTTTAATAATATCAATAAAACCCGGAATGGTTAGGTATGCCGCAAGAGGAGGAACAATAAGCCAGGAAAATAGTCCTCCTATGATCCAATAACTTTCCCAGGACCAGCCCTTTACTTTTTTATAAGGAATATAAAAACTGCCAGAGGCAAAACCACCGATAAAATGAAAGATGACGCCTAATATTATCTGCATATAATGATTACTGAATTATAAGTAAAATACAGCCTGCTGTAAAGGTAATAATCAGTTTGAATGTATCTGTTATGGACTGTCATGATTCCAAATTGTCCTATTTACGAATGAGTGTTGGATAGCAGTCGCCACCCTGCAAGCCTATATACGAAACAATAGCACTAAATACTTTTGAAAACTCTTCTGGATGCTCCCATGCTACCGTGAAGGCGCAAATAGCTCCGCTACTTTCTCCCCATATAGCTCGGTTGCTGCCATTTTTTAATAAATAGATGGGACGTCCATCACTTGATTTTTGTTTTTCTACATCAGGTAAAATTTCAGAAAGAATAAACCGGGCATACGTATCACCATATCCATCATATTCAAAATTTCGGTTAAACCGGTTAAGTGCATTAGCACAACTATCCGCCACTACTTCCCCGAGTGAAATAAAAACACCGATTGTAGCTGGTATTTCATTTTTATAAATAAGATTAACAAATACAGTCAGTGCCTGCCATTGCATGCCTTCCTGGTTTAAATATACACAGGCTGGCTTACCGGGTTTGTATTGAACAGGTGCATATATCCTATATTCTCGCTGTGTGCCCCGAAAAATATCAGAATGGCTATACACAAATTTTAATACTTCGCCTTTGGGTAAACCCGGGTGTTCTATGCTGGCAGAATCAAGGAGATATGTTTCAATGGCTGCCTGTGAAGCGACAAGGTTCTGAACAAGCATTAACAAATAAAAGAAAAACTGTTTCATGGTTAATCAGTATTAATCAGCAAGAATTAAAATTAAGAACGACGAATCAAATTTCTGGCAAAAATTAAATTGATTGGACTATATACATCTCAGGTATAACAGATTTAGAACGTTAAAAATGAAAGACTGATACATCAATTACTGAGTATAAGAATATTCAATAAGAAAACGGCTGTTACTTTTTATATAAAATTCTTTCTGACTTTTTATTATTAATAACAGAAATTTTTGAAATAATACTTCCAACACTTATACATCCGGATGATTGAGACAGAAAAGATGAACCATAGTATATTTCTTCTTTTCTTACACTGCCGTTGGTCAAGGTTATATAAAGTACCCTATCATCAGCATTCATTTTAAATTGTTTTTGTAAAATATTTTTCACTTTAAAAACCTTCAAAGGACCTTTGTTTTGAGAAGCTGCAACCAACAATTCGTTATTTATCCCTCTCAATTTAATTATAGCTTTTCCGTCACCGGGTATATAGAGACCGCTTTGAGAAATACTTTGCGGTATAAAATTTCCTTTGCCATCCCCCAGCATTACAAGGCCTTTCATGGCATCATACCGGCCTGTAGATACTTCACCGCCATAATCATTCCCGTTAAGTGCTACATCGAGGTTTCCGTCATCATTAAAATCATCTGTAATCATACCATATACAGGCGCCAATTGAGCCAATGGCGGTAATGGGGATATTGTAAAATTATTTTTCCCAATGTTTTTTATAACGCTTGTTTGAAACCAGTTTGCTTTTGAAACAACAGCATCGTTTAGCCACTCTTTTCCCAATAAAGTATTTATATCAGCATTTGCAAAACTTTTATAAGTCAAAAAATTCTTTTTCAGGACAGGTAATTGCCCCACAATATCATCACGATTATGCGCTGTAAACTCTCTTATCGTACCATCTGTATGTTTTAAAAACACGGTTGGTATAGCATCAAGGATTCCGTTATTGTCAAAATCATTCACATAAATTTTTACAGGATATTGATCGGTTGGGCGATAAAAAGAGTTTTGCCCAAGATTACCCACTATATAATCTACATCGCCATTATTATCAAAATCACCGGCTGTTATACTATTCCACCAGCCAATTTTATCAGCAATACCAGAAGCTGCAGTTGTATTAATAAACTTCCCTCCACTATTTTTAAAAAAAGTAACCGGCATCCATTCTCCAACAACAATCAGATCGGTAAAGCCATCATGATCAAAATCGGTCCAAATAGCATCGCATACTAATCCTATATTCTTTAATTCGGGAGCTACTTGATCAGAAACATCCGTAAACTTTATTTTCTCATCTTTTGAATCATTTCTATATATAAATGAGCTTACTTTTTGGGGGTATTTTTCCGGTAAAATCCTTCCTCCTACAAATAAATCCAAATCACCATCATTATCAAAGTCTACCGCTTTTATACAACTCTTACTTACATAATTGGTAGGAATTGCGTTTTCTTTTAATTTAAAATTCCCCTTCCCGTCGTTTTCATAAAACTTGTCCTGGTATGATTTTGAATTTGCTTGAAACCGATTGCTTCCGCTCGTAAAATACAAATCCAGATCTCCATCACCGTCTGCATCAAAAAGAAGTATTCCCATAGTTTCTGACCTTACAGCACCTGAAGTAGTATCAACTGGTAAATCTTTTTGAATAAATTCTCCATTGGTTTGTTGCAGCAATAATTTCCCGGTAGCTAAATCTGTACCGCCTATAACTATATCATCTAACCCGTTTAAATCCACATCACCTGCAGCCAATCCTGGTCCATATTGAGATAATTTATGGGGCAATAACCTTTCGTAATTAAAATCAATATATTCCGAAGCCTGATGAACAAAATTAATCCCAAGGATAGAGGTGACCTCCGTAAATAAATTGATATTCATTTTTGGCTGGGCTTCCAAGGAATCATCTTTCTGGGCATTTTTAATATCTGCAATTAATAATTGATTTACCGCCACCGAAAAGAATTTTTGTCTTTTATTACCGGGCCATCTGATAATAACAGAATCAATCATTTTTGTATTCCCAAGTCCAAAATGAATTTCTGTATCTACAGTAGAAAGGTAGCCTCTGTAAGGAGAATTTTCTATTACCTGTTGTCTGTCCCCATCGTAGAATATTCTTGCCTCTGCGCCAATGCCAAATTGATTCTTATTTTCACCTTTAAACATAATTTCCAGGTAATTAGCAGTAGCTGTACCGGAGTTATTCATACTATTTCTATAAACAAACGCAGGATCACTAATATTATTTACAACGAAATCCAAATCGCCATCATTGTCCAAATCAACATAAACAGCGCCATTTGAAAAGGATGTTTGAGACATACCCCATTTTTCCGCATTATTTTCAAATTTCAGATTACCCATATTTCTGAAGGCATAGTTTGAAACCTTTATTTGGGGCATCTGATCTATTAATTGCTTTTTACTGGAAATATTCCGATCTTTGAAAGCCATAAAATCATGGTCCGTAACATCCCGCGGATAGCCATTAGTAATAAAAATATCTTTGTTTCCATCATTATCCATGTCTGCTATCAGGGGTGCCCAGCTCCAGTCAGTTTCTGCTACTCCTGCCAAAAAACCTATGTCACTAAATACAGGGTGAATAACTGTGTCTCCCCAGACCGGCGCCAAACCTTGGTTTAGTTGCAATGTATTCCGAACATATTGCAGATTCTGGTCTTGCAAAATCATGATTTGGTAAATAAAATAATTATTACTACCCATATTTTTCTTCTTCCTGAAATTATCCTCCGGATTCATATCAACACTAATAATATCAGGAAGTCCATCATTATTTATATCTCCGATATCAATACCCATTGCATTTTGAGAGGTATGATTAAAATATTCTTTTATTTTATTAGTAAATTTTCCGTTTTTACTATTAATATAAAGAAGATCACTTCCATAATAATCATTGGTAACATAAATGTCTTTCCACCCATCTTGATCAATATCTAAAATGGCAATTCCTAATCCAAAACCCAGTTCGGCGATACCAGCTTGCTTCGAAACATCTGTAAATACAGGGTGATTTAAAGAATCATTCCAGTCATTGCGAAATAACTTGTCAATTTCATCAGACGTATTTAAACTAACCTGGTTATTAAAAAAAGCCGAACTTCTTTTTGCCAGCCTGGTTGTAACGAGGTACATATCTAAATCGCCATCATTGTCATAATCAAAAAAGGCCGCCTGAACTGAATAACTTGTATCATCCAAACCATATTCATGTGCCAGCTCCTTAAAGAAAGGTATCCCTTTTTGATTCAGCCCCTGGTTAATGTATAGAAGATTTCGTCTTTGATCAGGATTAGTTTTAATGGAAGCACAAACATATATATCTTGCCAGCCATCTTCATTAATATCTACAACAGAAACGCCACTACACCACCTTTGCATGCCATCAACAGTTGCGGCAGCTGTAATATCCTCAAACTTCATATTACCCTTATTTAAATAAAGCTTATTGGAAACTGTACTTGCCGTGAAGTATAAATCCGGCAGATCGTCCCGATTAAAATCACCCACTCCTACTCCTCCGCCGTTGTAAAGAAATTCCAAATCGATGGGATTTATTGAATCATTTTCCGTTATTAAATTATTGAAATCAATACCAGATTCATCGGTTGATAATTTTGTAAAAAGAGTTGACTTTGAATTGCAGGATGAAAATAAAATAAATACAAACAGACCAATAAAACAGTAATGCCCATTCTGAAATATTTTTTTAATTGGTTTCATTCTCATCAACTAACTGTTTAATCTGATTGTAAAGACTGCCCAAATGTTTTTCATTTACCTTTAATTCATTACTATATTTGGCATTTACCGGGTTAAGAGCGTTAACAAGTGAGCTGCCAATTCCAAAAGCTACTGCCCCTTCCTTTTTAAATGCTTTAATATTATTAAGAGTTATACCGCCTGTTGGCATAAGAAGTATATGATTAAGGAAGCTTCGTATATTTTTAAAATACACTACATTTGATGCAGGTAATAACTTAATAATATCGCCACCAGAATTATATGGCAAAATAATTTCTGTTGGTGTGAGTGCCCCGGGAAAACTTACTGCCCCAAATTGTTTGGTCACTTGAATTTTTTCTTCATTATAACCAGGAGATATACTTAGTTTTGCTCCAGCATCAATGGCCAATCTTGCTGATGAAACATCAAGCACTGTTCCTGCACCTCTTATCATTCGGTCCCCTATATTATGGATTAATTTGTTAATAACCGATAGTGCATCAGTCGAATTCACTGATATTTCAATAATTTTAATTCCAGCCTTATAAAGGGCATTTGCAATGTTTAAAACATCTTTAGGACTTATTCCTCTTATTATAGCAATTATTTTGTTTTCAAATAAATTTTTAAGCGTTGTCATTATAATATTCTGTATTAACCGCAGTTGAACGCACCCACATGAGAACAGAGTACAATGTAAAAGTAAATCTATAGTTCTGTTTAACCGTACTGAACTGTTCTGAACCTCTTGTGACCAATAGCACCAAATACTCTTGAAAATGTTGTCGGATGCTCCTATGCCGTCGTGAAGGCACAAATAGCCCCGCTGCTTGCTCCCCATTAGCGGTCGTTACCATTTTTGATAAATAGATGGCACGCCCATCGCTTGTTTTTTGTTTTTCTACTTTAGGTAAATTTTCAGTAAGAATAAACGGGGCATACGCATCACCTAATCCATCTTATCCAAAGCTTCGGTTTAACCGGTTAAGTGCATTAGCACCACTATCCGCCAATACTTTCCCGGGTGAAATAGATACACCGATTGTAACTGGCATTTCATTTTTATAACTAAGGTTATCAAATACAGTCGGTGCTTTCCATTGCATGCCTTCCTGGTTTATATATACACAGGCAGGCTTACCGGGTTTGTTTTGAGCAGGTATATATACACAATATTTCCGCTGTGTGCCCGGAAAAATATCAGAATGGTTATACACTCATTTTAATACTTCGCCTTTGGGTACACCCGGGTGTTCGATGCCCATCAGAATCAAGGGGATATGTTTCATCGGTCGCCTGTGCAGTGACAAGGCTTTGAACAAGCATTAATAAATAGAAGAAAAATTGTTTCATGGTGAATCTTTTTTAATCAGTTAAGATTTAAAATTAAGAACGACTAATCAGGTATGCAACCAAATTTTTCGCAACCGGGTTTATACAGGACTAAACAGTTTATATGTAAGGCAGTCAAGAAAGCTTGCTATCTGTACTGAACTGTACTGAAATTCGATTAATACTATGTTTTTTGCTTTTCTTTGTAAATTATGTTGCAGAAATTTTAATTAATATTATATAAAATAACTATTCAAAAGTTCACTATTGCACCAGCCGGTGACGATTATTTTGGGTGCTGACAGTGGAAGCCATGTTGGGTTATTCTATCCCGCCTTAGGCGGGACAGTTGCGACAAAAAAAATAAAAATATACCCATGAAAATATACTCTTTCGCATACATCGCTGCCTGCCTGCTGGTTTCTAACATTTGTTTATCGCAAACTTCTTTTTCACAAAAAGATTTTATTAATCCGCCACAGTCAGTAAAAGTGCATACCTGGTGGCATTGGATGGACAATGCCATTACCCGGGAAGGGATAACAAAAGACCTGGAATCCATGAAACAACAGGGCATTGCACAGGCAACCATTCTGGATGTAAGCTTATTCAACCAGAAAGACTTTGGGATTCCCCTGGTTAAATTTAATTCACCGGAGTGGTATGCTATGTTCCAATGGGCATTACAAGAAGCTAACCGTTTAGGTATCACGATAGGTGTGCATAATTGTGACGGATGGAGCACCAGTGGAGGACCATGGATTACTCCGGAAAAATCAATGAAGCAATATGCATGGACTAAAATAATTACAACTGGCGGAAAGACTTTATCTGTATCATTGGCAAAACCCTTTGTACGAAAATATTTTTACGCAGATGCAGCCGTTGTTGCTTATCGTACCCATCAAACACCTAACTCTTTTCAAAAAGCAAAACCAACAGCAATATTAAATGATAGTACGCACGCATCCTATTTATTGGATGGAGACCCGGGTAGTTCGGTAAATATGAAAAAGGGAAATCATATTGTTATTTCTTTCCCTACCGAATTTAATGCAGAAAAAATTGTTATTCATCTGCGAAGGCCATTTACATGGGCTAATATGGCAAACATTAAAAGCAATTTCACTTTATCGGCCTCTGATGATGGGTTGAATTTTACCAAAGTAAAAGACTTTGAGTTAACTGGGTTTAATGAATCCTTTGAAACTGCAATAACACCTGCGGGTGCCCGGTACTTTAAATTAGTCTTAACCGATTTCTCTAATCCGGATTCCTGGCATTGGTATCAAATATCAGAAGTGGAATTATTGAAGAAAGATGAACAAGCGTCTTATTCACCAGGCATTGCCCATCTGCTGGAGAAAACGGTAGCCATCAAACCTGCGAATAAGAATTATTTTAACAGTGATGAACAAAATTCATTAAAAGAAATGATACCGGAAGATTCGGTACTTGATATTACGGCTTATATGAATACAGACGGGCTATTAAAATGGCAAGCACCGGTAGGCAACTGGTGTATTATTCGTTTTGGATATACTACCACCGGTGTTACAAACGCACCCGCTAATGCAGAAGGAACAGGATTGGAATGTGATAAGATGGACCCGGAAGCTTTAGATTTTCATTTCAACAGTTTCCCTAAAAAATTAATTGACGCGGCTGGCATATATACAGGCAATACGTTTAAGTTTTTACTGGTTGACAGTTGGGAATGTAATTACCAGAATTGGACACAAAGTTTTCCAAAAGAGTTTGAAAAAAGGAGAGGGTATGACCTCATTAAATTTATTCCGGTATTATGCGGTGATGTGGTAAGCAGTGCTGAACAATCCAACGCCTTTTTATATGATTTCCGTAAAACAATTGCTGATTTAATTGAAGTTAGTTATTATAAACACTTTAATGAACTATGCCATCAAAACAAACTGGAATTTCACAGCGAAGTTATCTATGGTGGTGCTGATTATCCACCACTCGATATTTTAAAAACCAATAGTTACGTTGATTTGCCGATGTTTGAATTCTGGTCCCACCCGAACAAACAAGCTATGCCTGAGTATCTGCCTACTTCGCAGCCTGAGTTCAGTTTCCCTATATATTCTTCTGTATTGTATAATAAACCGGTGATTGGCGCTGAAGCCTATACCAGCCTTGCTACTTACAGCGAATCGCCCTGGTATTTAAAATCCTATGGCGACAGGGCTTTTTGTTCTGGTATCAATCAAATGATTCTTCATAGTTATGTGCACCAGCCTGCAGATAAAAAACCCGGACTGACATTGGGGCCTTTTGCCTCACATTTTAATCGTAATAATCCGTGGTGGCAATTTGCTTCCGGTTGGTTGAACTATCAGTCACGTGTACAGTATTTTTTGCAAAAAGGAGAAACAGTTTCCGATATATTATTTTATACTGGGGACCAATTACCTCAATATGTACAAAATGATTTTCTTAAAACGCTATCTTTCGGCTATCGTGCCAATGCCTGCAATTTAGATATATTGAAAAACAAAGCCTCTGTACAAAATGGAAAGATTGTTTTTGCAAAAACCCAGCAGTATAGTTTGCTGGTATTGCCTGATAATAATGCCATGGAATGGGAAACGCTGCAGCGCATTGCACAATTAATAAAAGAAGGCGCTGTCATTTACGGACCCAAACCCCTGACCACTTTTTCTTTAAAAGGAATAAAAAGCAAATCAGCACTTCTTGCCCTGGCGGATGAAGTTTGGGGAACGACCCCTGCTAATGCCGGTTCACATGCTTATGGAAAAGGGAAAGTTTACTGGGGTAGTTCTGTAAACGAGGTATTAAAACAAATTAACCTTACTCAGGATTTCAGCACGGGCCAACCCGACTCATTGAACCTGATGTATATTCACAAAAAAACCAACGATGCGGATATTTATTTTGTAGCCAACCAGCAAAACGATACTATAAATCGTGAATGCATATTTCGTGTAGGAAAGAAAAATGTTGAAATATGGAACCCTCAATACGGTAGTGTAATCACCCCATCCAATTACAAAATTGACCGGGATGGCATTCATATATCGGTAAGCTTTCAGCCTCGTGAAGCGCTGATATTTGTTTTTACCAACAAGCCATCTAAAAAAGCCGTTGAGCCGGCAACCCCGGAAATAGTAACAATTAATAACTTCAAAGGCAGCATACAATTTTCGCCTGCCTACCCGGATGATATTCCCGCTGTTGACATATCTTCTTTCAAATCTTATACTGATTTTGAAAATCCCGCTGTCAACTATTTTTCGGGTATAGCAAAATATACTATTCAATTTGATGCGCCCGCAAATATTGCTAAAAATGATTCGGTGCTATTGAGTATTGGTAATATAGAAGCAACTGCTGAACTGCGATTGAACAAAAAATGGCTGGGTTATATATGGATGCCTGATTTTAAATTGAAAGTAGGTGGTCTTCTTCAGGCAAAAAATACACTGGAGATTACAGTTGCCAATGCCTACCGCAACAGGATTATAGGGGATTATAAACAATACGACAGTTTAAAGAATGTATGGACATCTGGTGACATGTCTCCATTTTCAAATAAAGAGAAAATGTTGAAACCATCTGGTGTAATGGGGCCATTACAATTAATCATTTACAGGAAGCCATCGAAATAATAAATCATATATGGCCAAAAATCAAACTAAAAATGAGAAATTCCCTACTCGCCAGGAATTTTTGTTAAACAGTGTACTCTTGACCTCGGGTTTAGCAGTAACTCCTTAGAGTATCCTTCCCGTAACCGTTTGTTGGGCAACAAGGACCATACCTTGGACAAGGCAGCATCTGAATGGCTTTATATCTGGCCACTAACGACGTTACGGGCTTGCCGAAGCGGGGGCTGTAAAATCCGTCCGGCCCGGCTAACTGAATCTAAATTTATAAATAAACGTTGATGAATTGCCCATAGCTAC
>Ga0163150_10003757_pt1 | contig 21008 bp, 22 predicted proteins | sample OliLakLV19P2IB_FD_148628 | JGI IMG/M metagenome (GOLD analysis project Ga0163150, IMG submission 148628) | Freshwater microbial mat bacterial communities from Lake Vanda, McMurdo Dry Valleys, Antarctica - Oligotrophic Lake LV.19.P2.IB | ecosystem: Environmental > Aquatic > Freshwater > Lake >...
GAGCGCATCGGAGATTGCACCGGAATTCTTGAGAGCATCTGCCGCGCTCAAATCGTCTACGGCTTCCTGCGGACCTAATGGACCACGGACTTCACGGCCAAAGCTGTCTAGCTGGGCAAGCTTGATGGGTTCAAGTGTGGCCAGCTGCTTTTTCGTGCCCGGCTTGGGAATGGACGCCAGGAGCGATTCGGACGCGGGCAACGTCAGCCCGGCGCTGGCGAGGCGCATGCGGCGTTCGGATTCTTCGGGAGTCTCGTTGAAGTGTTTCGCCAGTTCGCCAGGTCCGCCGGTTGCGGCTTTGAGTTCATCTTCCGCGAGAAGCGGCAATGGCTTTGGCGTGGAAAGGTCTAGCGTGTTTGCGGCTGTATCCGTTGCCGGCGGCTCCACTGCCTCCACAACCACCCATCGCTCGGGAATGATATTCCAGATCGCAATGCTGGACGGGAAGAACGTCATCAGTGTGATGAACGCCACGAACCGGAATACCGCGCTGGTTTGGTTCAGCATGGAAAGACCCCCGAAATTAAGGCAAGAATTATGCACAACGAAAATCGGCTTGTGGTCGCGATAGGGATTTGGAAGGTGGATGAGGCTATCGCGCGGCTCGCTGAGACGGAGTTTTTCTGTCTTATTGCAAGGTCACGACAAAGACTTCTGGAAAACTGCATGACCAGCCCCCACAAAGCGTCGATGTACTCACAGCCCGCGCTGCATCGCACTTTACGATTGCGCTAGTATGGACGCAAATAGCAAATTCTGTCAAGGCAAAAAAGTTAAAAGTCATAACCAGAGAATCACACGGGCGATAGAGATTGGCTTAGGTGTGTCAGCTGGACCTGTTTTTGTCATGCGCTCTTGTTACGCGCTCTCCCTCGCAACTGGATGGATCTCGGCCTTTGTAGGGCGAAAATCCAGCATTTCTTTCCACGCGGACGGCACAAACAATAGCCCGGGAAGCGCGGGGCTTAGGGTAGAAATGATGTGCGCGAGGAGGACATAAGCAAGAGCTGCGTCCTTGTCCATGTTGGGGTTAACGGCGAGCACACTCAGTAGGCAGAAGGCATGGAACGTGCCGATTGTGCCTGGTGCGGAAGGCAGGAGATGGGCAATTGTCGTGATGGCCGTTTTGGATAGCGCGGTAAGAAATGCGTGCTTCAAATCCATGGAGAATGCCATTAGCAGTGGTATAGGCGAGAGCGCGAAGACGATCCAGCACTGGAACGACAATAACTGCGCCCCCCAGAACAGTTTCGCATTGCCAACAATTCGCATCCCGCTCGCTACATCTTCGAGTGCTCTCACGATTAATTTGCGAGCTGACCCCTCGGAATTCTTTCCCATCCAATAAACCATGGGTTGAATGAAGAAATAACACAGGATGAGCAGAGTGGCGCAAATAGCGGCGACAATACCGAGGGATTGCGCGGCGGGTCCAACACTTTGGACAATATCTGGCAAATGAAGGCCAAAAACCTCGCCGGTACGCTGCACTGCTTCCGGTGAAACATCGACGAAGAGAAACATTACCGCCATGACTGCAGCGATTGCCGGCAAGTCTTGCACTCTGGAAAGAAATACAGAGACCAGTGGTGGAGTATGTACGCGACGCCCGGTTTGATGGTCGTTCGACAAACTCTCTGGTGGGAAATATCCGATGGGCGTTGCTCGCCATCTTTTCGTTCAGTAAAAGGCCATTGGCCTATATTTCCACACTCGCTATTGCTGTCGTCACGCTGACAGTCCTCACCGCAGCCTTCTATTTGATTGCGTACTTTGTCTATGGCGCGCCCACCGGCTTTCCCACCATTCTGTTGGTGACGATGTTTCTTAGTAGTGTTCAGCTCGCCTGCGTGGCCATTCTGGCCGAATACTTGGGACACATGTATACAGAACTCAAAGGCAGACCCAGATACATCGTTCGGGATATTGTCGATAACCGTATCAGGCGGTAGGCGATGCAGAAAAGGCCGCCAAACGAAACGCGCTGTCTCAAATGGTTTTGAAGGGCAAGAGCGCGTCTGGCCCGCAACGTCACGACTACTTATTCCGGCGTCTGTTTTCATGCGCACAATGCGGCAATATACTTACCGGAGAACAACAAAAGGGGCATGTGTACTACCGGTGCCATTCGCGTGATTGCAAGCAAGTCAGTGTTCGTGAAGAGGACATTGATTCATCAGTCGAGCGTTTCTTTGAACCAATGCAGTTGTCTGGTCGTGAGCGCAGCTATCTAGAGAACAAGCTGTCTTTGCTCAAGCGCGAGTGGACAGTGGAAAGCGATAATGACTTACGATCACTTGAACTTCGGCGTAACCAGACAAAGGACCGCCTTGAACGATTGACGGATGCTGTGATTGAAAAGGTGATCGACAAAGCCGAATTCGAACAACGCAAAGCAACCCTGCTCATGGAATTGAGTTCGATTGAGGACAGCAAAGCTCAGTTAGCCAGCTCAACAGCAACTTTGGGCCACAGAGTCTCTGAGTTTTTCGAACTCGCGGAAAGCCTTTATCTAGGCTATAAATTGGGAATTTGCGGCGAAAAGCGCGATTTCATCAAAATGGCGACTTCGAACCGGACAGTATCCGGAAAAAACGTTGTGGTTGAGCCAAGATTTCCCTTTAATCTGATCAAAAATGGCTCAACTGTCCTTGACAGTGCCCCGTCACGAGCCAGACTTCGAACTTTAGACGAGATGTTGGCTAAGGTGGTGGGGTACTTTGAGTCTAACCCAGGGGAGTGGTTCCGTCTATCGGGTTCTGAAGAGCTACTCAAGCCGAAAACCAACTACACCGGCTTTGCGGCTAAATACCGGCCAATTGATGGGGAGGGTAGGACGAAGTCCTGAAGTCCCTATGTCTACAGCCACTTGGCGACCGCTTACTTATCCCGTATGATGATTTTATTCTTCTCACATGGATCAAGAACGATTTCTTAAATTGAAAGACAAGGCTCACAACCTCTACATCAAAAAGCGGTCTATTTATAACCCGTACCTCCAGACAGAAGTCGTTCTGAACTCGGATGGCTTTCATCATTTGGAATACTCCGCCCGGCGCGAGCGGTCCAAGCTGGAGCAAGCGCTCAAATTCAGATTGCTACCCCTAGCTCTGGAAACTATTAAAAAATCGAACACCTTGCAGGAATTTCGAGAAACTTGGGCACCTATTGGCAAAAAATCAACTCACGGTACACCGATGAAGAAGGTGACGTACTGGGGCGTTGTGGCCATCTTAGGGGAAAATAAAGTTAAGGTCCGGACGATTCTGCGCCGGATTGGAGACGGCAACATTACCTTTTGGAGCGTAATGCCGGATCGAAAGCTTGGGAACGGGCAAAAACTGTTCGACGCTAATATCGAGGATTTCTGAATCAAAAAGGCCCCCATTGGGAGCCACTTTGATGTGCTTGCCTTCAGCTTTGGTATTCCTTAGCTGAACGGGGCTTGCGCCCACAAACACCTACTCATGATAGCGCAATCGGGGGGAAGGTCAAGGGACTGTCTCGGGCAGTAACTTTCTATCGTGCCTATAGAAATTGGCGAATGGCATCGACAACTTTGCTCACACTTCTCTAACAATTCTAATGGAAGCCTCAAACTTTAGGTTGACTTTTGTTTCATGAGAAAAAGACAGGGTCGTTGGGCTTGACTTTTTTTGATTATGATTTATAATTTCAATGTAGGCTGCGCTCCAGCGGAAGGCGACCAATAACGCTGGAGGTCCATCACGATGAATTCGGAAGTTCGCCTGTGTCGTTGGTCGAGTTTTGAATTGGCTCTGCGAATCTGGCTGGAAGGAAATCCATTCGCAAGCATGTCGTCAGCCTTCGTAGATAAAACGGTCGAAAGTGTTAAGTCAGATTTCTTATCAAGTACTGACAATTTTGAATCTAAGTGTGATCTATCACGATTGGTCACGCTGATAGACGCCCATGCAAGCCAGGCAATCAATAGCACTATATCAAGTGTAGATGCATGCCAAGCGATCCACGGTATTCACTGTGAACTTGCGGAGCGGGAGTTTTTTCTATTACAAAACGTAATTCGGTTGGCGCGCGAGGCAATTAAAACGTTGAATAAGTCTAGACGGGAAATTTTCAGGCTGCGATTCGTTGAGAAATACACCTTTGAGGAAATCGCACGAGTCGCTGGGTTGAGCGTAGACGGTGTAACACACAGCTACAATACAAGTCGCGAGATTGTGGCCCAAGAAGTGTACCGGAACTTAACCCTTTGCCACACACACTTTCGTTTATTCAAACGACACTTGAATCACGAGGCGCCTTCATTGCGCGCAATCCGCGTCTTGCTCGGTGCAATCGGGAACGCAGATGAATCACCGAGTAGCTTAATCGCAGAAGCATTTGCCCCATAAAACTAGATTCATAAAAACAGGGCAACTCATATCGAGCTGCCCCTATGTCTAAGAGCCCGAGCTACTCCAGTGCCGCTGCCATCAGAACGTCGAACGCGCACAAAGCCAAAGCGAGTTTACGACTTGCCGGTGTAGGACATTGATTGAGAAAGTCTTCTAAGTTTGGATTCTCCCCAGCCACAGTCCTATCTCGATAATCGTTGGCAACTTTTTGTGCGATAGCTTTTTCGGCGTCGGAGCAGTTTCCCGAAACTTCGTCTGGGCGCGCGTACTCCATAGTTTTCCCCCTTTCATAACTCTCCAAAGACCAAGAACCTCCACTTGAAGTATAGCTACATAAATCAATCCGTCAACTGTTTACGCAAGAGCCAGCCTAAGAGCTGAGATTGGTCAAGTTTGCTCAGTCCAAGGTTGATGAGAATAGCGAGGAAGCTGCATAGGCCGGGGAAATCAGTCAATACTGGGCTAGCCCCGGCGCAAAGTCCTGAAGTCCCCAAGTCCACTATCTTGCCCCTGTCCCGCCTATCTGTTACGCTTATGGCTAAGGAGGCGGGTGGCGAATGCTTCCGGGAAATTCCAGGAAGCCCCATGGTACATTTTTCTGGCTGAGAATGTCAGTTGTCGGATTTGTGACCATGTACCAGCTATTCCCTTTCCCCGTGTGCCATGAGGGCAACCAGACGACTTTGCGGGAATAGGGGCGATCTCAGTCAGCGGTGGCATGTAAGGTGCATTGCCCGGTTTTCGAGTGGACAAGCAGGAAACTCAAATGAGAATTCAAACCTATGTCTGATTCCGATGCGTTAACGTCAATGGGCGATCAAAGTCTAGTTGATGCGGAGAACGCAATTGCAGAGCAACTAGGTGGTGGCACTGGTAGAAAATATGTGCGTTTCGTGATAGCCGCCTTGAGCAGTATTCCTTGGGTCGGTGGAGTCCTAAGCGCTGCAGTAAGTTTCAGTGCGGAAAAAGAGCAAGAAAAGGTCAACGCATTACATAAACTGTGGCTTGAAGAACATAAACGCAAAATAGCTGAACTCGGCCAAACTCTTCGCGATATATTTGCGAGGTTTGAGAATTTTGGAGAGGACTTATCTGATCGGACAAGCTCAGATGAATACTTGGCTCTAGTTAAGCGTACGTTTAGGTCGTGGGATCAAGCCGACACAGATGAAAAACGGTCGATGCTGCAAAAGCTCATTACCAATGCCGGTGCTAAGAAACTTTGTTCAGACGACCTAATTCGTCTCTTTATTAACTGGATTGAACTATACCACGAAGCCCATTTCATGGTTATTAAAGAAATCTACCGCGATCCTGGGATTACGCGAGGAGAAATCTGGGATCAAATACATGACGAACGTCCACGCGAAGATTCTGCTGAATCCGACCTTTTTAAATATTTGATCCGAGACCTCAGTACCGGCGGCGTAATTCGGCAAGTGAGGGAGACAACTGAGGATGGAGAGTTCCTCAAAAGGCGCCAATCCCGGACATTTAGGCGTAGTGGGACCCCAGCATCAAGGACTATGGAATCTGCTTTTGAGGAAACAAAGGGCTATGTGTTGACGGAATTGGGTAAGCAATTCGTTCACTATGTGATGGAAGATGTTGTTCCTCAAATTTCAGCGGCATCAGAATTAGAGTGATTTATCACACAATAGTAAGGGAGGTTTATACGAATGGCATTGTATAAGAACGGTTCATACTTGGCGCAAAGTCACCACGAAGCCTTCGACACACTATTTGTTCCTGGTGATAGGCCCGCTAACTCGGGAATATACCGATGCGAATCTTGTGGCGACGAAATAGCGGCAAATAAGGACCAACCTCTTCCACCCCAAAATCATCATCAACACGCGCCGGGACTTGGTAGAATAAAATGGAAGATGATAGTCTTTGCCTCGCAAAATTAGCCACTAAAAGTGCTGTAGCCACGGTTATTGGAAAGAGTGTTCCAAGGCGAGCGAATTTGAAAATAAGGCAGGTTTTCCCGTCTTGACACGTTGTGCCCCGTCACGAGCCAGACTTCGAACTTTGGACGAGATGTTGGCTAGCAGCCCTAAATCGTAAGGGATACAGATGCCGAAGATAAGATCGTCAAAAAAGGCCCACTATGCCAGAGCTATGATAGAGCATGATCACAAAGAACGGCGATCTCATATGACCGCGGAACAAGTTAAAGCCGAAGATGACATCCCCTTCTAAACTCAGAAAGGAGTTCATACCATGCCACGCGGTAGAAAACTCAGCGAAAAACAACTGACACATGCCGAGATGGATGCCCTAGACAAAGAACATTCATCCCTTAAAGAGGAAATCAAAACGAAACAGACACGGATCGAAGAAATCCAACAAGAGATGCACGGATTCTACTCAGCGAGAGGATACATAAGAGCTATTGCCGAAGGAATCAAAAAACGCCTAGGCAGACCGAAAGGCCCAGGAAACAAAGGCAAGAAATTCAGACGGGGAACCGGCAAGTACAAACCTACGGATGAAGAAGTAGCCGCAGCAATCAAAGAACACTCCAAGCTATCAGACAAAGACATCGCGAAGCTTCTCAAAGACACAAACAAATTTGCCGTAAGGGCCGATAGGATTGCACGGGTACGAAAAGAATCAAAGGGGAAGTAGTCCTGACAACAAAAAGGTACTACGCATGTTTCAATTTTACAAGCGAAACAAGGAAATTCTTGACCTTCTGGGTATGGTCGCGGTGGTATTGGTGATAATCGGTTTCGTCACATATCCCATCTTCAAAGAGGCTTTTAGTGGTGGTTCTCATGAGGAATTACCGCCGCGAAAGACCACAACAGAGAGGTACAATGAGCAAACGCCAACCGTAAAAATCGAAAAAATTACGGCGACGACATTTACACTAGCTCAATTCGATGAGATTCAAGAGGGCATGACACGCGTTCAAGTAACCGCTATCCTCAAAGATTCGGGGCACCTCTTTCATGGTAGCTTTGGAGGGAACCAAGAAGTGCAACTCTATCTATGGAAAAACGTTCCCGATAAGAATGGACACATTATGCTCAGGTTTGAGGAAGGAAAACTAACCAGAAAAGAACAGCAAAGGCTTAAGTAGCCATTTTTTCGACATACACCTAAGCATTGTGCGAAGCATGGCCCGTCTGAGTCCCGCAAGGGTTTGGCTCCACGAGATTTCGGGTCCCTCTTTGAATCAGTGGTTTGGCCTAAAACGTTGAGTTAAAAAGCTATTCTCGAATGGGGGACTTGTCCGATCTGACAACTCCACCCGTCGTGACTGGTGCCCCGTCACGAGCCAGACTCCGAACTTTAGACGAGATGTTGGCCAAGGTGGTGTGGTACTTTGAGTGTAAACCAGGGGAGAGGTTCCGTCTACCGTCTGCGGCCTAGCAGCCCGTGGCAGAAGTCAAAAATGACCATTTCGATATCGAAAAACGCCTTATTTTCCGGGGGTCGGAACGCATCAAAATTACTTCTGCCACGGACTGCTAGGATCAAATGTCTATATCAGCCCATATTGCGGCATGATCCGAAGCCGCATCGACGGGCTTAACTAATTCTTCATACACTTCCCAGCGAACCGGTTTCGTTCCCGGCCATACGCCTTTCCGAATGACACCACCTTTTTGAACTTTCAAATAGAGTGCAGGGGACAGCAACAAATAATCGATTTTATTCGATTCATTGGAAAGTTTGTAAGTGCCTGGATAGCCACCATTGTCGAAAGCCGGATGAAGAAAAATATCCTTCAAGGTGGTAGATCGGATGAGCGCCTCAAGAGGATTACTATCCGGCGTATCATTTAAATCACCAAGCACCGCGATAAATTTGATCCCCTCTGAAATGCGTTGTTTGTAGATTGCTGCTACCCGTTGAGCCTCATGCTTTCTCCGCCGGTCATTGCTTTCGACGGAGCCATAGCCTTTACTTTTGAAATGGCAAACCAATACCAAAATCGACGACCCAGTTGGAGTCGAAACGAGATACTCTGGACAATCTCTGCAAAAAAGCGGTTGGCCATTAGCCAGATGATCATCGACGTGGCTGTGCATCCCTCCGATCGGAAATTTTGCGCGTGTCATTAAACCAACATCTATACCACGCTCATCGTTTCCGTCAATCACCATCACGTGACGATAGGGATTTCCTCCGATTGCGCTAAGAATTGCCGAGTTAAACTGCTCAAGTACTGGACGGTTATCTGCCTCGACAACCGCCAAGATATCCGCCTTCACATCGCGAATAACTCTGGCTGTGTTTCGCATAGACTGCTCATCAATAGATTCTTCGCGCAACTCCAACGACCCGACCCAATCTACACGTCCTTCTGCAATAATTTCCAATTGGCCATTTTTCGTACGCTTGAGAAGTGCCCCTCTATTTCTTCGCAGTATAACATAGGGTCCAGTATCAGATTTCTTGAGCCCGAGTTCTGTAAGCAATTTAATCATTCGGTTCTTTATGGCCGGGGTGTATTTAACTTCCCCGAGCAATTGATTCAGTTGGGCGTACTTTGCCAGTATTGGCCGACCTTCACTCCAACTTTCCAAACTCATCGCCTTAGGTCGATTAAAAAGGTTCTCGACATTGAAACTGGCTAGCCGCATTCTTGTACCCCTCTCATTCTAATTCGACAATGACTCGATAAGCACACCTGGTGTAGGACCTTATGAACTCATGTTCATGCAAAGAGATTCCCAATATCCTCTCACCATTCGTTATTTGAGTAATTAATAGGCGCAATAAATTTACCGATCCTTATGCTGGTGTTTCGAAGGCATAACCTCGGGTTACAGCAGCTTCCATCTCTCCCATAGCGATGGATTCGCCATCGTAATAGACTGCCAATTGGTCTCCTATCCCCAGGATGGATAGGCGTTTTTTGTTTAGCAGGCGTTGAATTTCCCATTCGTCGTGAGATCCGTTGCTGTAATTCGCGCTCGCTCGGATCGTATAATAACGAAAAAATTCCCGCCTTAGCCGTCGCCACTCAACCTCTGTCTCGGCTTCGGTCATCGGAGTGTCATTGTTTTTTACAAAGGGAGCTGAAAAATCCTTTCGAAATTCAGGATCGATTGAGAATTTACTCGAAAAATATGCTTCCACGCCGGCAGTAATCGTTTGGCCACCTGTCTTTGCAAAAAAGTTATTTACATCTCGCGGGCCGATAAAATAATATCCGTCGAAATATCCACCAAGATTTTTGGCGCTTCCCTCTTGATCGTCCTCGACCAGCACGCAAGTCCACATTCTCATATAGTCCCCGCCGCGCGGTTTTAGTGTTTTAACATCAATGGGATTTTCTCCCCTCTCACGAGCTAGCGCTTTTGCGTGTAATTGTAAACGGCTCGTTCCCTCACGGGACTCCAACTGGTACGCAGCTGGATTCAATAGCCAAAAGCGGTGGCCCCACTCCGTAGTGACTCGCCGTGTTACATCATGTGCAATTTCGACATTTGTCCGGTGGTGGCCGCCTCCCCGTCCCGTAATTGGGCAACTAAGGTAAATCACAAGTCGCCCCCCAGACTTAGCGATCAGGATGTCCTGCCGAATCAATTCAATCTGTCGATCAATTAAATCCTTCAGGATACCGGTCTGCCAAGTAAATCTTAGATCAAATCCTGGCACTGGCTCACCAGTTTCGGTTGTCGGATCTTCAGGCAGTGTTTTGGCGTCCGGCACTTTTTTCTCCTGGGTCGTCATAATCAAATACGACCACTTGTGTGTAAAAGCCCTTACTGGTTTCTTTTGATACTTCTTGGTGCATGGGATGGATCAAATAGTTGTCGCGCGCTGCAGCGTCTCGGAATTGCATGATTGTGCCGCAGGTCCACCCCGAAGCAAATTTGCTTGCACTTTGGTTACTCACCCATTGGATGTTTTCCAGGCCATCACAATGACCGAGGCATTGCAAAAACAATTCCCCAACATAGTCGATGCGTTCTGCACTCAACTCTTTTGCCGTGCGAAACAACACGACGTGCTGCACTTTCATCGTATCGTTTTCTCCAATTTTGGAAGCAAGGCATCTTCCCACTGATCTTGTAGATCGGACTCATAGGCAGGATAACTCCCGTAGTCCGGCCCGATTGGTTCCGCCAGCTTCTTGCCGATAGCGCCCAATGTATCCCACATTAATGCCAGTGTTTTTCCCCAGTTTTCTCCAAAGAGATTCCACACAAGTGCCACCGTACTCGGATGGACGGCACTTCCGCCTGCAGCAGTAAACAGTCGCTGGTCAGGGCTATAAACCCATGTCTTCCTGGGTTGCAAGACATTTACCCCCTCTTGTAACAGACGCCGTGAAACGGTCGCTGCAGCAGTCACGGGCGCGTCGGACAGTACCTTTGCGCGTTGCAGTATGGCAATTCCGGAACAATTGGTCGCAATCCACTTTCCATCTGCACGGTGTGCCCGAATCAAATCTAGAATAGGTTCGTTTTTGCACGCATCTCCACTACCAGTTCCTCCTGGTACGTAGAGCAGATCCGCACGAGACTGAGGAGTTAACAAGATTTCGGAAGCAACGACTGCTCCCATTTGCATGGTAATGTTTCCCTCCTCAAATGCGCCCAGCTTGACGTCGAGTTGTAGCCCTTTTTGGCTCATCACCCATGCAAGCGACTTAAGCATTTCCCATGGAGCCAACGTATCTTGCTCTCCGCACTTTGGATAGCCAAGAAACATTACTGACTTTATTGCGCTCATGTTATTACTCCGTTTAGTTCATCTGGTCGCAGACACGATATGCATTCGCGATGGTCGTTAGACCGGGGTTCGAAGCTCCCGCCGTCGGCATCCAGGCAGCGTCCACAACATATAACCCTTTGACGGTCCAGGACTGGCAATCCGGTCCAAGTACGCTAGTCCCGGGGTCGTTTCCACACCTCAGAGTCCCGTGGTTATGTCCATAACCGGTGTTTTCAATGGTTTGTGGGGAAATTGCACGCAATTCACCACCAGCATTTGTCATAACGTCAATGACTTTGTCCAGTGCGTAGCGGCTTAAATCTAGGTCGTATTGATGGTGCCGATAATAAACTCGTGCCACCGGCAACCCCCACGGATCTAACCGTGATGAATCCAACTCCACGCGGTTTGTATCCATGGACATGGTTTCGCCTGTAAATGAAAACGACACCCCACCATACTCTCGAAGCTCAAGCATCCGATCTTGGAGTGCTTTACCCCACAATTTCGTACCCCAAAGAAGACGGATGACTGGATAAATAGTGAACGGATCATATATCGAAAATTTACCGCCTTTTGTTAAATATGTGCTCGCATCGTTTATGGCGTACAAATCGCGAAGCTGCAAACTACCAAGCGAAGTCCTTGGTTGATACTTGCGATCTGGGCCTTCGTCCCATACTTGAGTATTCTTGAATATGAGTTCAGCAGAACCTTTTGTGTGGTAGGTAAGGTATTTACCAACCATCTTGTTTGGATCTGGAATTCCAGATAGAAGAAAAAGCCGAGCGGATTCAATCGCTTGGATCGATACAATAACTCGACTCGATTCGAGAATCTTCGGTTGTGCAGAATCCTGAGTATCAATGTATTCAACCCCGCGTACGCGGTTTTTATCAAATAGAATTCTTGTGACGTATTGATTTGGCCTCAGATCGCATCGCCCAGATTCGAGGGCTCGCGCCAAGACGGTGTTGGTGCTGCTAGCGCGGTCGTTTACCGCACATCCGTAGCCTTGACAATATCCGCAGAACGGACAACCCGGTCGTCCATTGTAAGTTCGAGAATTAATACCCCGAGGACTGAGATAGGGGTGCATGCCAGCTTTTGCGAACGCGTCCGTTAAGAAAGGAGTAGACGCGTGCGGACGAATCGGCGGCATCGGGTATTCGTATGGCCGCCCCGTTAATTCGTCAAATCCGGTTAGCTCTTGGTACGGGGGCGGCCATTGGTTAGCCAGACCAGACACCCCCCATTCCCGCTCAGCTTGCTCGAAGTAACGCTTAAAATCAAGATATCGCCATGGCCAATTCACCATCGATGTGTCGGGAGGGGGTTCTTTCAGGATCTCGAGAACCTGAAAGTCCTCATCAGTATAACGAGGCAGATTCGCCTCCCACAACATCGTTGAACCGCCAACCATATTACCAATCCACCAGCGCTCGACGGTCTCTTCTTTCTTTCCGTCAGGATGCACATATACCATGGGGTCGCTTTGTTTCGCCGGTCTCAATGCCTTGTGATCTTGAAAATGCAACTCATCGTACGGGACAAATTCGTCCGCCGGCCGATTCGGACCTTTTTCAAGTACTACAACGTTCCAACCACGTTTCGTGAGCGCGCTTGCCGCAGTACCCCCTCCGGCACCGCTGCCAACGATAATCGCGTCTGGCTTAGATGTTCGAGACATCAACTAAACTCCTCGGGGGGTTGAAGGTAACCCAGCCACCTCCACATGATTCGGTCGCGGTTTCCGCCCCAGCGTGGATCCGCAAAACAACCCTGAAGGCAATGTCGATGGAGCGCAGTGAACAGTTGTTTTTGAAGGACCACATCTAGGCTGGGTAGCAAGCCTGCTTGCATGTATTGTAGAAACTCAACCATTTGTCTATCGGATAGTTCGACCAATGCTCTTGCATATACCTTAAAGGCCGTCTCCTCAAGTTTGGGAAGCGTTTCACGGTATAATTCACGCCATTCTGGAATCTCGACGTAAACGTCGCTGCCCATGGCCAGTAGATTGTCTAAGAACTGGATTGCCAAAGCGTCGTTCGCCCCTGGAATACCTCGATGTCGATCGGCGGGAACTAACACCTTAAACATTGCGCCGACTTGCGCACGTTCTAACGGCGTGAAAAATCCTGATTCAGGCACTACGAGTTTCCACATGTGTCTATATCCTGTTATTCAAAAAAATAACGCGAACGGCGCATAGCTTAAGTCGCGATTTGAACTTCGGCCTCTAGGGAGTCAAGTATCATTAAATAGGGAGTAAGATCAGAAGGGCCTGACTTTCGCATAAGAGCAATGATCACTGCATCATCGGAATCTGTAAGATATTTTCCCATTTCGGGGAAAAGACGATTGTTTTCATCTGGTCCGTGAGCCCTATACAATTTAACAAATGCTTGCAAAATTAGTTGTATTTCGTCGAACGCAAACGAGTGATCGTCGTTCACCCTAGAAAGCCCCAATCGCAAAGCCCTAAAATACAAACGACCTTGCTCATGTTCCCTCAACGTCGGTTCAATTGCGGACGGCGGCAATCCACGTGCTATCGCTATCGGTAACACAGCTGATTCCTCCGTACGGTGATGATAAGGTTCCACGAAATTCTCGAGTAGATAAACCAACAGCCCTAAAGCCGCAGTTGGCTTATTCCCTTTACCAATTTCCATAGCAATCCGCTCGGCAACATCGGTTATGCGCTTAGCAATGACATGTTCTTCCTCAAGGAGAGTCTCGAATAGACGCCCACTGAACGTGGGTGTGGCTGGTTCGGCCAATCGTGGCTTGATTCCAAATTCGCCGCCGGGTGGAATGGGTTTAAGCAAGACATTCATACCGGCAGCCATCGCACCGATAGTTTCGAGAATGTTTTCCCCTATAAATGTGCAGCGCTCAATCGGCACCTCGACAGCCTTTGACGCATACTCAAAAATTTGTTTGGCGGGTTTGTCTATGCCCACGTCGTGATTTATGATGATTCCACGGGGATCCAAGAAGGAATAAATTCCCGCTTCCTTTAGCATTCTTACCCCGTCGTCCGAACTAACGTCAGCGGGTAGATTCATGATGATCCCGATGCGGGTATCAAAAATTTTCTTCATGACATTAAAGAGCATTTCGGTTGATGGTTTATAGGGAACCAAATGTCCTTTACGGTCGACGTACCCGAGTGTGTCTCGTACATCGAAAAAAACAAACTCAGTCATTGATATAAACTCCCAATTTCAGCATGTTAACCTCTCAATGCCTTTATCATGGCGCTGACTTTTCGCGCAGTTACTCGGCGTTCAGCCCGATCACCACCAACTGCTCCACCAAAAGGATTGGAAATAACTTCTGAAGCGGAACCTCGACACAACACGACATCTAAGTTTTCCATCTTTCCCAATACTTCGGCATGGATTACAGATATCGAGCCCGCGAGCCATGATTCAAGATTGTTAAATGCGCAATAGTTCGCGAATTTTTGAAGTACATCCGGACGAAATAAGCCATAAAGTCTGGGTGCAGTACCTCCAGCAGTATCGGTGTCATTCTGCGGGTGATTTACAAGGCAGATCCGCGAGTTCTTGGCATGAATGGGAGTGTCCATCATTACCCCATCTGCGCCACCGGCCTTTATAAGATCAACATACATTTTCATCCGCTCCTCCTGTGCCTCTGGAAAACCCAGTGACTGCGGAATTGGGGGTGAGGTAAGTTCGAATTTCGTGTGATTCGCTCCGAGTTTGTATTGCGACAGTTCAGGATCTTTGAAGTATTCCGAAAGGTCCAAGCTACCTGCCGGATCCATGTAATACTCGCCCACTCTTACCTGAGCGATAATTACTTCTCGGATTGTTTTTCGCCGTTCCCATTCCTTCCAATCAAACGGCATGAAACCAGCGATTACGGTGTGGTTTTGATAGAGCGAGTGCTTTTGCACCGACGACTTGACAGCTGCTACCAATCCGGAAACTTTGTCGTGGGGTACTCCTCCTACTCCAAACTTAATAATATTTGCCCGTCGGTCACCGACATCCATGGCAGAAGCGATTCCTAAACTTTGTTGCGCGGCTCGAGCTTGCACCTCTGTGTCTATTCTTGCGAGGGCGAACCCTGTTCCAGTACGTGAAAATAATGTTAGTTCGGCCCCAATATTGACGCTCATAATTGATCGGGTTGCACCCTCGTTCTGCCTTACTGCATGAGCAATGGCTGTGATGGTGTGTGGCTGATAGAAACCCATGACTACTCTTGGATCTTCACAATCAATAATGTCTGCACCGCCAGCGATTGCCTGTCGAACCTCTTCAGGATTGAAAATACTGACTAATAGTTTTGGCCCAATCACGTAAGTCTCCTTTCTTTAACTAAAAGGATGTTTTGCCGTTATCTATGACAGAAGTTATCCATTTATAGAACAGCAAGTTTGGTGCCAGCTAACTGGTGTTGTCAGGAACTGATCGTAATCCTTTGAGGATACGCGGTTTACGAGCCAAGAGGTCATTTGCGAAAGTAGGCTTCAAAGCGGTGTATGTAAAGAATATGAACCCAGTGTGTTCACATTCTTTACATGGAGTTACGGGCGAGAAGCACGAGTCGAAATGTGTTGACGAGGACAAAGTTGGGTCCCACATATGGGAGTTTTGGCTCGTTGACCGTGAAGACGGGTGGAATGCTTTTCCGGCTGGCGACCCTTGTAAGATACAGTGCCGCGTAAACGGCGGTACATTGGGTTGAGCCCATTGCGGTCTTAAAAAACTTTATACGAACACGGGCAAACCAGTACTGTCGGAACCAATGGTTTTGGTCAGCATTCCGCGATTGTGCCAGCTTCGTTTGACCGACACCGCAACTCCACAATTTTGTCACGAAATGCCAGGACGTTATTCAGGCATTTTTTTCCAAGAAGGTGACCGTTGAAATCCAGCATGACATTAAATATCTTTAATCGCATCGTGATGCGGTACTCCAAGTGTCCCATTGCTGATAGTTTATCCAGTGGAGATTATCCTACGGCTGCCTTAGAATAGCCACCAACCCGAATAGTCGCGATACGAAACTTGGCGCAAGAGCATCCAACTACGTTCGCACCAGATTGGTAATACCCACAGCAACTACAGTGGCCATAAACCAACCTACAATAATGTGAATCCAGAAATACATGCGCAGCAGAGCGGACCAACGTAAATAAAATTTCTCGCCAAACACTTTCGGCCCAAAGTTGGGATTTGGCGACCATGAAGTGCCTTGATGAAGGTCGATTAAGGGAAGAAATACATCCAAAGAAAATACTATCGGATTAAACTTTGGATACAAGGGGTGTATTTCGATAAGATTATTACTAACATTAGAAGCGCCGGGATCAGTCGGTGTAATACAACCGAGGTAGTATCCAAGTCCGAAGACACAGGCCCCGAAGGAAATAACGCCAAATGCGTACGGCAATGCGGCCAACGGATTATAACCATAGCCTATGACGCCTGTTAAAGTTTCGAACCAGAACCGCACGTATTCAGCCGTTAGAATGTAGAGTCCGGTAATACTTGTTGCTTGGGTGTTCTGAGCATTATCGTCCATTGATTTCGTCGGAGTACCAATGCTCTGACGCTCCGATTTGAGTCTCGCAATTTCCTTTTTCTTTAGAACGCTTCTCGCCACATCGTCTGCGCCGGCGGCTTTTAAAGCACCAGCTAATTGTTCGAAAGGTTGTGGCGAATAGTCTGAGTCATCTAGACGCTCCAACCATTCAAGGCGATCGCGCGCTGGAATCGCTTTTACAGGACGCCCATCAATATCGAAATGAACGGTTCCGATCTGATCATATTCAAAGCCGTCTATGGAAAGGTAACTTTTTTTGGGCCAGCTTTCCTTACGATCTCGGAATGCTTGAACCTTCATACCGTCGAGATTTAATTGCACTCCCGCCTTTGAAGTTGGATCGTCTTCAATGTCCCAATCGAAGGTGCCGCCGACGAAAGCTTGGTCAAGGACGACTGTTCCTATCACTTTGCAAGCAGTAAAAGCTAAGTGCCGGTCTATCTTAGCACCGGCCAAGCTGATAGCAGTCTCATCAAACACAGCGCGATCTATGACGGCGCGGGAAAATTCGATATTTCCTTCGATCTTGGAGTCAGAGAAATCAAGTGGGCCATTACAATGGAAGTACAAAGGTTCTTTTTTGGAAAACTCGTTTGAACCCTCAATGAAAACACAGCCTCCTACACGAATTCGCGGGGCATGTAAACCGACGATTTGACGAGATATGTATGGAATAAATCCTAGTGTGCTGCGGGTTAGAATGGATCCACGTCCACCATCTTTTAAGACTGTAGTCCCTGCAAAAATCAAATTGCGCCGGAAGATTGCATCATTAAGAATAACTTCTGCGTTGACAACACAGTTATTCAGACTAAGATCTTGTTCAAAGCTTGCAAAAGGTGCGTAAATGCCTTGCAAGGTACAGCGGGAAAAGCTCAAGCGCGTAAACGACGAAGAGTCTAGAACGACAGCCCCAGAAAAAGTGCATCTTCTAAAATCGATTCCATAATCAAATGCCAGATGCTGTAGTTCCAAGGTATCCGTGATTGTTACATTCGTGAACGCCAACGTACCTGCCTTAACTAATTTGTTCGCTTGGGCATTTAATAGTACCCAGTGAAGAAAGTGGGCAGAGATTGAGATTGGTTGTTCCGTTAAGTTTTCCTGGTCTATGTGGACCCTATTGCTTTGTAAGCGGTCTAGAAACCTTATTTCCTCAGGTGTAAAATTCTCCGCGCGTAGCTTCGCGTTATCTATCACATCCCGGGGTTGGTTCTTACTTGCTATTCTGTTGAAGTACTCCTCATAGGTTTGGTTTTGAGAGTCCATGAGGGTTGATGAAAAGCTTGAGCGACTTGAATTCACTGCATTAACTTGCGCAATTGAGACGCAGTCAATAATCGCTAGAAAAGCTATCGCTATGGCGAAATCGATGGTGCGGTATCTTACAAGCTCAGCGAATTGAATGTTTTTCACGAGAACCCCTCAATCTCTTGAAAAATGAGAATTAAAACGGAATAGAATGTCCCCCAAGGGCATTCCACGTATTACAGTCTTGGAAACCGACCGCAATTTACATACCCATTTAATGGGAATCGATTTGCCGCTGGAACTCGTTGAGAACAAATGGTCAACGTTCCAATGGTCGGGAAGACAAGAGATAGCCTATCATGAAATGTACAGAAAATTTACACCACATGTAAAGATTCTTTACATTTGCGTTTCTCGCTCTGCTTGTTCGCGCTCTATGTAATGGCGTTTACGTGCCATCAGAGCGGTAGCAAGGCGCTTAACCAAAATGCCTCCGTCTTCAGAACCGATGGCGTCAGGTTTCGCTTCATAGAAGACCCGGCGCGGCCTCAAGGACACTACGCCCCCGGCGTCCCCCATCTTGCCCCCGCTTTCGCACGGCCTGCAAGGTTCTATTCACTGGACGACGACAGTCCGAAGACGGTCGAGAAATTAACTGATGCAGGCCATTTTCCCCATCGTCCAGCGTAGTGGCAGATCCAGAAATCACTTGGAAGGCCTCACCTCCGTGAAGTCTGCGCAACAATTTTGCTATCGCGAACGCCGCGCACGTATCGATCCCTTTTGCCAATGCGTGTTTATATGCAGGCATCTTCTGAATTCGACCAATATCAGGCACTACCGATCCGCTCCAAAGTAGTTTCGCGTTCAATGAACTTTGGAAAGTGTGGATCGAGAAATTTGTAAGCTTGGGTGCCAGCCCCAAGACCAGCTTCAACTATCAGTTCGAAGCCTGCATCTTCAAACCGGTACGACAGCCCAAGCGATCAAATCATCGAGTAACCGGAGAAAGGGCAGATTGATTGCGACCGGGACGCGGTCCTCGTTGGACACAATGCGTCACACGGCTACAACCCACCATGTGCACGATTTGCGAATCCTAGCCAGTGCGCTTTCAAACAATGTAGAATCCCTGATCTATGAGGCTGTCTCGTTTAAAGGAAGGCTATCTTCAAGCGCACTTCCGTAAACACGGAGATGCGCCGCTGGGCCGCGCACTTGGGATGGACAAGGCGGAGGTGTGTCGAGAGCGGGAACGGCTGGGTCTTGAGCGGACGGTCGAACAAGAAAAGCGATGCCGTGAGTGCGGAAAAGACCCTGCACCAGTTTTCGACGGCACTTTACGGCAGCCATTGACGCGGTACACGTTATCGCGCACAGATAAAAGCGTTGCCTTAGCTGTAGCGCTTGTGGCGTTGATCGTGTATATGCGGACTCTTGGGCCTACCATAACCGGCGAAGATAGCGGAGAACTAGTCACCGCCGCATACACATTAGGGATCGCTCATCCCCCCGGCTATCCACTTTGGTGTATGCTGGGAAACCTCTTTACGTACGTTCCTTACGGGTCTATCGCATGGCGAGTAAACCTTATGTCCGCCGTTTTTGGCGCAACTTCGGTATTCCTTCTCTTTTTGATCACGCTGAAAACAACTCGCAGCCGTGTCGCAGGCGTCATTGCTGCGCTCGCCTTCGCGTTTTCCGCCGAGTTTTGGGAACAGAGTGTCATCGCCGAGGTGTACACACTAAACGCGTTCTTCGTGGCATCATGTTTGCTTTTCCTGCTACTTTGGTACGAAGACAGGGACAAACGCTATTTGGTCGCATTCGCTTTCACTTATGGTGTGAGTCTTTCCAACCATAACACCATGCACCTGCTCGGTCCGTTGTTTTTAGCTTTTATATTTTATATCGATCAACGTCCATGGCAACGCTGTAAAGTGTACGCCTTATGTCTTGCTGTCTCGCTCGTTCCGCTTGGAATCTACGCCTACTTACCTCTTCGATCTATCGCCGATCCGCCCGTAGACTGGGGCAACCCCGAAACTTTACAAGGTTTTTGGGACGTTTTTACGCGCGAACAGTATGCGTTCGGATTCACAAAAAATCCGAGAACGCTGGGGCGATTTCTCGTGCAGACATGGACATTCTTGAAACTCTATGCGGGTGAATTCACTCCTTGGCTTTGCTGGGTTCCACTTCTCGGCGTCTGGGTGCTTTGGCGCAGAAATCGGTTCGCCTGTGCGGCCTTAGGCGTTTTTTTTCTTTACGTTGTATTTGGATTCATTTTCCTGCTCAATTTTGACATAGACAAAGAATCGATCTGGTTAAACAATGTTTTCTGGATTCCGGCATACATGATCGCTGCCATTTTCATCGGTGCCGCTATCGCTGGGCTTGGCGACTTGCGGATCAACAAGACGTTGGTTGGAGGTTTAAGCCTAGGGGCAGCAGGAGTTTGTATCCTTCTGCCCTTAACCGCGAACTTTTATAAAAACGACAAGAGCAACTACTACTTTTCCCACGACTTTGGTATGAACGTGCTCAACACTCTGGCTCCCAATGGCATCTATTTCCCCGATGCCGATCACGCGACGTTTCCCGCCATTTACTTGCAAGCTGTCGACGGCATTCGACCTGATGTAACCATCGGCAATAAGTACGGCTATCCCGAAGAATCTCTGTATGCAGATATGCCAATTGATATCCGAGCTACATTTCGGAAGATCCCAACCGAGGCCGACGAAGCGGTCATCGAAACCTGGGTTATTGAGCACAGCAACCGCCCCGTGTACTTCTCCAGGAAAAAGTCGCTGCCAAACCTATCAGGAAAGCAGGTCGTCCCGAAAGGCCTGCTCTATGCAGTGGAGGACCCGTCAACTGAGCAGCTTGAGAACAATTGGTGGGAGAAGTACACGTGGCACACCCTTGAGACGCGGGATACACGAGGCGACCTGACTGCAGAGTTTGTCTTGTCCGATTACTGGTTCGGGCGTGGCCGGGATTTTCTCCTTGTAGGGGAAACGGAGAAGGCGTTGGAGGCTTTAAATCAATCCCTTGCGATCAGTGGAGATACGAAAGAAGCCTTAAACAATGTTGGAA
>Ga0163150_10003762_pt1 | contig 20997 bp, 22 predicted proteins | sample OliLakLV19P2IB_FD_148628 | JGI IMG/M metagenome (GOLD analysis project Ga0163150, IMG submission 148628) | Freshwater microbial mat bacterial communities from Lake Vanda, McMurdo Dry Valleys, Antarctica - Oligotrophic Lake LV.19.P2.IB | ecosystem: Environmental > Aquatic > Freshwater > Lake >...
GTTTGTCATTGCCCTTGACTTCTCTTTCGTTGCTCCGAGCTTCGCTCGGCTGCTTTAGCAGACTCCGGCTGTCGCTCGGCTGCTTTAGCAGACTCTTCTCATATTCGGTCATGTCAATGCGCTCCACTCATATTCAATGCGCTCCGCTCATAACAATGCGCTCCGCTCATAACAATGCGCTCCGCTCATGCCTCATTGCTCCTGCTGATTAGATCGTCAATGCTCATCTGATGATCCTTGAAGTGAACTTGCATAGGCTGCTTGGCTGCTTCGGCAATGGTCTCTTCCACTCTATCTCGCGCCTGCTTGTACTCTGCATCGAGTTCGCCATGCGCAGATAGGTATTCCATCCATTGCATATCCGAAGAATGGTAGGACTTTCTTAGATGGTTGAGCTTGCGTACGTACTCTTGATAGTTCATGTGTTCTCCTCTTTGGTTTGATCTTCTGCCGCGTGGTAAGCGGCCTTTACTTTCCTTATGGCCGATCGCTCGATCTGCCGAACTCTTTCGCGGGAGAGACCGATAGTGTCTCCCACCGTCTCCAACGTCTCATCTTCCACGACTCGGCGCAGGACAATCTCCCGCTCTCGGTCGGTCAGGACAGCTAGGAGGTTATCGATCGATGATGCATCTTCGATAGCCGCGTATCCGTTCTCGCTTACGCCTTCAAGCTCAATCACTTCGCCGCTCGCGTCTCTCGACACAGAGACCTGTACACGACCCGGCACAAGTTTCTTGTCGCCCGACCAGTCACGCTGCCAGGTCATGCGCTGGTATTCTCGTTGTACAGCGTTGCGAATCCAACCGTGGCTCCAGGTGGTGAATGCGCCGCGTGATGGGTTCCATTGATATATTTTCTCCCACACCATGAGGTTAGCGGCTTGTACTAAATCGTCAATATCCGTAACCTTGCTGTCTCGAATTGCACTTGCGTAGCGCCGAGCTTCCTTGTAGATTAGGCCGGTCACAGACGCCACCAACTCTGCGCGCTCGGCGGGAGAAAAAGTGTTGTTCTCGGTTGTAATTGTCTGGAACGTCATCTCTCATCCTATCGTCTCGCAGTTACTCATACGACCTTCATCTCATCTTGCTTACTGGAAACTACTCGCCATCCGTCTGGCTGCCAGCCGCGGTGTGTGTTTCTGTATTGCAAGTCCGCGTGCTCGGGCTGGTCTTGTGCCATCAAGTTCTCCGTCTCACTCTGTTGCCGCTCTTGCTCTAGCTCTTCCCGTTCCTGCCACTCGCTGAGAGTGGAGGGCTCCAGTTTTGCCGAAGCCACATATCTTTGAAGCGCTTCCAGGGTCTCCGCGTATCTCTCGTCAAAGGTAGTGCTTGGGATATGTAGCCGCCGCTGGAGTGCTGCTTTCGACCACCCTTCGGATAACATAACGATGATCTGTGTCTGCTCTTGTGCTAAACCTGCGTCTACGCAGAGATCAAACATTCCGTATCCCGAGTCGATGAGCTTAGGGAACAACCTTTCTGCATTGGCGCCTAGCCTTTCAAGTCCCGTTTCGATTGCTTGTTTAGCCTGCGAGGGTTTCAGTCCTAGCCTTGCCGCGACTTCCAGATGGCCTTTGCCGTTTGCCGTTAGAAGGATTGCTTCTGTCTGTCTCTTCCCTAGCTTTGCTTTCTTCGCCGCCGCCTCTAGCTCCTGTAGCGCTTCCGGCATATTCGTGTTGTTGCGATAGCGGGATTTCCGATGCCAAAGATTAGGGAATTCCTTGTCTACATCGATCCCATACTTATCTGCGTAGACTTTTAGCTTGTCCAAGCCTTTCACGGTATGGCGGCGAGCCAAGCTCATATATTTTCCGGTAGCAACTCCGGCTAAGTGATACCCAAGGCCGGTATTACGGAGCAGAACGTACTCTGCCTCCCGCTCGGTTAGTCCCGCTTCGACGAGTAATGTTTGCAACGAATATCTCATTCTACTTTATTGTGCGGATAATTTGGCATTATTCCTAAGTTCCTTATGTCGCTTTGCGTGTTCTAGCGGCGTAACAACTTCCAAATGTCCAGGATTGATACACGCTCTTACTTCGCACTTATGATGAATGTGCATTCCCGGCTCAATCTTGCCTACCCACACTTCGTACGCGATGCGGTGAGTGTTCGCCTTCCTGCCATCAAAGTCGATCTGACCATAGCCGCCCGAGTCGAGTCCGCCTAGCCAATGCCAGCAACCGAATACCGCGCAATTTCGGAGTAGTCTTTCCTCGATTGGTAGATCATGACTCGCGTAGGGCCGCTTGCCTTTCTCAGTGCGAGTTCTATTGAGCGGCAATCCTGCAAGGTCTAGAGCCTCATTCCATGTCCCAAAACGCCGGACGATCACACAAGCGCCAGGACATGTCTCCGTACTGGCCTTGCACTCGGTTGATACTGGAGTCCTGCCAAGCTGCTCAGCTTTGTTTACTAGCGCTTCCAGCATCTCTCGGTCTGATGATTCGCTCCACTTCTTATTCATGTTAGTTCCTCAGTTGGTGGTCAATGGATTGGTTTTTCCCAATCTCACTTATTCCATCTGAGGCTAGAAAGACTATATAGTGGCCGAATGTAAGCATTATGTAAGACTATGCCGCAAGCAAGGCATGAAGTTTTATTCCGGCCCTAGTGCGTCTCATTTTGATTACGTTTGCCTCACCTAACTCTTTATCTTCAAAACCCGCCGCGTGGAGGATTAGCAAGTCGGAGTCTGGAATCGCCTTGAGTGCTTCTCGCAGGATTATGCTCTCAATGACTAGTACAGCCGGAGAGGCCGTGAGGTAACAATCCTCTTGTAACGGTTGTGTAACGGTTTCCCTCTCCTGCTTCTGTAGCGCATTCATCAGCGCGTTTCTCATACACACGCGAGCGAATACACGGAAGGATGCTCCCTGATAGGGGTTCCACCGAATAGCCGCTTTCCATACAGCTAAGATAGCCGTTGACTCGGCTTCGTCACTGTCAAGACCGCCGCGAGTGAAGCTTCTCTTCAGGAATAAGAGGTCTCTGTAGTGATTTTTGTGCCAGTTTGTAAAGGTTGTGTAAAGATTGGTACCTCTCGTGTTACCTGGAGGGGTTGGCAACTGTACATGGTTATTGTGACCGCAGGGAACTTCATGCTCCGATCCCTGTAAGCCGCCTTCCCATGGGACTACTCCTAAGCTCCATTCCTCCCATTCGCCATACTTTGCTGCCGCTTCCTCAGCAGATAGATATTCGTATTCTACGATTGGTTCATCCGCAAACCGTTCTCTTTCAGGAATAGAGTCTGCCCAGAGCAGTAGCTCGTCCCATTCATCTTTTGGCGTAGTGATGGTGGTCATGGTGGCTCCAGCTTCGCTGGCTGCTTCGCAGACTCCAGCTTCGCTGGCCGCTTCGCGTACCGTGGTGATCATGGTGGTCTCCTATTAGATTGGGTGGTCTATCTATTCGCCACCGCAATCTGCCGCTTTAATGTATTTGGGCATAAGAAAGGCTCCCGCCCGCGGACTGCTACATACGCGAGGGGAGCCAATGCTTGCTATTGATGATCGATTGAGGTAGCAGTCACTATACATCCTGTTGCTTGGCTGCCGGCTTAAGGTCTCAACTATGGCACCTTAACCCCTCTAAGGTCTCAACTATGACCAGTTAGCCAGGTCAGGTGATGGGAGCTACCTCAAGCTCGGAGCTTGGGGAGCCGCCAGATGGCGACTCCCTGCCTGCGACCGGGGGGGGGATATTACGTTACATTATATCAGCTTCGGGCGATCGGATGTTAGCTTTGCAAGAGAAACTTTGGCCGCTTCGCGCCGCTCAGCAGCTTTGCTTCTGTTCAGCCTTGTATCGTGGATTCCGAACACTTTTTTGGCGGCTGTTTCGACGAACTCATTAGCTGTACTTTCCTTGACCTTAAGAAGATTCGCGATGTCTACGATCCGAAATCCGGCGAGATACAAAATGAGAGACCGTTTCTGTTGAAGACTGAGAGAGTCCATGGACAAAAGTATCTCTCGCAAACTCTCATCTTCAGGCATAGCTACGTCTGTGTCGTCAAATAATTCAGTTAGTTCCTGGCCGGTGTCTTTTTGCCCTTTGCCTTTCCAGTCGCCCGCCTGCCTGCCCGCTAATGTGCCCCACTTTAACCGGTTATACGCGAAGGTGGCGAAGGTTGCATTGTCCATTTTCACGTAAACATCTCGTTTTGCCCACACTGACAATAGTGCTTCCTGAACCATGTCATCGTGGTCTACAACGGCGTTGGTAGGGATGCGTGCGGCCATGCCTCGGGCGTAGCCGGTCATCTTTACCAGAGAATCGTTGAATTCCTGTTCGTTCATTTGTGCCCCCCTAGCCCCTCATAGCTATCGCGTTTGACTTCGCATGACTCGCAGTAAGCAGGAATCCAGCCTTTATCATTGCGTTTCACTTCCACCTTAGCGCATGCCAGGCACATTGTCCCTGCCGAATCGCGTCGCAACTTCGGTCGTTTGTCCTTTGGCGGCTGTCCTGGCTTCTTGCCGCGGGCCTTGGGCCAATGTATACCCAAGATTTTCTTGCTGCCTACCTCGATATAAAACCAAACCGTGGTCTCGTGAACTTCCATGAGTCGTGCAATCTCGCTGACCCGAAACCCGGCCAAGTAGAGGGTTACGGCTCTCTTCTCTTTGGGATTCAGATTCACGATATCCATGGAAAGCAGAATTTCTCGAAGACTTTCATCGTCCCTCGCCGGGGCATCAACCGCTTCTTCTAAAAGCTCGACTTGCACTCGCCCTGTATCTTTCTGATCTTGCTTGCGCCAATCGCCCCTTTTCTTTCCGGTCAGTGCGCCCCATCGCAATCCCTTGTAAGCGAAGCTGCTGAACGAAGCCGTGCTTTCTGCGTCGTAGATATGCCTCCCGCGCCAGACAGCCTCCAACGCCTCTTGCACCATGTCGTCCTTGTCGACCACTGCATCAGACGGGATTCGCGCTGCGTGGCCCTTTGCAAAGCCGGTAAGTTTCGGCAAAGCGTCGTTGAACTCCTTGTCATTCATTTTTCCCCACCTCCGAGCGAGTTCCGGCTAAGATTTTCTTCCCGCCCCCATTGATGTAGTACCAAACTGTGGTTTTGTGAACAGCCATTAGTCTCGATATTTCATTTACACTAAACCCTGCAAGATACAAGGTCACGGCTCTCTTCTCCTGGGGATTCAGATTCACGATATCCATGGAGAGAAGAATCTCCGTAAGAGTTTCATCGTCCTTTGCCGGAATATTTACTTCGTCTTCGAAAAGCTCAACTTGCTGCCGCTCCGGCTTCTTCTCGCCAGGTCGTGTCTTTCGCCAGTCACCGCGGCTTTTTCCTTTTAGTGCGCCCCAGCGCAGACGGTTGTATGAGAATGTCGCGAAGGCTCCGAGCCCGTGGGGGTCGAAATCATTGCGCTTCGCCCACACCGCAAGCAAGGCTTCTTGAACCATATCTTCGTGGTCGACAACTGCATCTGATGGAATCCGCGCCGCGTGAGCCTTAGCAAAACCGATCAACTTCGGAAGAGCATTCGTGAATTCTTGTTCGTTCATTTTGTCTCCCTTCAAAAGGCAAAAGCCTCGACAATCTTCGTCATTCCGAGAAGAGTTTCGAGGCTCGCCTTATTATTTTTCCTACAACTCGTCACGTAGTCCGAGCAGATAGAGGGCCGCGTGAGAAGATTCGAGTCGTCCCTTGCAACATGTGAGCGCATGAATCGCGAGTTCGCTGTCAATCCGATGTTCAGCAATCTCGTCGGCTTCTTCTCTTGTGTAGCCAGCAAAGCGTAATTTGCTACTCACATAGCTCGCCACTACCTCATCGGGACTCATTGTCCTGGTGGGATCGACTGCTGCGGTCATGGTGGCCTACTCGATTGCGTCTAGTTCGCCGACACGAGTGGCGGCAATGTTCTTGATTACAGCGATAACCGCGGTCAGACCGACAAACGCCGCTGCTTTGGCCGCCGAGACATCGAGCGCTGGCGCAACAACTAAAGCGGCTAGGCTTGCCTGGAGGAAAGTCCACACGATTCTCGACACGGCATCTCTGTAGCTCATCTTGATTTGCATAAACGTTCCTTGTTTCGCAGCCGCCTAGCGGGCTTCTATAAGTTAGGTCTCTGGCCCCCGGGACGTTACTGCCGGCGTCTGAGCCGCATTACGGAGAGGCCGCTAGATTGCCCAGGAAGGCCCCGTAAACGCCCCTAGGAGCCAGTCTAATAATAAAGTCAGCCCTCATGTCTTGACTATTTAATATGAGCGAGAATTGGCTCTAAATCGACTTTAGCGTTGGTTGCCAGATACTATGATATTATTTCAAGAAGATCAAAATAAAACAAAGGAGCACCGTGCTGGTTTCAGACTTAATCGGACTAGACTGCCCGCAAGAACTGGCGGCAGGGGTCGTGCCAGTATCCTGGCTCGCCGGGAGGGACGATAAGGGCTATATTTTGCCTGGCTACTCTAAAAGAGAGTGCCCCGCTCATGGAATTACAAACGAGGAGAAGAGTGAAGATGAGTAGAGTGACCGACCACACTGGCAAAACATATGGGTTATTAACCGTGATCGAGCGTGCTGAGAACCAGGGTAGGAAGTCAACCTGGAGGGTAGTCTGCGAATGCGGGAATACGTCTGTCGTTCAGGCGAGCAGCCTAGTCTCAGGAGCAACGAAAAGTTGCGGATGCGAGCGTCGAAGGATCGTTACAGAGGCAAAGACCACACATGGGCACAGTCGCGGTGGAGCGATCAGTCCGACTTATAAAACGTGGCAAAGTATGAAAACACGATGCAGCAACAAAAACGCTACGTACTATTCCTACTATGGCGGTAGAGGGATTACCTATGACCCAAAGTGGAACTCGTTCGAACTGTTCTTGGAGGATATGGGCGAAAAACCCGCAGGCACGAGCATCGACAGAATCGACAACGATGGGAATTACTGCAAGGAGAATTGTCGTTGGGCAACTGCCGTCGAGCAAGCCAACAATAAGCGTCCGCGTGCTCCAAAGCCCGCTCTTGCCTAGCTAGCGGACAGTCGCGAGACGAGCGCCTAGTCGGGAAAGCAGAGCTTCGAAATTTGTTCTCTCGTTATCCAATGTGACCGACACAGAATTTCGCTCAGCGCTGTAGTGCACATGTTTTATTACCCCTTCGCGGCCGAGATCGCCAGTATCAGGGTCTCGCTTGTCCGTTAGTCTTACGCGCTCACCAGTTAAAAGCAACCATTCGGCCGCTGGAACCTGCCTGCCGGTCAAGACTTCTCTTGCCATGTTGTTCTCTACATTTAGAGAGCCCTTTAGCTGAGACTTGGAGTGAATGCGGAGGAATGTGTCGGCGACGACCTGCGCCGCAGCCTCTGTTAGGGCTAGACTCGTTGAAAGTACATGTGTACGGACTCTGCCGCGCTTGTCGAGGAGGCTGGAGCGGTTCGTCGTGACGCTGACGGAATCAATCCACAGAATGTCAGAGCTAATCGTTCCAACTGCATTGACGAGCAACACTTGCGTCGTGTTCTCAGCTACATATGTGATCGAGTTGGTGGCAAACGCGCCGATGTCGTTACCGAGGGTAATGGTCGAAAGGTTCCGCGTTTCGGCTGCATTTAGTACTGTGGCCAACAAGCGGTAAATGGCTGTCGATGCTGATACTTCGTTTCGGATCGTTACAGTGTACGTCCTGCCTGGAATCTGGTTCGGCAAAACACATTCGATTTCCGCAGTGCCGCCAGCGCTAGTAGTCATTCGACCGGAAGCCGGCGTAGAGTCAAACTTTGCGGTATCTCTCGTCAATGTTCCCGCGTTGACAGTCCACCCGGTAACGTTGGTATCAAAGCTCGGGTTGGTTACCTGCGAAGCTGCGCTAAAGACCGAGCCGACTCCATCGGCGGTAGTGCGAACGATATCTATGACCGAGCCGTCGGACTTCACAGCCTCAATGATAACTTTATTGTATAGGTCGTCTCCACTGTTGGCACTCGCATCCTCAAAAAAGCTACCCGACCACGACGCTCCCAGTTCAAGTGAGGCAGTCGTCGGCCGAGGACGAAACTCGATCCTCTTCTCAGGGTCAACCTTCACTGTCCAGTCATACATAGCTGTCGCTTTCTGAATGTATTCTCTCGGCGTCAGGTACGCAGCCCTAGAGCCGAAGTCAGGAATAGGAAAGTTTGAGCCGTGGGTAGGCGGATACAGAATCTTGGTGTTGCTCTTTGATAGCAGCGGCGCGTTCCGGTCTCGAACGTCCTTGATAACCTCGTCCGGATACAGAATCGAGTTGCCGGCCGATGACCACCAGCCATGATAACCCTGGAAGTTCGTAACCCTGATCCATACGTCTGCGTTTAATGTTCCACCGCCCGGGTACACAAGCATTATCAGGAAGAAGCGCCGAGCGGTCAGAGTGGTAGATACCGTAATGCCGCTAGTAACGCTGACGGCTTGGGCTAGGAAGTTGCTTTGTTGTGCCGCTACCGAAGCGCTGTAGTCGGCAATGTCGCAGCCAGCCACTACGAAGAGCATTCCTGCTGCATTCGCGCTCGTTTCCCAATCGAGGCGACAAGCCTGAATGCCAGGGCCACCAACTTGTTCTACGAGGACTCCTGCGTAGCAGCTAGGGTAGGTTCCTCTGGGATAGAATATGGTAAGCAATCCCTCGCTAGGCAGTGTCGGCTGCCCTACCCAAACTCCTAGTGCCGCGGTAGGATGACTGCGAACGTCCATGAATTCCGTCATGGTGTTGGTGACGTAGCTTCGTCTTAGAGGATCATCGTCCAAGTGATAATGCCAACCCTTGGCTTGCAGGGTGATTTCGTGCTCAGCGCCATCACTGACCGGAGCTTCAACGAGGAAGCCGCTCCATACCTTCATACCGTTGACGCTGTACTCAAGTGGCGTGAATGCCGTCATGTCAGGCCATGCGGCGTGAACGTCACGCTTCAAAGTGCATGAGAACGTGTCGCTTCCCCAATCATTTGACGAAGCGCTGATACCTTCGGCAACGACGCCGCGCCCCCTATCGACACCTATGGTCTCCCAAGTGCCATCAACTACCTGAACTCTAATCTCGTGACTATGCATCTCGCATTATTCCGAATCTAGGGGTCATGCCTATGCGGACGTGAACCGCATGGGCTGCGTCCTCTGTTGTGGTGTCTATCGTCGGGTCTCCTGTAACGAGGTTAGAGAGCTTCACTAATACTTCCCAGCCGCGCTTAGAAGCCGGAAGCTCTAACACGTTGCCGCCTAGGCCGATGTCCTGAGTAGCTGCTCGTCCCGAGCCGGAAGGCTTGCGTACCACTCCGGATAGGTCAGAGCGAATGGTCTTGATGGTCTCGGCAACCTGGCCAATGAATTTCGGGTAGGTTGAATCGTTGACCTTGCCCTCAGGACTCGCCGCTCTCTTGTTCGCAGGAATCAAGATGAGATAGTCAAGGGCTCCCGATGCGGCGATAGTGGTGCTAGGTCCCCATGAGTAATCAACTCGCAACGTCCATCGCTGAGGGTTGAGCCTATCCGCCGGGAGTCGCATCGTTCCGAGGAACACATAGCGCCAGACCGTGCCAGACGTAGGCTCAACGAGCACAGTGCCCTCAGAGCCGAACTCGGCCGCATACCTTCGCTGGGTATAAGGAGCGGTGGCACTCAAGACGACGGTAGGAACGTCCGCGTCAACGTCGATAGAGAACCTGCCGTAGACTTCGATTACCGTTTCGCTGGCCTGCGTATAGTTGTCGGGAGCTACTAGAGCCGGGTCGATCTGATACTCGGCATACATGTTGCCTGCGCCTGCCGCGAGAGCAGTATCAGAGACCGATGAGCCGCCTCGTGCGGTTGCATCAGTTGCAGTGGCCCAAGCATTCGTGCCGCCAACGGCGCCATATGCCTCTCCCTCGATGATGCCGAAGGTTGGATACGCTCCCGCTCCTTCGACGTGCGAAAGAAACTCGGGCATGAAGCAGAATTCGTCATTGATGGAGTGAGTAGCCGCCGTGCTGCCTTCCATGCCACGTTCGATGGTTGCCACGGAAGCGGTGATACCTGTTACTCGCACAATCTCAGCGCTCGTGGTTCCTGGCCCGATGACAGCTAGTGCCGGGAGCACTGGTACATCGTCCGGAACATGCCTTAGGGTGACTGTGCTGTCTGAAGAAAGCATGTTCGCAGCAATGGTCGTTGCCACGGTTTCGCATAAGCCGACGCCATCGACTGTGAAGGTTTGGGTGACTGCCGCAGTAGTGCGGAAGGCAACTCCGAAGAGCCCTTCACGCTCAGCGGTCGGACGCCATGTAGTAGAGAGGAATTGCCACGCAGTCGAGAGCGCCTTTGACGGAGAGCTTATACTGTTATCAGTAGCGGTAGAGCCCGCGACGATCTGAACATTGTTGGTTCCTGAGGCAGCCCTGACCCATCCCCATGCAAGATACGTCTTGCCTTGGTCGAAGCGCCAGCGGGGAGTGAAGCTAGCTCCTTGGTTAGAGCTAGCGTTGGTGGTCACTGCCTGGAGGCTTCCTGCGCCGTACTTAGCTGCCGTCGTTACTCGGCTGAGGGTAGAGCCAGAGTTCAGGGAGAAGGAGCTAGACGACCAACCGTTGGTGTCGAGGGTAGAATCTTCAAGGTCTCCGTTCCAAATCATGTTCCAGAGAGTCGGGCGCTCCCACCAAGCAACCTGAGCCCATACAGCGGGATTGGTGCCTGTAGAACCGTCTGCGGCAATCTCAACTTCAAACCTAGGGCCATGAGTTCCCGGGATTAGCGGGACTCGGATAACGTCCGGCGCTGCTAGGTTGCGATACTTATTGGCTCGCACGGTAACGGTCTCGATGCGATCATCGACGTGGCCAGGGTCAAGCCGGAATCCTATGCGTCCTTGGTTGAATAGTGCTGCCTGCGCCGCGGTCATTACCCACGTCTGAGTAGCTGTAGGAGAGCCCTTCGGAGTCGGCTCTGATGTCCAGTGCTCCGCGGTGAGCAGGCTTCCCTCTCGCCTTGAGATGAGCCATCGTTTGTCGCCTGCCGCTGACGGCGGGTAAGTCGTAGGGAACGAAGACGCAACGCTAGTGTCCGTATCGCTACTGCGAGTCCTTATGTCGAGTACTCCGGTGGAGTCGAAGCCGATGTCTAGCAAGTTGTCGTTATTTGCCGCCTGGATACCTAGCAGGGCCGCAATGCCGATGGCAGAAGTCGAGCCAGCCACATAGGCAATCTCAATCTCTACGTCGTCATATTCGTAGCCCTCTGCGACCCTGCGGACATAGACAACAGACGTGCCGTTAGGGATGAGCCTTCCACCGGAAACGGTAGGAGTCGAGCCGGCGTCAATGACCCAATCGCCAGCGGTAATGGTGTTGGTCTCCCACTTCTCGACAAAGGACAGCGGGTCTCCCTCGCCTAGCGGAGCGGCGCCAAGGACGATCAGTCCCTCAACGACGTTCCTAGCGATGGCTCGGCTAGCGGAGGTCTCCCAACTGTCGCCAGCCGTGAAGATCGTAAAGACGATTCGATAGCTAGAGCCGGGAGCCTGCCAATAAAGCAACCCGCCGAAGTTGCGTAGCTCTTCTATGATCCTGGTAACCGCGTTGACGCGACTTGCCATATCGCCCTTGGAGATAGCAGCAATCCGGACGGGAATGCTGATTTCTCGATTCTTGGGAACCGCGAAGGTGGCGATATTTCCGAGCAGGCCACGATGACCAGAAAAACTGTTCTCCCAATCGACGTTGCCGAAGTCCGCTCCATGCGGAAGCATGTAGCCGGTATCTACTGAGCCGTCTAGTAGGGTGAGTGTTGATCCTCGATTGGTTGTTATCTTGAGTAGTGCTGTCATTTTAGAACCTTGACCTATTTGAGGCTGTGCCCGTCTGAGCGCCCATGCCTGCGGTAGCGTTGTTGGCTAGCATTGCCTGCCCTGAAGGAGTGTTGACGACTAGAAGTTGAAGGTCTCCGGCGCCAGTGAAGACGCGGTTACTTTCGTTAGATAGACCTGCCGCTCTGCGAGCACTTGCTAGTAGCCCTTCCTTCTGAGTTACTTGAGCCTGTAGGTCATTCGTCGGGTCATAGACTGGAGCAGATTCGGGAGTGGAACCGGCAGAGTCCATGCCTGAATATGTCGAGTAGAGTCCCGTCAGTTCATCTTTGATTACTCGCTGCATATGCGGATCAGAGGTTGATGCAAGAGCACCTTCAAGTGTCGTGATTCGATCCTTGTAGCCCTGCTTGGTGATCGCAGCCCAATTCGCATCATCCGTTTTATCGGGAGTCATTAGGGCCTGAGCAGAGCCAAAGGTAGCGTCCTTGAGCCAGTTATCCCAATCGGAAGCCCATGGAGTTTCAATTGTTGGCTCTACCTCTGACTCTGTTCCTTCCGGCGCTTGTCCCGGAGGAGCGTTTTTCTTAGAAGGAATCGGCTTGCCGTTCTTGTCAACTTTCTTGTAAGGATGATGCTTATTCCACCATTTAATGCGCCTAGCGTTCTCTCCCTTCCCGTACGGGGTCTTTGCAATGCCGCCGGTGAGAAGCATAGGCCCCTTGCCGTCCGGCCTCGCGACCACCGGGCCTCTAACCGCACCTCCCGTTTCGACAAGGGGCGCATTGTCGTACAAAGCGGCGTTGTTGTAGAGATACGGGCTGCCATTCTGTACACCTAGATGTAAGTGCGGTGGCATTCCAGATGGAGCCCAGATATCCGCTAGGTGCTGGCCTGCGGTGACCCTCTGGCCAGAGTGAACCTTCACGTTGCCCATATGGGTATAGAAGACTCCACCCTTATCTGTGTTCAACGTAAACTTCTGACCGTAGATAACCTTGCCTCCACTGCGACGAACGCCCATCGAGCCGCCTACTCCGCTGATGATTCCGTTCGCAACGGCCAAGATATCGGTTCCCATGGGGGCTGCGAAGTCGAGTGCGTTTCGACTCTGCCAATCAGAAGCGTTGTGTGTGCCTCCTCCCGGTGTACCGATGATGCCGGTTGCCTTACGAGCCAACGGATAGACCAAGCCGCCTTGTGCCCTACCGACACCTAGAGCGCCTGCCGCCTGAGCTAGATAACCAAGATTCTTCTTGCGGTAAGCCGGATTGGTAGCGATGACCCATTCGGGATGCTGAGGGGCTTCCTCGCCTACCATGACCATCGGAGTCTTTACTTTTCCTCCGCGAGCCTTCCAGCCAATGGAGTAGGGCACGTCGATAGAGCCGGGGCCTGGAGGATCAAACTCCCTCATCTTGAAGTACGGAGTAGGCAAGTTGACACTAGATAGAGCGTCCTTTAGTACCTCGATGATCTTGCTTCCAACGCTGGAGAAAGCGCCAGGAATAGCCTTAATTACGGCTGTAGCAATCTCGCCAACCTTGCTCGGCATCTGAGAGATGATGCTTCCGATTCCATCAAGAATCTCTCCACCGATAGTCTTAGCCTTGTTGAATGCCTCTTTCGCGTACTTCGGTATCGCCGCGAGACCATCCGACATCAGATCACCAAGTTTGCCTGCCAGTCCTGCCGCGCCAGACTTGAAACCTTCCCAGAGCTTCGAACCTACTGTCTTCATCAGCGAAAGGACAATCGGGCCAAGGTTCCTGAGAATGTTCTTGACCTGCTCGACAGCGTTGCTGACAATGGTCTTGACGCCATTCCATACCGCCTGCCAGTCGCCGGTAAAGATACCCCTGATGATCTGGATGACAGCGCGAATGTTGCTAACAAAAAGCTCAAATGTCCGTTTGAAGAAGGCAACGATGTTGGCTCCCCACTTGTCCCAAAATGCCTTGATGGCATTGAAGACTGCGATGATTGGCGGGAGCATGTTGGTCTGAAAGAACACAACAAGCGAGCCAATGGCAGATTTTATGGCACCAATAGCTGCCAAGGTATGTTCGCGAATGCTAGCCCACGCAGCATCTATGACCTTCCTGACGGTCTCGTTCTTCTGATAAAGCAATACGAGCGCTGCCACGAGGGCAGCAACGGCAATAACAACAATGCCAATGGGGTTTGCAAGCATACTTCCATTGAACGCTAGCTGTACGGCGGTTGCTATCCTCGTTGCCGCAGCCCAACCTTTGGTAGCGAGCGTGTATGCGCCCCATGCCACAGTAACCGTGCCGAGCCCTGCGGCTAGCGCGATAATGATTTGATGATTAGCTTTGAGAAAATCGAAGATGGTCTTTGCGATGTTGAAAGCATCGTCGAAAGCACTGGCTACTTTACTGATCGCTCCTTCGATAGCCGGCATGTTGGCACTGACCCAATTCATCAACTGAGTCAGGATCGGAAGCAGCTTGGCTCCGATCTTCTCCTGGACACCTTCTATCGCTACTCCGAATCGCTCCTGAGCGCCTGCCGCAGTCTTGCCGTATGCCTCAGCTTGTCCCGCGAAGGTCTTCTGAGCCGCCGCTAGAGCTTGCTGGCCCGTCATGCCCTTGGTGACTTCAACGCCTAGCTTCTTGAGGGCTCCCGTCTGGCCGTCCTGAGCCTTGGCCACAATCTCGGCCGCCTTAGCAGCGTCGATGCCCTTAGCTCGGGCGATGTCCATAGCCAGGGCTAGACCCTGAGGGCCTAGTGCCGTCTTGACGTTGCCAGTAGACCGGACGATTCTGGTAAACGCATCTTGTAAGTCCTCATCGTCGAAGCCGCTCATGGCTGCCATTGAGGTTACAGTAGCGTCAATATTCTTCTTGACCGCGGGAGTGTTCTTGCCGAGGGCCGATAGCTGAGTGTTCATCCGCGTAGCGGACTTCTCAGCTTCCATAGCAGCCTTGGCAGCCTTACCGAGAACGACAACGACAGCGCCGACACCGATTGCAGCGCCAGCGCCAGCAACCTTGAGTCCCTTGCCGATCTTGCCTGCCGCTCCACCAAAGCGGCTCATGCGCTTCTCAGAGTCGCCTAGCGCTCTCTTGAGCGACTTGTTTTCGCCAATGATGTTTACTTGAAGGGATTGGCTCCTAGCCATTCGGAGCCTCGGTTACTGATGAATTCATTCTTCGTCTTCCTGGAACATGGGGGCCATATCGGGCTTCCGCTGTCTCTGGCGCCTTGATTCTTGTTTCTCTTGCTCTTCTCGCGCTCCCCATATAGCGAGGGCCGCAGCTTCATCTAAGACGAAGTGCGACCCGGGCTTATCAAGATAATGAGACGGTGCTAGCCCGAACTCTTTAGCTACGCTTGCGAGCCTTAGGTGCTGCTGCGTCAGTATCAGACTGTACGTCGTCTCGAAAGGTCTCACCTTCGCGGGTTGCCTCAGCCGCCTCCATGCCGCCTTCTGCGAACGCTAGGAGATAGTCGAGGTCTTCTGACGGAATGTCCTCTACGTCTACGTCGGTATCGGTAGTCGGATCAATCAAGACCTTAGGCTCAACGAGCGTTGCCACTACCACATGGAGCCGGTAAGCTGCCGCCGCGCGGAACTGGTCTGCTCGGTCATCGTCCGTCTCAATAGCCTTGTTCATTGCGCCGAGGACGCTTGACGGTAGGTTACTGAGAAGACTCTGAGTCTTCGGTCGCTTAGCCTTTACTACGGCGCCGCTCGGGAGCGTTAGCTCTTCCACGGTACGCTTAGTCCACTGACTGATATTCGTTGTTGGCATTGTTGTTACCTTCCTCCGAGAAGATTGTTTGTTCGATTTGCTTTCGCGCCACTAAACCTATGGCGTGACATAATCTGGTGTGGAATTGCACAGAGTAATTGTCCATGCTGGAGTGCCAGCTACAGCGCTTGTTGCCTTGAAGTCGAATGAGCTTCCGTGTCGGCGCTTGTTGCCAAGCTCGTCCATGTCGCCATCGAGGTACTGAGCGTTACTCATTTCAACCCAGAGGCTTGACTTGTAGGTAGTCGCGATAACGACTCCGTTACCGAACTTCGTCTTTGACGCGAAGCCTGTATCTAACTTCATCGCATCCCAATCGTCATTGTCAATGTCTGTCTTGGAAATGCTTCCTGTAAGCGTCGGGATGCCCTCACCCTTTAGGAGCGTGTCCGGGTAAGCAGACTCGATGCCGAGAGAGCGGAACTTCTCAATCGGGATATCCCAATTGAAGCTGATATTGGAACTCGTTGCCGTACCTGAAAGCCAAGTAACAATCTTCGTGTAGCGACGCAGGAACGGATGAATACTCAGGACTTCATAAGCTGGAGTGATTGAAGGGTCTGTGATTCGGTCAAAGAAGAGCGCCGGTAGATCAGCGGTCATATCAATGGACGTATCGGTTACATCTAGACCGATGCTTGAGCAAGCCACTCCCTTAGCCTTGAAGAAGGTATTGCGGAAGCTCGTTGTTAGCTGAGCCGTCATCGGAGCGGTGGTAGCCGCGTGTACTAGATCAGACTTCCAAACATGCCTGTAAGCTCCAGCCGGAATCACTACAGCGTCCGGGTCAGTAATGACTCCGTTTCCTGTAGTGGTAACCGGATCGCCAAACGCAAGCGAGAAGAAGAATCCCGCTAGGTCAGGGTAGAGACGAGAGTTATATGAAAGCTCAGGATCGTAGACAGCCGCGATGCCAGGAACCGGGTCAATCGTTGAGCGGACTTCATCATCTCTGGATAGTGACTCTTTGCCTAAACTGTGGTTGAGTCCGATAAGCGGAAAGTCAACGGTGTAATTCGAAAGAGTCGGAGTGTTCGATTCGTTGCCGGGGATCGACTCTAGGGCTCCCCTTACGTACAGTTCGGCCACGGCTATTCACTCCCCGCTTCGTATGTTTCTGAATAGTTCTTGTTCATGTCATCCTTCTTGTCTTCTGTGTTCTTGTAAGCCGCAGGCTCGTTAGCCGCAGGCTTGTCTTCCTGCTCAAGCTCGATAAGCTCAATCGGAGCGCCAGCCTTGATGAGACGCCTTACCATCGTGACGTTGACACGGCCAGGGAAAGCAGCCTCTAGGTCGTCAATGTGGTAGGTCTTTCGAGACTCATACTCTCCGGGAAGACCTGCCACGTAGTGAGCCGCACGTGAACGGTCAGCGCCTACGCGAATTGCATATTTCTTATCAGCCATATGGGAAAGGTCTCCTGAAAATTGGTTCTACTCTAATGCCCTTGGCTGCCGCTTTATGTGCTATAGGCAACCTTCAAGTGCGCCTTCACAGTTGTGAAGATGACAATGAGGGACAGAGAGTCTGAGGTTCGTTGAGCGTCTAAGTCAAACGTCCAACCGGTCAGACGACAATCTCTAGCGGTTCCGCCTAGCGTGAAGTCCTCGTCAAGGGCTGCCGCTACGGTAGTCACCAGTTCCCTAGCGATGTACTGAGACTCTTTCGGGTCTCTAAGAGGGAGATAGATGGTCACCGGGAAGTCAAGCCAAAGGTCTAGGTAGCCAAGCTCTTCCTCAGGATCGTCAATGTCCGGCCGGCGTCCCTCGGGCAAGGAGATAACCGCCGCAGGGAGAGCATTGATCCTGCCCGGGTCATAATCGTAGACCGAAAGGGCCACTCCCTGGACTTCAATGGTTTCTAGTAAAGCCTGAATAGCGTCTGTTGCGCTAACCGTCTGAGTAAACATGGTCACGATGCTGTCCCCTGAAATCCGCGGAAACTGTCGTCAAGGGCCGCGTTTATGCGGTCGTTCACGTAATCAGTACTCTCGTCCACCGCGTCGCTCATGAAGTGCTTGCCTTTTATTGTGCCTCCCGGATGCTGAACCTTCTTGACAACGATGCCATTGAAGGCAAGGGCCTTCTTCTTCCTCGGGATAATCTCGTGGGCAGAGGTAGTGACTCCGAACTCCTGAGCCTTTGCGTACTTCTTGTTTGAGCGGATGATGACTCCGCTCCTCAGCACTCTATGAGCGATGGAAGCCTCAAGGGTCATGCCGCCTTTATGGTTCTTGCCCTTCGGGGCCTTGCGCTTAGCCGCCTTGGCTACATGCTGGCCGATATCACCTAGAGCGCCTTGAAGCTCCGGGTCTTGCTTCGCGATGGCCAGCGTTAGAGCGTCCCGAACCTTCTTATCATCGACAGTGAAAAATAGATCATCTGCCACTAGAGCGCTACCTTTCTTTTATAAGGATGCAAAAGCCGCAGCGCGGGAGTCGGGATTGCGCTTCCGTCCTCGGTCTCATCGCCTGCTGGGAAGCCAACCGTAGGAGTCTTCCGGAGCCATGAGCAGACGGTCATAATGCAAGCCTGCTCGATGTCCGCTGGCACAGTGGGGAATCCCCATACTCCGGTAATGGCTACCTGCGCAAAGTCAAAGTAAGTCGGATAGCGCCACGTCTTGAGCCTGAGCCCGTAGCAGACCCCATCAGGCTTATGGATAGGGACTAGCCGGTAGTCATCTGCCACCAACGCTGTCGGGTTCGTGCTTTCCGGGTCAAGGCTGACGACTGTGACGCTCTGGAGGTCATAGGGAGCAACAGAGACAAAATGGCCGGAGTAGCTGAAAGTGCGGGTAAGAGTTCCGGATAGATGGAATTCGCGCTCTGCATTGTTGACGATGGCCTTAGAGGCTCTGTCAATGGTGTCTCGGATTAGCTCATCCTGATAGCTTTCGTTGGCTCGGAACATCTCATAGGCCCGAACCGCCGCGAGAGTAGTCAGCGCAGTAACAGGCTTAGTGTGAGCGAGGATGCGGACAGCGAATTCCGGAGTGTCCTGCTTCTTGCCGGAAGCTAGAGTGACTTCAAACCACGCAAGGAAGAGCCCTGCCGTTGCAACGTCTGCGGTCTGCCAGTCATACCGAACGGTTCCGTTTACGGCTGAGACGATTACCGCCAGTTGGTCTACCACGAGGGTTGCGGACGTGGTTGAGCGCATCTTGAAGCGCACGGTGGCCCCGGTTAGGTCTACTGCGCCTGATTCGGTTTCGATGGTATCGGTAACGCTAGGTGAAAGATTACCGAGGAATAATGTTGCGTCTGATGACATTGAAAAGGTCTCCTAGAGATAGGTGAATGGCTCCCGCTTAGCGGACTCCGGGTTCCCCGGCTGCCTGTAGGGCAGGACTAGACGAATTCGTCTGCGCCAGGGTTATGCTTGGTCTTGCCATGCGGGCTGGCCTCGAACTCTGTGGCTTCAGGCGAGTTCTCAGTCTTGCCTCTGACCCTGCGGCTAACAAAGCTCACCAGGATGAAGACCGCGTTTCCGTTGCCAAGGTTGACCAGGGTTGAGACCGCGGCCTCAAGGGTCTTGCCGATCCTCTTGGTGACGCTCGCGGAGAGCGCCTGCGCAGCATGGAGCGTGACCTTCACACCCTTATTCACAGAAGCCGCTATAGGCTGCGAAATAAATAGGGATAGGCGGATGGCCTTCTGAATATTCGCCTGCGTCTCTAGCCCCGCTAGAAGGGTCTTCCTGGGCATCTTGGTGAGCGTTGCCGCTACCGACGCCGAGGCAGCTAGGGTCAGGAAGGTCAGGAGGAATCGAGCGACACTCGGCACGAAGGAGACCTGAGCGCTGAGCGTTCGAACTACCCGCTTGCTGAGACTTGCCGCTGTCGCGACGCTTGCCGCAAGAGCTAGCCTTGCCTGCTTGGTGACCGTTGCCGAGAGTGCCTGAGAGACAGACAGCGCCTTGCTTACGGACTTGGTGACCGTCGCAGTGGTAGCCAGCGTAGCGGCGAGCGTTACTTGGTACAGGACGGTAGCCGCATTGGTGACCGTTGCCGCGAGAGACTGAGTAGCGGATAGAGTCTTGCTGATGAGCTTGATCGTGGTTGCCGTTGTGGCCACTGATGCGCTGACAATCGCCTGAGCCTGCTTGCTCAGAGTGGCAGAGACCGCAACGCTTGCCGCCTGGAGCTTGCCGACTAGCTTGGTCTGTGTAGCGGTGGCAGCTACCGATGCGGTCTTGGTGGTCGCTACGTGCTTGGTCTGAGAAGCCACCGTAGCCACGGATGCGGCACGGATCAGGCTTATTGCCTTGCTGACCGAAGGAGCGGCGGTAGAGACCGTTGTAGTCAGCGTTAGGAGTACCGCGCGGATACTGGAGACCGTTGCCGTAGTTGCGACTGCCGCAGCCTGCGTCTTGGCGATGCTCTTGATCTGGCTCGCAACCGTGGTCGTTGAGACAGAGAGAGCCCTATTGACGCTCTTGACGATTGCTACGGACAGAGCGGAGCTAGCCGCCAAAGTCATGCGAGCCTGCTTCACGACGGACGCAGAGACGGCTACAGAAGCGCTTAGGGCCTTGGCCAGAGATTTACTGACCGTTGCCGTAGTTGCGACCGTGGCTGAGCGAATGAGGCTAACCGCCTTGACCTGGGACGCAGAGAGCGGCTGAGTGACGAGACGGACTAGGCGAGCTTGCTTGACTACCGATGCTGAGGCAACGACGGAAGCTGAGAGCATCGTCAATACCGTACGGACGGGAGCAAGACTAGGAATTAGGGCTACCGTTGCAGACAGCGCCTTGCTGACGCTCTTGATCTGGCTCGGAATGAGAGTTGATACGGCGCTCTGAGTCTTATTTATAGCCTTGACCATGGTGACGGTCAGCATCTCGGAAGCGGCGAGCGTCTTCATAGCCGCCTTGACTTGGCTAGCTATGAGCAGAGAAGTGGCCGAGAGGATGAGGCTAACCCGCTTCGTCACGCTGCTAGCCGCCACTATCGACGCCGTGAGGGTACGGAGATACGCAACCGTCCTTGTGACGGTTGCCGTGACTGATGAGGATGCAGAGAGGGTCTTAGATACTCTCAGGGTCTGAGTTGCCGCTAGGCTCGTTGCGACGCTTAGGGTGCGTCGCAGGGTGGACGTACTCGTGACGGTGGCTATCGTCGCTACCGTTGCTGAGCGAATCAGGTTAGCCCGCTTGACGATGCTCGCGCTAGCCGCAACCGTTGCCGAACGAATCAGGTTCGCTGTCTTCGGAAGCGTTGCCGAAAGGGCCTGAGTTACAGAGCGTGTTAGCCGAGCCTGCTTGCCGATAACCGGAGCGGTTCCTACCGTCGCGGTCAGGGTTTGGGTATAGGCGGACTGAGCGTCCGAGTAAACCGGCTTGTACCCCCCGGTCTGAATGGGGATCGCGCGGCCGAGTCTGAACCCTGTCATTAGCGGTAACTCTGCCTAAGCGGCACTTGGAATGCCTGGT
>Ga0163150_10003764_pt1 | contig 20984 bp, 20 predicted proteins | sample OliLakLV19P2IB_FD_148628 | JGI IMG/M metagenome (GOLD analysis project Ga0163150, IMG submission 148628) | Freshwater microbial mat bacterial communities from Lake Vanda, McMurdo Dry Valleys, Antarctica - Oligotrophic Lake LV.19.P2.IB | ecosystem: Environmental > Aquatic > Freshwater > Lake >...
TTTGCATAATATTTTTATAACAGGAATAGCTACACTGGTGCTCACAATTCAATGTTAATCAAATTGTTACCAATGTAGCTATTCCTGTTGATTAACTAATAATAATTGTGAGCATATCCAGTATACCAAAAAATATAAAATGTCAAAAATTCTTTTTGTATTACAAATATTATGAGTCAAAATCGCTTCTGATTTCGAACCTGCTTCTTGGCGAAAAAACTCTGTGCGCTTGCGCGCCGGATTCGGATTCATTTTTGGCGGATTCCCCTGCGGATTCTGGGGGAAATTCAGGCGGAAACCATTGGGACGCGCTTCGCGCGTCTCGGATTTTAGTTTCAGAAAAACCGATTAGTTCGTTGTTGGTGCATTTATTGTACCAAGTTAGAACCTATTTCCAAAATAGGTAATGTACCACGCGCGGAGCGCGCGGTGGCTCGGGATTGAATCGTACGCTCGGATTCCGCGCCTCGTCCCGCTCCCTCTGGTCGCGGGGCAAAACCCAAAAATTTTCCTTCCTTCCTAATTTAATTCGGCGGGGGGTGTAGGGGGAGCCGACAAAAAAATGGAAAGGAAATTTTTGGTTTTGCTTCGCCGCTCCAGACTTATATATGTACCAATGTATGTATTGACAATTTATATAATTTATGCAAAGGTGACACGAGGCTAGTTAAGCATGTTCTTTGACAACCTAAAAAGAAAGGAGAGAAAAATGAGACAGCAAATTGAAATTCTGGGGCAAGAGTGCCAGAAAAGACACATTGCACTTGAGGAGCGGTACTCTATGGTTAACATTACGAGAATCATGGAGACACTCCCCGTAGGATGCATTGAAAATGCTATCAAGCACTATCAAGGCATCATTCGTGGGAATCTTTGGTATTTTCCCACATTGGAAGATGTCAGTGTTACGAACTTTCTGGAGAGATGGAATGCGGTACACGCATCCTATCTTAAGGTGGCTGAAAAAGTATTTGGCCACTTATCAGAAAGTCGTTCACTGGATTCACTCGTGGACGCTAACCTGCTTGAAGATGTAATCCGTTCTGAAACTATGCGCGGCTGGGTGGGCAAGCGTTCTCCATCGGGACTTGATGCTCTACTTAACAGTAGGGTTGAGCAGCTCGAAGAACTCTTGCAAAACTACTTTGACGCAGATATCGTTGACGAACTTCTATCAGTTGGTGGTGTCTACGAGGATGCTTGTTTTGCGAGCGCTGAAACAGAGATGATTCGTCTTTTCCATCAGTACAAGCATGAGTTTGGGGTCGTTCAATTGACTCCTGAAATTCTTGCTCAGTTTGCCGGCAAAGATGTACCCATGACTCTGCTGAGAGAATTTTGTCGCTGTTCCCTATCGGAATTCAACAAAAAACTCTCTCTGTTGCAATCAAGCAACCTACGGGCGGTTAGTGAGGGCACGCATGCTCTTGAGAGATTGGCTTCCTTTCTGGAAGAAATTCCAGAGGATGACCGAAATCGCGCGGCAACACTTTTCGAAGAGATTCGGGTTCTTAATTATTTGAATCTGAATCTCGAAGTTAAGTACAGCTTCAAGGGATGGGCTGGACTGATGCATGTGGTGGTTTTTACCGCTTGTAGCAATGCAACCAACATCCCAATTAACGTGTATGCCATGCATGCAAAACTCAAAAAAGGAGACTAGTCATGAAAGAACTGACAGGTGAATCTTGGCGCGTAGGGTGTCATGCCGAAACGCCAGTGACTGGACGGGTTGTAATCGTTCAGTCTGAAGCAGATCTGCACAAGGTCTGCAAAGGTGATGTGATCGTCGCTAATCAAACCGACGTGAACTACACCCCGCAAATGCTGCTTGCTTCCGCGGTCGTAACTGTGGAAGGTGGTCGCTATTCTCACGCAGCAACGTTTTCGCGTGAGAATAAGATCCCGTGCATCATTGGCACATCAGGAATCATGGACGAGCTGAGAGACGGCGACATCGTCATCGTCAATACTCGATCCAAAACCATCACAATCCAAAAAACTTGAAAGGAGGAAATCATCATGAGTATCTCTGTCTTTGAGATGGGGGGACTCAGTGACCGTTCTCCTGAGCTTGGTAACAAGGTTAAAAACCTTGCTTCCCTCGCTCAGGTCGGCATTAGAGTTCCAAGAGGATTTGGGTTGCCGTTCAGTGTTTACACTGAACATACAATGCAACTCATGTCTGCACTAGAGCGCATTCGCACACAGGAGAAAGATTATAGTGTCATGGCGCGACGTATGTACGATGTCGTGACCAAATCTTCCCTAAAAGATGCTGAAGGTATCTTAGACGCACTCAATAAACATATCCCTGGCGCCCAATATTTCGCCGTGAGATCTGCAGGTGCTCCTGTGGTCAATCACGCAGAAATAGCCGAGGATTCAGCAGGCATATCTCTTGCGGGGCAGTATGAATCTTTCTTGCTTGTCCCAGCAAGGAATGTTCCTCAAGCTGTGTTATGTTGTTACGCTTCACTTTTCAGTGAGCGATGCTTGCGTCGATTCAAGGTTGCTGAGGATGCTGGATATCTCTGGAGTCGTATGAGCGTGCTTATACAAGAGATGTGTCCGGCAGAACTTAGCGCAGTTGTCATGACCCGAGACCCTGTTGAGGACGGTGATTACTTCGGCATGGAGGTAACATACGGCGCATGTGAAGCAATTGTTTCTGGTGAAGTACAAGGAGATCTCTATTTGCTTAGTATAGCAAAAGGAGATATACTTAGTGCAGAGATTGGGACAAAAAACTTCCGCATCGGATACGAGCCTCTAACGGACTGGAATGTAGACAACAAAGTTAAATTCTCAGTCCATGAGCAGGAGCGGAAGAAATTTGTCGCTTCTCAAAAACTCATTGCGAGCATTTACGATCTCGGGATGCTTGTAGAACACCATTTCAGAACTCCTCAGGATATTGAATTGGTAGTTTCTCGTGGCGAGATCATCATAACCCAATCCCGTCCAATCACGACGGGATAAAAAAGGAGACAAGTAACATGAAAACACTACTCGTAATTGACTTCATCAACGAAATCGTTGATGAAAAAGGGAAGCTATCCGGCAAAGGATATGTTTCGTTCATTCGCGAAAACGGCACATTCGAGAAATTGAATGAGGCAATCGCGAAGTTTCGCACGGCAAATCTGCCGATCATCTTTGTGCGCTTGGCGTTCAAGGATGACTACAGTGACCAACCGAAATCATCGCCAGTTTTTGGAAAGGCGCATGAATTCGGTATCCTCTCAGACGGAACATGGTCAACAGAGGTTCACACTTCAGTCGACAAGAAAGATTCTGATACGGTGATTGTAAAAAATCGTGTCAGTGCTTTCCACAACACCGGACTCACGAAGATGCTTCGTGACAAGGGTGTAACAGATGTTTACATCTGTGCCGTAGCGACTGACCTTGCTGGCGAGGCAGCGGCGCGTTCTGCTCATGATGATGACTTTAGAGTCACCGTTATTAGCGATGCGTGTGCAGCAGCCAACTCCGCAGATCATCAAAAGTCATTGTCGTTCCTTCCAAAGATCGCCACAGTGACCAGTGTTGCGGATTTAAATCTCTAACCTGTTCTTTTAAGGACAACATTGGGCACGACGTTTTGCGTCGTGCCCTTTTTCATACTAATGCAAGCCCGCCCGCATTCATTCCCCAGAACCCTTTCTGCGGGCGGAAAACTACCACCAAAAATTAGTCTCGGTTTTGCGAAAATCCAAATCCCCAGAAAATAGTTTTCGCAAAACCGAGTCCGAATTGAAGCCCCGCCACACTGCCTGAATATCTTTACAGGCAGAACCCCAAAAAGAAAAATGTCCTTTCCATTTAGAAAAAATCCACCCCCACGAAAAACAGAAAAGCAAGGAACATTTTTTCTTTTTGGGGTTGCCGAGTGAAGCGAGGCGGTGGCGGGGCGATTATCGGAGCGTACAATTTTGGTCAGAGCCACCACGCGCTCCGCGCGTGAGATTAGTATTTGTTTTGAAAATAGGTTCGGATTTGGTAAAACAAAGGCACCTAATGTTAATAACTTTTAATTAGGGTTTTTTTCTTTGTTCTCTTATAATTATCAGATGTTTAAGTTCTCTTCTCGTGCTACAAAAAGCAAATATTTCAATTCCTCTCTTCTTTTTTTAATTGTTTTTTTCTTGGTTGCGGTAATAAATTTTTCTCCGATTTTTAACTTAGAGAAAAAAGTAGAAGCGGCTCTAGATGAAACTGAGCTTTATGGTTATGCATGGTCCGATACTATCGGCTGGATAAGTTTTAATAATTGTCCAACAGAAGGCTCGGGAAATTGCGGGGCGATAGACTATTCAGTAAACGTCGACAACAATACGGGGCTGATTAGCGGCCATGCTTGGTCCGAGAATATCGGTTGGATAAAGTTCGGTGGATTATCAGGGGATCCTTTAGGGGAAGAAGCCGATGCTCTTCTAAATTTTGATGACGGAGCAGTGACAGGTTGGATTAGGGCTTGCGCAGGAACCGTGAATGGAGATTGTAGTACTATGGAGTCTCGTGAAGATGGTTGGGATGGATGGATAAAATTATCCGATGAAAGATATTATTTTTCTCCTCAAACAAACGGTGAAGAAGGAGTAACTTATGACGAAAGGAATCAAAAATTAGTGGGATACGCTTGGGGTGGAGAAGTGGTGGGGTGGATTTATTTTTACGATGTTTCTTTCGGTTCTCTGGCAGAAGAGAATTTTGATTATGAACTTTCAAATACCAGTCAAAATTATGAGCTAGGGATAGGGCAGGGAAATACTGGAAATATTATCGTTAATAGAATGCTGCTCGCTGGTACGGAACAAGAATCAATAACGCTCTCAGTATCTTCAGTTGCTGGTTCTGGGATTGAGATTACCATTAATACAAATAACCCTTGTAATATAAGCCAATTTAACCCAGATTGCGCGAGTTTAGTTACAATTGAAGTTGGACCCGGAGTCCCAATTGGTCAATATCAATTTAATATTCAGGGAGTTTCCAGTCCGAGCGAAATAGTAAGAACAACAACGGTCAGGTTTAGAGTGATAGAGCCAGTGCCAGTGCCAGCAGTCTCTTGTGAGGCTCAAAGTGATTTATTCTTTCTAGGAGACACTGTTATATGGACAGCAGAGGTTACGAACTCGACAGGAGAGGAAGAATTTGTGTGGAGTGGTGGGGGGATAGATAGTTGTGTGGACGCCAGTTGCGATATCGCATACACCACAATCGGTCCAAAGAAACCAAAAGTGTCTATTAACGCCGGATCTTCTTTTGCGGATTGTACGGTTGCCAATGTAATTCCGAGAACATTTGAACTACGAGAATTTTAAATCCACAGAAAAACAAAATGTCGAACTATTTTTATATTGAAGATCTAGAAAGAAAAGCCAGGAAAAGCCAGTTGTATTGGCTGTGTTTTATCGTGAGTTTCTCTTTGGCAATTATCGGTCTACTTGTTATAATTAATACTGAAACTAATGTATTTCTCAATTTTGAAACTAAACATCCAGGGTTCTCTGCGGAAAAGCGGATAAGTATTGAAAAGAGAGTAGGCAGTTGGGCCAAGGAAGAACTCGGAGTAGAAAGGATAGAAGAGATTGAAAAAGAATTAACGAGTGAAGCGATGGGGCCAGAATTAACAGCGGAAGAAAAAAGCGCGATTGAAGAGCGATTAAAACAAAATCTATAAATAAAACCTTAGAGCTTAAATAACATGAAACCAATAAAAAAAAGTAATAAATATCTAACGACCGCTAAAATTATTGTTTTGTCGGTTATCTTGAGTGCGGGAATAAGTATTGTATATGGCTGGACAGGACCTACAGCTGCTCCAACTGGTGGAAACGTAGCTGCTCCGTTCAATGTTGGACCAGACTCTCAAAGAAAAGAAGGTCCTGCTTGGTTCGGTAGCGGTATGTTTTCCGAGGTCGGAGCTTATGTTAACGGTGTTCTTGAAGTGGCCGGCGGTTTTAAGTTAACTGGTACTTCACCTGCGGCTGGAAAAGTTTTAAAATCAGATGGTCTGGGAAACGCTGCATGGGCAACCCCAAATCTTAATTGTGTTCAGAGAGTGGTAAATAGGAATGTTGGTTTTGGTTACGCAACAGCTGACTGTCTTGCCGGAGAAACATTAACCGGTGGAGGAGGAATGTGCACAATGGGCCTAATTAGTTCCATGCCTAGCGGCCCTAACTCTTTTACAGTTACTTGTGGGTCAACCGCCGAAGAAGTTTCTGCAGTCGCAACATGTTGCACTATGAACTTTGTTACCGCTATATAAAAGAAAATTTCTATCTTTTTCCGTTCTTGTTTTTCGCAAGACATCTTTTGAATCCAGACGTGCCTTTTTTTCGGCTAGTCTAAACGCAGTATTTCTTTCCTTTGCTTTTAAACAACATTCAACTTTTAGCATTTAAAATAATATGCAAGTTAATGATCAACAACTCAAAGAATTTATTGTGGATTCTGGTTTAATTTCTGCTAAGGATTTCAAAGACGCAGAAAAAGAATCTCAGGAAAAAAAAGAGAGTTTGGAAAAAACACTTCTTCGAAAAGGAAAGATTGATCAAAATGAACTTCGCCGAATCCAAGCAATGATCCTCGGCATTCCCTTTGTTGATTTAAAGAATCAAAAAATAGATTTTGAAATACTTTCTCTCATTCCTGAACCTGTGGCTCGAAACCACAATATTATTGCTTTTAGTAAGGGAACCGATTCTCTGGAAGTGGCGATGCTCGACTCAACCGATCTGTCGGCTATTGATTTCGTAAGAAAGAAAGTGGGACTCAGGATTCTACCTAGACTCACAGATGCCGAATCAATCAAGAGCGTATTGCTCCAGTATCAAAAAAGTTTAAGGGCCGAATTTGGAGACATAATCCAAAAAGAAGCCGTTTCTCTTAAAGCAATTCCAGAGGGTCAGGAAGATATTTCTGGAAGCGATCTTAAAAAATTGGCGGAAGATCTGCCGGTTGTTCGAATCGTCGACACGCTTCTTAAGCATGCGATTATCCAAAATGCTTCCGATATTCATATTGAACCGACCGAAGACAAGGTGGTGGTGAGATACAGGATTGACGGAATTTTGCGAGATGCAATGCTTCTTCCTAAAAATGTGGCTCTAAGCATCATTGCCCGCATAAAAGTGCTATCTAATCTTAAGCTCGACGAAAAAAGATTGCCTCAAGACGGTAGATTTAAAATAGATATGAACGGCGAGAAAGTTTCTTTTCGTGTTTCAACATTGCCGACCTATTTTGGGGAGAAAGCGGTCATGAGGTTACTTCGGGAGGGTGTGTCAGGATTTACTCTTGAGGACTTAGGTTTTCATGGAGAAGGTTTAGAAAAACTCCATAGTGCTACTCGTGCTACGACCGGGATGATCCTAACCACTGGTCCAACAGGATCGGGAAAAACTACCACTCTCTACACTGTTCTTGAGATTTTAAATGTTCCAAGAGTCAACATTTCGACAATTGAAGATCCTGTGGAATACCAAATGAATCGAGTCAATCAAACTCAAGTGAAGCCTGAAATCGGCCTTACTTTTTCAAATGGCCTTCGAGCGCTTGTGAGGCAAGATCCAGACATTATTATGGTTGGTGAAATTCGAGATAATGAAACTGCCTCGCTCGCCATCAACGCTTCTTTGACTGGGCATTTGGTTTTGTCTACTCTCCATACTAATTCAGCTGCTGGCGCGATACCAAGACTCATTGATATGAAAGCCGAACCATTTTTAATCGTTTCAACAGTAAATGTGATAATTGGACAGAGATTAGTTAGAAAACTTACTGAAAAAAAAGAAAAATATTTTCTTAAAAAAGAAGAACTTGATACTTTGGGCAAAGCCGTGGACCTAAAAAGGGTTCTCAAGTTCCTAAAAATGGAGTCAATAGTTCCTCCGGGAGCGGAATGGGACAAAATCCCTTTTTATAGACCAAAAGTCACCGAAGATTCTGAAGACGGTTATTCTGGTAGATTGGGAATCTATGAAATTTTGAAGGTATCGCCAACAATAAAAGAACTGATTCTACAGCAAAAGGCCGATAAAATTATTGAAAAGCAAGCCAAGGAAGAAGGTATGATTACGATGATTGAAGACGGAGTTTTTAAAGCGGTTCAAGGACTTACAACGATTGAAGAAATCTTGAGGGTAGTATCAGAGTAGGCGTTAGGAAACTAGACATTAGGCTCTAGGATTAAATTTAAAGCATAGAAAACAAATCAACGAGAATATGTCGCCTTCAGGTTTAAAGGTTAGGATCGAATTTAAAATTTTCTTTTGGCTAGCGCCTAAAGCCTAGTCCCTAGCGCCTAAATTTATGAAATTCATTGTAAAAGCAATAAAAAATAATGGGGAACGCTACGAGGAATTTCGTGATGCAACGGACAAAAATTCTCTTTATCATGAACTTAGGCTTAGGGGCGATACGATTATTTCTGTTACAGAAAAAACCGAGACTGTAAATAATAAAGTTAAATTAAAGTTTCAGGGCATGTTCCATCGTATAAGCACTAACGACAAAATCAGTCTCGCGAGAAATTTAGGTTCAATGCTCGAATCAGGTTTACCACTTATTCGCGCTCTATCTGTGCTTGAAAGGCAAACTAGAAATCCAAAACTGAAGGATGTTTTTCTTACAATCCAAAATAATATCAATAAAGGCGGTAATCTAAGTCAAAGTTTTGCGGGTTTTCCGAAAGTTTTTCCTGCGATCTTTGTTTCGATGGTCAAGGCTGGGGAAGAGAGTGGTACCATCGCCCAATCGTTGAAATCGATCGCTGATCAGATGGAAAAAATCCATACTCTCGTAAAAAGGCTTCGTGGAGCAATGATTTACCCAGCAATAGTCATCATCGTCATGATAATCATTGGTGTTTTACTTTTGGTTTACTTAGTACCTAATTTGACAGCAACATTCAAAGAATTAAATGTTAAATTACCTCTGTCTACTAGAATAATTATAAAATTGAGTGATTTCCTAAAAAATCATTACATTATAGTGGCAATGGTCGCCTTGTTTTTTGTCAGCATTTTTTCTGTTGTGTTAAAAACTAGAGGCGGGAAAAAGTTTTTTAGTCTTTTAATGCTCAAAACTCCTATAATTTCTACGATGATTAAAGAAAGCAACTCAGCCAAAACCGCCAGAACGCTCTCATCATTGCTTTCTTCTGGAGTTGATTTTCTTGTTGCGATAAAAATTACCAGAGACGTTGTCCAAAACCCATTTTATAAGACAATTTTAAAACAAGCCGAGGAAAGTGTGCAGAAAGGAGATGTAATCTCAGCAGTTTTCTTACGAACGGATGTTCAGAAATTATATCCGCCGTTTGTTGGCGAAATGACCAGTATTGGGGAGGAAACTGGAAAATTAGCGCAGATGTTTTCAAATGTCGCTGATTTTTATGAGGAAGAAGTCAACCAAAAAACCAAAAATTTCTCAACGATTATTGAACCAATTTTGATGGTCTGCATCGGTCTTTTTGTAGGAATTTTTGCGGTTTCGATGCTGGGGCCAATATATTCTCTCGCCGATGCTATCTAGTTAGAACTTTTACATTTGGCCAATTTTGTCGTAAAAACTTCCACTCTTCACTCAACGTATATACATACGTCTCGCTTCAATACTCAGTTTTTCCAACAAACTTGTCTCAAATCTGAAAGTTATAAAAATCAGATATGTTTTTATACAAAAACAAACAACAAGGATTCAGTTTCATAGAAGTAATTATTGTTATTGCAGTAATAGGTATTTTTGCCGTGATCGGTTCTGGATCCTGGGGAGAATACAATAAGAGAAAGGCGCTTGAAACCGATGTACAGTCAATTCTTTCGACTCTCGAAGAGGCCAGAAGCAACACTCTGCAATCTGTGGGTTCATCAAAACATGGAGTTCATTTTGAGGCCTCTAGGTTCGTTCTTTTCAAAGGCGCTTCTTATAATTCATCCGATCCTGAAAATGTCCCCTATTTACTTCAAAAAACTTCTCTTTCTCCGATTTCATTAGCGGGTGGGGGGAGTAATGTCATTTTTGAACGTTTGAGCGGAAAAACAAATCAATCTGGGACAATCACGGTGTCTGTAATAGGAAATCCTTCGGCATCAAAAGTAATTACCGTATATGGTACCGGAATTGTTGAATTTAGGTAAAACTTTTATATTTGAGACAAGTTTGTCGTAAAAACTTCCGCTCCTCACTTCGTCGTATAAGTACATATGTCTCGTTTCGGTGCTGATTTTTGCACAACAGAAATCATGTCGGAAGATTTTATATCACGAAGTGATATAAAATTTCTGACCCGGTTTTTCCAACAAAATTGGCCGAATATAAAAGTTTTTCACAAGGTGTATAATAAAGTGTATCAAACCCCTTATCAAAAGCTCTATGTTTATTTATTTTAAAAAAAGAAAAGATGGGTGCAGTTCTAAACCCTCTTTCGGTTTTGCTCTGGTAGAAATTGTTATAGGATCCGCTATCATTGTGACAGCGATTCTTTCTCTCATTTCTGTCTATAACACTTATCTTTTGCACGCGCTCTCGAATAGCAAAAATATTCAAGCCGGCCTCCTCCTTGAAGAGGGAGTTGAAGCAGTCAAGTTTTTGCGCGACAAGGGCTGGACAACATATATTCAAACACTTTCATCAAATACTAATTATTATTTGTCGTGGAATAGTGGACTCTCTATGTGGACATCCTCATCCACTCCCGCGCCTTATATAGATAATAAATTTCTTCGCACGTTTGTTCTTGAGGATGTGAGGAGAAATGGAAGTGATCAGATTGCAAGTTCTGGCACAACGGACCCCGGTACAAAAAAGCTCACTGTAACCGTGGCTTATACTACAACCGGCAGTGCAACTACCACAAAAACCATGTCGACTTATATCACCAATCTTTTTAGTAACTAGTAGGCACTAATTAGAATCAATTTAAAAAATCTACATGAGAAAACTCAGACAAATTCAAAAAATATCCTCGTTATTTTCTCGCGGATCTTCTCTTATTGAGCTTATAATATATGCCTCAATTCTAGCGCTTATTTTGATAGTTATGGTGCACACTATGTTCGGAATTGGCAGTTCATATGTGAACTTAAAAGTTATGCGAAATGCGGAAAACAGTGCCGCGGTTGCCATGGAAAGAATGACTCGTGATATTAGAGATGCAGAAAGTATCGATCTTGGCGCAAGCACCATGAATGCTCATCCCGGAAAACTCACGCTAAATGTTTTAGTGGGGGAAACTATGCAAACAGTCGAATTTTCGCTTTCTTCCACAACTTTGCGGGTTAAGGAAAACGGAGTAGATCAGGGGCCACTTACTGCGACAAATACTGCAGTTACCAATCTCGTATTCCGTCCGCTCCAAAGTCTCGAGTCTGAGGCGGTAAAAATTGAGATGAGCGTAGAAGGAAGAGAAGGAAATATCATTAAAACTTACAAACTATATTCCACCATTATTCTTCGTGGTTCTTACTAATCTACTCCCTATGAAATATTTTTCTCTCAAATCTAAAAAAACTCGCTCTACATTCCAAAGCGGCCAAGCAATCATGATTGCTATTGTTTTTTTCCTCTTTATTTCGACCACAATTGTTTTGGGAGTTAGTAATCCGATTTTGAAGCAAGCTAAGGTGTCGCGCGATTTAATCCGGGGGAGAGAAAGTCTATTTCTTGCCGAGGCGGGCATAGAAGACGTGGTATACAGAATCAAAAATAATAAAACAGTCTCTGTCTCTGGAAGTGAAACACTAACTTTAAACGGTGGTACAGCGACAACCCTAGTTGAAGATATTTCTAATAAGAAAAAAATTACCACAACCTCCGACATTTATTCCGGATCAAGAAAAATAGAAACAGAACTTAATGTGGGCTTTGGAATAGCATTTCATTACGGGATTCAAGTTGGACAAGGGGGCTTAGACATGAGTAATTCGTCTCAAGTTATTGGTAATGCCTATTCAAACGGAAATATAATTGGCACTAATTCCGCAAGAATTCGAGGCACAGCAATCGTGGCTGGAGGAAGCGGTATTATCGACGGAATGGATATCGATGTTGATTCTTGGTCACACACTATACGAGGAAGTTCAACCGTGGGAGGTAATGCCACCCATTCAGTTCTTCAAAACACAACGGTTACTGGTAATGTCATAGCAGATTCAATTTCAAGCTGCACGATTGGGGGAACGGCTAAATACGATACAAGATCAAGTTGCACGGTGACTGGCGTGGTAACGACTCCCAATCCAACCACTTTTGTTCCTGCGGATGTTTTACCTCTCCCGATTTCTGAAGAACAAATAGATATATGGGAAGCAGAAGCGGCGAGTGGAGGCATATTAGGATCACAAACATGGAGTAGTGGCACAAGAATAATGGGTCCTAAAAAAATTGTAGGGGATTTAATTATGAGCGGCGGAGAACTGATTGTTACAGGAACATTGTGGGTAACAGGACAGATTAGGCTCAGCAATACTTCTATAATGAGGCTAGATTCGAGCTACGGTGGCTTAAGTGGGGTAGTGATGGCGGGCGTTGATGAAAGCACTACAACAGGCTATATCGAGATCTCTAATTCTGCTCAAGCTCTGGGTTCTGGAACTACTGGCAGTTACATTTTACTTCTTTCACAAAGAGAAATGGGTTCAACTGCAATCAGAACCTCTAACAGTTCGCAGGCGGCAATTCTTTATGCCGGGGAAGGTGAAATTGAAATCGGTAATAGCGCCGCTCTCAAAGAAATCACAGCTAATAAGCTTACTATAACCAATAATGCCACTGTTACTTACGAGTCTGGTCTTGCTAATAGTAATTTCCCAAGTGGACCAGGAGGCGGGTATGACATTGTGAAGTGGAAGGAAATAGAATAAAAGTTCGAATATACCGTCTACAGGTGTCTATCACGGACGATAGACCAAATACCTACAAATAAATTCACACCGACGGATTCGCAGACATTCGCAGTATCTGTATGATTTGTAGATTAGAACTTGGTCCTAATTTCTTTAAAATAATGCTAAAATGTGAGGATGAAAAAGATCATTATCGGTAATTGGAAGATGAATCCAGAGACTTTGATTGAAGCCCGGAAGATTTTTTCAGAAACCAAAAAATTAGCTAAAAAGTTTCCTAAAATTGACTTAGTTATCTGTCCGCCAGCAGTTTTTCTCTCTGGCTTTAAAGATAAGGCAGGTGAACCTACCTCATTCAAGCTTGGCGCTCAAGATGTTTTTTGGGATAATCCGGAAACTGGCAGTAGACCATTTACTGGAGAAATAAGCGCTTCCATGCTCAAGGACTCTGGAGTGAAATATGTTATTTTGGGGCATTCAGAGAGGAGATCCATGGGAGAGACCAATACTGAAGTGAATAAAAAAATAAAAATTGCAGTTTCAGTAGGGCTTACTCCCATTATCTGTATTGGTGAAAAAGAACATGATGTAGATGGTAAATTCTTTGAAACTTTAAAAATTCAGATAAAAGAAACTTTAAACCGAATCAAAAAATCTGATCTCTCGAAAATCATTATTGCTTATGAACCAATCTGGGCGATAGGTAAAAGTGAGCAGGAATCGATGAAAGGCGAGGATATTTACCAAATGACTATTTTTATAAAGAAAATTTTGACTGAAGTGTTTGGTCAGGTGGAAGCTTTTAAGGTGCCAATTATTTACGGAGGCTCGGTTTCTCCTTTCAATGTGAAAGATATAGTGGATGGCGGTCACGTGAATGGTATTTTGGCTGGACGAGCTAGTCTTGAACCTCAAAAACTAAAGGAAATGCTCGAGATAATTGAGAAAATCTAAAATAGATGAAGAACGTCAAAGAAGCGAAAAATTTGGAAGGCCAGAGAATTCTTCTGCGGATTGATTTAAATGTGCCTGTAAGCGAAGGCAGGGTTGCAGATGATTTTAGGATTCACAAGACTTTGCCGACTATCAATTTTTTAATAGACAAAAAGGCCAAGATAATTTTGCTTAGTCATTTTGAAGGTAAATCAGGCAAACCGGAAACTTTAAAACCAATATTTGAATATTTAAAAAAATATATTCCTGGAATCGCTTTTGCAGCAGACTTTTCTGGTCTTGAAGACCTAGTCGCCAAAATGAAAGAAGGGGAAGTAGTGCTTTTTGAAAACCTAAGACTTAATCCTGGTGAAAAAACAAATGATCATGAGTTTACTAAAAAATTGGCTTCGTTTGGAGATATTTTTGTAAACGAAGCCTTCTCTGTATCACATAGAAATCACGCTTCTATTGTTGGGTTGCCCAAATTATTAGCACATTTTGCTGGTTTATTGTTTCAAAATGAAGTTGAAAATCTATCCAAAGTTTTTAATCCTGCTCATCCATCTTTATTCATTTTAGGCGGCTCAAAATTTGAAACCAAAATTCCTTTAATTGAAAAATTATCAAAAAACTTCGATCATTTGTTTGTTGGAGGAGCCTTGGCCCATAATTTTTTTAAGGAAAAAGGTTACGAAATTGGTAAGTCATTGGTTTCGAATGGTAATTTTGATTTAAAAGAAAGTTTAGAGAGTGGAAGGATTATTCTGCCAACGGATGTGGTGGTTGGGGGTGGAAAAGACGAAACTCTTACAAAAAAAGTCGAAAATGTAAATAAAAGTGAGATTATTGAAGATGCTGGGCCGGAGACCATTTCAAAATTAAAAGAATTAATAAAAACCTCTAATTTTATTTTATGGAATGGACCACTCGGAAATTATGAAGAAGGCTATAAAGATGGCACTTTAGAATTGGCTAAGATAATTTCGGAGAACACAGGAGAAGCAATCATAGGCGGGGGAGACACTATTGCAGCAATCACTTCCTTGGGGCTTCAGGATAAATTTAAATTCATTTCAACTGGTGGGGGCTCAATGCTCGAATATTTGCTCAACGAAACTCTTCCTGGTATTGAAGCCTTAAAATAAGCCATATGTGTGTACATATTATCATCACCCCTTGACAACCACAACATAACTTGCTATCATTTATCCAGATAGTTTCGTTCTTTGAAAGTCTAACTTGCGTGGTCATAGCCAGAAGATACCGATTTCTCGGTGCTTTCTGGCTATGGCTACCAATGTGGTGGTCCTCTAGCAAGAAACAAACGGCGAAAACCAGAAAGGAAAAACCGCTATGACGCTCGACAAACAGACTGCCAAACTCATCGCTCGTATCGCTGAAAATCTCCCCGAGATGGACAGCGACATCATGCAGGAATTGATTGACAACCCCAAGAGCCTCCAGAAGTTTCTGCGAGTTCTCTGTCCAGGAGAAGCCGCACCTGTCACTTCTCTGGATACCATCATCCGTGTCGACCGCTCTGTTCGTCCAGTTTACCCAGACTTGGCGAAGGTGGTGGTCATGCATCCTGAATTGGAAATCGTGGGACTAGCAGAGTACGATCTCTCAAATGTCGAACTCTACCTCCACGACGACCAGAAGGATGGCAAATGGATGGAAGGCACCAAGATCTACAAGCATCTCAAGGAAACCGACAGCTTGAAAGCCTGCCTCGGTCTCCAAGATGCTCTGGAAATCAAGAAGAAGGGCATCGAGGTCTTCCGAAAGCTCTTCGGAGGGAAAGTTGTGTGCTGCTGGAAGTCTGTCGTGCGTGACCACGACGGCTACCTCTTCGTCCCGTTCATCTACGGCGTTAGCGACGGGGTTGTGGTGCGCTGGTCTTGGCTAGTCAACGTTTGGCGCGGCAACAACCCTTCTGCTCGTTTCGCAAGTTAGCACTCTGGACTTGGTCGCTCTGATCTTTCAGATCCTTTGACCTTTGTCCTTGACTGTGCGGGCAGGCTTTGGGTGCCAACCCGCCAAAACGCTTTGGAGATATTCGTAGAACTCCGGCTCTGTTTTCACTTCGGTGAGAGCGGGGCTTTTTTTATTATATTTTGATAAAATAAACTAGGTAGTAGGTGAATATGTGGGCGGTCAAGGCTTCCCGCTACCGAACCCAGTATCCATGCGTCGAGAGTATCCGCGGTTATGGCTTCGGATAGAGTGACGCATGCAGACACTTCAAAAAAATGAAGATACTTGGTACAAAGTGCTAGGGCATTACGATGCCAAATACGATACAACTTTGAGATTACTTAGAGTTTTCGAGAGGCGGTGGCACAGAAGGCATTTTGTACATTTCGTGCGTGACCACGACGGCAACCTCAACGTCCCGTACATCTACGACGATAGCGACAAGGTTGTGGTGAACTGGAATTGGCTAGACAACGATTGGAACGACAACAACCCTTCTGCTCGTTTCGCAAATCTCTTCATTTCTCTCCCACTTTTGTGGGAGAGTTTTGTTTTGTAAGCTGACCGTTCCAATCACCGAGCATCTTGCCGATTTCTTAGACTTTATGACTTTATAAACTTATAACTATTATAGTTCTTTGATTATTTTATCCGAGTTTTGCTTAAAATCATTTTTATCTCCGATAACCTGATTGTTGGGAAAAACCCAAATGTGAGCGTGCTCGACTTCATCGCCAATAATCTTGCTTAAGATCCAGTCCGTTTTAAAAGCTTTTCTTTGAGCCAGGGCAATTTTTTTTGCTACTTCAAAATATTCTCCGGCATTTGGAATATCCCAAACCCATTGGAAGTGTTTTTTCGGTATCACTTGTGTGTGTCCAGGAGATTGAGGATGAATGTCCAAGAAAGCCAAGAAATTATCATCTTCGTAGACAATATTTGCGGGGATTTCTTTATTTACTATTTTACAAAAGATACAATTTTTCATAAAAACACGACACTAATTACGAATGGGAACGAATGACACAGATGGAAGAATGATGAATTCAGAATACCGAATATAGAATGGGAATATTGAATTTAGAATTTTTCCCTTCATTCTTCTGTTCTAGATTCCAATTCTTAATTCTATATTCTACATTCTCGCCACATTGTTTCGGATTTAGCTTGTCTCCGTGGGTCTATTTTAATGAATTCTCGATATTTTGTCATGCTATTGATATACTTTGTTGCAAGATGGATAAGTACACCTTAAACACAGAGACTTTTTCGACCGATTTTCAGCATGAAGGGAGCGTTATCTCTCCCTTGCTTCTAAAATTATTGCATTTGCGTGGTATCACAGAAAAACAAGAGATTGAAAATTTTTTAAATCCTGATTACGCAAGTCTTCACGATCCGTATTTACTGGCCGACATGGAAAAGGCAGTTAAAAGAATTCTTACTGCAATTCAAAATAAAGAAAAAATCGTTATTTATAGCGATTATGATGCTGATGGGATTCCAGGAGCCGTCATTCTCCATGATTTTTTTAAAGGAGCAGGGCATGAGAATTTTACAAATTATATTCCGGACCGACATTTAGAAGGATTTGGATTTCATGCTAAAGCTATCGAGCAATTCTCTCAAGATCAGGTGAAATTGGTTATCACGATTGATTGCGGCATTGCCGATATAACTCAAGTAAAAATGGCGCAAGATTCTGGTATTGATGTGATTATCACTGATCACCATGAGCCAAAGGCCGAGTTGCCGGAAGCTTATGCTGTAATTAATCCTAAACATCCTGATTCAAAATACCCCTACACGATGATTTGTGGAGCTGCTACCGCATTTAAATTAGTTCAAGGAGTATTAGCTTCTGGGCAAAAAGTTTTTCCTTGGAAAGATGGCCAAGAAAAATGGCTTCTCGATATGGCTGGCCTCGCTACTCTTTCAGATATGGTTCCGCTTCTTGGGGAAAACAGGATATTGGCTTATTTCGGGCTTAAGGTTCTCCGAAAATCTAAACGTCCAGGACTAAAGAGACTTTTTCGCAAAGTGGGTGTTTTGCAATCATCTGCGTCGGAGGATGATATTAGTTTTATGATCACCCCAAGAATAAATGCGGCCAGTCGGATGGGTAATCCTCGCGACGCTTTCCACCTTTTGTCCACGACGGATGAAGCAGTTGCCTTAGAGAAGACTGACGTTTTAAATAAAATAAACGATGAGAGGAAAGGGGTGGTCGCAGGAATGGCCAAAGAAGTTAGAGCAAAAATAAAAGAAGATGCTGAAAGGTTTGAGAAAGTCATAGTTATTGGAAATCCAAAGTGGCGTCCATCTCTTTTGGGTTTGGTTGCGGGTAGTTTAGTAGAAGATTTTTGCAAACCAGTTTTTCTTTGGGGACGGGACGGAGAAGAAATTATTAAAGGGTCTTGCAGAGGAGATGGGAAAATAAACACTTTGGCCATAATGGAGAGAATTTCGGGAGAATTTTTACAGTTTGGTGGACATAAAGCCGCGGGAGGATTTTCAGTCTCTTTTGAAAAAATACACACATTACCGGAAGCGATTTTAAAATCATATGAATCAATTTGCGCTGAGGAAGCTTTATCTCTAAGAGAAAGAGTAAAAACGATGATAGATGAAAAATTATCTATCTCGGATCTTACCTGGAAAACGTTCGATTTGATCGATAAGCTTGCTCCGTTTGGGATGAGTAATCCAAAACCAATTTTTTTAATTGAGCAGGCAGAAGTTGGTTATGTTAAAATTTTTGGAAAGCAAAAAAATCATTTAGAACTTGGCTTAAAAGGCACGAGAGTAAAAGGAATTTGTTTTTTTGTAAGTGGCAATAAGTTAGAACTTTTAATTCCTGATGCTAAAGTGAATCTAGTGGCTTCCTTGGAAAAATCATCTTTTGGGGGAAGAAAAGAGCTGCGTTTACGGATTATCGACGTATTTTTATAAATTTATGATCAAAAAAAAAGTCATTCAAAATAGCTCAAACAGCATTGTCATTTTTACTGATGGTGCGTCATTGGGTAATCCTGGCTCGGGAGGTTATGGAGCGGTTATATTAATTCCTAAAGAAAATGATTACACCGTGTGCGAAATAGGAGGGGGAGAGAAACATACTACCAATAACAGAATGGAGCTTATGGCGGCGATAAAAGGTTTGAAATCATTGTTTGGCTCTGATTTGGCGAAATCACACCCAATTAAAATTTATACCGATTCAAGCTATGTTATAAACGGAATTACAAAATGGGTATTTTCATGGGAGAAAAGAAATTGGGTTACGATGAATAAGGAGCCAGTTTTGAATAAAGATTTGTGGGAAGAACTTTTAGATCAAGTTAAACTTCGAAAAATAGAATGGATTCATGTCTCTGGTCATAGCGGAATACCAGGCAATGAAAGAGTAGATGAAATTGCGGGATCGTTTGCCACTTCCAAGAATCCTGAACTCTTTAAGGGTGATCTCAAAGACTACTCAGTCAAAAATATTTTTGATCTTAAAATTCGAAATACTAATTCCAAAAAGAAATCTAAAAATCGCGCCCCAAAAATTGGCTACTATATAAGCAAAGTTGAAGGAAAAATCATGATTCACCAAGCTTGGGATGAGTGCAAAAAGAGAGTTTTAGGTGTAAAAAAAGCTAAGTTTAAAAAAGTTTCCAATCAAGAAGAAGAAAATAAAGTGATTAAAGAGTGGGCTTAGAGTTTTTCATTCGTTTATTTAAGTGCCAGTTTGTTAGTCCGATAATTAAATATAAAACAATTACCCAAAAAAAAGATAAAGAATTTACCGTAATGCCGTTTAGTGGTAGGTTGCCAAAGTAAATGCTTATTTTTTGAATGTAAATAAGCATTAAATAAAGGGGAAAGGCTAAAATTGTTCCTAAAAAGCTTGAGATGACGCCAGCAAAAATTGCGATAAAACTTAGAATTGTTAAAAACGTTAGCATTGGGACGATCAAAATATTGACCAAGGGAGAGAAAAGCGAAAAGAAACCAAAATTGTAAATGACAATCGGTAAGGTATAAACCTGGGCGGCCAGAGTAATCGCTAAAACATACTGTAACCATTTAATTCTCCCCTTGAAGATTTTATTGAAGAAATCTTTGAAGATATCCTGACATAGGGCGATACCCAGCACCGCCAAAAAAGAAAGTTGGAACCCGATATCGTATCTCAAAAATAAGGGATTTATAATTAACATGAAAAAAGCGGCTATGATAAGACTTCTTTCTATTAAATAGGGCCGTTTTATTTTTTCTCCTAGTAGCAAAATACTTCCCATGATGCCTGCCCGGACGGCGGAGGCGGGGTAACCGATGAGTACGATATAGAAAATCAATATACTTAAAATTATGTAAAAAGAATGTTTTTTAAGTCGGGTTAGACCTAATAAAGAAATTAAAATGCCGATGATTATCGCGATATGACTGCCAGAAATTGCCAGAATATGGCTAAGTCCAACGGAATTATAGATATCTTTGACAAATTGGGGGAGAGACCGCGTGTCTCCGAGCATCATAGCCATCAATATTTCACTATATGGAGATGGCAAAATTCTGGAAGTTGAATTTCTCAAGACATCTTTGATCTCAAGAATTTTTTGAAAAATCGAAAAATTTTCTCTCTCAATTAATTCTATTTCTGGATAAAAAGAAATTGTGCGAATATTATCTTTAATTAAAAATTCTTGGTAATTAAATTCCGATGAATTTTTTGGTGTTTCTAATTTGCCGGTGAATCTAATTTTGTCTTTGTAGAAATATTCCGGAAAAAGTTCCGTACTCACCAAGATTCTTTCATCTGTCGGTTCAACCAAAACTGTATATTTTACCTGAACATCTCGAATGTCCGGTTCTTTGATCACTGTGCCGATAAATGATGTGATCTCTCCTGTATCGCGCCATTTTTTTAGATTATCTTCTGGTAATAGAGCTTTTTCGGTGCGGAAAATACCCAGAGAAACAGAGAAAAAAAATATTGTTAAGAATATAGATGGTAGAGAAGTCTTTTTATCTCGAAGAAAGTGAAGTAGAAAAATTGCGCCAGAAATTAGGGCGCAGTTGAGAAAAAAAAGATATAACCCTTTTGATTTAAAGAGGGATTCGATAATTATTCCACCAATGAAAGAAGACGTAAAAACCAAGAGCCAATTAGCAGGATTTTTCATGCATATTGAAAAATTATTATAGAGAAATACATTATAT
>Ga0163150_10003768_pt1 | contig 20970 bp, 18 predicted proteins | sample OliLakLV19P2IB_FD_148628 | JGI IMG/M metagenome (GOLD analysis project Ga0163150, IMG submission 148628) | Freshwater microbial mat bacterial communities from Lake Vanda, McMurdo Dry Valleys, Antarctica - Oligotrophic Lake LV.19.P2.IB | ecosystem: Environmental > Aquatic > Freshwater > Lake >...
AGTGGCCGTGGATGTACCACACCTGTCCTTTTTCTTTCTGCACTGCGATGCGGCTATTGATTTCCGTTACCCCGGCGGGGAAGATGGGCAATTGTCTTTGTGGCATGGCGCATTCTTAGCCTCTCGCCCTGCCACCGCAACCTTTTTCCGGCTCATCTCGTTTTCCTGCAACGGCCCGATTTACTGCCCGAGATCAGGAGGTCTGAACGTGTACCAGGGGTCGTTGTGAGTAACCCGACGAAAAGCCCACGGTCAGGGAGAAGCGCTGACCGTGGCTACCAAGTCCCTTGGGGCTGTCGGTGAGATTCTGCCAGTAGTTAGCGGAACACGGCTGCGGATCGTCCTTTCCGTCATTCCGTCAACGCAAAAACGAACAGTGTGCAGCCGCCGGGGAACCCTTCGGTTTCCGGCCAGATCTGTGGGAAGAGGCCTGCTACGGCTGAACCCCAGCCGACCGGCACGGCAATGTACTGACGGTTGTTGACGGAATAGGTAATCGGTGAGCCGCGATGGCCGGAGCCGGTGTTAAAGCTCCAGAGCTTCTGGCCGGTCAAGGCGTCCAACGCAAAAAAGAAGCCTTCAGGATCTCCGGTGAAGACGAGATCGCTGCCAGTGACCAGGGCCGAGGCCAGCAGTGGGTATTTTGATTTGTACGTCCAGTGCTTCTTTCCGGTGACGGGATCGTAGGCGTCGAAATGGCCGCCGGCTTCACCGGAAGGTGGCTTCTTCAATTCGAAGACGCCACCAAAATAGGTTTGACCGGTCTTGGGTTCCTCCTTCTGAACGGTCACCGTCTGGCACCATTCGATGCCGGTTTGATAAAACATCCCAGTCTTCGGGCTGTAAGCGCCGTGATTCCAGCTTCGGCCTCCGCCGATGCTGGGGCAAATGAGGGTGGGTTTGCCGACTTCGGGTTCGTTGCGGCCCAGCAGATTGCCTTCGGCATCGATGCCTTTAATCCAGTTGATGGTGTCTGCCATGGGCCAGGCGTTGATGAATTTTCCGTTCGTACGGTCGAGTACCCAGGTATAGCCGCCTTTGTTGGGATTGACGATGAGCTTCCGCATCACACCCTTGACCGGCAGGTCCAGTAACACGATCTCGTAGGCCGCATCCCAATCCCAGACGTCATGCGGAATCTCCTGGTAGTGCCACTTCAGTACACCGGTGTCGGCATCCAGGGCCACGACGGAGTCGGTGTATAGATTCGCGCCCTTGCGACTTTCGCCGTAGAAGTCGGCTGCAGGATTGCCAACACCCCAGTAGACCAGGTTCAGCGCGGGATCGTAAGAGCCCGTCATCCAGGTAGAGCCGCCGCCGTGCTTCCAACTGTCGCCCGACCAGGTTTCGTTCCCCTTCTCGCCAGGGCCGGGGATGGTCCAGAAGCGCCAGGCGCGCTTGCCGGTCTTGACCTCAAAGGCGTTGAGGTAACCGCGATGGTCTGAATCGCCACCCGTGACGCCCACGATGACTTTGTCTTTCACCACCAGCGGCGCGCCAGTGATGTTGCAGCCGCACTGCTGCATGTCTTCGATGTTGACTTTCCAAACCTCAGCGCCGGTCTTCGCGTCCAGGGCCACCATCGAGTTATCGATAGTTCCCATGAAGACCAGCCCGTGACCCAAAGCCACGCCGCGGTTCCAAGGTCCGTAGATCAGTCCAAACTCCTTCGGCACTGCATAGTAGTAGTGCCACAGCTCCTTCCCGGTAACGGCGTCGAGCGCAAACACCCGGTTGAAGGGTGACGTGATGTACATGACGCCGTCTGCCACCAACGGCGTGACGGAAAAACCGCCATCGACCTTGCCGGTTTGAAACGTCCAGACCGGCACCAGCTTCTTAAGGTTGCTCTTGTTGATCTGATCGAGCGGGCTGTATCGAGTGGCTGTGTAGGTGCCGCCGTACGTCAGCCAGTTCTGCGGTTCTTTGGCCGCCGCATTCAGCCGCTGCGTTGTCACGTCTGCAGCGTTCAATGTTGACGGCCCTGATGCGACGTGGAACAAGATAACTGCGAGGAGCAAGAGCAGAGGGCTTCTTCGTTGAGAGTTCATCCTGAGTGTGTCTCCGTAAACTGTTTTGAAAATGGGCAACAGTCTAGCGGGAAGCATCAAGAGAGGCAACGCGATTTTGGTTAGATTCCCCCTTAACAAAGGGGGCAAGGGCCGCAGGCCCTGGGGGTTGTCTTGGCCGGCATCGCAATCCGGGAGTCCAGACAACCCCCTCGCGGTTTCTGCGAAACCGCTGTCCCCCTTTCTTAAGGGGGAATTGACTCTCAGGCGAGTCGCCAGGGTGAGCGGTAGCGATAAGAAAGCAAGTCGTTGGCTTTGGAATGATTGGTGACTCGCTCCTGAGCGGCGTCCCACTCGATGACCGAGTTCGATCTCAACGCGATGTTCCCCAGCAGAGTGGCCGAAGTGGAGCGATGGCCCGTCTCAATGTCGCAGTTACACTTCTTGCGACTCGTGACGCAGTCCAGAAAGTTTCGGGCGTGATCGGCATCCAGGATTTCTCCCTGTACCTTGACGGGATCAATCAGCTTCTTGCCGGGTCCCAGACGTGTGCGATCCAGCGGGCTGCGCGACGGCACCTGAATGTCGCGTACTACTTCAGGAATGACCTCGTAGCCACGCAGGCCGAGATAGAGCGTGCCTTTCGTGCCGCCGAACTCGACTTCACCCGTTGAGTTGTTGCTGGGCGCTGCGTTGCAGTTGTACTGGAAGAACACAACCAGTGTGCCTCCCTTGTATTTCCAGAGCGCCTCGAGGGTGTCGGGAATCTCGCGATTATCTTTCAGCGCAAACTTGCCTCCCAGTGCCGTGACGGAAGACGGGCGCTGTGTCGCCAAGCGCCCATTGAATGTTGTCGAGATAATGAGCGCCGAAGTTGGTGAGTTGCCCTCCGGAGTAGTCATAGAACCAGCGAAACTTGTAGAGGCAACCGTTCTCGTTGAGGGAACCTTCGGCGCCGGCCCCAGCCATAGATCCCAGTCGAGCCCTTCCGGCGGGGCGCTATCCGGTGGATTGCCAATACCGAGCGGGGTTTCATTCAAAATGTGGTAGCACTTGGCCACCGTGACGTGACCAATGCCACCGTTGCGAATGAAGTCGGCAGCTTCTTGGACAAACTTCGAAGAGCGGCGCTGGGTGCCGACCTGCACCACACGCTGCGTGCGTCGGGCGACGTCCACCATTCTTCGCCCTCCCGCAATAGTCAGCGAAAGCGGCTTTTCGACATAAACATCTTTGCCTGCCTCACAGGCATGAATCATCTGCAAAGCATGCCAGTGATCGGGAGAAGCCACCACGACGGCATCGACGTCCTTCTGGTCCAGAATCTTCCGGTAATCCTTATGCAGAGCCGGAGAGCCGCCTGCGTTGCGAGCTGCCAAGGGAAGATAAGGCTGATAAACGTCTGCAATGGAAATGATATGCGCGTCGGGATGCACCACAAAGGCGTCGAGGACCTGATCCCCTCGATTGCCTACGCCAATAAATCCGATTCGCACACGGTCGTTGGCCCCGAGAATCCGCTGCGCGGAAGCTGCGGTCAATAAGCCGAGACTTGCCGCCGAGGTTTGTTGCACGAATTTACGCCGCGTAGGCTTGCTCATGAGAGGCTCCTCCGAGAACGGGTGAATCGGGTGCCCGGGATCTTAGCACACGACCCGGCAGTAGGATGCGTTTCGCTTTTCGTGGCAACGCATCAGTCTGTGCGATAGTGGGCCTGCATGCGGTCTGGGCAGCGCATGCCCATCCCTCCTGCATTGAGATGCGCTGCGAGAGGGCAGCGGAACGCATCCTACACGCTTTGGCGCGGAGCAAACCTCAGCTAGCCAGGCCCGTGGGTTGACACAGCGTTGATCAGGAAGCCGGGGCCGCAGACGTCGGCAAATTGCAGCCAGCAGTTTCTTTTGGCGAGCTTCATTTCAGGGCAGACCGCAGGCCGCACGAAGATCCTTCGAAAGCACTCCAATACTGACGAAGTCGGCACTCTTCGGGCCGTGCCTACGATGCAAACGATCCGCAACCAAAGGCTTTGGGTTCTGGCGACGTTGGTCGATTCGAGCCTGTGCCTCTACGAACTGGCAACCTGCGGGTTGCCGCAGTTGTCCCTGCACGGAACTGTGGCATTGCCCAATGCGTTGCACAGCGCGGCTTGCGCCGTGCGGCTTGCGCCGTGCGGCTTCGAAACGTGATGCAGCTCATCAGGCGCATCGTCCGGTACAAGCGCTTGAACGGGCTTTCCGAAAGTCGCTGTGGCCGGCCACGCCAGCGGCAATCAGGGGATCGGCAACCTCCATTAGCAGGGCGCGCATGCCGGCGAGCCCCAAGAGCATTTCCCGGTTTACCTGCCAGAAGGGGCTTGCGGACGAGAACAGACGGGCGCAATCTTTTTCAGAGGGCATCACTCAGTTCACCGAAGGGAAACATGGCTGAGTTTCCAGACAGGCTCAGTTCATTCTAACACTCCCGAAGCCTGGCTTGCCCGTGACAGCCATACGGGTCCTGGGTCGTTTCCGGTTTGCCGACTTCTCAGGCCCAGACGCCGAGTGGGTAGCAAACTGAATGTGTCCCTTGGCAGCGAGGTCTTGATAAAACCATCAAGCCTCAAGGTTCGTACGGAACAATCGGGCCCTAGCGGTGTCTAAATTCAGGTGATGACGATTCTGGACTCACTTGTACAAGACATCCGTTTCAGCCTGCGCGGGCTCAAACGGGAGCGGCGGTTCTCGCTCACAGCATTAGCCGCGATCACCCTTGCAGTCGGCTGTGCGACCGCGGTCTTCAGCGTTGTCGATCGAAGCCTGTTTCGGGCGTTGCCGTATTATCAGGGAGACCGCCTCGTCTCGGTAGGCGTCGTCGCGCCCCTAGTGAGCACGCAGGACTGGCTCTTCGCTGGAACCTACGAGGACTGGCGGTTGTCGCAGACTGCTTTGCACTCCATCACATCTTGGAGCGGTGTCAACGACTGTACTTTCGAAGACAATTCACCTGCGCGGCTCGACTGTGCCCGCGTGGAAGCGACCTTCCTGCCGACACTTGGCATCGAGCCAATTCTGGGGCGCAACTTTGCGGCCGAAGAGGACCTGCCTGGAGGGGATCCTGTAGCCCTCCTGTCGTTCGAACTCTGGCGGAGTCGCTTCGCTGCGGACCCGCGGGTCGTCGGAAAGCGCATCAGCGTCGACGGTAAGTCGACGCTAATTGTCGGTGTGCTGCCGGCGAGTTTCGAGACGCCGACGTTGATAGCCGCAGACCTGCTCGTCCCCCAGAAACTAAGGCCAGGATCAGAGAAACAACGCCTGGTCAGAGCCATCGGCCGACTGCGACCGGGTAGCACGCCCGCCTCGACTGCCGCCGCCCTCGCGCCCCTGTTCCACAGTTTCGTGGACACTGTGCCGGCCGACTTCCGGAAGGCTGTACGGCTCCGCGTAGCGACGCTGCGCGACCAGCAGACGCGCGAATACCGGCTTGCCCTGTGGATGCTGCTGGGTTCGGTGACCGCTTTCGTCCTGATTGCTTGCGCGAACGTCGCAAATCTGATGTTGGCGCGGGCGGCAAGCCGGCAGCAGGAGTTTGCGATTCGTGCTGCCCTCGGGGCATCTCGACGGCGTCTGGTGCAGCAGATTCTCACCGAAAGCGGGCTCTTGGGTCTTGTCGGCGGTGCGGCCGGTTGTGTACTCGCATTCTGCTTGCTTCGCGTGTTTGTTGTGCTCGCGCCGGATGGCACGCTCCGCTTGCAGCAGGCGGCTCTCGATTTGCGAGTACTGGCGTTCGCATTGATACTGTCGCTGGGTGCAGCGCTACTGTTTGGGCTGGCCCCTTCGCTGGAGCGTCTGCAAGCAGAGGCTCTGGGTGGTGAGCGGGCGGTTGGGCACCGAAGGACGTGGTTGCGCCAAACGCTCATCACCGCCCAACTCTCGGTATCGCTGACCTTGCTGACATGCGCGGGGGCGCTGCTCACAAGTTTGTGGCGGCTCCAGAATGCTCAGCTTGGCTTCGAGCGGGAACAGATCGTGACCGCATCCTTCACGCTCCCGCGGCATCGCTATGCCGATGAGACCCGGCAGCTCACCTTCTTTAATCAGCTCGAGGAGCGGCTAAACGAGCTGCCCGGTGCTATTGCGGTGGCGATTACCGACACGCTCCCCCCCGGCGGAGACCCACGCTCGCGTCCTTATGTAGCATTGCGCAATCCCGGGGGAGACTCGGCGGAACAGGGCATGGGTGGTTTGGTGAAATGGCGCTATGTCACTCCCGGCTACTTCCAGTCGCTTGGCATCCCGATCAGACGCGGGCGCGGGTTTTCCGATGCAGACCGCAAGTCGGTGGAGCAAGCGGTGATTTTGGGTGAATCGCTCTCGCGCCGGCTTTTTGGTAGTGACGAGCCGATTGGAAGACGCATTCTCATGGAAGAGCCGATGACTGTCGTAGGCATCGTCGGCGACGTCAGGAATTCCGGATTAACCGGTACCTCTGATCCCGAGTTCTACATTCTTCGTAACGTCACCCCGAATAACGTTTACCGGAACCAGCGCCCACCTGATGGCTGGCGCCGTGCGACAGCCGTCGTGCGCTCAAGGCTCAACGAGCGCGTGATGGCGGAGTTGTTACGAGTCGCGATCCAACGGGTTGATCCCTCTTTGCCCATTGCGCTCGAAACGATGGACAGCCAGGTTGGGCGCTTCTTCACTCGGCCGCGCTTTCAGACGATCCTGTTATCCGTGTTTGCGGCTACGGGCTTGGTCTTGGCTGGCATCGGTCTGTATGGACTAATCTCGTTCCTGGTTGCACTGCGGACTCGCGAGATTGGCGTCCGTATGGCGCTTGGAGCAACCCCAAGCAATGTCATGAGGCTGGCAATTTCCGATGGGTTGCGTTGGACCGGCGTCGGTGTGGTAATTGGAACTGCCATTTCCACAGGGATCTTACGCTTACTCGAAGGGTTACTCTATGAGGTCAAGGCACATGATGTCCGCGTGTATGCAGCTGCTACAATGATTCTGACCGCTGTGGCTGCTCTCGCAGCATGGTTACCGAGTCGGCGCGCAGCACGAATGGATCCGATGGTGGCCCTGCGCCACGAGTAACTCTCCTCCCTATTCACTTCCGGTACGCTGCGAAGCCCGCGATGTCGAGTGGCGGGAGCACACACGCAACTACCTAATTGTTGACTCCTGCAAATCAGCCGACGAACCTTGAAGTCCCCACATTGCCTACTGTGTTAAGAGGGGCCGGCATTGGGCCTTGCTGCAGCGAGCTGGCCGTATGACGGCGTAACCGGACGCTGACCTACTACCGCGATACCCGATGCATTGGCAGGAGATTTTGGATATGCTTGGCGAAGCCGTCGACCTGGTGTGGGTGGACGACGGCGCCGTTCGGTCCTGTGCGCTGAAGGTTAGATGCATTTCTTCTCCGATAACAAAGACATTCTCATCATCCTGTTGGTCAAGCTGGGCATCGTTGCCTCGCTTTCCGCTTTGCTGGCGCGTTCTCTGAAATTCAAAAAGACGCTCTACGCGGAACCGCGGGGATTTCAGGAAAAGTTGAATCTCGTCCTATATTGGGGGGTTCCGCTTGCGATTGGAGTGGCCATTCGCAACGGCCTGGGCTACCCGGCGTTCGATTTGACGCTCGAAGGGACCTTCATTGCCGGATTGCTGGGAGGGAACGTCGTCGGCCTGATTGTTGGCTGCCTCGTAGGGTTGACTGCGATGCTGTTTCACCGCGAGTGGCTCGCGCTGCCGCTGGCGGCGATTCTGGGCCTGGCGAGCGGCATTCTGCGCAACCTCACGCCGCGCAAGGAAGAGATCTGGAACTTCTCTCCCTTCGTGGTGATGAACATTTTCCAGTTACTGCGCTCTCGACTCCAGTCTCGAAGAGTTGTCTGGCAGTTGGTGTTGCTCATTAGTTGTCTCATTGCGGATGCGATGTTTTTCCTGGTGGACCAGAGTTTCCCAACGAACTGGCTGGTCCGCCTGGAGTCGCCCAATCCGGTGATTGTTTTGCTCATCTTTGTCACGACGCTGAGCTGTGTTGGCATCACCTTGAAGATTTGGAACAACACCCGGCTGGAAATGAAGCTGGCCGAGCAGGAAGTGCTCGTCGTGAAGTCGAGACTGGACGCTCTTGCCAATCAGATCAATCCGCATTTTCTGTTCAATACGCTGAACTCGATTTCATCGCTGATACGGACCAACCCGGCCAAAGCGCGAACGATGGTCATCAAGCTCTCGCATATCCTGCGCAAGCTGCTGCAGGGGCATGAAAACTTCATCTCGCTGCGGGAAGATCTGGAGTTCATCGACAACTATCTCGATATCGAGCAGATTCGCTTCGGCAAGGACAAGTTGCGAATTGAGAAGGAGATTGAAGCCGAGACTCTCGGCTGCCTCATACCCAGCATGATTCTGCAGCCGATTATTGAAAACTCGATCAAGCATGGCATTGCTCCGAAGATTGAGGGAGGCCGCATCACCATTCGTGCCACGCGCGATCAAGACCGAATTTCGATTGAAGTGGAGGATAACGGTGTGGGAATGGCGGAAGAGGAAATCCCCAGGGTTTACAACTCAGGCATCGGCATCAGCAATATCATTGAGCGCTTGAAGGTCGTGTATCACTCCGACTACGTTTTTAGCGTCAAGAGCTTTCCTGGGCATGGGACTTTTACCCACATTGAGATTCCGATTCAAGACGGGGCCGCACGGGAAAAGGCCGGTTGACCGGGCCAGCGCTTGTGGAGAGGCGTTGGTTGAACAGTAGCCGCTGGCGAAAGGCAGATTGGTCATCGGCTATTTAGGTTCCAAAGGCGATAGAAATGGTCGTTACCATTGACCAAGGGCAGATCGTTCGGAGATCGCTTCGTACTGAGTGTCACAAACACGGGGACGTATGTCGGTGCTCGCCACCAAATCCTCTCCCTCGTGGAGATGATCTCTGAATTAGGAAGCCAGCCATCCCTGGGAGCGCGGGCGTCTCGTCCGCATTCGGCGCGCCTGCCGGCGCGTCAAAGCGGGCGAGACGTCCGCGCTCCCAGGGATAAGTGACGACGGGCAACTCTGGCGAATTGCGTTGACTTGAGGATTTCATGCCGATTTCGTGCATCATCGTCGATGACGAACAGCCCGCGCTGGAGGAGATCAGGTTCCTGTTGGAGTCCATCCCTGAGGTCAAGGTGATCGGCCAAGGGCGCAATGGAATTGAAGCGATCCAGCTGGTGGAGGAACTGGAGCCTGACCTTCTCTTTCTGGACATCGAAATGCCAGGGTTGAACGGGTTCAAGGTGGTGGAGCAGCTTGCTAGTAAGGACGAACTGCCGCAGGTGATCTTTGTTACGGCCTACGACCAATACGCCGTGCAGGCGTTTGATGTGAATGCGGTCGACTACATCTTGAAGCCCATCGAAAGATCGCGCCTCGAGAAAGCCGTGCAAAGGGCGAAGAAGCAGCTGGAGTCGGAGACCGGGATGCGCAGCCAGCTCAAGAATCTCATGAGCCTGATGGCGCCCGCGGCGCATAAGAAGTCGAAGCTGCTGCTCAAGGACAAGAATCGCAACCTGCTGATTGATTCCGAAGAGATTGTTTTTGCCGGTGTATCTGACAGCGTCGTGCATCTCTCGACGGTGGAACTGTCGGGTGAAACGAATTTCCGAACGCTTGAAGAACTGCAGGCAAATCTCGATCCAGAGATCTTCTGGCGTGTCCACCGTTCCTTTCTGGTAAACCTAAACAAGATCAAGGAAGTTGTTCCCTGGTTCAATCGGACTTTGCAGTTGAAGATGGCGGACAAGCGCGAGACTGAGATCCCTGTGAGCCGATCGCATTCACGGCGGCTGAAGGAGTATTTGAAGCTTTGACGACTGTTTGCAAACTGTTGAATTCTCTCCACTTGCTTGGCGACAAGCTCAGTTTGGGGCGGGGAATTGTTCTTGTCAGCAATAAGGAGCTTGTGTTAGCTTTTTTCGGAGTCTCGATGCAAGCCACAAAATCCTCTCAGCTATAGACAAGGAGGTAGGGTGATGGAAATGGGGACTGTAGACATCAAGGAACATCTCTTGCAGTCTGATGAAGACTTCAAGAGGCTGGCGCAGAAGCATCACCAGTACGATGAGCAGTTGGACAAACTGATCCACAAGATTCATCTTTCCGAGGAAGAGAAAGTTGAAGAGGTCACCCTCAAGAAGAAGAAGCTGCAGGTGAAGGATCAGATGGAGTCCATGATCCTCAAATACCGCCAGCAATCTGTCAAGGTTTCAGCAGGCCCTGCAAAGTTATAAAGTCCGCTCGAATTCTTCCTAGCCGGTCAGGCGCTGAGATCGAGAGATCACTTTCAAAAGGGGAACGCGAACGTTCCCCTTTTTTATGGGCGCTCCAGACGCCTGCGTTATAATCGCCCCGGGTTTGAGACGCCCCGAAGGTGGCCGGGTGGCGACGCAGCCAGGGTTGCCTCACCTGTCTGTCCTTGAAATGCCGTCGCCAACTGCACGTCAACGAAGAACGATGGCGCACACTCGCATGCGCAGGTAGAAGCGGCGTCTCGCCGCTTCTCAAGCCCCGGGACGACGCTTCCACTTTTTCGCTCAGGCCGTCGCTTACGAAACGAGAGCAAATTCTCGTTGTTACCTGCAGAACTGTCTAACCATGGCCAAGGAAGGTTATCCGTTTTTGTGGCCCCTGCTGCTCGTTGCCGGACTGTTCTTCTATTCCGGATTGAATTGGCCGGGTTCTTCGTTTCTCGCCCTCGCGTTGTTTATTGCCTATTTCTTTCGTGATCCGGATCGCCTCATCCCTTCGGACGAGGCCGCAATTGTTTCCCCGGCGGATGGGAGGATTGTCGGAATTGCTGCTGAACCCGACAAGACGACGCGGGTCTCGATTTTCCTTTCGGTGTTCAACGTCCACATCAACCGTTCGCCAGTCGCCGGAGAGGTCGAGAGCGTTTGCTATCGTCCCGGGAAGTTCAAGGTGGCATTTGACCCAACCGCTTCCACCGAGAACGAGCAGAATGTGTTGGTGATTCGAAGCCGCTCAGCTAACATCAAGTTCAGCCAGATTGCTGGAATTCTTGCCAGACGTATTGTTTGCTGGAAAAAGCCAGGCGACTCGGTGGCCAAGGGCGAGCGCATTGGTTTGATCAAGTTTGGTTCTCGTGTCGATATTTTCCTGCCCGAGAGTGTTGCGTTGTCAATCAAGCTGGGTGACAAGGTGCAGGGCGGGGCGAGCGTCATAGGGAGGATCAAGCATGGCTGAAATGCAAACCAAGAGCCGGCAACCGCGCCGCGGGATCTACATCCTGCCGACACTTTTCACGATCGGGACCATCTTCTGCGGCTTTTATGCCGTCATCAACACGATGAAAGGGGAGTTTGATTTGGCGGCTATGGCCCTTGGTTTTGCAGTCGTTTGTGACGGCTTGGACGGCCGCATCGCCCGTCTGACAAATTCCTGCAGCGAGTTTGGCGTTCAGATGGATTCTTTGGCCGATGTCATCACCTTTGGGTTGGCCCCGGCCGTGTTGGCATACCTTTGGGGCGCCAAGGCGATTGTCGCGACGGTTCCACCTTATGCAAAGCATGTTCAGCAGATTGGATGGATTGTTTGCTTCGCGTTCGTCATTTGCGGCGCCATGCGGCTAGCGCGATTCAACATTCAGACTACGAAGCCGCAGCCACCCACAATCAGTTCAAAGAAGTCGTTTGTCGGTATGCCCATTCCGGCCGGGGCTGGGTTGATTGCAGCCATCGTGCACTTTACACCCGAGCCGATCACGCAGTGGCCGGTCGGGGCCCTGTGGAATATTCTCATGGGCTTTCTCGCTTTCCTGATGATCAGCACCATTCGCTACCCGAGCTTCAAGCACATCGACATGCGCAGCCGCAAGTCCTATGTGAGCTTCTACCTGCTGGCCTTGCTGGTGGCGCTCATCTACCTGTACTCGCAAGTCGTGCTGCTGGTTCTGGCGACGGTTTACGCCACCTCAGGGTTCTTGATGAAGGTCTACCAAATGGTGAAACACAAGCAGGAAGTCATCTTGCCTGCGGAACAACTTTTTCCCAGCCCTGACGACACGAAGTAACCCCTCTCCAGCCCATGCGTTCCGGAAAATCCAGCCCCCTCCGTGTTGCTATTGTTGGCGCCTCGACACTCAAAGGGCGCGAGATCCAGTCGGTCTTGCGCGACAGAAAGTTTCCGCTCAAAAAGCTCGTCCTGCTGGACAGCGACGAAGAATTGGGCCGTCTCAGCGAGTTTGAGGGCGAGCCGGTGGTCTCTCTTGCGATCAGTGAAAGCAGCCTCGAGTTTCTCGACGTTGCCTTCTTTGCGTCCAAACCCGAAGAAGTCCGCGCGCATGCTCATCTGGCAGCCAGGAACAAGTTCCTCCTGGTCGATTTGAGCCATGTGTTTTCGGAAGACGCTTCGGTTCCCGTCTTTCTTGAAAACCAGCCGGCGGATCGGCCGATTGCTTCGTCGCTGGGTTTAGCGGCTTCACCTCACCCTGCCGCAATTACGGTGGCAGCCATCCTGCTGCGCCTCAGCCACGCTTTCACCATCGGAAATGCCGTGGTGAGTATTTTCGAGCCCGCCTCTGAGAGGGGCAACAGCGGCGTTAAGGAGTTGAAGCAGCAAACCATTAGTGTTTTTTCCTTTCAGAAGATCCCGCAAACGGTCTTTGACCGCCAGCTGGCTTTCAATCTGCTTTCGCGACTGGGCGAAGATGCCAAGGAGCAGCTGATGACTTCGGAACGGGTGATTGCAAGGCACATCAAGGCGCTGCTAAAACCCGGTTCACCGCTGCCGAGCATTGTCCTGATCCAGGTACCTGTCTTCCACTCACACGCATTCTGCTTCTTTGTTGAGGTGGACGCTGCCGTACCCATTGCAGACTTGGAGCAGTGTCTTGAGTCAAATGCAATCTCGGTGAGTGTGACCGACGATGAACCGCCATCGCCGGTACAAGTGGCTGGTACCGCTGGCATTCAGGTCGGCGGCATGAAGCGTGACTTTCTTAATCCGCGTGGCGTCTGGTTCTGGGCCGCGTCCGACAACTTACGCCTGGCTGCGGTAAATGCCGTTATGGCTGCCGAGAGGTATCTGCTTCAGTAGGCAATGAACTGGAAAAATCTGGGCTTCAGAATCGGACCCTCCGCCGCGCGACTCTGATGGCCAGAAACCTTTGACTGATCTCATGACTGAGTTTGCCCCCCTATTCTCTCACGATGTGGCCTGCATGCAGTATTCGGCCATTCGACGCATGGCGAAGGTTGCCATGCAGCCGGACATCATCGGCTTTGCGGCCGGTACGCCCAGCGCTGAGACATTTCCGTCCGAGGAGATCCGAAGGATTGCCTCTTCGATCCTGGAAACAGACGCGAAGGCTGCCCTTCAGTATGGGCTGACTCTTGGATATGCCGGTTTGATTGATTCCGTTGCCAGCTTCAGTCGCGCTCGAAGATCAATCACTGCCACGACCGAGGAGATTTGTATCACCTCAGGCTCGCAGCAGGCGTTGGACCTAATTGGCCGATTGTTTCTGGACCCGGGCGATGTGGTGTTTGTCGAATTGCCCAGCTACATAGGCGCCATTGGCGCATTTCGCAATCTTCAAGCCGAACTAGTGGGCGTACGCCAGGCGCCGGATGGTATGGAGATTGAAGATCTGGTCGCCCGGATCGAAGCCTGCCAGCGAACGGGCAAGAAGCCGAAACTCCTCTATGTCATTCCTAATTTTCAGAATCCCTCGGGTCTAACGGTTTCACCCGCCAAGCGCCGTGCCTTGCTGGAGGTTGCGGCTCGTTACGGCTTGCTGGTTGTCGAGGACGATCCTTACGGAGAAGTGTGCTTCGATCCGTTAATGGCTCCCGAGCTGCGCCCCATCAAATCGATGGACACGGAAGGACGCGTCATCTATCTGTCGACCTTTTCAAAGATTCTTGCGGCTGGCTTGCGCGTGGGATGGGTTGTAGCGGCGAAACCCGTCATTGAAAAGCTAGACCTCGTCAAGCAGTCCACCGACTTGTGCGGCAGCATGTTCGACCAGCGCATTGTTGCTGAGTGCCTTCGCCAGGGCGTCGTCGAACGGCAACTGCCAAGAATTCGAGAATTCTACAAACAAAAATGCCAGGTGATGCTCGCATCCCTCGAACAGGCCATGCCGTCTGAGGTTCAATGGACCCGGCCCGCCGGCGGCTTGTTCCTTTGGGTCGTTTTGCCGGACCGGCTCGACAGCGAGGCGATTCTGCTTGAATCGATTGAGGAGGCCAGAGTCATCTATGTTCCGGGTCATCCCTTCCACGTCAATGACACGGGACACAATACTCTCCGTGTGGCATTTTCGAAGGAAAGTGAAGATAATATCCGCGCTGGTATTCACCGACTCGCCCAGGTTTTCAAACACCATCTTGAATGAGTTCCATCGCTCCCCCGTCCGTTAGCATCGTCATTCCCTCCTGGAATGGCCGGCTGCTTTTGGAAGAGATGTTTCCGTCTCTGTTGCTGGCGACCAAGGAATTTCACGACAAGACGGGTGGACCCTGGGAAGTGATTGTCGTGGACGACGGCAGCGTGGATGATACGATTCCGTGGATCGAGGCCATTCCGGAAAAGAGAGTGAAGTTGATTACGCGGCGGCGTAAGAGCGGTTTTGTGTTGGCGTGCAACCTGGGTTTTAGGGCGTGCCGTTACGACACGATCATTTTGTTGAGCAACGATGTGACAGTGGACCAGGGGTTCATCCTAGCCTTGCTGCCGCATTTTCAGGATTCCCGCGTGTTTGGGGTTTCCTTCAAATCGATGCTACGGGACCGCTCCTCGTTTCACTCTGGGGGGAAGATCGGTGAGTTCCGTTTGGGGTTCTGGAAAGCATTTCGCAACTATGACGTCGCCGATGGGCACGCAGCCGACAGTGCGGGGAATGCTTGCTATTCCTTCAATGTCTATCGCGGTTTCTGTGCATTAAATCGTCAAAAGCTGCAGGAACTGGGAGGATTCGAGCCGTTGATGTCGCCCTTCTATTGGGAAGACGTCGAGTTAGCCTATCGCGCCTGGAAGCGCGGCTGGGTGATCCATTACGAGCCCAGGAGTGTTGTTTATCTGGATGCGACCAGTGATCCTCGCGAATTGACTCGCGGTCTGCGACTCGATCGCATGAATACCCGCAACCGGTTCATTTTTCTTTGGAAGAACCTGCACGATCCGGGAATGTGGCTGGTGCACCTCGTCGCAGTACCGGTTCTATGTTTGCAGGCGGTGTTGACGCTGCGCGCGGCCTTCCTTCTGGGGTTGTGGGATTCGATTCGCACGTTGCCCGCAATTCTCTCCAAGCGCCGGCTGGAGCGCCGGGCTGCGAAAGTTCGCGATAGCGCCATTCGCCTGTTGTTCAACGAGTTTAAGAAGAAGAGTTTTGTGGTGCTGAAATAAAATGGAGATGAGGAAGGTCACGAATGCCAAATCTTAAGGTCATCAAGAAGATCCTCGACGTCGGCCTGGTTCCGGTCGTCCGGGCGGCTTCGGCCGATGAAGCCCTCGCCATCGTTGAGGCGATCACCGCAGGTGGAGTCTCTGTTCTGGAAATCACGCTGACCGTGCCAGGCGCGATCAAAGCAATCGAGAGGGTTGCCGATCGTTACGGGAAGGAAGTCCTGGTGGGTGCTGGAACGGTGCTTGATCCGGAAACAGCGCGAGCCTGCATTCTTGCCGGTGCCGAGTTTATCGTTACGCCATCGCTGAAAGTTTCCACCATCGAGATGTGCAAACGCTACAGCAAGGTCATCATTCCTGGAGCGTTGACCCCCACAGAGGTTGTGACGGCCTGGGAAGCGGGATCAGATTTTGTGAAGGTGTTTCCCTGTGACAATGTCGGTGGGGCAAAATACATCAAAGCCTTGAAGGGGCCTTTCCCCCAGATCGACTTGATCCCAACTGGAGGCGTGACTCTCACTACAGCGGCGGAATTCATGGCAGCGGGATCTGCGGCGCTGGCGGTTGGGTCTGAGCTGGTTGACAAGGCTGCTGTGGCTGCCAAGGACTTCCAAAAGATCACCGAGAACGCCCGAAAGTTTATGGAAGTGGTCAAATCGGCGCGGTCGAAGTCGTAGTGCGGAGACCCTCCAGGGAGTCCAGTTTTTGTTTCAATCCACAGCGCAATGGACAAATAATCATGGGAGCACCCAACACCGCTGGGATGCGCGGTGCGAGGTGAGAACGAAAATGGCAGCCAAGTTCCCCCTTGGGAGGGGAAAGGGCCGACAGGTCCTGGGATTGGTGGCGGCTTCGAACAACGACCCACCCAGTCTGCCTGCGCGACCGCTGTGGCTCGCCTGCCACCTTTCCCGAGAGGGGATTTTAGGAGTTCCCCATTCCACTTCGCGGCGTCACGACCTATGAACATGATTCGTGGTCGCCCTCGGTCTTCCTTCGAGGACGAGCACGAGGACGTTGTCATTGGAGTCGAAGACAACCTCCGTGTTGGTCCAAGCGAAATCTGACATTGGGACCAGTGGCTCTTTTTGGCTCTTTCCACGAAAGTTATTTGCTGAAAATTTGCTTGAGAATCGAGGTTTTGTGGAATCTGCTATCGAGTTTCTTAGAAGTCTCTACAACCCTGAAAAACTCATTGAGTTAATTCGTTCAGGCGGCTACGTGGTTTTGGCAGCGATTGTGTTTGCTGAAACCGGCTTGTTCATCGGGTTTTTCCTCCCCGGAGATTCGCTTCTATTTACGGCTGGCTTGGTAGCGTCACAAGGCTTTTTCAATTTGGGATATCTCATGCTGTTGCTGAGCGTCATGGCCGTTGTCGGAGATGCCTTGGGGTACAGCATCGGTCATAAGGCCGGAGAGGCACTGTATTCCAAGGAAGATAGCTTTTGGTTTCGCCGGAAGCATTTGCTCTACGCCAAAGAGTTCTATGAAAAGCACGGCGGCAAGGCCATTTTTATCGCGCGCTTTGTTCCCTTCGCGCGGACCTTCGCGCCCGTGGTGGCAGGCGTTGCCCAGATGTCTTACGCTCGATTTGCCAGCTACAACATCTTCGGTGGAATCTTTTGGGTCTGCTCCATGACGGCTGCAGGGTTCTACCTGGGTTCGATTCCCTGGGTGCATAGGAATCTGGAAAAAGTCGTTTTGCTCATCGTTTTCCTTTCGCTCCTGCCGATCGGGATCGAGTATTTGAGAAACTTGAGGAGAGCGAAGCATTGAATCATTGGGCCATTGAATCATTGACGATTGAGCAATTGGATCAATGACAACTGAATCAGTGACTCAATCGTCAATGATTCAATGGCCCAATGGCTCGATTCCTTTATGTTCATCGATTCTCACGCTCATCTGGACTCTGCGGACTTTGACACAGACCGGCCCGCTGTCGTTGAACGCGCCCAGGCTGCCGGGGTCACCCGTGTGCTCGCGATTGGTTCCGGCACCGGGCCCGGCACCTTGGATTGTGCAATCAAGCTTGCTGAAACCTTTGAAGGTCTGGATGCTTCAATTGGAATTCACCCGCATGAAGCAGCCCTCGCGGCGGAGGACGACTTCCGTTTGCTGGCAGAATTGGCCAAGCATTCTGCAGTGATCGCCTGGGGAGAAATCGGGCTGGATTTTCACTATGATCACTCGCCTCGCGATGTGCAATGCGAGGTTTTTGCCAGGCAACTCAAGCTTGCCGCCGAACGACGGCTGCCGGTAATCATTCACACCCGGGAAGCGGAGGAAGAAACTCTCAAGGTACTGCAGGAACACTGGGGGCAGCCAGAGATCGGCGGGATTCTACACTGCTATTCCGGATCTCTGGAACTTGCCCAGGCCGGCTTGGAAATGGGTTTTTTGGTTTCCTTCTCTGGGATGCTCACTTTTCCAAAAGCTCAAAGCGTCCGCGACGTGGCCCAGCGACTGCCGATGGAGCGGTTGTTGATTGAAACCGATGCGCCCTTTCTGGCGCCGGTTCCCCATCGGGGGAAACGCAATGAACCTGCCTTTGTTGTGGAGACCGCCAAGGCCATGGCACAGTTGAAGGAAACGTCGATCGAAGTGATTGCACGCCAGACATCTGAAAACTATCGTCGTTTGTTCAAGCAGGGCTAGTGCTAGTTTGGCGTCTGCCACCGCGTTGCTGGGCCAATCTTGCTTCAGTAATGTTGTCTCTTGACGTAGAATGAGTTCATGAATCGTGACGCTGCAGATATCCTTAAGGAAGCTCTCGAACTCCCATCAGACCAACGTGCCGCATTGGCTGGCTCTTTGATCAGCAGCCTCGACGAGGAACCAGACGAAGGAGTCGAGGAGGCCTGGAGCGTTGAGATTGCCCGTCGCCTTGCCGAGATTGATTCAGGTGAGGTCAAGCTCCTATCTTGGTCAGAGGTTCGGCATCGCCTCAAGCAGCAGTGATGTCTTACCTGGTCGAGATCCACCCCGACGCCATCCAAGAGGCTGCCGCGGCAGCAGAGTGGTATGCCTCTCGAAGCCAACAGGCCGCAGAAGCCTTCATCGCAGCACTTGATCGGGCGGTGAAGATTATCTCCGAATCACCCGAGCGCTGGCCTGCTTACTTGCACGCGACTCGACGCTACCTGCTTCGGCGATTCCCTTTTGCGGTTGTCTATCGGCTTCGTCCTCCGATTGTCCAAGTCGTCTCCATTGCCCACGGGAAGCGCCGCCCCGGGTACTGGCGCAAACGTTGAGCGGCCGAAGAAGCACTGAATCATTGAGTCATTGACGATTTAATCAATGATGCAATCGTCAATGATTCAATGGCTTGATCCTTATTTCCTGCCTTGCCAAACATCTCCAACCTGACATTGCCGAAGAAGCTGCTCCTGGCCTTGACCGCCGGCCTGTTGAATTGGGCGGTGTTTCCCAAAGCAGGGCTCTGGCCTTTGGTGTGGGTATGCCAGGTGCCATTGCTGCTGGCGTCGTTCCGTGAAACTTCAACCTGCCGCTCGCTGCTGTTCGGGTTTGTCGCAGGTCTTGTCTTCTTTATCGGAACCTGTCACTGGATTGCCGGTGTGCTGCTCACCTATGGCGGGTTGCCCTGGATCGCTGCCCAGCTTCTGTTTTTGTTGCTTGCGCTCTATCTGTCGATCTTCTACGCGTTGTTTTCATGGGCTTTTGCCCGCCTATCGCTATCGGGCGGTTCCCTGTGTTTCTGGTGGGCACCTGCGCTGTGGGTGAGCACGGAGTATTTGCGCGCACAGGTCTTGACGGGCTTTCCCTGGTGCCTGCTGGGTTACGGACTGGTGGATGCGGTCAACCTCTCTCAGATCGCAAGATGGACCGGCGTCTACGGCTTGTCGTTCGCGTCCATTAGTGTGAACGCTTTTGTAACGGAAGTTTTGGTTCGTCCTTCGCGTTCTGCGGCCCTGCGATTGGGCAGCGCGGCCTCGGTACTCGTCTGCCTCGCGCTGGCGTTTGGCTGGATCGGCAAAGAGCTTGGCAAGCCGGCTCATCTGGTTCGCATCGTTCAAACCAACATCGACCTGGACCAAAATCTGGACGCCGCTACAAGGGCGTCATTGTTGGACGAGCTCGCACAGCTTTCAATTCCATCAGAACAGCTTGAGTTCCCCCCGCAATCAGAGTCGGTCCGCCTCATTCTTTGGCCCGAGACGCCGGCGGCGTTCTACTTTAACCAGGACCGCGACTTTCGGCATCGCATGGAGAGCGTTGCCACATCGGCGGGAGCCTACTTTTTCTTCGGCTTTGTTGATTTCCGACCACGCTCAAACGGCGACGCCGAGCGCGATCCTTACAACAGTGTGGCGATGCTCTCTCCGGAAGGTCGGTTAATTTCGCAGTACGACAAAGTTCATCTCGTGCCTTTTGGAGAGTACATCCCTTATAAGAGCCTTTTCTTCTTCGTGGACAAAATCTCGACCGAAGCTGGCAACTTCAAGGCGGGCAACCGCGTAGTTGTCACGCCGCTGGACAACCACCGTTCGGCGGGTACGTTCGTTTGCTATGAGGCAGTCGTCCCTGATCTGGTAAGGCAGTTCGCGAGAGATGGAAGCCAAGTCTTTGTCAACGTGACGAACGATGCCTGGTTTGGTGAGTCGGCGGCGCCTTTTCAGCATTTGGCCATGACCAGGATGCGCGCCATTGAGAATCATCGATATCTATTGAGAGCTGCGAACAACGGGATTAGCGCAATTATCGATCCGAACGGGCAAGTAGTGAAAACCGTCGCACGCAACCAGCGCACCTTCCTGGAAGGGCATTTCGGCTTTGAGACACAAATGACGCTTTATGCCCGGTATGGCGATGTCTTCGCCTGGCTGTGCTTATTCACCTGCGCGGGTGCGCTTACTTGGCAGGGGATCAAGACAAGGCAGAGGTTTACAGGACTGATTTTAAGTGTGGCTTGTTGAAAGGAAGGCCAGGGCAGGTTGATGTCACCAATTCTCTTCTTTGGAGACTTCGATGAGGAGTGCCGACTCTTGTTCGAAAACAAAGATCTGCTTCTGAACGAACATGTCCCAAAACAGCTTGAGTTCAGCGCGGTTCTGCAATTGACTCAAGTCGGCCCATCCATTGTCGGCAGTAAAACTCATGTTAACCACCGCCGAGGATGAGGCGTCCTGATTCATTTGGAGCTCCAATTCTTCGCCTACGAAGTCAGTGTAGGCACTTCGTAGCATTTTCCTGATGGAGCTATCGTCAAACTCAGTAACCCGCTTTAAGGGTTTCACCGCTGGCGACAGTTGCATCGTTTCACCTTCAATCCGTCTCATTCCCATTCACTACCTCCCACACTAAACATTAGCCCAGCATTTTCTTGGCCAACGCAAGAACTGGCTGATATTGTTGAGCTTGTCTGGATCTTTAGCCGGCGGGCTGGGGAGAAGTGCCAAAATTCGGTAGATTTTGTCTCCGAACTTTTGAATATCAGACCTCCTGATCTCGGGCAGTAAATCGGGCCGTTGCAGGAAAACGAGATGAGCCGAAAAAAGGTTGCGGTGGCAGGGCGAGAGGCTAAGAATGCGCCA